>Ga0209200_1003709_pt1 | contig 12961 bp, 11 predicted proteins | sample AD_UKC033_MetaG_FD_184406 | JGI IMG/M metagenome (GOLD analysis project Ga0209200, IMG submission 184406) | Active sludge microbial communities of municipal wastewater-treating anaerobic digesters from USA - AD_UKC033_MetaG (SPAdes) (version 2) | ecosystem: Engineered > Bioreactor > Anaerobic >...
TCGCCGGTGGCGCGGATGATATTGTTGCCGACCATCGGAATGATCAAAAAGAGCATTCCCGCAAACCAGATGGAGAGATATTCAACCGACAGCGGCAGAATGTCTGGTGCCGCACCGAGCAAATGGATCAAAGGCCGCATCGTCAAATAGCCGAGAAAGACAAAAAAGATCACCCACCCGATACCGAGCAGCAAGGCGTGCATGGTCAGCTGCTGTACCCGATGATGATCGCCTTCACCGATGGCGCGTGAGATCACCGATGCCGCGCCCATGCCGATGCCCATGATCAGGCCATGGATGATCATTTCCAACGGAAAAACATAACCCATGGCCGCAAGTTCGCGCGTACCCAGGCGGGCTACAAAATAAGTGTCCACCAGGTTGAATGCGGCGTTGAACAGAAAACCGAGCAGCATCGAAACGCTCATGCTCAAAAGTGTGGTGGTCACGTTGCCGCGCACCAGCCGGGCTTGCGATGGCAGCGAGCTTGCACGAGTTTTCATGGTTTGCTTTCGCGATTGAGATTTGTCTCAGCAGGCGGGAGATCCCGGGTCAGCTGAGCATCGACCTGCAACAGCACTGCAAGCCAGTTGTGCAATGTTTTTTCACCAAGATTCTCAGCCAAATGCTGCAGCTCGATCACCCTCGCTTGATGCAGAGCGTCGAAATGTTCATTCAACAAAGGAGTCAGGCGAATCCGCACCGCCCGACGGTCATCGACAGAGATCGAACGCTCGAGAAATCCGCGTTTGACAAGGGTGTCGACCATCACCGATGCCGATGGCGGTGTGACACCGATGCGCTCCGCCAGGTCGCGCAACAGCAGCCCCTCGGGTTTGTCCTGCAAATACTGGCGAACCGCGTGGATCAGGCGGATCTGTTTGCCCGACAAGGTGTCGAGAATCAGCGGGCCATGCTTGCAAATCACTGCTGCATGCGAACGTTCCCGCAATCGACTCTCAATTTTGCTGTTGATTTCTCGAATTTGCTCGAGAATTTCGCCAAAGGGTGTGTCGTTCATTTGATGATTTCAATTTGATTGTTAAAATAATTAGAAAGATCGAATCTAGTATAATTTTCAACAACTGCAAGAGAAATTTCCATCAACAGGCTGAAAAATCAACGAAAAAAGGGGGCAGTGAAGAAACAAGCGAACCGGCAATGGATCTTTTTCTTGCATTATTGGGCTGCAGGATATAAATTGATAAAAACGGAGCAGTTGTTATGCCAACCTATGAGTATCGTTGCCGCAGTTGCAGTCACCATTTTGAAGTATTTCAGACCATCACGGCTGAGCCCTTAAGCGATTGCCCACAATGTGCCGGGCCGGTGGAACGGCAGATCAGCACTGGCGGCGGTTTTATCATAGGCTCTTCGGCCAAATTTTCCGATCGAGCTCCTTGCTGCGGCCGCGATGAGCGCTGCCACGAGGCTCCGTCAAACTGTGGTGGTTGTTGCGACCATGAACATTGAAAGAAGGAAGCGAACGCAGAAAAGTCGACCTCTTTGGCGATAGAAGAGATCAGAGGATCTGATGAATCGTGTAATCGAGTTGATTTCTGTTCTCGTCCTTCTGCTGCAAACCCATACAGCAACTGCAGCACCGTTGTCCTATGTCGCAAATGCAGTTGACGATTCAGGGAGGTGGAGCCTCTACTGGGTCGAACCCGGTGAAAGCGATGCCCGGATCGCCCAAATTCCTGTAACTTTATCTGAGCCTCAAACTCTGCAAACTCAGATCCGCAATCTCGATTTTTTAATTACACTCTTGCCGGATTCAGCGTTTATCGTCATAAAAGCGCAAGTCAGCAGTGAGCGCATTTCCCGCATCGGTTACTTTTCTCTGCGTTTCTGCCAATCGGGTGCTGCATTGTTCAACTATGATGGTTTGGTGGACTCGACCGAAATATTTCGCCAGAGTCCTCACAATCCGATGAACTATTTCCCGGATATGGCCGGCCAGGCTGTTCCCATGGTTGCGATCCAAACCGATTCGGGTTTCGCCGCTGCAGTGTCAAACGCGCCGCTCTTTTTCGACAATTTTTGTACACAAGCTTTTTATCCTGGCAGGGGGCAGGTTCATCTCAATTCGGGAGATAACGGCCTGCAACCCGGAAAACAAGCCCTGAAGGCGGTTGTCAAACCGCATTATTTTTGTGTAACTCCCTATGCTCCCCACCGTTTCGATGCGCTGACCCTGCAACTCCCCACCTTGGAATTATCCCGTCTTCGACTGGCCGTCCTGTCGGCGGTTGCCGCTCATTGGGGTGGGATAAAGGATCGCTACGGTGCCATCGCATTTGCAAGCAATTATCTGCATTTGCGCTCCGATGAACTGGGCTTCAGCCGTGCGGTAGTTGTGCCGGGAATTCACTACTCCAATTATCAGTATTCGCGCGATGCATTTTGGCAATCCATGATCCTGCCCCCTGAGCTTGCGGCCGAGTGTTATCGCCATGTTGGAATGCGGCGCGAGCTGCGCGCTGAAATTCCTTTGCTGTTCTTGATCTGGTCCTGGCGCAGCGTGAAGAGCGGCATGGAAATCGATTCAGATCTCTTGCAGCCTTATCTCGAATATATTGAATCTCATACTGTAGACGGCGCCTATCGAGCGGCAAACGATTCGATAAATAAAAATATGCAATCCTGGTTCGATCTTTGTGCTTTTGCCGACGACGATGTGATCACCTACAATCAGGGACTGCTTGCCTGTTCATTGCTGGCCGCTGAGAAACTGGGACTTGCGAGCGGGCTGTCCGCTGATCAGGCCATTGCGGTTTATCAGGGGCTGTTTTTGCCGGAGGCAGGTTATTTCCCGTTGAGCCGGAAAAAGAACGCCGTAACTGTGGATGCGCTGGTCGGGGACCTCCTGGCTCAGGTACTGTTTGGCTACCCGCTGCTCTCAACTGCTGCAGTCGAACAGCATTTCAATACTCTCATGCGTGTTTCCCATACCCCCTTTGGATTCAAATGTGTTTGCGATCCGCAAGGCGGCTATTTGCCAGCTGATTTTTACGATCTGCCGACATTTAAAGCCTGGTTGCCGGATTTCGAATATGGTTATTACTGCTATGGCGGTTCCTACTTTCTCTATGACTTGCTGGCATCGATCGACGCCTATCTGCACGGAGTGCCAGGCGCAGAGAAGGAAATCATCCGTCGCACACAGATCGATTTTTCTGCAGGCGGCACCTATTATGAACACCTGCACACCGTGACCGGCAAGCCTGGAAAAGCCAATCAGGGCTGGAATGCAGCAATCTATGCACTGTGGCGGGAATTGCTCGTTCAGGGCAAAACGGATTCAGACTATTTTCAGCGAATTGACGCGCTGTTGAGGTTTTAGGGTATTTTGTTTAGAAACTCTTTTGCCTTTTCAATTGTCTGGTAACTTTGCAACCCCATGTTTTACGAGTCGTATTCATTCGTGCCTATCCGATCATTTGACAGGGAGTAACTGTGTCGCGTCATCTGCTCTATGCGATTTTGCTCAACCTGTTGGTGACTCTTGTGTTTCCGACCTTTGGCCAGAACCGCTCCTTCGAATTGTCACCCTACCTCAAGTTCGACCATCTATCCCTGGAACATGGGCTGTCCCAGAGTATCGTCGAAGATATCGTCCAGGATCATCAGGGTTTTCTCTGGTTTGCCACCGAAGATGGCCTGAATCGTTTTGATGGATATACGTTTCGCACCTGGCATCACGATCCGGACGATTTGAACAGTCTGAGTTACAGCCATGTTCAATCCCTGCTGGTCGATGCCGACAGCACCCTGTGGATTGGTACTTTCGACGCTGGTTTAAATCATTACTGTCCTCTCGAAGGTAAGTTTATCCATTACCGGTGCAACCCAAACGATAGCCTGTCCCTCAGCAACGAAATGATCAACACGCTGTATCAGGATTCGGGCGGGGCGTTGTGGATCGGTACGGATGGCGGACTCAATCGACTGTCACCCGATCGCCTTCACATTGAAGCCTTTGGCCGCAATCCACAAGACCCATTGAGTCTCAGTGACAACAGCATACAGGCGATTTGCCCGGACGGCAACGGGAATTTGTGGGTCGGCACCGCAAACGGTGTCAATCGCTTCGACCCGCGGCGTGGAACGGCCAGTCGATTTTATTTTCCCGCCGATGCGCGAGATGCCGCCGGCGCCAATTTTGTCCAAACTCTTTGCTTCGACCGCCAGGGTGCATTGTGGATCGGCACGCGAAATGGCCTTTTCTGCATGCAAAATCCACTCACTGAATCTCGCAATCTGCTGACGTTTCGCCGACGTGCAGACGATCCACACAGTCTGGCTCATAATGATATTCAACATATCCTGCAAGACCGATCAGGGACATTGTGGATCGCCAGCAATGGCGGCGGCTTGCATCGTTTCGATCCGAACACTTTGTCATTTGTTCGCTATCAGCACGATCCGCGTGACGATAAAAGTTTGAGTTTTGATTACCTCAAATGTTTGTTTCAGGACCGCGGCGGAGTTCTCTGGCTCGGGACCTATGGCGATGGGTTGAACAAACTCAATCGGCATGAAGATCAGTTCGCACACTATCGACAAACCGCAGACGATCCGATCAGTGTAGCGCAAAATATCGTCTGGTGTTTTCACGAGGCTAAAGATGGCGTTCTGTGGGTTGGAACTCATGGCGGCGGTTTGATGGCCATCGACCGCCATGCCGGCACCAAACGCACCTATCGCCATGACGATTCCGATCCATACAGCCTCAATTGCGATGCCGTACGGGCGATCTGCGTGGATCGTGCAGGCCGCTTTTGGGTGGGAACAGATGGAGGGGGGATCTCCCGTTTCGACCCCCATACCGGTCGTTTCACTCCCTTTACACACGATCCGCGCAATGACCGCAGCCTGAGCCACAATGAGATCCGCGATCTGTATGAAGACCATGATGGACGATTCTGGATCGGTACCTATGGCGGCGGGCTCGATCGGTTCGATCGGGAACGGGGTGAATTTACCCACTATCGATTCGATCCAAATGATTCCACCAGCCTGAGCAACGATTACGTGCGCGATACCTATCACGACAGCCGCGGCAATTTGTGGGTGGGTACCCAGGGAGGGGGCCTGGATCGAATGGATCCGATCAACGGCCGGTTCGAGCGGTGTTTGTCGCAATCCGGTGCCTTTTCAGGACTTGGACGGGATCATATCTTTTGTATACACGAAGGCAGCGACGGTTTGTTGTGGCTGGGCAGTTGGGGAGGAGGATTGCTGGCTTTTAATCGAGACAGCGGCACCACCCGATACTATGATAAAGATGAAGGCCTGGCGAGCAACGCGGTTTATGGCATTCTCGAGGATGATCAGGGTTATTTATGGATCAGCTCCAACAACGGTTTGTCCCGGTTCGATCCGCGCAGGGCAGTTTTTACCAATTATGGCGTGGATGATGGACTGCAAAGCACGGAATTTAACGGTGGATCCTATTTTAAAAGTGCAAGCGGTGAACTGTTCTTCGGCGGCATCAATGGTTTTAACGCCTTTTTTCCGGAAAAGATAACGGAAAATACCTTTGTTCCCCCGGTCGTGATTACCGCCATTCGGCGCTTTAACGAATCACTGGTGCCATCTGAATCTTTGGATGTTCTCGAACAATGGACTGTACCCCACCGCCAGGCGTATTTTGCCATTGAATTCGCTGCTCTGGACTATACCGCTCCCCGCAAAAACAATTATGCTTTTCGGCTTGAAGGCCTGGATCGAGAGTGGATTTATACCGATTCGCAGAATCGTCTGGCCAGCTATACTTTCTTGCCGTCGGGATCCTACCGATTTCATGTCCGCGGATCGAATAACGATGGCATCTGGAACGAAGCCGGGCGGACACTTTTGATCGTGGTGCAGCCGCCTTTTTATCAGACCTGGTGGTTCCGGTTGCTGGTGATCGGTGTTTTGGTTTTCAGTGCCAGTGCATTTTATAACTGGAGAGTAAAAAAACTGGAACGCAAACGCCGGCAATTGGAGGCGAGTCTGCAGGAGCGAATTATCAACGCCCAGGCTTTGCAGAATGCTCTGGATGAAGTGGAACGCCTCAACAACCGCCTGGAGGCAGAGAATACCTATCTGCAGAACGAAATGAACGTGGTGACCAATTTCGAAAACATCATCACCCACAGCGACAAGATGGCCGCCGTTTTGCGCCAGGCGGCCCAGGTGGCTGAAACCGATGCGACGGTTCTTATCCTTGGAGAATCGGGTACCGGCAAAGAACTGGTGGCCCAGGCAATTCATCGCTTGAGTCACCGCAGCGAACGGCTGCTGGTCAAAGTCAATTGTTCGGCCCTGCCACCGCAGCTCATCGAGAGCGAACTGTTCGGCCATGAAAAAGGGGCCTTTACAGGCGCCTTACAACAAAAATGCGGGCGCTTTGAACTGGCAAACGGCGGAACACTTTTTCTCGACGAAATCGGAGATCTGCCGTTTGAATTGCAGGCCAAGCTCCTGCGGGTTTTACAGGAGGGCGAATTCGAGCGTGTGGGTGGAACCCGAACCCTTAAAGTGGATGTCCGCGTCGTTGCTGCCACCAACCGCGACCTGGCGCAGGCCATCAAAAAGGATCAGTTTCGCCAGGATCTCTATTTCAGACTCAATGTCTTTCCTCTGCATCTTCCACCCTTGCGTGACCGCAAAGAAGATATTCCGCTGTTGGTGCACTTTTTCATCGACAAATATGGTCAAAAACTCGGACGTACGGTCCAGGCCATTCCCCAAAGCGTGATCGATGACCTGACTTTATATCACTGGCCGGGAAATGTCCGAGAATTGGAAAACGTCATTGAACGCGCCTTGATTACCAGCCCGACGGGAAAACTGCAGCTGAGCGGTTGGCTGCCGGGAAACGACAGGCAGGTCAACGATTCCCATGTATCGTCGCTGGAAGAGAATGAGCGGCGACATATCCTGCGCGCTTTGGAGCAAACCTCCTGGCGGGTGAGTGGCAAAGACGGCGCGGCTTCTCTTCTTCACATCAATCCGAAAACGCTGGAATCGCGCATGCGAAAACTCGGAATAGTCCGTCCCACTGCTGCCAACCACTTCTCCCTGCGTTAATTCCTGATATATCAGGAAATCCTGAAATGACGGCAGGAAAATGAGAGGTTGTCCTGCCACCTTTTCCGATTTAAAGAGAATAACTTCAATAAAAACAACCTATCTTTTCGAGGCAAAACGGTCGATGTTTTCTTGGCACTGTTTTTGAACTATCCTGAGGCGGAAAGTCACTCAAAACTTGCGGAGGGTGTCATGAAAACAACCCTGATCGTTATCGGATTGATCGCGTTGAGCCTGGTTGGCTCTGGCAGTGCGATGGTGCAAAACAAGGTATACAGTCCTGAAACCTGGAAGCTGTTCTGCACGCAGTTGGCAGCGAATCTCGAACACTCGAATCCGGGAGTGCGTGTCTCGACCATGCAGCACATCGTCCACTATAGCATGTTCCCCGAGTTCAATTTGTGCGACAAAGGAGTAAAAAAACTGATAGCTATAGTGGGCAACAGCAAAGAGTCGCCCAAGGTCCGCACCCTGGCTCTGTCGGCTTTATACAACATCGGCAGCGCCCGAGGAATGGAGTTCATCGAAAAACAGATCGCCCTCGAGAAGGATCTTCGTATTCAACACATGTGCAGCGTGGCGCTGTACAAATATCGTCAGGAACGTGAAAAGCTGGAACTGGGCGAAACTCTGATTGCCGATTTGCAAAAATGAGGAATGGAAATGACGGTGCAGGCAACAAGAAGCCAAAAGAGCGACGGGTTAGCGATTAACCCGCCGTTCTTTTTAATTTAAAAGGATTTGTCGATGATTTTCGTCAGAATTGCCCGCAACATATTCTTCAGCGGTTGGATGAAGATCGTCAGTAAAATTTTTTCCATGCCGACGCGCGCCGTGAATGTTGGTCTCCGGCGTCACCAGGTGGGGTGCAAGCTGGTAAAAATCGACTTCAATCGAATCGGCATAAACTGCCCAGCGCGAAAAATGGCAGGGATAGGAGGCAAAGCCCGAGGTTACCACATGGGTAATCCGGTTTTGCTGCACGGCTCCGCTTAAATGCAGATGACCGCTCAACACCGCCTTGATGTTTTGCTGAGCTTCCACCAGTGCGACAAGTTCATCTCCCAGCATTTTATAAGAGAAGAATCCAAAACTTTGACGCAACACTTCTTCCTCTCTGATGGAGATCAGGGGAATGTGGCAAGCGACAATTTTCTGCGCCGACGCCGTGTCGCGCAATACCTCTTGCAGCCAGCTATTGCGTTTTTCGATCGCTGCCGGCAACCAGTCGCCTCCATGACGATTCAAGTGATCGATAATATCGGCTTTGTCAGGCCGTTCGATTCGATCGATATTCACGGTCGGACTGGCAAGTCCGCTGGATGAGTTCAACAGAATAAAGACCAATCCGCTGCGCTCGAATGCATAATTGACACGATCGGCGCCGAAAACTTGTTCATAAGCCGCCTGATATTGCGGATGCCCTTCGCGCTGGATGACTTCGTGGTTGCCAACGACCGGATGCCAGGGACAGGCGAGACGCTCCAAAGTTTGCTTCGCAAAAAGGCACTCCGGCAACAGGCGCTCGAGTTTTTCTCCATGGATCATATCGCCGGTGTGCAGAACAAAATCCGGCAGCGGAAAATCCTGCTCGCTGTTTACCGCATCGATAAAGGCATCAACCTTTTCGCGTACCAGCGCATAGGCTGGTATTCCTTCCTGCAGATGTGTATCGCTGATGTGCAAAAATGTCAAGCGCGGTCGTTCTTTTCGCCGGCGACAGCTGTTTTGTTGAAAAATGAGTGATCCGCCGATCAATGACATCGCCGCCTTTTTGATAAATGAACGTCTGTTCATCAGAATTGCATCCTCGCTGTGAATCCTTTTGCTTTATGGTACATCCAACTTTTGTTTTTCGAACAGCTAGACCAGAAACCGAATTGCACACAAAGATCAAAACAGGAGACAGCATGGCAACCATCAGTTTAAATCAGGAAAACTTTCAGGACACTTTGAACAACAACGCTATTCTGCTGATCGATTTTTGGGCGGATTGGTGCGGTCCGTGCAAGATGTTCGGTCCGGTCTTTGAAAAAGTTTCGGAAAAGCATCAGGACATTGCCTTTGCCAAGGTCGATACGCAAGAGCAGCAAGAGCTGGCTGCCGCTTTTGGCATTCAATCCATACCAACCCTGGCGATTTTTCGCGATCAGATTCTTCTCTACAAGAATCCGGGAGCTCTGCCGGAAAATGCCCTGGACGATTTGATCCAGCAAGTTCGCGATCTGAATATGGACGATATTCGCCGCGAGATCGAAAAGCAGGAAGCCGAAAACGGGCACGGTCATCAACATGATCATGATCACGATCATGATCACGACCATGATCATGATCACGAACACCACCATGGCCATGATCACGATCATGATCATGACCACCACGATCACTCCCATTGATCGCCAACACGAGAGTGGCTGGGTCTTGGGCAAAAACAGAGACAGGGCGTAACCAACTCTTGCGATTTTCAGGGATGCTCTTTGCTGAATCTGTTTTTCTGGTCAACTTTCCTTTTACGGACTTTAACCGCCGGGTGAGCTTTCCACCTGGCTTTTGGTGCCGCTGCCTCCAGTCTAGCGATCGCCTGGTCGTAGAGCAGCTGACTCGGGCAATGCAGACGCAAAACCGGCCGCCAGCAATTGGACAGCGTGATGACGCGATAGCGCGGAAAAGGGCTGATTTTGCATACGTTACACCAGGACAAAAACACCATATTGCGCGAGCGGGCAAGCATTCCCGCTCCCGCAGCTACCGGGGCACTGCGCAACAGCCCCAGAATAATGGCACCGCTGCCCAGTGCACGGCTGACCGTCCGACTGCCACGAGCGGACTCGTACAGTACGCCGCCGCCGTCTAAAGTGAATCGCGCCCAGTAACGGTTGAAAAACACCAGGATGCTGACCAACAGCGATAACAGAAAGAGGCCACCGGAAACCAGCAGCGGAATCAGCCAGCAAGCTTGCCAAAATCCCGGCGCCGGGCTGAAGAGTTGAATCAAAGCGAGAAGCAACCCCATGACCAAAGCGGTGATGCCGAACAGTTTTAACATATCCCAGAGGAAAAAGGGACTGCTGACCAGGGGAATGGCAGCCTCCCAGGTCAATTGCTGTTTCTTCTGCTCCGACCGAGTCATCTTCCCTTGCCTGCACGAGTTCTTCCATTCATAAACCTTTTCCACTGATTTTACACATTGAACTGACCAAAAGCAAGCGGATTGATTTTGCTCCCGCCGAGTTCCGGACCGGCTAAATCGGGTCGATTGCCCCACCAGAAGATCACTTTTATTTTTCTGTAAAAACGCTACATTTAAACTCCAACTCGGTCGTCTCCCGTCGTCAGACGGGACACCACTGACCTGAAATCAAATCACTGTTGTTTTTTAGAGTGTAACATTTTTATTTTCGATTGTCTAATGCTTTTGGCAAGCCAGGAAGGGATAATGAACGACAAGCAAAAAGAAAGCCTTTTTCAAAAGCTTTTCGTCGACAATCGAGACCGGATATACCGGCTCACCTTGCTCTACTGTCGCGAAATGCAGGACCGTCAGGATTTGCTGCAAGATATTTTCTATCAGATCTGGCGCTCTCTCGATTCGTTTCGCAATGAATCGCAAATCGACACCTGGGTTTATCGCATCGCCATCAACACCGGTATAAATTCCTGTCGACGTCACAGGACAAGGAATAGATGGCGCGAAAAGTGGCGTGAGGATGTCGAGCTGGCTGAACCAGTTTCGCAACCTGATCCGACAGATGAAGAGATTCAGAGGCTGTACAACTGCATCCAACAGTTGTCGCCGGTCGATCAGACTCTTATTCATCTCTACCTCGAAAAGCTTTCCAACGAGAAAATTGCCGAAATTTTGGCGATTTCCGGAATCAACGTACGCGTGCGTGTACACCGCATCAAACAACGGATCAAAACCATCTGGGAAAATGAGTATGGACCGATGGAATAAATACCAAAAGCAGATCAGGCAGGTCAAAGCGCCTGAATCAGATAGTGCTGATAGGGAGGATCAAATGTCGCAAGCCTTGTCTCTGATCGATGCGATCAGACATTCAGAGGAAAAAATTCAAAAGACATTGCGCGGCACAACGGTGATGTTTGCCGTTTTTACACTCTTTTATCTGTTGCTTCTTGTCGTCAATCCCGATCCGGATTTGCCTTTGTACGCTCGAATCATGGGCGGCTGTTATGTGACCGCTTTTGGCTCGTTTCTCTTCCTTCTGCGCGAACAAATCTATCGCAGTCGAAGTCTCGACTATTCGCAGCCGTTGCCCGAATTTCTCACCGCCTATTTGCCGCGGTTGAAATTTTTCAATCCCCTCATGATTGCGGTCATTCCCATGCTCCTGTTGATCGATATTGGCGTCACGCTCACGCTGCTGAACAATTATTGGCCGGATTTTGAACCAACCTGGCTGAAGGTGTTGTCGATTCAGATACCCTATTGGGGGATTATGGCAAGTTTTCTGCTGTTTGCGCAGGCGCGCTGGCGCCGAACAAAAAAGCCTTTTGCCGACCAGATCAAAGAGATGCTGAGTGATCTGCAGGAGGATTGAAGAAAAAGCACACTTGACCACTTCTCATGGCAACGCACTCTTTTCTGGCAGCACCGCCTGAATCCAATGAATACGGTGCAAAGCATATGGTGTGGGCAAAATCTTTCATCCCTCTCAGGACTCCGGCGAAAAAATCCCTTGCTGCAGCTGCAAAAAAAAAAGAGTTCGCAGGATCACCTCCAGCTCACATTCCCCATAAATGCCCGGTGTGCACCGGTTTGCCCTGCAATTTCAGGTAATAAAACAGCTGACCTTTGTGCTGCACCAAATGCTGGATCATCTGCAACAGCCGATAGCCAAGCACCATCGGCGTCGGATCCCAGGGTGCTGGTGCCAGCTCGTTGTCCAGGCGCTCCTCGTCGACTTGCTGCAGCCATTCAGCAACTGCCCTGCGATCTTTTTCCAGCATCTCTTTTGCTTCCTGCAAGCTGGCAACAGTCGGGAAGCTCTCTGCCGGAGGCAACATCGCCGACTCTTGCTCTTCACCTTCAGCAGTTGCGGGCATGGGTGGCCATTCACCGGTGATGAAGCCCTTGAATGTGTCAGCCGTTCCGCAGGCGATATGCGTCAGCAATTGTCCTACAGTCAGCCAATTGCTGCCGCTCGCGGGCTTCCAGTAAAAGTGTTTCTCATCCACCAGTTCGAACAGACCCTGCGCAACCCGGTAAGCACTGGTCATTTCCTGCTGCAACAACTCTTTCCAATTCATTATCTGTTCTCCTTCGTCTGTGTCCCGCGGGGCGGGCACCGCTTAATCCAACTGATGTAAAATCAATACAATTTTACCCCGGATTCTTCAGTCAATCGATTCGACTTTCTTGCTGTTATCACGCATTCTTTATCCAATTTCCATTCACTGCAAGCCGATCTCAGCTGCGGCGGAGCACTTTGCCGGCCAGACAGCCGGTGTGTTCACCTCTGAAAACCGCGATCCTGCCGTTGACGATGACAGCCTCGATTCCATCCGGAAAGCGATGCGGATCGGTGAAGGTCGCGCGGTCGATGATTCGCTCTGGATCGAAAATTGCCAAATCGGCCCATTTGCCCACCGCAATCACGCCGCGATCCGCCAAACCAAAAATTCGCGCCGGCAGGGAAGTGACGCGCTGTATGGCTTCGCTGAGCGACAGAATTTGTTTTTCGCGCACATAATGACCCAGGTAACGCGGAAAAGTGCCGTAAAACCGCGGATGCGGATTGTCGCGACCGAGCAAACCATCTGGCGAGATCGCCCTGCCATCCGAGCCCACGACGGTAAGCGGAAAAGCGAGCACAGCTGCGGTGTTTTCTTCACTCATGGCAAATCCGCACATGGA
>Ga0209200_1003724_pt1 | contig 12927 bp, 10 predicted proteins | sample AD_UKC033_MetaG_FD_184406 | JGI IMG/M metagenome (GOLD analysis project Ga0209200, IMG submission 184406) | Active sludge microbial communities of municipal wastewater-treating anaerobic digesters from USA - AD_UKC033_MetaG (SPAdes) (version 2) | ecosystem: Engineered > Bioreactor > Anaerobic >...
GGGGGAGCGCGCCACCCCTGCCAAGTGCGAAGCATTTCTTGACCGCTACGGGCTGAACGACAATATCGGCGTGCAATTCGTGCGCTACCTGCAGAATCTCATTAAGGGTGATTTCGGTGATTCCATCCGTTTCACCCGACCGGTCACCACGCTCATCGCTGAGCGCCTGCCGCTGACGATGGAGCTGACCCTGCTGGCCATGATTTTTTCCACCACGGTGGGGGTGTTGCTGGGGGTTATCTCGGCGTTAAAACGCAATACCTTCATTGATACCATCACCATGATCATCGCCAATATCGGCGTCTCCATGCCAGTCTTCTGGCTGGGGCTGCTGCTGGCCTATTTGTTCGCGCTTACATTAAAAGGCACGCCTCTCTCGCTGCCTCCTTCCGGCAGGTTCTCGGCGGGCCTCTCTCCTATTGACCTGGCAAAATTCTGGGGCCTTGAAAACCTCAGTGGCTTGAAGTTCTTTTTAGTGGAATTAATGTCGAATACCGTGCTGGTGAATGTGATCATCACCCACGACTGGAAGCTTTTCTGGGACGCGTTACGGCATCTCATCCTGCCGGCAGTGGCGGTGGGCACCATCCCGATGGCGATCATCGCGCGCATGACGCGCTCCAGCCTGCTCGAAGTGGTGGGTCTGGATTACATCCGCGCCGCGCGCGCCAAAGGCATGGTGGAACGCCGCGTCATCGGTAAGCACGCCATGCGTAACGCCATGATCCCTATTGTCACCATCATCGGTATTGAAACCGGCGGCCTGCTTTCAGGCGCGGTGCTCACTGAAACGGTGTTTAATCTTCCCGGGTTTGGCACCGGCCTGGTGGCTGCTATTTTAGCGCGTGATTATCCGGTGGTGCAGGGCTTTACACTGGTTATCGCGGTCATTTTTGTACTGGTGAACCTGGTCGTTGATATCTCGTACGCGTATCTTGATCCGCGCATTCGATTGGAGTAGGTGGAGCCGATATGGAAAACATCACCGAACTGAATCAAATTGCCACCTCGAAACCCAAATCACTTTTCCGTGAGTCTCTGCGCCATTTATGGCACCATAGTTCAGGCAAAGCCGGCATCTTCATCCTGGGCATGCTGATTCTTATCGCCATTTTCGCGCCGCTCATCGCCCCTTATAACCCCACCCAAATCCTGCGAGAATCAAAGCGGCGCACCCCGCCATGCATTCATCTGCTCGGCTGCCCGGCAGACCAGCCGCAACACCTGTTCGGCGTGGATGGCAATACGCGGGACCTGTTTTCGCGGGTTATTTACGGTTCGCGCTTATCGTTGCAGGTCGGTGTGGTCACCATGGCCTTTGCCATTCTGATCGGCACGCTCATCGGCGCGGTCTCGGCGTACGCCGGGGGCTGGCTGGATAACCTGTTGATGCGCATTATGGATGTGCTGATGGCCTTTCCCAGCCTGCTGCTGGCGATCGCCATCGTTTCTGTTTTAGGCACAGGTCTCATTAACGCCTTACTGGCGATTGGTATCGTCTCCATCCCGCGCTTCGCGCGCCTGGTGCGTTCCACCGTGCTCACCGTCCGCGACCTGGAGTATGTGCAGGCGTCGCGCGCCATGGGGGCTTCGGGGCTGCATATTTTGTTCAAGCGCATTCTGCCTAACGCGCTCACGCCGCTCATCGTGCAGGGCACGCTGGGCATCGCCACCGCCATCCTTGATGCCGCCGCGCTCTCTTTCCTCGGTTTGGGGGCAGAACCGCCGCGCCCAGAGTGGGGTCTGATGCTGGGTGAAGAGAAGAACAGTATCTTCAGCGCGCCGCACCTGGTGATCTTCCCCGGCATTGCCATCATGTTCACTGTGCTGGGTTTCAACCTGTTGGGCGACGGCCTGCGCGATACGCTTGACCCGCGCCTGACGCACACAGCCAAATGAACACGGAAAATCCGGAGAAACCCTCCGGATTTTTTGATGCAAACGCTTTACCGCTGATGAGAGTTCTGCGCGTGGGCGGGATTGATTTATAATTAAATCACGGAGGTGAAAATGAAAGGGAAACCGAAAGTGATTGAGATGTTGAACTACCTGTTAGCCGATGAGCTGACCGCCATCAGCCAGTACATGGTGCACGCGGAGATGTGCGACAACTGGGGGTACGAAAAACTGGCACAGACCACCGAAAAGCGAGCCATTGAAGAGATGAAGCACGCCGAAAAGCACATCGCGCGCATCCTGTTTTTAGAAGGCAAGCCGATCGTCAGCAACCTGAACAAGATCACCATTGGCCCTGATGTGCAGACCATGCTCAAGAATGACCACGCGGCAGAAGAAGGCGCCATCAAGGCCTATAACGAAGCCATCAAGTTGTGCAGCAACGAGGGGGATAACGGCACGCGTGAAATGCTGGAAGATATTTTAGAGGACGAAGAACGCCACATCGACTGGATCGAAGCGCAGCAAGACCAGATCGGGCAGATGGGCATTCAGAACTACCTGGTGGAGCAGTTAGGCTGACCAGGCGTTCTCCAGTGTAGACAACCAAAGGGCTCCCCGGCGGTCAGGCGGGGAGCCCTGCTTTGCTCGTTAATTGCGCGTAGGCATTATTGTATATGAGCCCTCATCGAGCAGGGCAGGGGAAGACAGGGAGATAAAAATGATCCGTCGAGGTAATATTACGCTGGTTGAGCCGGTTCTTTTGTAGTTTAAGCTCTATAGCGACCTAGTTAGCAAATGCACAACCTGCCCGCGTTTGTCTCTCTCGCTTTGGCGTTCTTTTGTACGATCGCGTAATACCGCGCTCTCATTGACCTGTGTAACGAACTTAAAACGTAAGACAAACTGAGCGCACTATCAAAGATAGGTGCTTTTTCCCAGTTGAACGAGAGACCGGCGAGCATTCTGTGCCAGGTACATATCTTCCGATTATGTTAAATAATCAGAAGGAATTAATGGCATTGACGCGCGGGTTTCTAAGGCATTTTTTGACCTGCGCCGTTATAATGAATGCATAAACACCACTCACTTTGACACCCTGGATAAAACTATTTTGCCCACCTGTTGTCGCCGCATGACCCATTTGTTTTCAATCGAGATGGGGATCCGGCGTATCGCCGAACACCTTACACCAACATAAACGACCCTGAATTCGGCGTGGGGTACGGTTGGGATACTTACAAGAAAGGCTATGTGGATGAAGTTATGTATTTACACAAACGAATAATCGGTGTGGTTGATGAAATCCTGGCGCAAAGCGAACAACCACCGGTGATTATCATCCAGGGTGATCATGGTATTCCTCGACTTAAATCTGAAAACGCAAAATTTCAAATACTCAACGCTTACTTTCTTCCCGGTGTTACTGATCATGGCCTGTACCCGACCATATCGCCAGTGAATAGCTTCAGGATAGTCTTCAACAACTACTTCAACTCCGATTATGAGTTGTTGCCCGATAAATCCTACGCAACCGAGGAGACTTTAATCCTTCAGACTGAGCCTTTCCCCTGCCCTTAGAGACAATTCGTAACGCGTTGGTTGCCCAGGGGAAAAATTAATTCCTCAATATTCAAACTCAGCCAAAAAAACCAGTTTTGTTCCTGTTCAACTACAGCAGATGGGTATATACTTTTTTTCACTGTTTCCCCTTCAACGTTTTTCATTTACTCTAATGGAGAAAAATGGCAAAAGTCATCACCCATAAATGTAATGCTTGCGGCGCTCCGCTGAGCGTATCCGGGCGTGGCGGTAAATACACCTGCCCTCACTGCGGGATGATCAATCTCTTCGAGGCTGAAGAGAGTTCCGCTGACTCTTTTATTTGCCCTCAATGCGGCACAGCCAACCCCAAAGAGGCGCTGCATTGCAATGAATGCGGCATGAAGTTCACCCTCACCTGCCCGAAATGCGGCGCGGTCAACGCCGCCGACTCGCTCTTCTGCCTGAAATGCGGGGTCAATTTTCAAAGCGAGTTCGCTCAGCGAGAATCAGCGCAGGCCCGGGCTCTCCTGCAACAGCAGCAGGCGCAAGTTAAATCCAGCAAAAGGAAAAAAGTTGTCGGGGTTTTCGCCGCGGTTCTCGGTCTGCTCTTATTATTATGCGTTGCCCTTGGCATGTATGCCCTCAAATTCTCTCCTGAAGCGCGCGCCACCGCCACCGCTGAAGCGCTGACCAGGCAGCAAGCCACCCAAACCTTCTTTGAAGCCTTGAAAGCGCAGTACCCTTTCCACGGCAGCAACGGGGCTTATGCGGTTTACCTGAAAAATTTTTGCATCGAACACGATCAGAATTCAGGGCGTGATTTCGCCTGGATCCGTTTGCGCTATTTTCAAGAGGACCCCTCCTATGATTTTGACTGGGATTTCAAGCGAACGTACCTCACAGATGACCTGGGCAATCGTTTCGAGGTCACCCAGGAAATGTTCTACGGCAATGATGGCAAGAACATGGTCACTGATTTTGACCCCGCTTCTTCTTCACTGGTCTTGCACGTTATCAGCGACACCTGGGCGCTGCCCGAAATTCAAATCTCATTCACGCCGAACAACCCGATACTCACCGCTACCTGCGCGGATGAATGAAGGCGGGAACGGCGGGCACGAAAGGAGCATCTCCCCTCTTTTCGCCTTTCCTGTACAATACCAGGTATACAGATTGTTATTTTCTCTGCATAGGAAGGTGGTTCTTCGATGAAAAATCCTGATGCGTTCAAACGCGCCGCGCGTGTATCCACCATCTTGTTCTTCATCTTCATGCTGCTGCACCAGACCGATAAGCTGCTTATCGGTCCGCTGCAGACCCAGGTGATGGAGACTTTTCATATGACCTACACCCAGTGGGGCGCCATCAATACCGGCGCGCTGCTGGTGGGCGCCATCCTCTACCCGGTGTGGGGCTGGCTCAACGACCGCTACAACCGCGGTAAACTGCTGGCGCTGGCCTCGCTCATCTGGGGCTCCACCACCTGGCTCTCCGCTATTGTCAAAACCTTCCCGGCTTTCCTGGTCACGCGTTCTTCCACCGGCATTGATGATTCCAGCTACCCGGGCATGATGAGCCTGCTGGCAGACTACTACCCACCCAAGTCGCGCGGCAAGGTCTACGGCATTCTTCAGCTTACCCAGCCTATCGGCTACCTGCTGGGCATGGTGCTGGCGCTCATGCTCGGCGGCGTGATTGGCTGGCGCTTTATTTTCTACATCACCGGCTCACTGGGCGTGGTGCTGGCCATCGCCATATTCTTCGGCGTGAAAGACGTGCCGCGCGGCAGCAGCGAAGAGGAACTGCACAATGTGGAAAAGAGCAAGTACAAGTTCTACTGGAAAACTGCCATCGCCATCTTCAAGAAGCGCAGCCTGTGGTTTGTGTTTGCGCAGGGCTTCATCGGCGTTTTCCCCTGGAACGTGATCACCTATTACTTCTTCGGCTACCTTTCCACCGACCGCGGTTATGACAGCACCACCCAGCTGCTCATCATGGCGCCGGCGGTGCTCTTCATGGCGGCAGGCTACCCGCTGGGCGGCGCGCTCGGCGACCGTCTCTTCAAACGCACCCAGCGCGGACGCCTGATCGCCGGCGCTATCGGCATCTTTATGGGCGCGGTGCTGCTGTACTTCACCATCCACACGCCCAACCCACAGGTCTTCCTCTTCGCCGCCCTGCTGATGGGCACGGCGCTCTTCATGCCCTTCGCCTCTCCGAATATCATTTCGACCATTTACGATGTCACCCTGCCGGAAGTGCGCTCCAGCGCAAACGCCATTCAGAACTTCATTGAATTCATCGGTTCCGCGGCAGCGCCGCTCATCGCCGGCATCATCGCCGATAAGTTCAGCGTGGGCACCGCCATCCTGTCCATCTGCCTTACCGCCTGGGCGCTGTGCTTCCTGTTCATCCTCGTGGCCATCGCGCTCATCCCCAAAGACATCAACGCCATGCACCGCCAGCTGCAGGAGCGCGCGGAAGCCGAAAAAGCCGCTTAAAAACAAAAAAACAGGTCAAAAATGACCTGTTTTTTGCTTTCAACACGCAACCCTTGATCGCGCGGCTCAATAGCCAAACAATCCCACCGGCGCGCAGTAGTAGTAGAATACCAGGTCGCCGTCAAAAGGTTGTCCGCCGAGCGTGAGCGCCCCGGGGTAACGGTCAGGCGTGCGCACCGCGAAAGGCACCGCGCCGTTCAACTGCTCCCCGCGCAGGGTGATGCTGTACTCGCCCCGCGCCAGCTCGGTCCCCGGCGGCAGGTCGAGAGTCCAACGCTTCAGCGGCGTGAGCTCGGCTGCGTCCAGCTCAGCGCGCGCCACCACCCCGCCCTGCCCGGTGTTCAGCGCCAGTTCTACCCCGCCCCGCGCGCCTGCTGCTCCGTCATCCACCAGCACCGCCACCGCCGCCAGGCGCCGGCAGGTATTGGTGAAGCGCTGCTCCAGCACCACCCCCTGCTCCAGCGGCACTTCGGGAGGGGTGAAGATTTCGATATTCTGGTAAGCGGGCAACTGGCAGTCCCGCCCGCTGAACAGGCTGGGCCCGCACGGGGTGTAATAATGGGCAAATATTCCCCAGAAGAACAACGCTTGAAAAGCCACGATACCAACGCCAATAAACCAACCTGCCCAGCGTTCAGGTTGGCGTGAGCGGGGGAAAATCCCCCACACGGCTAAAAGCCCAAGCAGCAAGAAAGATACGAGATAGCGCCCCTGGACCATCGCCATGGTTTCTTTTTCGCCATAAGTGAATTTCCCCGCGGTGTACATCACCAAAATGCCAAACCAGGTCAGCAGCAGCATGCCGATGAAGAAAATGCGCGTCCTCGTTCGAAAACGTTTATCATGTCCGGTAAAAAGGATGGCAACGAGCAGAACCGCGCCCACAAGCCCGTAAACCAGCGGGGATACATCGGTTCCCCAGTAGCCCGAGGCGGCGATCATCGAGCCGAACAACGTGCGCCAATGGAAAAGCAGCGACCGCCAGAACGCGCCCAGGTAAGCCCATAGTTGCGACAACACGCTTGAAACGACCATGCCGGTCGATTCCACTCCCAGGCTGGTGTTCGTGAAACTGAAGTAGATCCACACCAGGTGAAAAATGCTCATCCCCGCGGTCAGCAAAATCAACCCAAGCCGCTGGGAGCGCGTGGTGAAAACGCGCCCGGGGATGAGCAGCAGCAAGGGCAGCAATAAGATGCTCCCTGGTTTGGCCATCGCCAGTAAAAAGACCGCGGCGCACAGGCTCAAGAAACGTCTGCGGGAGATGGTCGCTTCGGATTGAAACACCACGGAGAGCACGACGGCGATAAACAGCAAGCACACAGCGTGGGTGTAGCCATCTCCATTGACGGTGGACGCCTGGTATAACGGCGTGGGTAAAAGCGCCGCCACCAGGAAGAGCCATTTCGCCACCGGCGTGGCGCGGATGGCCAGGTAGCAGCCGAGCAGGTATACCGCCAGGGTGACAAGGCGAATAACGATCGCCACCGGTATGATCGGCAGGTCGAGCGCGCGCCACGCGATACCCGCCACCACCGCCTGCGGGAAGAACATCAACGGGGGGTAGGTAGACATGATGGTTTCGATGGCCATGCTGTCGTAATCCGCCTTCACCCCAAAGTACGCAGGGGTGAACAGTTCCGCGCCCTGGTCGCGGTAGAAAAAGCGCCTGTAAGACAGGGTGTAAAACTCAGCGAAGTACACCGTCTTATCATAGATGCTGCGGTTCGGCAGCATGTGCAGCCCGGAGATATCGTATACCCGCGCCAGGTGTTTATCCTCGTCAAATCCAGTGCCGAAAGGGGCGAAAACGGCCAATCCCACCCCAAAGAGAATGCCGATGATCAGGAACAGGCGTGCGGGTTTCATCCTCTTCGCTCGCTCGCTTCTAGCGCACCAACCAGCGTTCGATATTCCCCGGGAAGGCAAAAGCCGCCAGTTTTTCAAGCAGCTTCGTCGGAGACGCGTCGGTGACGTAAAGATCAAGATGCTCCTCATAGATAAAATGGTCCTGGTACGCCCGCTCGATCCAGGCCAGCAGCAAATCAAAGTAACCGTCGACATTGAGGAACGCCGCGGGTTTGCGGTGCCGCCCGATCTGCGACCAGGTGAGCACCTCGAACATCTCGTCCATGGTGCCGTACCCTCCCGGCAGGGTGATAAAGGCGTCCGCCAGCGCGTTCATGCGCGCCTTGCGCAGCTGGATGTCTGCCACCACTTCCAGGCGGGTCAGGCCAGTGGTGTAAATGAGCTGCGGGCTTTCCAGCCCATTGGGCACAATGCCTATCACCTCTCCGCCCGCTCCCAGCGCGCCTTCTGCCAGCGCGCCCATCATCCCTGTGCGCCCGGCCCCGTACACCAGCGTGATACCGTTCCGCGCCAGCAGCTCTCCCATTTCATAAGCGGCGGTGTAATACACCGGTGCCAGCCCGTCTGCTGAACCGCAGAACACGCAAATGCTGTGATAGGGGTATGCCATGGTTCTCCTTAAGCCAATCGTCGCGGCTCTCCAGCCGGGAGCACGCGGGATACCCCATTATACCGGAACTGGCGCGGCGCCATCAAAAAGAGATCGCCCGCCCTCCAACCCGCTGATGGAGGAACGAGCACCTCCCCTGCCCTTTTATTAGCGCGAATGATTCGATGGATCTGGTGACTATCCAGCTTTGGGCAAGATAATGACTACGCGAAGTTATTGGATCTGTCCACGCCTTCCCGCCAGCCCGCCCAGGTTAAAAAACAGGCAGGGATGACCTCCCTGCCCGCGCCTGTTTCAAGCCAGCCGTCTACGGCAGCCCAACGAATGTGTCTGCCGGCGCGAAGCATACCCCCACCATGCTGCGACCCACATGCGCGCCCAGCACCAGCGAAAGCTGGCGCACCGGCACCCAATCCACCGTGAAATGTGAGGTAATCGCCTCTACCAGTTGCTGCGCGCCTTCAGGGTTGGCGGCGTGCACCACCTGCGCGCGCAGGCGCGTGCCTTTGGTCACTTTACTGCTCACAAATTCAGCGACGCTCTTGATGGCGTTGTTGAAAGAGCGCGCCTGCCCCAGGCTCACATAAGTGCCGCGCGCCTTCTCCACGCCGATGAGCGGTTTGATGTTCAGTACCGAGGCGATCAGCCCCTTCAAATGGCTGATGCGCCCGCCATGAATGAGATATTTCAATTCCTTGAGCGTGTACAGAACCTCCGTGGCGCTGCTGATGCGCGCCAGCGTTTCGAGGATCTTCTCGCGCGACCAGCCCGCCGCTGCTGCCCGCGCCGCCACCTCCACCTGCCAGCCTGAAGGCGCTGAAAGCGTTTTTGTATCCACCACGCTCACGTTGGCTTCGGGCGTCATGGCTGCCCCAGCGAGCGCTGAATTCACTGTGCCGCTGAGCCCGGAAGAAATGTGGATGGAAAGGATATCGGGGTCGCGCTGCGCCAGCCGGCTGTACAGCGTGGCAAACTCCCCCACCGCCGGCTGCGAGGTGACCGGCAGCGTATCCGCCTCGTCCAGCATCCGGTAAAACGCGTCCGGCGCGATATCAATCCCTTCACGATACGATTGACCCCCCAACGTCACCGTTAAAGGCACCACGTGCACCCCGTATCGTTCCATCTCTTCCGGGGTGAAGTTCACATCCGTTCCACTGTCTGTTACGATTTGCATTGAATACTCCCTGTCACCAAATTTCAACACCGCAGGAGAATCCTCGGTGCGTAGGTTGAGTATAAAACGATGAGAGGCGTTTCGCAATGTGCCAAAGGTGAGATTCGTCCGCCTGAACTTGAAAGCGCCCCGCCATGCTTTCCAGCGGCGCTGTCACTATGCGCGTTTCAGGGCAGCCTGGCACCGCCGCGGCGTCGCAGCCCGGCGCGGGGTTGAGCGGGTCGCCGCCCGCGGGGATATTTCACGCTATAATGTCTCCCTATGTGGGATGAACGCTACGCTTCAGAGGATTACCGCTTCGGCACGCGCCCCAACCGTTTTTTGGTGGATTGCGTTGCCGGGCTGACCCCCGCAAAAGCGCTCGCCCTCGGCGAGGGCGAAGGGCGCAACGCTGTTTTTCTGGCCGGCTTGGGCTTTGATGTCACCGCCGTGGACCAGTCTGCCGTGGGGCTCGCCAAAGCCCGCCGCCTGGCGCAAATGAACGGCGTGCGCCTTCACACCATCACCGCCGACCTCAATGACTTCGTCATCCAGCCCGCGGCGTGGAGCCTGATCATCAATTTCTTCTGTCACCTGCCCTCCGCGCAGCGCGCGCCGCTGCATCAACGCGTGACCGCGGGGCTTGTACCCGGCGGCGCCTACGTGTACGAGGTCTTCTCTCCCGCCCAGCTGCAGTTGGCTACCGGCGGACCCAGCGACCGCGACCTGCTGGTATCGCTGGAAGAAGCCCGCCGCGACCTGGCCGCGCTCGACCTGCGCGTGGGCCGCGAGCTCGTGCGCTACTGCGAAGAGGACGACCCCTCCACCCCGCGGATGGCCGTGCTGCAGGTGCTGGCGGTGAAGCCCGCGTAGCCGCCAACCCTCCCGGCTCCTGCTCCGCCTGGCGCAACTTTCTGCGCCAATCTGCGTATATCCTGCTAGAATATATCCCTACCTCTTTGTTAAATACCGCCCATGACCGCCGCCAAAGAAAAAACCCCCTTGCTCTCCCCGGTGCTCGCCACCTTCATGTTGGCCATGATCCTGGCCAACCTGGGCGGCAATATGTACGGGCCGCTGCTCTCGCTCTATCTTGAATCCCTGGGCGCCAGCGTCACCCAAATTGGGCTTTTCTACACCCTTTCGCAGGTCGTGCCGCTGGTGCTGCAAATCCTCGGCGGCTGGGTATCAGACGCCTTGGGCAGGCTGCGCGCCATTGCCATCGGCAGCGTTTTCGGCACCATTGGCGCGCTCATCCTCGTCGGCTCTACCAGCTGGGGCTGGGTGCTGCTTTCCAGCGCGGTGGGCGCCGGGGCGGGGGCGCTGGTCGGCCCCAGTTTTGACGCCTTCATCGCTGAAAAATCCTCCAGCCAGAATCGCGCCCGCGTCTTCGGCGTTTCGCAAATGCTCTTCGGCATCGTCGCGGTGGTGGGTCCGCCCGCCGGCGGCTGGATCGTGCACAATTACGGCTACAAGACCATGCTCTGGATCTCCGCCTTCCTCTACATCATCGCCATGGTCATCCGCATCGCCATGGCGCGCTCGGGCCGGCACGATACGGTCACCTACGAGCGCAGCGCGTTCACCTTCGCCGGTCTGAAAAAGAACCTGGGCGCTATGTTCGGCCTGCTCTTCGCCGGGGGCGTCATCACCTGGATCCTCATCACCGACGGCGTGCGCGATATCTCTTTTGCCATGTCGATGAACTTTTTAGGGCTGTTCATGGAGCAGGTCGGCGGGCTCAACATTCAAACCATCGGGTTGCTCAACGGGGTTTTCGGTCTGTTCATGATGGCGTTCATGGTGCCTGGCGGCTGGCTGGCGGATAAGAAAGGCGAACGCCTGGGCATCGCGCTGGGTTTCTTCCTTAATTCCCTCGCGCTGGGCGCCCTCTCCCTCCTGCCGCCCGCCAGCCCGGTGTGGGTGTACGTTACCGGCTTCGCGGTCTCCGGCCTGGGCGTGGGGCTCATCGCCCCCGCCTACCAGGCGCTCATCAGCAAGGCCGTGCCCGCCCACCTGCGCGGCACCGCCTTTGGTCTCTTCTCCACCAGCCTGGGGCTCGTCTCTCTGCCCGCGCCCTTTCTCGGCAGCCTGCTGTGGCATCACGTCTCCCCGCGGCTGCCCTTCGCCATCACCGCTGTGGTCAGCCTGCTCACCATCCTCCCCACTTGGCTCAAATTTAAACTCCCCCAGGATGTCAACGCCGGCGATACCAGCGCGCCAGGCTCATAAACCCCTGTTGACGCTCGCGCAACCCTCTTTTTCGTGCTGATGCTTAATTATTCGTGAACATCTCTAAATAATTGGGCAGCTCATTGAAGATGTAGGCGCTTATTTCAGGAACGACGATCGTTCCCTGGCATAAGAACCGCTCGTCTTTTTTAACACCGTCCCGGTAAACCAGGTAATCTCTTACCGCTCGATCATAAGTACACGTGACCGTTCCGTCGGTCAATTTCCACAGCGCCTCGTATCCTTCAAAATTGAACCCTTCCTCAGGCGTGGTCAACCCCTTGAAGACAAACCGGCAAACATTTGATCCCGGATATTTGAAGATCTCGCATCCATCGTGCTTTTCCAGATCACATTCAAAAACAGTTGTCTCACCCTCAGAGAAGGTCATTTCTAATTGCACTTCATCGTTGACCATCCGCGCAGTACCGGTGACCGTTTGATTATCGTCGCTTGGGGGTGCAATAAACTTGTAAACGCCTTCAATGGTGGAGGGCTCAAAACGACCCGACATAACCACCAGGGGCAGCGTTAAATCGATCGTCACCCAACTCAGCATATCAGCGGCGCGTTGATCACAAGAAAGATGAACTTCCCTCAGGGCTTTATCGTCAGGGAGCTTAATCGCCCAGGCGCCTGAGAGGTCTATAGCGTTCTCCAACGCGCTCTCGCTTTGTCCTCCAGCCAAAAACGGAGTGGGTTCAACCGCCGCGCCGGCTTTTTGTGCTGTACCCATGTTTGGCAGTGTGATCCCTAGAATTTCGGCCATCTCCGCTTCCGTTAATGGTTCCTTTATCATGGGTAAGCCGTTCTCTTCGAACCACTCGCTTATCTCGCCCGGCTCAATTACGCTGGCGATGACCGCTCGCGCTTCCTCCTCGCCTCCGGCCTGAGCGCCGTCCTCGGTAGCCTGAGCCATAGGTGTAAGCGCGGGTGTCTCCACTTCTCCCTTGTTAACTTCAGGGGTCGGAGCCTGACCGCCGCCCTCGGTAGCCTGAGCCGCGGGAGTAGGAGCGGGCGTTTCCACTTCATCCTTTTTAAGTCCAGGGACCGGGATGGAAATGCCCAGCACTTTCCCTTCTTGAAAACCTGACCTCAATTGATCGGCTTCGAACAGG
>Ga0209200_1003743_pt1 | contig 12891 bp, 10 predicted proteins | sample AD_UKC033_MetaG_FD_184406 | JGI IMG/M metagenome (GOLD analysis project Ga0209200, IMG submission 184406) | Active sludge microbial communities of municipal wastewater-treating anaerobic digesters from USA - AD_UKC033_MetaG (SPAdes) (version 2) | ecosystem: Engineered > Bioreactor > Anaerobic >...
TACCTGGAGTTTAGCTTTGCTTTTATGTTTCTGATCTTTATTGGCTTTACTTGTAAATTCTGACTCTAGTTTATATACAGGGAAGTTTCCAACACCAGGAAGATCTGTACTGATATGCACATTAAACCCAATAGTAAACTCATTAGCCGTATTCTTTATCAGTTTTTTTAAAGAATCAGCCTGAAGCCTGTTCCCACTTAGACTAAATGGATCTATAATACCTTTCTGTTTGTAAGAGGCCTTAACCTTCACTCCATAATCTGCCACTGTAAACTCAGGAAGGTTAAATTCCTGCTCTGAATTAAAAGGTTCGTTTGGAAGCTGATCTGCATCGGGTAGCATCTTGTCAGATAACTGGTCTTTCAATTTTTCCATAGCCAGTGCCTTTTCTGAAAGACCAGTGTTAGCCAGCTTAAACCTGTTGTTAACAGTCGTTTTGGACATCAAGGGTGCTTTCTTAACTCCTGCAGGGCTAATGGTGGCCTGTGTGCCGGTTACAGGCTTATATTTTGACGCCACCACTAGCTGTTCGGTTCTGTTCCGGCTTATCCCTATATCTGAAAGATTTTTCTCAATATGATTAATGGTTTTAAGATAATTTTCTAATGTAACTTTTTTCTTATTCGGGAGTGTGATCAAATCTTTCACTGTCTTTGTTTTATCAGTTTTGGAAAAATCACTGATAGTATAAGGAGTAAATGAAAGCTTATTAGTTTTAAGAGGTTGAAATTTCTCTTTTCCAAACTGGGCTTTTTGTGCATTTATAATAGTGACGCCCATAAGAACAGCAGAAAGAGTTACAAAAAATTTCTTTTTCATTATTTAAGATTTGAATGGTTATTTAAATTTTTTCCAACACCCATATCTGGGTTTGATCATCAGTAATAGGGTTCCATGTTTTAACCCCACATGATGTTCCGTTAATGCAGCTATTGTTGGCATCGAGCAGCTTCCCATTTGCGAGACTCTTTATGAGGTATTTATTATCCTTCAGTTTTATAAATAACCATCTTTGATTAAGACTAACACCTGGTATAATATTTTTTTCCCATAATTGTATTGTAGTTGCCCCATCATCAAAAAGATCCTCTGCTTTGCTATCCAGTACATACTCTTTCAAAGAGAAACCACTTCCGGTTGTACCAAAGCGAATAGAATAACCAACAGATCCAAACCGCTGGATTTTCACTTTACTTTTAGCAGTGGTCAGACGCATAGCACTTCCGTTCTCGAAGCCATCTTGTTCATTTAAACCTAGGTCACCGCCGGAGGCATAAGACTGTATATAATAGTCTCCTTCTGTGATAGCAGTACCAATAACATTATCAATTATTGTCTGTGCTGCAAACTTTATCTTTTCCAACCCCTCTCCTATAGCCGCAAGCCCCTCCTCAATAAGATTTCCGGTTGCTGATGCATTTTTCCCTTTATTTACAGATAGAGCATCACAGGCATCTGAATAACCATTATTGGTAGTAGGGTCAGGTAATGGCAAAGGTGCCGGAACTTTATCTCTCTCCGTCTTTGCTAACTGTGTATACGCCGCTCTTAAATACCATGTAGGATGATGATAACAAAAATGGCTACCTGCTAAATTAATTCCTGCTGCACCAAGCACCCCAGAAAGTACTGCTGTTGCTTCAGCAGCACTACGCTCAGCCGTTGCATATTGAATTGATTTAATGTCTTTATAAAATATTCTCGTACCGGCTCTTCTATAGCCGAGAGTGTAGGGTGCCAGCATAGTTACAGGGTCACTTCCAAAATCAAATCGCTGAAGACGTTGATTGGGAAAAAGTTTATTCAATTCGTTTACAAATTCCTGGTTACCGGGATGAGGTGCGGCCAACAAATAAACTCCCTGCGCAGTAATTCCCTTTTTGGCCATATACATAGCAAAGATTTGTGCATGTGCAGAACCAAGGCTATGACCAGTGATCCATACTTTTTTTGTATTGCCTCCTTTATCTTTTATTACCTGAAGTAATTTCTCCTTAAAACTGTTATAACTTAAAGAATTCCAAAAGCCTGCATGCACAGTACCTTTTATTTCCGGAGGTGAAACGGTATTAATATCAAAATCAGAAGCAAGCCACTCACCCCAATCATACATAAATGAGCTTACAAAATTGCTTTTACTATTAGAAGCTACCCTGTCTGTACCTCTGAAAACAACATAAACAACATCTGAAGTTGATATAACCATAGCTTCAGGATCGTACCCAATCGGATGGGTCTCTGACACGAACCTGTATTCCGGGTTATTAAATAAAAATGATGTTCTTTTCTTATACTCATTTTCAAACAAGACACCACCTGAGTGCATTTTATTGATGAATGCATCCGATGCATCACCAGCGACAATGGAAATATACTGGGGGTAAACAAGTGTGGTGATGTAAGCCAGCAGGTAGGTGTTCATATCGTTTCTGCCAGTAGCCGTTTTATTAAAAACCGTAGAGAATGCATTTGTCCCCTTTACCAACTTAAGATTGGCAAGATTCGAAACTTTTGTTATGTTTTGGACAGGTGCTGTCTTTGGCTGAATTGTTTGACCATGAAGTGATGAAGAAGTCGCAAACAAGTAAAAAGCCATCATGACAAACAGAATTTTCTTTTTCATTGAGATAATTTTAATTATATGATTAATGTTGAAATATGACCGTAGTTACTTTATCACCGCATCATACAGCTGATAGTAGCAACCGGTGTAAATGTTTTAAAGTTCCATTTGCTGTCAAATACGCAGCGCATACCATAATTAATAATCACACTCTGGCTGATACGCCAATCGCCGCCAAATGTTAATGTGTTGGGATTTACCTCATCCCATTTTAATGAAGAACCTACAATTTGTACATTACCGGGAACTTTATAATTCTGGTTTACCGCTTCAATAGGTGTGCTCAGCTTCTTATACTCATATAATAATTCAACAAAGAAAGTATATATAGCTCCTCCATACCTGAGATTTAACCCCATACTATACAGGTTATTTTTAGCAATGGTCTTATCTGCTGTTTCATCACCTGTGATATTATCTTTAATAATGAAATCCACCTGTTCGTTGTACCAGAATGAACGCAATAATCCTGTCAGCAAAAATTGTTTACCAATACCAACGTTTCCATTCAGCCAGGCACCCCAGCCAGAACTCCTGTTTGAACGTTTCATACCAAATGTTCCCGAACTATCAGACTTAAAGGTGTGCATCCTTCCTACTGCCACATCCAATGAGGAAGCATTCCAGTATTCATTTACAAATATTTTTGCTCTTTCATTAATCTCCCCCATTCTTTTTGAATTCTGGGAATTCAACTGATCTTCCAGCGATCTTATCTGCATTCTCAATGCCGGTTTTTCCAGGATATTTGTTATTGTATCAAGTTTTTGCTTTGCTTCCTTTAACTGAAGTAACAGTTCCTCTTTTTCCTGCTTATACTTTGCTCCAATATCTTCATACATTCCCTTCTCCATCAGCGGATCTTTTTGCCGGTAGAGGTTTAGTTTAACAGCCCCGCCAATTCTCCTGTAGTTATCATCATCCTGGATACTTCCAAGCGATAAATCGATAGAAGCTAATTTTCGCATAAAGCCTGATGCTTTCTGGTACTTACTCAAATCCTTCCGGTTATAAAAAAACTCCCAGAAAGGCTGCGACTGTATTGCCAGGTTAGGATTGACACCATACTTAAGTGACCAGTCAACTTTAAAGTCTTTGATATCGGCCATCCGTGTTACCTGGGTTGGTGTAGCTGCCATTAAATCAAAAATTGGTGAAGGCGAGATGGCAAGCTCCTTTGGCGAAACTCTTCCTGCGGAAGTCTCTGTTTGTTGAGCAAGAATGTCAGTAACACAAACCAAACCAGCAATAAGAAGTAATGGGGTGATTGGTAATTGTTTCATGATAACTCAGTTTGATAATTCAAAAATGAGCTAACAACCATCAATCCTCAATCCCTCAATTGAGGGTTTCTGTATTAATAATAATTTTTTAATAAGGGAGAAGAAAGAGGGTATAGAAAAAATTGCAGACTAGTTAACTGAAACTGTATAAGCAGTAAATAAATAACTTAAACAAGCTTTTCCCGGATGGCCTTTGCAACGGCTTCCGTTGCACCTGCCACATGCAATTTTTGATAGATATTTTTTACATAACTCCGTACCGTTTCATAACTTAAAAAAATCTCTTCTGCTATACGTGGAAGGGCTTTACCCTGTGTCATCAAATGAAGTATTTCTGTCTCCCGCTGAGTAAGGTCATAATCCTTTTTCTCAACTTGCGGCCGGATATATTGCTGAAATACTTCCACCACCCTTGCTGCCACTCCCGGACTCATCACTGATCCCCCATGGTTTACATCTGCAATTGCTTCCAGCATTTTTACGGGCGAAGTATTTTTGGTAATATATCCATTGGCACCGGCACATAATGCAGCCAGTATTTTTTCTTCATTCTCAAATATGGTCTGAATCAGAATTTTCTTTTCCGGATATAACACTTTTATCTGCCGGGTAGCTTCTATTCCATCAACACCGTACATCTCAATATCCATTAACACTACATCAGGATTACTTTTCTCTATATCATGTTTGATATTATTGCAATGTGTAAATGCCCCGGTGCAACTATAACCAGTTACCCCGTTCAATATAGCCTTATATGCATCTAACATGATGGGATTGTCTTCAAAAATGGCCACCCTAATTGACATACTACTAAAGTTCAGGTAAAAATAACATGTACAACAATTAATTATTACCCCCAATCAGGTGAAATAAAAACGGCTTTAACAACTGTTCCCTGGCCAGGAGCCGAAGAAATTGTGAATTCACCATTGATCTCTTCTGTTCTCCTTCTCATATTCATTAGTCCATTTCCGGCTGATGATACTGTTACATCAAACCCTTTGCCATCATCAGTCACTTCCACCATAATTCCGACCTGAACAGAACGAATAGAAACCTTTATTGATTTACATCCGGCATGTTTCAGCGCATTATTAATAGCCTCTTTTATCAGTAAGTATATATTTTTCCGCAAATTGATTTCAGGGACTACCTCTTTTAGTGAATCATCAATCCAAAAATCCAATACAATATTTCCGGCTGCTGTAACTGTTACCATATCATTCCGCAATCTTGCAACCAATTGGTCAATATTACTGTTTTCTGTACTTAACGACCATATTATATCATTCATCTTCTTCAGCATTTCTCCGCTATAATTATTGATTTTTTCAAGGTATTCGTAACTATTGGCAGGCCTTTCCCCTGCTAGCTGGCTAAACATCCTGATACCACTGAGCGTTGCTCCCACATCATCATGCAGATCCTTGGCTATACGATGCCTCTCATCTTCTCTTGTCTGATAAACAAGTTTTAGTTGTTCCAACTCCTTCTGCTGCAGCTTGTCCTGCTGGTTAAGAACCATAGTTAATGCAGCCTCCTTTTCTGTGGCTTCCTGTTTAATACGGTAGCCAATAGCTGATGAGAAAAAAACGACATCTGCAAAAAAACCGGCCATCAGCCAGGAGAGAGGGGCAATAATAAACTCATTTTCCGGGTAAAGTCTCACCAGTGAAGATATTAAGCCAAAAACAATCATTGCAATGGCTCCACCACCCAGATAGCGGTAATAAATCAGCCTTTTCCGGCGAAGTACGATGAGCAGCATAATCAATCCCATCAGCAGCAGATAAAAACGAATTGCTATTAATGCTATAAAAAACAAAGAAGCAACACCTATTGCATTAACCACCACTATCTGAAAAATTATATAAGTCAATATGAGCCACGGGGTAATTTTTACAAAGAAAATAGCTGCTTTATCCTGTTTTTCATCCAAGTCCATTGCGACTCCTGCAAACTGGACATATAACATAAAGGCCAGCATCTGGATACTTTCATCTGCATTGATGGCCAGGAAAAAAGAATGTTCCTCTGCATTCATTGTAAAAAGAACAACCCGGAAGAAAGCATAGATGAAAGTAACCCACAGGTACAGGCTATAAGACAGTAATAGTTTTGTTTTCCGGTGGAAATAAAGAATAGTATGATAAAGAGCAGCCAGGAAAATAGCCCCGCTAACAAAAACAACGATCAGGTAATTAATGTTAAAATCTTTAAGCATGGAGAGTATATCTGTAAGAGGAAAAATAAAAGATAGTACTTTTTCTTTAGAGACATAATAAAGTTGCTGCCACAATTCCAGCAGTTTCTGTTCTTAATCTTGTTTCTCCCAATGACACAGGAACGAACTGATTCGTCAAAGCCAGTTCAATTTCCTTCCTGGTAAAATCGCCTTCGGGACCGATGAGGATTAGCTGATTTGAAGATTTTGTGATTTGATGATTAGATAATGATATTTTATCATTTTGCAAACAATGAGCAATTAACTTTTCATCATTGTCAAATTGCCGAAATACCAAATCTTCAAATTGAACAGGGTCATGAATTGCAGGTAACCAGGTCTGTTGTGATTGTAACATGGCACTAACACTAATTTGCTCCATCCTGTCATACCTGAATTTTTCCTTCTCTGTTCTTTCACATACCAGCGGAATAATTTCATTCACTCCAATTTCAGTTGCTTTTTCCAGGAACCATTCGAAGCGATTGGCATTCTTAAGTAATGAAATGGCTATGGAAATTTTTCTTTTTGGTGGCTCTATATACTGGGTTTCTTTTACTGCTACAGTGCAATGCTTCTTATGCACTTCTGTTATCACACAGGTAAGCAGGTTTCCCCTTCCATCTGTCAGGTTCAACTGCTCTCCGGTTTTCATACGTAATACCTGCACCACATGACGGCTGGTATCTTCATCCAGCATTACCTGCTGCTCATTCTTGTAGTGGCTGATATAGAAGAAGGGAAGTGCCATTGATGTAAAAATAAAATGTCCAATTGATAATTGGACAAAGATTTATAATGAATATAGGATCTGAGAGTTTTATTCGCATTTCACATCCTGCTTCATTGCCGGTAGCATAGTTCTTGCAGAATTCTCTGTCACTTCCTGGCAATACAGATTATTGACAAATGCACCCGGTTGAAATATCATTTGTATATAATATGTTTTCCCAGCCTCTGTTTCTATATGAACGGCTTCTGCTTTCTCCTTTGATTTCTTTCCGGCAAACTGCACTGTAAACTTGTGCTTACCCGGAGCTATTATATGAATGGAATACCGCTTGTTATTAAGTTTACAAACAATTGTATCGTCTATGAATGCCGTAAATGCTGTTGCAGACCCCTGGAAACCGGTAGAACGCATAAAATAAACCGTTGCTATGCTGTTGTTGACTGCTGTACTATCCTGTGCATTCACCCCTGAAAAAACTCCGGCAATAAGTAAGAAGGTTAATAACAATGATTTCATACCAATAAATTTTAGAATGGAGTGTCCTCATCTTCCGGCAGGTCATTCATCCGGCTGCCTGTTTGTATAAACACTTTGGCACCACCATCGCCATCCACATCGCTTACCGGTTTCCAGTTGCCTGTTAATCCGGTACCGCCGAGGCTGCCTGTATCATCCTCCGTAAACTTCTGGATATGCAGCAATGCCCGCAGTTTAATAGTTTCCAAAGAACCGTTACGGTGTTTGGCTATTCTTACATGGGTTTCGCCCCTGTTATTCTCTCCCAGTTCATTAGTGGTTATATCATAATATTCCGGACGGTACAGGAACATAACCATATCAGCATCCTGCTCAATGGCTCCTGATTCACGGAGGTCACTTAATTGCGGCATTTTATTTCCATCCTTACCGGCGCCACGGGTTTCTACTGCACGGCTTAACTGCGACAACGCAATAATTGGCACACTTAATTCTTTGGCCAATGCTTTCAGGTTACGGGAAATATTACTGATCTCCTGTTCCCGGTTGCTGTTACGATTTTCGCCGGTACCGCTCATCAACTGCAAATAGTCAATGATGATAAGACCGATATTATGTTTGTTTTTCAAACGGCGGCACTTGGCCCGTAATTCAAAAATGTTTAGTGCCGGCGTATCATCAATAAATAACGGAGCCTGCGCCAGCCGCTGCACACCTCTTGCATACAATTGTTTCATTTCATGCTCTTCCATCTTACCGCGGCTGATCTTTTCCAGCCATATCTCACTTTCGGCTGAAAGAATACGTTGCACCAGCTGACCGGCACTCATTTCTAAAGAGAACAGAGCAACTGCCGTTTGCTTTCCCGGGTGCATCACCGCATTGCGGGCCAGGTTCAGGGCAAATGCTGTTTTACCAACAGCCGGCCTTGCAGCTAAAATGATAAGATCGGTATTCTGCCATCCGTATGTTACACGGTCAAGTGAAGGAAAGCCGCTGGGTACACCGGTTACATCTTCGTTTTTATGACGCAGGTCTTCTATCCGTTTAATAGTATTAACCAAAACAGAGTCGATCGTTTCAAAATTCTTACGCAGATTATTATTGGTAATCTCAAACAACTTGCTTTCGGCCACATCCAGCAGGTCAAACACATCTGTTGAATCCTCGTATGCATCACCGATGATCTCGCCACTGATGCGGATCAGTTCCCGCTGAATAAATTTTTGCAGGATGATCCTTGAGTGAGCTTCAATATTGGCGGATGAAACAACCGTGTTGGTTAACTTGGTAACGTAATAAGCCCCGCCTACCATTTCAAGTTCTTCCCGGAAGCGGAGTTCTTCGGCTACTGTTAAAATATCTATCGGCTGACTTTTATTTGCCAGGCCCTGCATAGCGCTGAAGATGCGCTGGTGAGCTTCTACATAAAAACATTCCGGCTTTAATATTTCCACAATGGTATCAAAAGCACTTTTCTCCAGCATGATGGCGCCCAATACTGCTTCTTCCAGGTCTTTCGCCTGCGGGGGCACTTTACCATATACCATTGTTCCCAGGTCAAGGGTGGATTTTCTTCTTGTCTTGCGGTCTTTATTAAGGTTAGTAAGATCCATTGTTCAGCTACGGCGATAATAAGTTAAACCATCAGTTTTACACCAACCTGCCTACCGGCAGGCAGGTGACCTTGGGGCTTTCTTCCTGTCTTGCTTTAAAAAATAGTTATTTCTATGTTAGTGGAATGTTTCCGTCCAGTCAGAAAGCGAAAATAAGGGGCTGAAAACATTCATTTTGCTTTTTAAAAAACTTTTTCTTTCTGCACCATTTCTTCACTTCATTTCCGGGGTTATCCACATTCACTTTTACCCGCCAGGTCATTGTCAATTTACTTAAAAAGATTGGTAAATCTCCCTATAAGATTAGCACAATCTGTTATTAATTTTATAACTGATTTTTGTCAGCCGCACAATAATACCCGGAAACGGGAGTTTCTGACATAATACCAGTTCTTTTTTTACCATTACCAGCTGCAACCGTACCCCCGATTTATTTATTTTAAAATGCAGATATATTATGGAAACTAAAAAACACAGCAGCCATTCCCGCCCGGTACTTAGCCAGGCACAGAACAACACTACTCTCTGGATCGGTCATCTGAAACCTCATAGTCATGACCGTCTTGCCGGACAAACATTTATTTGCCCCTCAGAAGGATTAGTCAACAACATACAGGTGTATGCCTCCGCCGTAACACAACCCGGTGAAGTGGCCCTTACGCTGCATGAATTTGACCCGTCTACCAATACCTGGGGCCCGGCCATCGGCAATACCAGCCGGCCGGTAGATAAAAATGACGGCACGCATTGGATCCGCTTTGAGCTGGAACCTATAGCGCTGAAAAAAGATGCGACCTATGGTTTCCGCCTGCAGACCAATGATGGTATTGTGGGTATCGGCGAAGCCGCCAGCGGCAACAAGCATCCCTTTACGTTTGGGCAGGCCTGGAACGGCTACAGTAGCAATGACAGAGGAGAATTCTTCCGCTACTTCAGCCTGGCGTTCAAAGTGGAGCTGTGTGCATAGATATTAACTGAGACGGTATATTATAAAAAGCCCTGTCACCCCGATTTCCCTCCCCGGGATTTCGGATGACAGGGTTTTTAATTTCTTAGTAAAGCAGGTAGAAATCAGGAATTATGCCATAAAAAATCACTGCCCTTGTATATCACAAATATTTTTGTCACCTTTATAATCATCCCTACCATCCGTCTTGCCCCCGAGAATTTCCGCCTCCTTTAATGACAACAGATACCAACTGATTTTTTTCACCTGAAACCGTTAACATGAGAAATCTCTTATTTCCGCTATTTGCATTCATACTATTGCAATCAGCCAATTCCCAAAAACCAATTATTAAAACAGTAAAACCTTATAAACCCTCGGTAGTCCTATATGAACATGCCAACTACTCCGGTGCTTTTAAAACACTGGGGCCTGGACAGTATGCATTAACTGATTTTAATGATGTGGCATCTTCTATTAAAGTTCCCGCAGGTATGGTTGCTTATGTTTACGAGCATGCAGCACCTGCACAGGGTTATGGAATTTCCGTTGATTTTTTAGAGGATATTCCTGACTTATCAGTTTATAATTTTAATGATAAGGTTTCCTATATAAACATCTTTTATGCTACAAAGGATAACCAGTATGTATGGAAAAGGAATGCCCTGGTAAATGCCAAGTTTGTTTCCGGGCATTGGGAAAGAAAAAGAGCAAGGCCTGAGCCTCCTAATACGGTTGCAGTGGTTTCTCCGCCTATTCCGGGACCTATTTCAGCAACATCAACCGTTTTAACAGTTAACGGAGCCAGCACAACGATAACAACATTAGGTAATCAGTCCTTAGAAGGAAAGGCTTTTTGGGAAATAGCCAAAGATCAAATGGGAATTATCGGTAATGATTATCGCGGCAGGGAGGAAATCGGAACTGCCTGTTTTGAGAGAGCATCAAACAATGTACTTATCCCTGATAATTTAAATTTCTGGTACCCGCAAAGACCATCGAATGATCATCGAAACCCATTTAAAAGAACATTAAGCGGACAAGTAGCGCGGGCTGCCCAGGCCAATATACAGGGCACCTATGCTGATTTTGATGTAAACATTGACATTATACCTTATCCGAAATACGGGTACCTCGTTACGACTGCTCATAAACCTGAATTCACAACTATCATGAAGTTGCAGGATGTAGCATATGATATTAAAGAATGTCCTCCGTCTTTCGATGCTGTAGAAGCGGAAATTGCAGAAGACTATTGGCCCAAAGGAGATCATACCTTTGGCCGTGCAAGACTTACGGATATGGCCCTCAGCAGGGTCGGTAGAGGAATTTGTGTTTATGGAATATGGATCTATGATATGGGACATTGTTGTCATCCTGAAATTCACCCTGCTGAACAACTCTGGTGGAGCGATTCTTCTAATAACAGAATCAAATCAAACCTGAATGTTGTTTGTGATGCTTCACGACGTTTCTGGTGGCGCAACCAGATGGATGATGGTACCAAACTGAAACCTTGGGCCGAACCTCCCATTAAAGGTTTATTCGCTATTGCCTTTGAATATGCATTACCGAATGCGGCCGCTACGGCCTCAATAGGCTACAACACGTTGAAATTTGATGTAGATTATATTCAGCATTACAATCTTGCCGAATACCCGAACGCCAATCAAACCTATAACCTGGTGTACAATGGAAAAAACATTGTTTCATTTGTACCAAACAACAATGCTTTTAAGGTTTCATTTGAACATGTAGGAATCTCTCCAGAAGACAATAATAAAATACGAGGATTTTTAGTAATTGAAACCTCTGTGGGTAAGACAACACAAATTACCACCCAGGCTTATTTCCCGGGTTCTAATCCGCCGGCATTGGTCAAACTACCAGCCGGATCTGACCCCTCGCAGGCACCACAAGCCATGGAAAAACTGTTCTTTAAAAAAGAAGAAGGTCATTATTACTTTACAGTTACTCAAAGTACCGTAAGAAACGGAACACCGGTTATCCGATCTGTGTCAGGCGGGCAGTAGAAAACCGGTGAGGTACTTTGATAACTTGAAATTTGAGAAAACCCCGGCTTTTACAAGCCAGGGTTTTTAATTTTTTAACATGGACTAACCCAAAAAGGGTATTGACTTGTTTCTGTTTTCTCTTCAACTTAGATTATGCATTTCGAATGTATCTTTCTTAACCCGTGACAAACTTCATTTCACAGATGAAATAATTCATTAGTCATATTTCTTTATTGGTTATTTATTATAAAGCCTAAACACCATGTTTAAAGAAAAAACAAAAAAAGGACTTACAGTAAGGGCCTATCGCGGTGATGCGATGACATTGCTCGCATTTAACCTTGAAACAGCAAAAAACACTTCTGACTTTGTTGGCTTTTCTATTGAATTTATACCACCGGGGGGCAGTAAAAAATATGCGCAAAACAATATGCTGAATTTTGATGGCGTAGATGAAGCAAGACCCAGTACTGAAGCTCCTTTTCAAAAATTCAGATGGCTCCATGTGCCCGGCAGCAGGTACCAGGCACTTAATAAAACAAAGTATGGAGTATATAAATATTTTGTAACACCCAGATACTGGGACGCCGCAAACAATAAACTGGCAAAAGCCGATCAGTCCCTCACTGTTGAGCTGGACATTAAAGTGGATGCATTTGATGAAGAAAATATTTATGTCTCTTTTACCCGGGGCTTTGCTACTTCGCAAGCCTATGTGGGTCGTTTTGGCGAAAACTCCAACATCAAGCCTCCCGGCAGTGCATTAATTCCTGACATCAACCAGGTATCAGGAACAGATCCCCGTGGATATGATTACACATTCAAAGACCAGTATGAATGGATGGGTTTCAAAGCAAGAGAAAGGATTCTTGACCTGTTAAAAGAAGTGCAGGACAATAACAACCTGAGTATTGAAGTGTTTGCTTATGATCTGAATGAACCATCTGTTATGGAAGCCCTGCTGGATATTG
>Ga0209200_1003756_pt1 | contig 12866 bp, 18 predicted proteins | sample AD_UKC033_MetaG_FD_184406 | JGI IMG/M metagenome (GOLD analysis project Ga0209200, IMG submission 184406) | Active sludge microbial communities of municipal wastewater-treating anaerobic digesters from USA - AD_UKC033_MetaG (SPAdes) (version 2) | ecosystem: Engineered > Bioreactor > Anaerobic >...
GATTGGAATGGCGAGGTGTCCGGCTGCGGAGTACGGTGGGTGGAACATCCGTTATGACTGAACTCCCCTGTCTCGACTTGAAGACCCTCCCTCTGTCGTACGATGGCAAGAAGCCCGGGAGGCTGACGACGTGGGCCACGAAAGCGTTCCGAGGGAAAGTGCCTGGGGGCTGGTTGGTGGTCACCTGCGGTAACAACGGACTCAGCGGCATCACGTTCTACCCGGATCCGAAACACGAGTGGAATGGTGGCAGCCTCGACTAACGGCTCGTATTTGTTACCCGGGCGGTCGGCGCTGCCGTTCCCGGCGCGATCGGGGCATCGCGGATCGGGCGCGGGGCGCCAGGGGCGGCAGTGGGGATGCTGTGCGTCCCGGAGGTCGTGGGGGGGGCGGAGGGTGAGGACGGTCGGCGAGGGAGGAGAACGTGGCGGGGAGGGGTGGCGACGACTTGAGGGCGACGGCTGCGGGGCCGCGGTTGCAGAGCATGGTCGCCTTTGGGTTTGCTTTTGAGCCCTCGAAGAGCGATGAAATCCGGCAAAAGCCTGCCCCGCCCCGGCTCGTGGCTGCAGTGGGTGGTCGGCGCCTGTCCCCGGCGGGTCCGCGGCAAGTCATGGAGCGAATCGATATGCCAGTATCTCCTGCGAGCCCCGAAGAGAAGCCGCCCTCGGGTCACACTCCTGATCGTGTTCCCAAACAAGTCTGGTTGGCGGTCTGGTTCGCCGTGTTTGGCGCCATGGCGACGGCAGCCGTCGCGATCGTGAATGGGGGTGTCTCGCATGCCACGCACCTGTGGTCTGTCGGTGCTCCCTGCATCGGCATTGCGGCACTGACGGCCGTGGTCTGTTACGCCCTGGTCAGATACCGGTGAATACGACGTGGGACTGCAGGCAGGGTGTTTGGTACCGATGGGGACGGAGAACCACAGCGGGCGCTTCTGGATTGCCGGACGGCGTTGGCCAGAAAGGCAGGACCGCCCAGCTCGCGCAGATCCACGCGATCGTCACAGAGAGCCCGCTCTCCACCTTCGATCCCTGCGCACGTGTCGGCGGACCACGGATCGCCTGCGAGGCGCACATGACGGCAGCCTGGTTGGCGTTCGCCCGCTGGGCGGTCGGCGTCGCGCCGTGGGAGCCGACCTTGGCGGACGCGGTCGCCCCGACGGTGATCTCGCAGGTGTACACTGCGACATGCCGCTTCGCCGCGCCGTCGGTGGCGTTCTGGATCGGGAGTGGGGCGGCAGGTGGCGGTGGCGAACAAACCGTCGAGCCACAGGCGTTCGGCGAGGGTCCGGGAATCGCATCTCGACTTGTGACCTTCCGCGGATCACCATTGGCCATGGATCAGTCCCGACGGCTTCAGTTCCACGGCAGTCCATTGTCCGGAGTGATGTCGTTGCTGCAGCCCGGGATGAGGAAGTCGATTGCGTCCTGCGGTTTGCTGCTCGATCCGCTGCATGGTCGGGCGTAGACTGTGAGCCATGGGCATTGACATTCGGCATCCTGTGCGTCGGGCTCTGCAGTGGACTGGTCATTTCGAAGCCGCTGCGGAGAAGAAGGCCATCCAGATCCTGTCGGTCGTGGGGCTGGGATTGGGCTTGGTGTTGCTGCCGGGTTGTCTGGCGGTGGCGGGGGCGGCGGCGGCAGCAGGAACGGTGGTCTATGTCAAAGGCGAGGTGCAATCGACGCTTGATGCGCCGCTGCCTCAATGCGTGACCGCCGTCGAGAAGGTCATCATCGAGTTCAAGCTCAGTCGCGTCGGCGAGGAGATCGACGGCACCGCTGCGAGGGTCAAGGCCCGGAACGCGCAGGATCAGGCGGTGACGTTCCGGCTGAAGAGGCTGACGGATCGTGCGACGAGTGTCAGCATCCGGGTTGGGACATGGGGGGACGAGGCGGCTTCGGTGGGGCTGCTTGAGGCGGTCAAGAAGAGCCTGTGATGCGAACCGCGACGGGCGACCTGCGGAAGGCGCTCCCGGTGAGGCGCTTGGGCGCCGGTTCGTTCGCGAGGATGCCGTTTCTCGGCGCGACGGCGTACGCGTCGCCTATCTTCAAGAGGTACGGACCTGAGCCCATTGCCCGAGAACGACCGATTGTGACCATCGGTCACCTGATGCCTCTTCCCTTTGCGTCGTGGCGCCTTGGCGACTTTGCGTTTCGTTCCGGGCGGGGCAGTCAACGCCAGGGTGCTGCCCCACCAATCGGTGATCCGCCCCGAATCAGCGAGGAGTCCCTCCCTTCGCTCAGCCGGTCCGCGGGGGATTGGCCCACAGATTCTCACAGATCGACACAGATCAAGGGCGGCCACGGAAGCCTGATCACGCACTGGGGCGGCTCTTGGGGCGGCCCCGGCCGGGCGATCTATCTCCGGGATGGGAACCGCTCTTTCGGCTTCTCAAAGGGCCCCGCGGAGGTTACTTTCCCCTGCAGTCCCAGGGCGCGGGAGTGCGGCTTCGTTCAACATCAATGTACACGTCCCGGCGGGGCTGGAGTCCCTGTCCAAACCGAGCCCACCGCCCCGCCGGGACGCATACATTGCTGACTGTTGGGCGCGGAGTGCAACTATTTGCACCGTGCCGTGTCATTCCTATATATGAAGCGATTGCTCCGATTCCTGGCCCACCACAAGAAGGGCCTCATTCTCCCATTTGTGCTGCTCGCAGCGGGTGCGAGTTTTCGCTGGGAGGTTGCAGAGATTGATGACGCTACCACGGGGCAGCGTATTACAACCCACCACCATGTCGTCCTCCCGTGGACGCCTTGCGGCGCAACAACTGGAGGTGGACGCCTGATCAACTTTCGTGTGCGCCATTGGCAGTATTACGGATTAGTGAAGATGGAGGCTGCTGGTCAGACCATGTGACAATTGGATCGTTCAATGGATCGCCCCTTCGCGCCCCATTAGGCCAATCCCAACAGCGACGATTCAGGAACACTGGAGGGCGTCATGACTCTCTTGGCCCCTGGAAGAGACTCTCCATTGCCGCGATCGTCTTGTCCTCGTCCTCCCCAGTGGCCTCGATGTCGATTTCAGTGCCGATGGTGGCGCCCAGCATAAGGATTGAGAGAACGCTCCTCGCGTCGATGACGCGGCTGCCGACTCGGAACCGAACCACCGAGCGGAAGCCTTGCGCCAATCGCGCCACCTGGGACGCCGGTCTGAGGTGCAACCCCTCCAACCAGCGCACGACGACCAGGCTTGTCTTCATGGGCTAAGAGCACCGCGTTTCATTGAGAAGTCCGACATGAACGCTCCCGACCGGTTCAAAGACGACTCCTCTCGACATCTATGAGTCTCTCTTCTGCCCATGAACGGCGAGACCCTGAAGGCCGAACATCAGGCTGATCCTGGGGCTGGTCCCCTGACGAACCCCTTCTCGGCGAACGCCGCCCAGGTCGCGTTCGGGAGGGTAATCGCCGCGACCAAGCCATCATTCAGTGCATGGACTTCCGCTCGCGGGGGCGGCATACTGACCGGCTGCGGAACATTGGTGATGGCGGTCCAGGCGGGGGTGGCGCTCGACAAGCCCCCACTGGCTGCAGTGCCGCACCAGGATCCCACAGCCGAGGAGGAAAAGACCAATGACACCGGGCTCGGGGATTGTGATGGGGATGGCTCGCACTTCGATCTGCTGCGGCTGCCAGAGGTCGCCGGTCCCGAACGGGATCATTTGCCAAGTCCTCCCTCCGTCCGTGGACTTCGAGCGGAAGGCCGGGATTTCGCCCTGTCCGGTGTGGTTGGGGCTCGACGTGGCGTTCCAGATGAAGGCTCCGTCGTCGCTGCCGACCCCCAGCAGGAAGTAGTAGGCGGTATGGGGGTTGAGGTTCACTGGGCTCAAGGGGCCGAACACGCGGAGGGAGGGCGGTCCGGACAGGTCGGGGATTCGGAATGTGGTCAGGATCTCGAGGCCGACCGCGTCTGTGACAGGATCGGCGCATCGAAGTTGGGCGATGACGGCGGGGTTTCCGGAGACAGAGCCAACGACGGCACCGATGGCACCCAGGCCCCACGGCATGTCGCCCATGGCGAACGGCTGTGCCTGCCAGAGTGACGGACTGATCGGTTGGCCGAGGCTTGAGGGTTCGTAGACGTTGTTCACGATCCACGCCGCAGCGAGCGCCGTGCCCAACTGCAGGGTGGTGGCGGCGATCAGAATTCGTGAGAGGCGGGGAACGGATTGTGTCGTCATAGACTGCGTCTTGCCGGGTGCTGCGGCGAGCCACTCCAGATGGTAACCGGAGGGACCGGGACTCGCCCGCGGATCCCGCGTTTCGGGAGTCCAGGACTTCAGGGGCGGCCCATCAACACGCCGCCAATGAAGAAACTGAATCCGAGCACACAGTCACAGTGAGGACAGGAGTACATGACTTCCTTCTTCACCGTTCCGGCCACTTCCTTGCGAACGGGCTGGGAATCCGAGGGGGCTGCTTCCTTGCCCAGACGGACGGGCTTTTTACAGTGAGGGCACTTCGCCATATTCACTTCTCCTGCATTCTGGGATTAGGTTCGGAAAGCGTGGTAATGTGCTACTTCGGGCTCTTGATCTCGCCCTGTGCCAGGAGATGCCGGTAGTAATCGTCGGCCTCCTTTTCGCTGATGATCAGGTCCGAGTTCTTGTCCATGGCGTGGATATGGTCATTGCAGTGCGCATTGAACGCAACCGTTTCCGTCCTGGAATACAGAGAGGCGGAGGTAGTGCCGATGCGTTTCTTGACGTGCGTCTCCCGTTCCGTTCCATGGATGATCTTGGCGAACAGGTTCTCAGCCTGGGCATTCTCGAAGGAGACCGAGAGCATTGGCTCGTCCATTCGGGTTTCGGTACCGGTGTTGATGACCTGACACCCACTGCACAAGACAAGGAGAAGTGAGGAGATCAGGAGCTTGCGAGTCTGGTGGTCCATAGTGCTCTTCCTCAAGAAGCCCATCGCCGACGGCGCCATGGGGCGTGCGAACGACGGCGGATGGGGCCCTGTCGTTTCGGGCTACAACTGTAAGCACATTCCGGACTATCCGACAAGCCGAACGCTGGATTCTGTCGCGGCCGTCTCATGCAGCGCCGACACCCCGCGCCGCCCGGCTCTCGCTCCGCAGCGTGACGGCGTCGACCGCCTTCGCCTGCCTCGGCGGGTCGAAGGGTACGGTGGCGGCGCTCCCCGTCCCGGAGGGCGCGGGGGAGGGGCCTAAGCAGTCATCGACGGGCTGGGTCGGGAGGGCGGCGGTTGGGCGTCCGAGCGGGGGAGTCCAAGAGCGAGCGTTGATTGGAATGGCGAGGTGTCCGGCTGCGGAGTACGGTGGGTGGAACATCCGTTATGACTGAACTCCCCTGTCTCGACTTGAAGACCCTCCCTCTGTCGTACGATGGCAAGAAGCCCGGGAGGCTGACCACGTGGGCCACGAAAGCGTTCCGAGGGAAAGTGCCTGGGGGCTGGTTGGTGGTCACCTGCGGTAACAACGGGCTTAGCGGCATCACGTTCTATCCGGATCCGAAACACGAGTGGAATGGTGGCAGCCGTCGACTGACGGCTCGTATTTGTTACCCGGGCGGTTGGCGCTGCCGTTCCCGGCGCCATCAGTGGCGTTCCGAATCGGGCGCGGGGCGCCAGGTGGCGGCAGTGGGGATGCTATGCGTCCCGGAGGTCGTGGGGGGGGGCGGAGGGTGAGGACGGTCGGTGAGGGAGGACAACATGGCGGGGCGGGATGGTGCGACTTGCGGGCGATGGCATTGCGACCGACTCTCGATGGGTTGCAGTTCTGCTCCGCAAACCGTAGTCTGGCCGCCAGATCAAGATCATGCGCCCTTCATATGGTTGCCCTGCGGTCGCCTGGGGAAGGCGGTTGCTGTTGTCCCTGCTGACAGTGTTGGCCGCCAACGCCCTCGGGGCAGGCGAAGCCGCCTCGCCCCGGCCCATGGTCATCCCGTGAAGTGTGGATTTGGGTTTATCACGGCGGAAAGGTGGACTTGTGGGAATCACACATGGCCAGTCGCCATGGCGATGTGAGCAATAGCGACCGGGACCCGGACGATCTGCCGGTGTTCAAGCACACGTACACGGTCTACCACTACTGGATAGGCGCAGGCCGATCTCCGCGGCGAGAATGGCGAAGTTGGCGGCAGTCAGTTCGCGGAACAGGGCGGCGTTGCTGACGTGACCGTAACCTCGGACTGACCGACATGTCGGGCAGGGCGACGACGGAATGCCACCGCGTTCGCCTCACCGCCCCCACAGGGGTCCGCCTTCTTCGTCTCTGTTCCGGTCTGCTCCATTACTGACCTGGGGGGAGGACGGATCGGAACCCGATCAAGTGGAACCCGGTGTGCGGCTCAGGGTAGCCGCGGTCCGCGACCCGGCAGCCGGAGGCGTGGCTGAGCCAACAGCCCCCGCGGATCACCCGATATGAGCCCGACAAGGGAGACACGGGACCGCGTGGGTCAGAAGAGAGCGAAGACTTGTAGTACATGTCCCAGTACCAGTCCCAGCACCATTGATACACGTTCCCCGCCAGGTCGTACAAACCATACCCGCTCGGCGCAAATGACCCCACCGGACTGGTGTAGGGCTCGTCTCCCGTCGCGTACGTGGGGTGAAAGCCCTCTTTTGAAGTGACGTCATAGGTGTAGTGCGGCTTACCGCCTTCCCAGTAGCTACAGTAATTCGCCTTGCTGTGGCTGATCGTATCCCCCCAAGGAAAGCGGCTCGCTGAGAGTCCACCCCTCGCCGCATACTCCCACTCCGCCTCCGTCGGCAAGCGATACCCCTTGTTCCACTTGACCCAGTCGTTCTGAACATCCACCTGCCCCGTGCGGTACACTGTTGTCTGGGCCGCTCTCGTGTAGTAGGCCGGAACCCTCCCCTCTTTCTCGCTGCGCGCATTGCACCACTTCACACAGTCATACCAGTCAACTGTCTGAATCGGGTGATTCGCCGCCTTCCCCGATCCCGGATTGTCAAACTGGTAGCCGTGGTCGATGGCCCACTGGTACACGTCATCCCACAGCGCTTTGGTGACTTCCGTCCGGTCCATGTAAAACGCGCTGACGAGTACGCTGTGCACCGGTTGTTCACCGTAATCTCCATCGCCGAAACTGTCGCCCATATGGAAGGAACCCGCCGGGATCAACGCCATGCCGACCGGGGGATTCGGATCGAAGAGACGAAGGATCGTCACGCCATCATTGGTTGGAACATGGACGTAGTCCGCCCAGCGTGATTCATCCACCAGTTCGCCCGCGGTTTGCACGGTGAACGTGGCGTTCGTAGGCATATTGGCCCAGGTGATGAAGCCGTCGGCCGTGACGCCCGTAATCTCCGTCGGCACGGGTCCGACGATGCGGAAGAAGCGGTTGCTCTGCGCGAGGGCGGTCCCCACTTCAGTTGCCAACAAACTCCCCGCGAGCATCAGACTGATCCTCAGCATGTTCATGGATGGGGTTTCTCTCCTGTTCTCTGCTGATGTGAACCTGTGTCAAAGGATCGGGCTGTTCACTTGGGTACACTATACGCCTCCCTGCACACGTCAATCTTGATGCAGGTCGTTGATTGCCAAGAACTGGTAGACTCCATGCGTGACGGATTCTGAGTGGTGCAAAGCTTACCCCCCACCCCTGACAACGCCCTTCCCGACGAGCGCCGCCCAGAGCTCTCTATGCAGCGTGATGGCGGCGAGCGCGCCGTCCTCGACCGCCTTCGCCTGTACCGGTGGGCGTGAGGACGTGCGCTGGATACGTGGCGTTCTCGCGGATTGCCTCTCGGGCGATCGTTGCCGTATAAGGGCTTCAAGACGATCTGCATCATGTCGCCGACCATGAATCCGCTGGAACCACCAGACAGCCGCCACCTGGACGCCGCACAAGGGTGGCTGCCGCTGGGCGATCCCATCGAGGCGAACGTTCGAGGGCTGGAGTGAGGCTGGGCGGGAGAGCATTTGGCGAGACTGCCCGGGGGGGCGGAAGGGACCGGCACCAGTGGGAACCCGCCGAAGCCGCTGGGACCGCGCGATTGACGCCGAGGGGAGGACGGCGTATTGGAGAGGCATGAGCCCATCGACTGAGGATCTGACCTTCCGGGTTCGAGGCGTTGTGTCACATCGTTTCAGCGTTTTCGTCTGTGGGCGGCGGAGGGCTGTCGATAGGCTTAATGGAAGGTGGGGAGTTCGGCAGTGATGCAGGAAGAGATCTAAGGGGCGGGTGATCGGGGCCCATCGAGATTCTCCGTGAAGGCGTGTCCTGAGTGCTGTAGCGAGATGCCGGATGAGGCTGAGGTCTGCCGTTCTTGTGGGCGGAGGGTTCTCGGCAAAGCATGTCCCGAGTGCGCGGAACTCTCCAAGGCCGCCGCGAAGAAGTGCCGATATTGCGGGTACGATTGGGCCCGGGAGGCGAGGATTGCCGTCGTTGAACCCTACAGTGCCAAGGCATCATTCCTGCCGACCCTGCTGTTGCGGGGGCGTCTGATCCCGCAAGAGATCCATCTGACGCCGGAGAAGATCGTGATCAAGACCTGGGGCTTCTTCTGGCTGAGCCACACGGACGAAGAGATCCCGTGGGAGAAGATCGCGGGCTATCATTACCACTCTGGGTGGTTCTGGGATGGCATTGAGATTCAGACGCGTGGGCAGAAGTCCAACACCATCGGCTGCCTCCCAAAGTCCGCGGGACGGACCATCAAAGCGAGTCTGGAGCGGATGAAGGAATAGAATGCGAGTCCTGTTGGCCGGTGGCTGAAGTGCAAGGTCAGGGACCTCCTGCGTGTCGGGGTGTACACGAACGCGTTGGTTTCTTGGCCGACCGCCGAACGAAATGCGCGGCGACTGATCCTCTTCATTCTCGACAAGCAAGGGGGGAAGGAGCAAGCTCTCCACTGACGCAACACACTGCGTCAAACAGGTCGCCGGAGGCGAATGTCAATCCGTGATCGCATTGGTTCCCATCCGCAAGGAGGTTTTCCACAATGGACATCCCACGAATATTCACCATCGCTGAAAGTGCTCACCGCATCCACAACCCGATCACAGCCGAGAAGCTCGCCACTCTCGGGAAGGCGCTGCGTCTGGAATCGGGGGTCCGAGTGCTGGACCTCGGCAGCGGTTCGGGGGAGATGCTGTGCACCTGGGCGCGGGATCACGGCGTCATTGGCACAGGCATCGACCTGAGCCCGTTGTTCACGGAACAAGCGAGAGCACGTGCTGAAGAACTCGGCGTCGCCGATCAAGTCAAGTTCATCCATGGCGATGCTGCGGGCTACGTCGCTGACGAGAAGGTTGGTGTGGCAGCCTGTGTCGGTGCCACTTGGATCGCCGGGGGAGTCGTCGGCACCATCGAGCTTCTGGCGCGGAGCCTGCGGACCGGGGGGATCATCCTCATCGGCGAGCCCTACTGGCGACAGTTGCCGCCGACGGAAGATGTTGCCAAGGGGTGTCTTGCCGAGTCGACCTCCGACTTTCACAGGCTTCCAGAGCTTCTCGCGTCTTTCGGCCACGTTGGCTACGACGTCGTTGAAATGGTTCTGGCTGACCAGGACGGCTGGGACCGATACGAGGCGGCCAAGTGGCTCACCATGCGCCGATGGCTTGAAGCCAATCCCAACGACGATTTCGCGAAAGAGGTTCGAGCCCAGCTGAGCTCGGAACCCGAGCGCTACGCCGCCTGCACGCGTGAATACCTGGGCTGGGGTGTGTTCGCGCTGATGCCGAGGTGATGCGCTGGCAGGGAGGGGGCCAAGGGGGGCGCATCGAAATAATTGACCTATGCGGGTTCGTGGGGTTGTGTTTCGGCTCGCATGGGGAGGCCGTTGGGGATCGAGGTTCCGGACGTCGGGGAGGAGCGTCGTTCGCGGATGATGCGGAGCGGCGCCGATTTCCGGGTGCGGTGGCGGAGTTGCCGGAGCGTTTGGGGCGGGAGGTGCACGCGCTGGCGTGATGCCGATCATGACCCCGTGGTGGTGGGGACGAGGGAGGCCAATCGGGGCCACGCGATGGACGAAGCTCAGAAGTGAATTGTCAACCATTTAGATGCGACCCCATTGCCCCCCGCCGATGGCCTCTGGCGCTTCGTCGACGAATCCGCCCGGGATTATCTCAACAGCTTCTACCGCGCCCGCCAGGTCCCCTGATCCGGACGCGGAGAGACAATCTGGGGATGGGATACGGCAGAGCTGGGCTGCGTCTTGGCGCTGAATGGCTGCGGCCCGGGGGGCGCGAGGGCGGGGAGGCGCCCGGGTTCAGAACATGCAGCCGATGGCCACGCGGACTTCGTGGAACAGCATGTCGTCCTGGATATCGTCGAGGCCTGTGTGCCAGTTGGCTCGATAGAAGACCTTGAGGTACATGTGATCCGAGATGTCCCATCGCAAGCCCGCGCCCGCGCCCAGGGTGAACGTGGACTGGTCCTGGATCACGACGGTGTAGTAGTAGGGCACACCCCACGAATCGTAGTCGTAGCAGTCGAACGTCTCGTACTCGTAGAAGTACGCAAATCCGACGCCAGCGGTGAGAAACGGCGTGACGCGCGAACGGAGGATATTGTAGTCCATGTTCAGGTTGATGGTGAACGCGGCGACGTCCGAGTCGTGGTGGCTGAACGTGGGCGACATGTCCAGGGCGCCATAGCTGAGGTCGCCATTCACGTTCCAGTGCTCGTCGAGGTTGTACCCGAAGCCGAGGCCGCCCCCGTAGACGGTGTCGTAGTCCGCCTCGACCTGCCGGCCGTTCTCGGTGTGCATGGTCGCGTGATCACCGGCCATGTACTGGAAGAACAGGCTGGCTTCCCCTCTGCCGGTGCGATGGGATTCCGCCGCGCTCGCTGGCAGGAAGGCCAGAGCCGTTGCCACCAGGCAGACCAACGTCTGCGAGCGGGGGGCTCGGGCGCGAAAGACGATAGGGCTCATGGGATCTCCAGGGTTGGATTGGTTGCGGGGATCAGCTGTCAACAGTGTACCCGACGAGACAAGAGAAGGCAATTCCAAGAGTTGAAGGACTTAGATCGAGAACGACTTCCGGCGTGAGCGCGCGCTTCCTGTGAGCAGGATGATGGGAGGTCGCTCGGGGATCATGGGGAAACCTCGGGATATGAAAGTCAGTGGTACAAGCCGGGGAGGGATGTCGCGAGGCGGTTCGCGGACACCGTCTGAACGTCATGGCGATGCGAGAGACCGCGCGAGCGCCTGGCATCCTGCTCCTTGAGGAACTCGACGGCATCGGCGAGGACGGTGTGCACGACAGGCAGATCCAACTCGCGCGTTTTGCCGAGATGGTCTCCTTCGTACCACTTGATGGTCTTCGGTTCGAGGGCGGCGTTCTGGAGGGCGCGGGCGCACTCCGGCGGGATTACGGTGTCGGCCTTGCCGTTCTGAATCAGCACGGGTCTTGGGGAGATCGCCGCTACGTGCCGCACCGGATCCCAGACGCTGCTGAAATACCAGGCGAGCAGGCGCAACCCGTGCCGCCACTTGCCAGCCTCTTCGGCCGCAGCGGGCGAGGACAGCAGCTTCGTTACGCTGCCGCCTCCATAGACCAACACCGCCGCGCAGATGCGCGGGTCGAACGCGGTTGCCGTGCTGCCGGTCATCGCACCGTAACTGGCGCCACAGAGATAGATGCGGTTGGTCGCGATGTCGGGCCGGGTGACCAGGTAGTCAATCAAACGCCGGGTGTCGTTCACGGTCCGCGAGGCCCGGATGCGAAAAGCGGCCAGAGCATGGAGTCCGCCCTTCTGCTTCCGCTCGCCGCGCATCAGTTGGTCGAAGCAGACGAACGCAAACCCCGCCTTGACGAACGGCTCGTCGAGCCGGTTCCTCGCCATGAACTCCTTGTCGTTCCCGATGCCGTGCAGGAACACCACACAGGGGAACGGTGCCGGCGAGTCCCTCGGTGTCGCCATGACGGCCGGAACACGATCCCCGTGCGCACCCGCATAGTAGAATTTCGTCCAGGTGTATGCCGACCGCTCCTCGACCACGACCACCTGGGGGTGCAGGGGAGCTTTCGGATCGTAGCCGTCGAAGTACGTTGCATCCAGCCACACTTTGCCTGCGACCAGCGCCATGAGGCACAGGACCAGGGCGATGGCCAGGATCCTTGCCCAGGCATTTGTCGTTCCGTGCCACATGAGTCGGACCCCACGGCCAGCCTGGATCGAGTCACCTCGACGCCGGCCCCGGCCCCGGGGATGCCTCCACTGTAAGCATGATCAGGGCCTTGCGACAAGGCATTTGGGGCGGCCCAAATCCTCTTGTCGTGGCCCTCGCCGCCGGCCTATCGTCGCAGCTTGCCGGAAGGGCCGACTGGCCCTGCGGTCTGGGTAAAGCACCCCATGGCGCCCGGGCAGTTTCCGTGCATAGGATTGCCGCCGTGACGACGAAATGGGCCCGTGAACAGCAGGCCAGCGACTTGGAGAAGGGAGAGCGCTCATGAAACGCCTCATGTTGTTCATCGAACCCACGGCCGCCCAAATCAACATCTTCAGCCAGTTCACGTTGCCCCGGCTCGGGAGCTTCATCCTGGCCGGTCTGGCGAACCGGCGTGCCTCGTGGAATGCCCGGGTGTTCATCGAGGGACGCGAGCGGTTCGATCTGGCGGCGTGGACCGCCCGACACGGCCGCCCCGACATCGTGGGCATCTCGACAATCACCGCGACGGTGAAACGGGGGTACCAGCTTGCCGACGAGTGCCGCGCTCGCGGCATTCCGGTGGTGCTGGGTGGGCCGCATGTCACGTTCCTTCCTGAGGAGGCGCTGACGCACGCGGGGCTGCCCTCTCGATGGCTCGTTTTGTTCCGTGACCGGCACGTTCGAGAAGGAGTTCCGATATCGTTCGGTCGCGGCCATCCTCGAGGAACTTCGTCGCTACGACACCCGGGATCACTTCGTGTTCTTTTG
>Ga0209200_1003773_pt1 | contig 12827 bp, 8 predicted proteins | sample AD_UKC033_MetaG_FD_184406 | JGI IMG/M metagenome (GOLD analysis project Ga0209200, IMG submission 184406) | Active sludge microbial communities of municipal wastewater-treating anaerobic digesters from USA - AD_UKC033_MetaG (SPAdes) (version 2) | ecosystem: Engineered > Bioreactor > Anaerobic >...
AACGGTATATTTTGTACTATATGCCTTCTTTGTAACAGAGGCATCAATTATATTTTCCTTCATTTCCTTATTACCTTCCCCAGGAGTACTCCTAATAAGTATTTGCTTCTTATTGAATAGCTCACCTGCAGGCTTATATACAGGATTCTCGTATGTAAGATTTCTATTGGAATCTTTGACAGAGTATATTCCAGAAAGAAGTCTTATAGGGACTGTAATTGAGACAATTTCAACATTTGCTTCTGAGTTTACCCAGCCCTTAATTGAGACATTATCGCTTGTTCCAGGAATAGTGCATGCTTCCGTCCCAGTATATTTGTTTAATGCATTTCCACAAGTTGTTCCAAGGACACTTCCTTTAGTCTTTGGTGTAACATCAGTTAGCGCTCCATCTTCAGACATATCTAAAAACACAAGATTATTATCATAACCTTGATCTATAACTTCATTAGAGCATATTACAGATTCACTACTTCCTTTGAAAAATTGTATATCATTTGTTTTTGTTATTTTCAGAACAAGCATTGAGAACCCTATTAGGAATATAAGGAAGAAGAGACTTCTTTTATTCAATTTTTTTTGGCTATAGTCTGTATCCATATAACTCCCGATTATATCAGAAATTAAAGTACTCCATAGTTATCCAAGATATCTACATTACCCGTGCTTCCACTACCTGCAGTTATCTCTACATCGGTATTTTTTGCACTTGAAATTGTCTTAATTAGGCTACCAGAATTTACCGTAGATACTAGGGAAAATGTAATCTCATCTGCAGAGGTATATTCGAAATAGGAAGAACCACTTGTATTTCTAGTATCTGCAATTGAGAGTATCCACTTACCATTGTCATCTGCAAGAACAGATATCTTGTTACTACTTCCAGTAGTACCACTGCCATCCTTGTCAGTAATATATCCAACAACGACCAATTCTTCAGTAGAGGGAATGTTCTTTACTTCACCAGTTATAGATTCAAATGGTGGAGGAGAGCTTAAGGTGGCATATGTTGTTACATCAAAAGTATTGCTGTATTCCGCACCTCCAGATTTAACTTTGAAGTAGTATTTGGTCTCTGGCTGTACCATCGTTACAGACACACTATGAACATAGTAGGTACCACGGTTAGTTGCTCCATCTCTTTCATCTAGCGCTTCGCTAGAGAGAGATGAGGAGCTTGTACCATAGCTAATAGAGCCTGCTTCCTTTTGGGCAGAGACCCAAAGGACTGTAAATCCAGTATCTGTAAGATTTGTAACTTGCACACTAGATACACCAGTAGGAGCTGTTACACTGCTTCCAGAGACCATGTCCACCCACTCTAAATCCATTACAATTTTGAATTTAGATTCTTTCGTTGGTTCTTCTTCAGATTCCTCTTCTGGCTGTTCTATTGAAGGTGTTGGAACTGTACTCTCTGCCATGAGCATGGATTTTGCTGCAAAGTATGCATACAAATTGGAATTACTTCCAATTGTAAAATCGTTTGTACTTTTTAATTTACCATTGCTGTCAAAAAGAGATGAATATGTTCCTTGTAATACAGCTCCTTTATCTGGTCCTCCAACAGATACAAGCACAAGATTGGTGGTGTTTTCTGTTAGTACAAGAGAGTAGTCAGAGATTTTTCGAAATGCAGAAAGATCTGTTATCCAGTTACCACCACTAGGTATGACTGCAGATACTGGATATACAGATTTGTCCTTTAACATTGCATATACTATGACATCATCACCACTGCTACCAGAGACAGTTCCATGTATAGGGTTAGGCGTAGGAGTCCCAGCTGTAATTGGGGCTGTTTTAAATGACATTGTTACATTGTCCAGAGATGCATATTCATCACTTCCTGAAACTATCTTGAAGTCGTATTTGGTATTTGGTTCTAAGCTTGTTAGTTCTACATAGTGGGTGTTTCTGTTTTCATTTCCTCTTTTATCTACAACAGGACTTTTTTCATTTCCACCAAGAATTGGGATTACAGATCCTTTTACAGATGCTTCTGTTACCCAGGATATTGTTGCAGAGCTTGTTGAAAGGTTACTGATGACAAGGTTTTTTGGTTGTGTATCTCCGCTTGCTTTTGTGATTAATTGAACAGCTTGGTATGAGGCATACACAAGTATAGGCAAACCAATCACAAGAATCCAAAGGATTACATTATTCTTTCTTTTAGATGGTAATCGGGCAATCTTCATTACCTAATATATTACCTGTATTTGTGGATAATGACAATTATTCTTCCTCTTTTTTTCTTCCAAATATACCTCCCAAAAAGCCTGTGATAGTAGAGACATTATAGCCAAGCCTCCTGATAGGAACAAGGATAGATTGATTAATCACATCAACTGATTCTTTTACAGAGGATACACTTGTTTGAATATCATTTACTATTAAATCTACCTGTCTTAATGTTTTACCTGCATCTTCTATTATTTTCCTACTGTCCTCTATAGCTCTCTTACTTTCAAGAAGAACCATAGCTATGTAGAAGAGAACAACACAGATCATAAGGGCAATAGCTCCTATGACTATCATCCAGTATATTGGTGGTATTTCATTCATGGCAGTATTTATTTTTAAATTATTTAGTTACTCCACAGGCTCCATTTAATGTGCCTCCCTCATTCCAAAGTAGAGATTTACATTTACTATCTTCTGGTTGAAATGAAGATATTCTTACAAAGTAACCGTTAGTAGGACTAATTGGGAAGTCAAAACCGTATTGTTGTTCTTCCGTTACTTGTAATCCTTCATACATACCTTTGGATGTAGGCCACCATGTTACATTGTTTGCAGTTAATCTGTCAATCTTGTTCATGGAGTCTATTAGTGTTCTTGCTGTATATGCAGTTGTGTAACCATGTATTCCTACTAAATTCCATCCTCCCGATAGGTTAACTGGGATTGAGGATTTAAGATTATATCCGGGAATTGTCATTTCTCCACCTTTGGTTGCATATACTAGGTATCCTTTGCCTGGAAGTATATTAAAGTCATTTCCACTACATTTGTCATTTTTACATGTATATCCCTTTGCCCATCTTCCACCATCAAAGGAAGATATGTACTGTATAGTTACACCTTTCTTAGTAGCTTCATCTATAACCCCTTTGGCCGTAAGTGGCCCTAATTCTGTAGATACCGGTATGAAGTTAAAGGATATTAGATTAATACCTTCATTTAGAGTGTATGCCTGTGCAGAAGCGACTTTTTTATGTTGAATCTGCATTGCATTAGAACTAAGAACAATATCTTCTTTTTCTGTAGGATTGTCTAGATCTGCAGGCATTTGGAAGCCTTTTTTATCGTTAGCTTCTATATAGAAGATGTAATATGTATTTCCACCTGTAGTATCTGTTGTTAATTGGTAATCTCCTAACTGGAAGCTATACATACCATATTCTGGTAGATATATTGTATATCCATCAGAGGAAGAATTTTGAGCATAGGCCTTTCCAATTAAACTAAGCCCTATTATTTCCTCGTTATTAATCAAACATTTATATTTCTGAGTCCCAGTCTCTAGGGTTGGAGTACCACCTAAAGCTTGACAATATTTCTCAAAGTTTCTCCATGTTTTACCGGTCTTGTTTTCCTCTTTGTTCAGTTTTTCTGCATTTTTAATTACTGTGTTCTTCACATCATCTGACTTTTCTACCAAATTTTTTAACTGTGTCAGATTTAATTTCGGTAAACTAATCTTAGAAGCAACAATTTTTACTCCTTCACCATAGCCAGGATTACCGTTAGCTGGGATATCGTTTGAAAAAGAAGAGCATTGACCCTTATTCATATAAATCTCCTTACCATCCTCGCACGAAACTATACAATTTACTAAATCACCATAGCTACTATACAATGGTTCAACGGTGCAGTACTCCGTATTCGAAGCTTCTTCCTCAGTACCATCACCTCCTCCTCCTGAACTCTCACATTTTCCATTTGATTTACATGTTCCTCCGGATATTGGGCATGGCTTTCCTTCGTTTATCGTTGCCCCATATTTATCTTTGCAAGTTACTTTAATCGTAGGTGTTGGGTCTGGCCCTTGTACCCCATCCTCATCATTACAATCTCCTTTTTTACAAACTACACCATTTGAGCATTTTTTTCCATCTTGGACAAGATTGCCCGTCTCCGGATCTTCGCAAGGGATCCCCTCGTTTCCACCACCACCTACACTACAATCATCAGTCGAATAATTAGTCCAAAAATATCCTCCACTCTCCTTTATACATTTTTTTGATTTACCATCTCCCAACGTTCCACGATTGCATCCATTTGCAGCATCTTGTTCAGTACAATCACCACAAAAGGAAGGAAGCTCACAATCCCCAGCACTCACCGTACCAACATCAACCCAATCGAACAAATCAGTACCTGTAACTGGACATTTTTCAATACACTTTGCATCAGTAGAGCAACCACTTACTCCCGAATCGGTGCATCTATCCATATCGTGACCTGCAGAGCTCATTGCATAGACTTTATTAAGTAATTCACCAAATTTCTTTAAAAGCATATCCTTTTCATATATGGTCAAATCCTCAACAAAATTCCCTTGTAAATCTACAACTGTATCTTTTTCTAAATCCTCCGTAACCTCTACACAACCCTTTGGACTTACATTCTCATATTGCGCACAAAGTTCTAAGGTTACACCCGTTAAATCCGATATCAAATTACCCTCTGCATCCCTGAGATTACTCTTGTCCAATATCCATCCTCCTGAAGCATTTGTTACAGCAGATACTAGCTGTGAATCCGCTCCATTTAAAATGGCGTAACCAAATACTAAAGAGTCCTTAGAGGGATCCTCGTAAAAAGCTTCAAGCCCAGGATCCTTTACCCCTGCATATACAGTCCCATAAGCAATATTAGGAGTAGAAACCTCTTCTAGTAATTTAGCTGTTTTAAAATTAAAACTATTTGCAACAACCAAATCATTCTCACCAATATTTTTATCTACACCATCTACACTCCAACTCCATATACCATTACCAACTACAAAGAAATATGTACTACTTTCATTCAAATTCTTAATAGTTACACTATGTGTGTAATATGCACCTAGTTTCTCTACTGGTATATTCTCACAATCAAAACCACTACCATCTACAGTAAAGTTAGTGTCCTTAGTGTTCTTAGCATTCTCGTTGAAAGCCTTTACACACTCATCCTGTGCTCTTGCAAAATCTCTGTCATCATAAGCAACCTTACTGCCTAGAAACCCCAAAGGTCCAGGAAGAAATGTCCCTTCATCCTTGTAATACACAATTCCTCTTACTGGATTGTCTGTAACCCAAGTTATTGTAGTTGCAGAGTCCGTCACATTCGTTATCCTAACTCTCTGAGGTTTGTTAACAACGGACTTGTATACCATTAAACCACCATAACCAATAATACCTATACCAACAATTAAAAGAATAATTTTAGATATTGTTCGCAGAACCTTAACAGTGGTGATACTCATAATGAACAGATTTAAATATATATACATATATCAAACAAAATAATGGGGAATATGTCAAATATGGTGATATAATCCAATGATGAAAAAATATTTCATAAAACACAAATTAGCAATTGGAGATATAACCCACCTGTCGGATTCAGATAGTGAGCTAATCCTCTCCGGCAAGGAAGCACACATCGAGGATATCGTAGAGATAGAAACATATGAGAAAATCTTCCTTGGACAAATCACAGATATATCCAAAAACTCCGTAGAGGTAGAAATTATCGAAGAAAAAGGTACTAGAGATACGAAATATGTGCCAAGCATTACCATCATACAATCCTTAAGTAATGATTCGAAATTTAATTACTTCATAGAAAAAAGTGTAGAGATTGGTATAGAGAAAATAATCCCAGTAGAGACTAAATATTCTCTTAAGAACAAAAAGAAAGCATTAAAAGACTATCCTCTCTGGAACAAAATAGTAAAAGATGCTACAGAACAATCTAGAAATATCTTCCCTACAATCATTGAAAAACCATTGAATATGGAAGAATTAGCTAAATACCAATTTGAGAATAATTCTATAAAGATATGTCTAGCTACAGAAAATGTCCCAACAAAATACCTTAGTGACATTGTAATTGATAGTAGACCAGTATATATTGCCATTGGTCCCGAGAAAGGATGGAGTTCTTCAGATATTGATATACTTAAAAGACTTGGTTTCCAATTTATCCAGCTTAAAGGAAATATCCTAAGAACAGAGACTACTGGATTGGTAATTGGAAGCATAATTAAATATATTAAGGGAGAGATCTAATGAAAAAACCAACAAGAACAAATTACAGAAAACCAAGAAATTTTGTTCAACAAAATAACAAAGATCGTTTCTTTACCAAGGAAGATATTTTCATATCTAGAATAGCCAGTATTTTGCTAGTACCAAAAGATAAAGTGGAGAGTCTCTTCTCCCAAAGAGCCATAACTACAATTAGATTAAACCCTTTGAAAGGCAATACAGAGAAAACGAAACTATCTCTTGAAGAGAAAGATATTGAATTACAAGAAATCCCTTCTGTAAAAGACACATACTTTGTTTTGAATATGGATAAATCCGAGATGTCGCAGACTGAGGAATACCAAGATGGGAAATTTTACATACAGAATCTTTCAAGTATATTAGCAGCTTTAGTTCTTGACCCTAAACCTGGTGAGAAGGTTTTAGATATGTGTGCAGCACCAGGGAGTAAAACAACTCATATTTCTGCATTGATGAATAATAAAGGTATGATAATTGCAAATGATTCAGATCCTGCAAGGGTATCTTCTTTGAGAAATGTGCTTACACAGTTTGGTGCTAAGAATGCAAAAGCTACACTGAGTGATGCTACAGACTTTGGGACAAAATATCCCAACTACTTCGACAAAATACTTTTGGATGCGCCATGCAGTGGAGAGGGAATGATATATATGCGAGGAGAGAAACCTCTTAGGTTCTGGAGTATAGATAAGATAAAGAGATGTTCATACATACAAAGAGATTTAATACTTTCTGCATTTAGAGCATTGAAGCCTGGTGGTACAATGGTTTATTCTACATGTACATTAGAACCAGAGGAAAACGAAGGAGTTATTACATTCCTACTTGACCATTTCCCAAATGCACAGGTTGAAGAGACTGGCTTACACTATGACAAAGGTATAACCAAATGGAGTGGGAATGTTTACAACCCCAAGGTAAGAAAGACCACCAGATTACTACCAAGTAGTAAGATGATGGCCTTCTATATCGCTAAGATAAAAAAGATTTAGCTCAAAGGACTGTCCCAGCTCTGCCCCCAAATCCTAAGCAAAAAACACCTTCTCTAGCTGAAAACGCCAACAACACAAACCCAAATCGCTTAGCGAGTAGTTGGGTTCGAAAGGTGAAGACTCCGAACAAAGCTGTATCTAGGCAAGGCTCGCTTCTATTAGATAAGGGACTGTCCTGGGACAGTCCCAAGAATTCTCGTACTAGTACTTCGCCCCTCCCCATTCAATTACTGTTAAGCCATTTCTCAAAAGTTTCTCAGTTTTCAAAGGTGTAACTTTTTCGTATTCATCAAGTGGTTTGTAAATCATAAATAGTCTTAGTGAGTTATCCGGCTCTATGCTGAATTTAAGTTTAGCAATTTGATTGACTTGATCATTAACAAGGAAAGTAACAAAAATATATTCACTATTCTCTCTTTCTATTTTGGGAATCCAATATGTTAGGAAATCATTAATCTCTGTTTGGTTCAAACCATAATCAGAAAGGATCCCACCAATCTTTTCTTCAGCAGTTTCTTTCTTTATCACCCACCCATTCTCTGGCGTAACATATCCATAAGAGGTTGACTCCCACCATAAATATGGATATATCTCGTTCTGATACTGAACAGATCCATTTACTGATGCAGTAACATTCCAACCGTTTACAGGATATTTGGGGGATGTAAATGTTAAATGACCATTGGGAATCACTTTAACATTAAGGTCTATTGCTTTCTCAGAATAGAGATAAATAGCAGGTTTAGCACAACCTCCAGTAGAGATAAAGTTTCTATTAGCGAATTTTATAATCCTATCAAAAGGATCTACCCAATATATTACTGGATAATTTTCTAAATATTTATCATACGCGTATGGAGTCGTATCATCGTCAGAAAGATTATTCCACTTATGTACCCCATCCTTTATTGCATAATCTTCATTATACATTTTCTTCAAATATGCAGCATTTCTATCAGTATCTTGATAGATGCTGTCCCCATTTATACCAACCCCAATTTTTGTTAGGCTTGCTAGTTTTACATCTGCAACTTCTATATAGTTATTAAAACAACCTCCAATAGAAATGTAATCATAGATAGCACTGAAAGTTCCTCCTTCATTCAACTTTATTGTGACTTGTGGTTCATTGTATTCACCATTGATGGATACAATACCTGGACTTACAACAAGTATTTGATAAAATCCTTCTGGAGAAGCTATTAAAGATTCTCCTTTTCCACCTGAGGCTATATTATATACAGGCAATCCATCAATTTTATCTATCTCTGTTAACTCACCTTTCTCGTATACTTCGAAGGTCAGACTCCTTACTTCGAAGCTATTACCGCTATCGCTAACAATCGTTTTCCCAAATTCAGGTAGAGATTGATTATTGAAAAAGCTGTTTAAATCATTCTCTGAATCTGAGAGTACTTGAACAACATTCTCCTCTGGGACATCAATTGGGGAACCGTATTCGAATGCATATGTACCAATAACATATATCTTTTTGTTATCACAGCTGATGATTCTAGCTTCCATCAACAAAGATGGATATTTTAAGATAAATACTTCGCAATCCTTTAGACTCTCTCCTTTGTAAGTACCTCTCAAAACATCGGCAGTTTTGTAAACTCCTTTAATCTCATCATCAATATCTTTTCCATCTTCTCCTGGTTTAGACAAATTGAATTGCTTGCTAACAAGTACGGGAGATCCTAGGAAATCTAATTCTAAATCCTTTATTGTATCAATCTCCTCGGAAGGTGAATCCTCTTCAGCAGGTATCTCTTCATCATCCTTGCTAAATAAATTCTCTATGTTTGGGAGATTAATCTTTCCTATAGGGGAACCAATATACTTCTGACCAAAGAGAAGAAATATGACAAAAAAAACAACAAGGATAAATAATATCCCAAAAAGGATTGTTAATCTTTTATGGCTAGAGACCCATTCTTTGAAACGCTTAATCATAAGGAAATAGATTTAACTTAGCTTAAACTAAGTTAAATCTAACACTTCCCAAGGTAATCTTCAACAGGTTACTCTTTTACTTGTTCTTTGGGATCCTTCTTATCTAGACCTTTCATAGAAAGTTTTATCTTTCCCATATTGTCTATTCCAACAACCTTTACCTTGATAATATCTCCTTCGTTTATGAACTGTCTTACATCTTTTACAAAATCATCTGAGATTTCAGAAACATGAAGTAATCCAGCAATACCTGGTACTAAATCTACAAATCCGCCATATGGCATTATGGATGCAACCTTCCCCTCATATATTTGTCCTACGACTGGTTTAAAGTCATACATCTCAATTCTTTTAACTGCCATATCTATAGCTTCCTGTGATGTAGCATAGATATTTACTGTACCATCCTCTTCAATCTCAACCTCTGCACCAGTTGTTTCTGAAAGCTCCTTAATATGCTTTCCTCCTGGGCCAATTATTTCTCCAATTTTGTCTACAGAAACCTTAACCTGAGCAACTCTTGGCGCAAAGCTAGAAAGCTCTTTTCTAGCTTCAGAAATTGTTTCTGCCATCTTCTCAAGAACTTTCATTCTTGCCTCTTTTGACTGTTTGAATGTCTGCTCTACTATCTCCATACTTAGACCATCTGTCTTTGTATCCATCTGTACTGCTGTAATTCCATCCTTTGTTCCTGTAATTTTGAAATCCATATCTCCATAGAAATCTTCTACACCTTGCATATCTGTAAGGACCTTGAAGGAACCATCTTCTGCAGTAACTAAACCACAAGCAATTCCTCCGACTGGTTTTCTAAGGGGTACACCTGCAGCCATTAAGGCCATTGAAGAACCACATGCAGATGCCATTGAGCTAGAACCATTCTCTCCCTGAATCTCACTCATAACCAAAATGGTATATGGAAATTCTTTTTCTGTAGGGATAACTGGAAGTAATGCTTTCTCAGCTAACATTCCATGTCCTAGAGCTCTTCTACTTGGCATTAATTTGACTCTGTCACACTGTCCGTATGCAAATGGTAAATCATTGTAGAAATGCATATATCTCTGCTCCCTCTCACCTTCCATGTCATCAACCAGTCTTACATCTCTTAAACTACCTAAAGTAGCAATTGTAAGAGTTTGAGTTACTCCTCTAGTGAACAATGCAGATCCGTGTACTCTTGGAAGTAAATCTACTTCTGTGTACATTTCTCTAATTTCTTCTATTCCTCTACCATCAACTCTCTTGTTCTCTTCTAATACAATCTTTCTCAATGCTTTCTTAAGTAGGTAATCATAAGCTTCTGCCAATACAGCCTTTGTATATTTACTCTCAAAATTCTGGGATAATTCTTCTTTTGTACTCTCATGTAATTTGTCATCTGCTTTAATTAGATTCTCCCTTATCTTTTCCTCTGTTAAAAACTCTTTGACTATTGTGACTGCTTCCTCTGGAAGTGCATATGATGGATACTCTTTGTTTTTCTTCTCTAATTTTGAAAGGAACTCTTCCTGTGCTTTCAACCATGGATTCATCAAGTCTAAAGATTTCTTCATACTCTCAAGTATTTTTTCTTCTTCAACTTCATAGCAAGCTGCATCTATCATTGTGAATACTTTTCCATCTCCGGATACAACATAGTTCATTTTGTCTTCCTGTGAGGTAATGTCCATTGCCTTAAATATGTGCTTTCCATCTTCGCTTACTCTTACACTAGCTATTGGCCCATTGAAAGGAGCTGTTGAATTCATCAAAGCTACTGAAGATGCATTTAATGCTAAAAGAAGAGGATCATTCTCTTCATCATATGACATAACAGTAATTATGAGGTTTATTTCATTTTTGTAATCTTTAGGGAATCTTGGTCTAACTGCCCTATCTATCATTCTTGCTTTAAGTACAGCATCATCACTTGGGAATCTTTCTCTTTTTACAAATCTAGATCCATTTATCTTTCCTGATGCATAGAATTTCTCTATGTACTCTACTGTAAGAGGAAAAAAATCAAATTCTTGTTTTTGAGGAGCACAGTTAACATTGACTGTTATTACTGTATCTCCCATTCTTGCCAATATTGAGGACTCAGATCTCAAAGCTAATTTTCCTGTTTCAAAGGAACACTTTCTACCATCTATCTCAAATTCATGTTTTATTTCTTTAAAAAGCATGTATATTAATTAAAAAATTATGTAATACTAAAGTATAACTATGGTTATAGTATAAATTGAAAGTTTTTACAAAGAAAGAGGCTATATTTTTAACTTCTTCGCTAATTCGGTATATCTATCAGGTTCGTTACTTTTGAGGTACTCGATTAATCTTCTTCTTTTTCCTACCATTTGAAGTAATCCTTTTCTAGAGTGATTATCTTTCTTATGCCCTTTGAGATGTTCACTTAGTTTCTCTATCTGTAAGGTGAGAAGTGCAATCTGAACCTCAGGTGAACCAGTATCACCCTCGTGGAGGGCGTACTTATTTACAACATTTTGTTTTTCTGTTTTTTCTAATGACATACTGGTTAAATATAGAGTATCATTATCTTTTTCTATTTACAATAGGGATTCCCAAATTGGAAACAAGGTTTATTGTATAATTTTATAGGTCATCTGTCAAGAAGTACTATTGTCTAACAATCCTGTAGCAGTGCACTTCATCGCCTTCTTTTACATCAACATCCTTTTCTAATTGTATTCCACAGTCTGACCCACTTTTTACTTCGTTAACAATATCTTTGTTAATTCTAAGAGATTTAATCTTTCCTTCTGCAATTATTTCATCTTTTCTTACAATGTCTACCTTGCAATCTCTTTTCATTATTCCTTCGTTTACCCTACTACCAAGCACTTTTGTTCCGTTTGTAAGAACAAAGATTGTCTTAATTGTAGCATTTCCTATTTCTTCTTCAGTACTCTCTGGAAGAGACATCATAGTGACAGCCTCAGAAATTTCATCTATTAGTTTGTAGATTATGTCATAGGTTCTTACCAAGACTTTGTTCTTCTTTGCAAGATCTTCAACACCAGCTTCGATACCGACTTCAAATCCCAATACAATTGCTTTGGAGATTTGAGCTCGCTCAACATCACTCATTGAAATATTTCCTACACCATCTAGGAGAATATTTACACTGTATCCATCTTCTTCAATCTTAAGGACTGCTTTTCTTATTGCTTCAAGTGATCCTTCAGAAGAACTTTTAATTATTACATTTAGCATTTTACTTGGGTCTACTTTATTTTCGACAAAGAAATCTTCAATCGTAAATTCACTCTCTGCCTCTGCCTTTGCTTCCTGTTTATAAAGATTTTGAAGTATTTTAATATCGTTTTTCTCAAGAATAAAAACTTCTGTACCAAGTTCCAAAAGATTTGATACTCCTAAAACTTTGCCTCCACAGCCACAGTTAAGTATACAGACATTCTCGTTTTCCTCCGTTATTATCCCTTTTACCTTCTCTATCTTGAACTCTCTCCCTACCTTGTATCCAAACCAATCTCCTGGACATATATGACCCTGTATTAGTGCTAATGAGGACATATTTCCTTTAGAACGATCTTTAACAGATTCAAGAACAAAAGCTCTTCCAACAACTCCT
>Ga0209200_1003776_pt1 | contig 12815 bp, 8 predicted proteins | sample AD_UKC033_MetaG_FD_184406 | JGI IMG/M metagenome (GOLD analysis project Ga0209200, IMG submission 184406) | Active sludge microbial communities of municipal wastewater-treating anaerobic digesters from USA - AD_UKC033_MetaG (SPAdes) (version 2) | ecosystem: Engineered > Bioreactor > Anaerobic >...
TTGTCGCATTTTGCAACGTAGCGTAGTACTTAAAATCCTGTGGCCATTGAGGCCGTGCGGGTTCGATTCCCGCCCCGGGTACGAAAGCGGAAATTGGCAATTCTTCATTGCTGTTTCCGCTTTTTTGTTCTTCTAAAAGCCGCTTCCCATGCGGGATTAGAGAGAAAATTGAATTTACTTTTGTGGTTCGATAAGTGTTAGTTTGCTTGTTGTAACGTATCCCTTCAGGAAAGACCAATTTTTGTAATCGCTTTTTGATTTTGTACTCCTCTAACTCCCACATTTCAGGTAGATTAGCTGAGATTTTTAGTGCCTTCTCCAGACAAATTTCAAGGTTCGATAAATCCATCGCTTCTTCCTTGATCTGCGTCTCAATTTCTTGTTTTTCCTTTGAATATTTTTTTGAAAATTTTGTGTAGAGTTCCGAGTTAATTTCACCTATTGCAAAATTTTCTTCTATTTTTTCAATTCTTGATTCTATTTTTTGGAGTGCTTCCAGGTATTGTTTTCTCATTTGAACTCTATCCTTTCCCAGTTCACGAATTACATTGCTCATCATATGCTTTAATGGTTCATGAAATTTTTTCTCTACAATAAAGCTAGATAAAAGGTCTATAAATCCTTGATGGAGTTTAGCCACACTTGCATTACAGCCACAGCCGATCTTATTGCATTTGTAGTAGTCAAGCTTCTTTTTCTTCACCATATAGCCTGTCAATGCTGTATTGCACCTGTCACAGATCACAAATTGCTTAAGAGGATACTTTTCATTACCGCTGCTGACAGAATAGCCACTATGCGTTCCATCAAGTGTTGCTTGCACTTGCCAAAACATTTCTTTAGAGATTAATGGAGGATGTTTTCCTTCAACGATTTCGTCGCCAAGAATATTTCCAATTAAGATCCCACAGTAAAATGGATTTCGTAAAATGATGGTGAGTCTTTTTGATGTTAAGTTAATGCCCACATTTTGCAATCTTGCTGCTATCTCAACATTGCTTATTTGTTCGTTTAACTTCCACTCAAATGCCTTCTTAATCCATTTCGCTTTTTCATTCATGACTATTGATTCACTTCTTGGCACACCCGGAACATTCACATAACCAATTGGTGCTTTGCCGCAGAAATATCCTGATAACAACCTTTCTCTCATTCCTGTGATTGTTTTAGTTCTGCGCATGTCATTATCCAATTTCCCAAAAAGCAAGAGTAGGTTTTGATAAAAGACACCCATGTCAGAATTGAGATCTGTAGGTTGAGTAATTGAAACCAAATTGACACCTAGTTTTTTTAGTTTACCGGCAAGTACCATGGCTTGTTCTCCACTTCGTGAAAACCGATCAAGACTGTAAACAATCAAGTAAGAGATTTTATCCTTGTTTGCATTTAGAAAGAGTAGCATTTTTTTAAATTCTTTCCTGTCTTCCGTTTTTGCACTTTCGTAAGTCCCGCCAAATTCGGCAATCACGTTCATGTTATTTTTTATAGCATATTCAAGACAATGTTTCTTTTGAGTCTCCAAGCTGAAATTAGTTTCCATTTGTTCAGCCGTCGATACACGAGTGTAAATAATTGCATTGTTGGTGTCGATATGTACGGCGGATTTCGGAAGCAAGGACTTGAACCGATCTACACCTAGTGCACCATCAGTATTTTTCATAGCGTTTTTCATGCTTTGGCCGATTTATTATTGTTTTTGAAATTGAGTGATGATTCGCCTACTATTTGATTCAATAATCAGCAAACAAAACTCTTTGAGTTGTTGGAGTATTTTTTTTGCCTCTTCATCAGAGATGTCTTCAAACCCTTTGTATGTTCTTAAAACTTCGAAAGTTAATTCAGCATTGTATGGATGCATTTAAATTCATGGAGGTCCAATACTCCCGGCTTATCCGATAAGTGCTGGTGATTTCCAAATGGCCCGGTTTTTCCGATACCTGAAATTTTAGTCTAATTTATATTTTCTGTCTTTTTCATAATGTTGCACTTTTCCGGCTTCAACGGAATAGGAAATTTTGCAATACTCATCTTTTTTCAAATTCCTTAATAATTCCTGCTCAAGGTTTTTGGTACAAACGGTTTTGACGGTGAGGACAGAGGGTTGGTCTTTATTGTAAGTGATGGTAATTTCTTTACCTGGATTTTCACGAACGATCTTGAGTAGTTTATACTCATTTTCGTTTATCAGACCAATTTCTTTGCTCTTTTTTAGCTTGTGCAAAGTGAATCGATCCAAATAGTAGGAGAGTGGTAATTGAAGGTGAGGTCTGTTAAACAGGAATTCCCGCTCTGCCTTTTCATTTGGACGAACCTCGTATAGTGTGCAGTAAATGTGACATTCTAACACCTGTTGCGGTTCAACATATTCTTCACTGTTCATTACAGCTTTTGTGTTTTGTTCAGTATCAGTGAGGTAAATAATAAGAAAGGACTCTTCATTTCGGATTCCTTTTTGAACCAAGAAAAGTTCTAACCAGGTCATGCCTTTTCCCATGAATTGGTTAATGAATTCATGCAGTGAACTTACATTGGATTCCTTCATTGCTTCTTGAAGTTTTTCTTCCGCTTCTTTTTTAGTGCATTCATATTGTTTTTGCATCAAATCAATTAAAGATGATCTAACATCAGACTCCTCAACGCTTTCTTTGCTAATTGAATTTATGTTAGCCAGTATTTTTTGCTTAAGTTTTTTAATGTCTTCAAACGAAATTCCAAATGTTCTTAAATCTCTCACGATGTGAAGCCAAACGTATTCTACCAAATTCAACCGAATCCATTTTCGGCCATCCTCCAATGTTGAAACGACTAACAGATCTGAATTTTTCCAGAGATTGTAGTTTCTAGAAGAAATGTTGGTGTCTTTTAACAGGAATGTGGGTTGATTTAGGGTACGGAGAAATTCCAAGTCTCTTTCGGTAAATGGCTCAAATTTGACTTGATTTAGTGCATTCATGCGAAGTAATTTTATCCGAAGATATATTGTTTTTTTGTTACTTCAAAGTATTTATTACTTTTACGTTATATATGCCGAAAATTAGTTACAAAATCCAAGATTGTTTAAATCCGGTTTGTCCGCAAGGAAAATTTATTCCGAAACGCTCAGATCAAAAATTCTGTGATGTTCATTGTAAAGACCGGTATCACATACTGAAGAATAAAAAGGAACGTCACAAAGAAAGAACGATCACTAAAACATTGCGTAAAATAGATCTTACCCTAGCCGAGATGTACCAAAATTGTCAGACCTATAAGCTGAAACAAATTCCTTTTGAATCTCTTCAAGCAGGTGGTATTGTTGTGGATATGGCAAGCAAAATTGAAAAAGTCAAATCAACCGGCAATGTTGTTCATTGGTTCATCTATTACGGAATATCTGGTTTGAGTCCTGGATATTTTCAGATTATTAAAAGAGAAAATTAAAAAAATGAAAACTATCCCTTTGACCTCACAAGAATTGTTTGGCTTTAGTTCAAACCAAGCTCAGGAGTTTCAGGCTTCCAAATCAGGAATGAACTGGACACCTATTATATTGGCCTCAGTGATTCTTTTTATAATGGGGTTGACACTGTGGTCTCGACAGGAAAAGATCATCAATGAACTTGCTCAGAAAAAATCTAAAACAACTTGATTTATTCTTTTTGCTGAATATTTTTTCATTTATATCGGCTTAGACCGGCTAATTCCTAACTTAAATTCCTCCTCATTTAAAGATCATTAGGTTCATGTGAATTCTATTCGTTTGTTGTGAAATTTACCTATTGAATAGGCTAAGGGATCATTCCATAGGTGTCATTGCATCCAAGCCTTTTGGCTAAGGTCATGCATAGATCTTTGCCGATTTTATGTAAAACATTTTTCAGTTTGCTTTGCGGACAGACCGCAACTTTTTTCATTTTTTTTCATTTTCATTTTTCATTTTTTTTTTTTTTTTTTTTTCAAACCCTTTTTTTTTTTTTTTTTTTTCAGCAAACCCTTTTTTTATATGTTTTTCTGAATTATAACAAGTAGCAATATGATGAACCGTGATTATCCGTGAAAACACTTTTTTACACGGTTTACCACGGGTCGTAGATCAGAGCCTCTCTTTGGACAATAGCCGCGACAGCAGAAATTAAGTGGTGCAAATCGCGTATGAATGTTAGATATTTTTTTACCTCAGCAGCTGTGCAAACCGCGATAGCCCAATGGTTAATTTACTTCGATTTTTTATATTTTTTGAAGTTTATTTCTTGCATTCATCTCCTGAATTCTATAAGTATTGTGAGGTGAAAGGGTAATTGACGGCTATTCTAAATTTAACAGCTTAAATCACCATGCTTCGCCAACGTAGGCGAAAAGTAATTATTGCTTATGAACCTAAAGCTCTTTAAGTTTGCTTCGACATTAGAAAATCGCGTTATCTTCTCGTAACCGAAAACTGAGAAATTTCAAACAGACGAGAATAAGATTAACGCTCACGGTAAGGCGTGGGCGCAGCTTATTCGTCTGTGGGTATCTCAGTACCTCGGTTACGATAGGTTGTTGTCCCACGCTGATTTTTTATACCAACAGCTCGGCAGGGGCAGCTCAGCGCAAACTTATATATTATGAAGGTGATTAAACTTTTACTTTTTGCTTTATTGATTATGCCTTATGCAGGTTGTCAAAAGGGGGAAAAGGGTGATCCTGGTCCAGCCGGATCGAATGGTGCTAATGGCACAGATGGTGTTGATGGTAATGCCAATGTTATTGGTACAAATACAGTAATTGTTTCAAACTGGAATATGACTGGTAGTTTTTATACCGCTGAGATTACTGCATCAGGAATTACTCAGGACATTGTAAATACCGGACTTGTGAGTGTGTTTATCAAATATGGTAGTTATTGGTATAGCCTTCCGGATATAAATGGTAAAAACTCCACCTCCTATGGCTTTAGTGTTGGCAAAGTCGAGCTGTTCAATCAGAATTCAGATTATTCTGTTCCTGTTTATCCTGGATCGCTTACTTTCAGGATTGTCATCATTTCAAGTACGCGGATAAGGGCTAATCCGGGAACGGATTGGAACGATTATAATGAGATTAGTTCGGTGTTCAATTTTTCAGAATAATTTATTAGGGAGCCTGATAGCCTTACCGGGCTCCTTTTTTTAAACTTATTAACTTTTTGATCTTTCAATTTCAATTCTGATAAAGTTGCATTCTATTGCCTACCTTTAGTTCTGCATTGATTGGGATCTGTGACAAAAGGATTAAGTGAAAACTGCTGCATTGCATTTTGAAAATTTCTGACAACCACCAAAGCAAATTTTAAAATTCGTTCAAACAGCAAGTAACTAAAGCTCTGCATTGAAGCTAAATTTCTCTAGATTATCTACAATTAGAACATTTTAGTTTCCTATATTCGCCAATATTTGTCAAGACACAAAATTTATAATAATGGGAACACAGTTTGGTGAACGGATAAGGGAATTACGGACGAACAACAACCTACTTTTACGGCAGGTTGCCGCTATGCTGGATGTAGATGCCTCCATACTCAGTAAAATAGAATTGGGCGAACGCAAGGCGAAAAAGGAGCAGGTACTACAGTTGGCCAAGATTTACAAAACAGGTGCAGGTGAACTTCTTACCCTTTGGCTTTCCGATCAATTATATGATGTCGCAAAAGATGAAGATGTGGGGTTAAAAGCCATTCGCATGACAGAAGAAAAAATCAAACTCGAAAAGCCAAAAGGAAAATGACAGAAATACTATTAATAATCCTCTGCATACTGGTTGTAGCCGCTATTATACTGATAATAGTATTCCGGCCTAAGCAATCGAATGAAACTCAGCTTTTGCAAAATAAAATTGCAGAGTTACAAGGAAGTCTTACAAAAATAGAAACCAGTTTGAAGGAAGATTTCCGAACAAACAGGGAAGAAAACTCTGCCATTGCAAAAGATAACAGAACCGAACTCAACAATACCCTGAAAGAATTTAAAGGTGAATTAACGGAAACACTAAAAACCATTACGGAGCAGAATCAAAAAGCCTTAGAGAAATTAAACACAACCCTTGAAGAAAAAATCACCGCCCTGATTGACAAAACGGAATCTAACCATAAAACCAACAGGGAAGAACTAACTAAAAACATAAAGGAGTTTTCAGATGCCAATGTGCTGCAACTTGATAAAATAAATAACCAGGTTCAGGAAAAATTGAAAACATTGACCGAGCAAGCCCAAAAGGACAATAAACAGATGCGTGAGGAAATGGAGAAAGCCATTAAAGGTTTTCAGGAGGCTTTCGATAAAAATGTAAAGTCATTCAACGATATACAAAAAGAGAAATTCGGGCTATTGGAAACCAAGCAAAACGAACTGGTAAAAAGTACCGAAACTAAACTCGATATTATCAAAACAACTGTTGAAGAAAAACTGGAAAAAACCCTTAGTGAACGTTTAGGACAAAGTTTTGAAACAGTGGGCAAGCAGTTGATTGAAGTTCAGAAAGGATTGGGCGAAATGCAAACACTGGCACAGGACGTTGGCGGTTTAAAGAAAGTATTGAGCAATGTAAAAATGCGGGGAGGTTTTGGCGAAGTTCAATTAGAAATGCTGTTAGAGCAAATTTTGGCACCGGAACAATACCAGGCAAACGTAAAAACAAAAGCAGGCAGTCATGATACGGTAGAGTTTGCAATTAAACTTCCTGGACGTGATGATAATAACGGGCAGGTATGGTTGCCGGTGGATGCCAAGTTTCCAAAAGACGTTTACGAGCAGTTACAGACAGCCTATGATGTGGGAGACATTACTCAAATAGAGTTGGCTCAAAAAAGCATGGATCTCACCATCAAAAAAATGGCGAAGGACATTTGTGAGAAATACATTGATCCCCCTAACACCACAGATTTTGCCATCATGTTCCTGCCCTTTGAAGGTATTTATGCAGAGGTAGTCCGTAAGGCAAGTTTACTCGAAGATTTACAACGCAACTACAAAGTAATTGTAACAGGCCCTACCACATTGGCAGCCATCCTAAACAGTCTGCAAATGGGCTTTAAAACACTCGCTATTCAAAAACGCAGCAGTGAAGTATGGCAGGTACTCGGTGCGGTCAAGAAAGAGTTTGAATCTTTTGGAGGAATGTTGTCCAAGGCTCAAAACAACATACAAACCGGGCTTAACCAGTTGGATGATGTGATGGGCAAACGAACAAGAGCAATACAGCGAAAATTGAGAGGTGTTGAGGCATTGAGTGAAGCCGACACAAAATTGATTTTACCCTTAACAGAAGCTGAATCATTGGATGCAGACGCATTGGATGATGAAGCTGAGAACTAAAAATAAAAAATGACAATGAACGGAGAATCATTAGACATACTGCAAGATAATATTGAAAAGCTCAAACAGCTTTTCCCGGATATTTTTTCGGAAGGTAAAATTGATATGGAAAAATTCAATGCCGCTTTCAGCGACAACATCAATTTTTCCAATGAAAGATATGTGCTAAACTGGGCAGGAAAGTCAGATGCTTTCAAAGTACTGCAAATACCTACCACTGCCACTTTAAAACCTGTACCGGAGGAATCTGTAAATTTTGATACTACGCAAAACATATTTATTGAAGGGGAGAACCTTGAAGTGCTGAAAGTCTTGCAGAAAGCATACTACAATAAAGTAAAGTGCATCATCATTGACCCTCCGTACAATACCGGTAGCGATAGTTTCATTTATCCGGACAGCTTTAAGGAGAATAAAGCAGATTATGAAAAAAGGATTGGTGACAAAGACGAAGAAGGCTACCTGATGAAAGAAGGCTTGTTTCGGAAGAACAGCAAAGACAGTGGTCACTTTCATAGTAACTGGTTAAGCATGATGTACCCCCGTTTATTTTTGGCAAAGAACCTGTTGCGGGATGATGGAGTTATTTTCGTACATATAGACGATAATGAAGTACATAATCTGAGAGTGATTATGAATGAAATTTTTGGGGAGGAAAATTTTATTGCGTCTTTTCTTTGGGAAAAAAGAACAAACAGAGAAAACCGCAAAGTTGTTTCTGTACGACACGATTATATATTATGCTATTCAAAGCTAAAAATGGATAGTGGGAGACCTATTAGCCAAACTCCCATGACCGAGAAAGCTTTGGCAAACTATAAAAATCCTGATAATGATCCGCGAGGATTATGGAAATCAGACCCTGCCACAGCACAATCAGGGCATGGTACTGAATCTCAGTTTTATGAACTAATAGCACCAAACGGGACAATTCATCAACTTGAAAGTGGAAGGTGTTGGCTTTATACAAAACCTGTTATGGAGGAAGCTATTAAGGATAATAGAATTTGGTTTGGCAAGGATGGGAATGGAGTTCCACGAGTTAAAACATATTTGGATGCAAAAGAAAGAGGATTAACACCTGAGACAATGCTGTTTGCGAGAGATGTAGGAACTACTGAATCTGCCAAAAATCATATTAAAGAGTTATTTGATGGGATCGCTGTGTTTGAAACACCTAAATCAGTTGGCTTAATAAACTCACTTTTACAAATGGGCGCAGGTGATGGCATTGTACTTGACTTCTTTGCCGGCTCTGGCTCCACTGCCCAAGCCTTATTAGAACTCAATAAAGAAGACGGAGGCAATAGAAAATTCATACTAGTGCAACTCCCAGAATTGTGTGATGAAGCCAGCGAGGCATATAAAGCAGGCTACAAAACAATTGCGGAAATAAGTAAAGAGAGAATTCGCAGGGTCATCAAAAAAATTGCAACCGAACAAACCGAGGAAGAAAAGAAAAAATCGGAGCAAATCAATTTTGGTGATAACGGTAAAAGCATGGCACTTGACTTAGGTTTCAAATCCTTCAAACTTTCTTCTTCCAACTTTAAAATATGGAGAGGCAATGAAATTAACGGGGATAACCTTGTAGAGCAATTGGACGCTTTCACTAATCCGGTTAGCGAAAACAGCAAGGAGCAAAACATGCTGTATGAACTCATGGTAAAGGCAGGTTACCAGCTTTCCGACAAGGTTGAAGCAAAAAACAAGTTTTACTCAATCAATGATGGCGAACTCATGATTGGCATCACCGAAATGAGTAAAAAAATCATTGATGAAATGATAGCCGCCAAACCTAAAAAAGTAATAACCCTTGACAATCTTTTCACCGGCAACGACCAACTCAAAACAAATACGGTATTGCAGATGAAGGATGCGGGGATTGATTTTAAAACGATTTGAGGCATGTATATATCTAAAATTAAAGTTGAAGGATTTAGAAATTTCAAAAACACAGAAGTGCTGTTTGATGAAGGCATCAATGTTATCATTGGTCACAACAATGCTGGTAAAACTAATTTATTAAAAGCTCTTTCTCTTGTAATTGATTCAACCGGAGGCTCCAAAAGACTTGATGTTGATGATTTTCACAAACAGATTGAGTTATCAGAAATTAAACAAAATCCCCCTTCAATTAGAATTTCACTTTTTATATCTGAAAGTACAGATGAAAATTTGCATAGTGATGATTTAGTTACAATTTCAAATTGGATCACAAAACTGGACAAGCCGTATGAGGCAAGATTAACGTATGAGTTTTTTTTGCCTGAAACGGAAAAGGGAGATTATGTGAAGGCGATTGATGAGGTAAAAGAAGTAGAAACTGCATGGAAAATTATTAAACGTGATTTTGTTAGAAAGTATGTCTATAAAATATTTGGTGGTGACCCTAAATTTCAAAATCAAGCTGAGGCAGAAAACCTGCAAAAATTCGATTTTCAATTTCTTAATGCAATTCGAGATGTCGAACGTGATATGTTCACAGGTAAAAGCACATTGCTCCGGGATGTTTTGCAGTTTTTCATGGACTACGAAATAAAAAAGGATACAAAGCGAACTAAACAAGAACAGACTGATGAAATAAAAAAGAGACAGGTTGCATTTGAAACTAAGACTAAGCCGGTTATTGATGAGCTTTTAGGGAGAGTAAAGGAGGGGCAAAAAGAAATTCTTGATTATGCAACAAAGACGGGAGCATCATTTAATCAGGCAAATCCAAATTTTGAAGGTAATGTTACAGAAACAGAATTACTATCTGCACTAAAACTAATTATCGAACATAAAACTGGAATTAAAGTTCCTGCAACTCATAACGGATTGGGGTATAATAATCTAATTTTTATGTCTTTGCTTTTAGCGAAAATGCAGGCAAATGCTGATGGTAATTATTATGGAAGCAATGCAAAAGTTTATCCAATCCTCGCAATTGAAGAACCAGAAGCTCATTTGCATCCTTCAATGCAATATAAATTCCTTAAGTTTTTAAAGGAGAATAATAAGAAAAAAGTTAGACAGGTTTTTGTTACAACGCATTCTACGCATATTACATCAGCAGTTTCTTTGGATGATATCATTTGTTTGCACGGCGAGGATAATAAGATAAACATAGGGTATCCGGGTAAAGTGTTTAGTAATGACGAAGATGGTAAATCGTCCAAAGCATATATTGAACGGTTTTTGGATGCAACACGATCCAATATTTTGTTTGCTCAAAAAATAATACTTGTGGAAGGTTTAGCCGAACAACTTTTAATGAAAACACTGGCGCGACATGTAAATGTAGATAAACAATTGGAAGATTTCCATGTTGAAGTTTCGAATGTTGGGGGCAGATATTTTGAGCACTTTCTTAAGTTGTTTGATAGTAATAAATCAAATACAATTCATAAAAAGATCGCATGTATTACAGATCGGGATCCGGAACGAAAGGAAAAGTCTGGAAAGAGTTTCGAAAAGTGTTACCCATTTGAATACAATGCCGATTTTGTGAATTATGAATATAAGGATAATGCAAGTGAAAAGATAAATTTATATGCGGCACATCCTAATATCAGATTTTTCAGCCAAGAGGAGACGAAAGGAAAAACTCTCGAATATCAAATAGCCTTTGAAAATCCACTATTGAAAAATTTAATAAATGACTCTATTAAAAACAAAGACGAGCTTGAAGCATTAGTTGCAGAATATAAACGAGGAGATTCTACCCTTGCCGATTTCAAGTTACGGGATAGCGAAGAAAACAAAAGGATAATAAGTGGGGTTAGTTCTGCCCCTTCTTCATTTAGTGATGAAGACAAGAAAAAATCAATCATTGCCTCAAGATATCTTAACTCTGTTGGAAAGGGTGAAAATGCCTTAGAGCTTTCAGTTGAATTAGAAAAGGATTTTGACTCAGGTTCACCAAAATTCATTGTACCCGAGTATTTAAAAGATGCATTAGAATGGCTTTTGAAATAAAGAACATATCTTCTGACACTAAAATTGATTCTATTGAAGAACATTTTAAGGTAACTGCCGGACCTGGTGCCGGTAAAACCCGTTGGCTGATTAGTCATATAAGACACGTATTACAGAATTCTGTTAGGCTTGGGAATACCCGAAAAATTGCATGTATTACATATACCAATGTCGCGGCAGAAACTATTTTGGAAAGACTTGGAGTTGAAGTTGATCGTGTTGAAGTGTCAACAATTCACAGCTTTTTGTATAAAAATTTGGTAAAACCATTCGCTTTTTTAATTCCCTCTGAACATGAATTAGATATAACGAAATTAGATGGTCATGATGATGTGCCTGTTTACAAGGGACTATTGTATGAATGGAAAACCAAAACCAGTCAAGCTTATATTACGGATGACAATAAAATCATCAAAGCGCTTTCTGATTTAGCTTGGCAATTTGATACCACTAACAATTTAATTTTACGACCAAAGAAACCATATCTTGGTAAAATAAGCAGTAGCCTTTCAATTAGAAAGGATTCTTATTTCGTATATAAGAAGATGTGCTGGAACAAAGGACTGGTAGATCATGACGATATTTTGTTTTTTAGTTTGGATTTAATCACACGTTTTCCCAGACTGCTTGATATTGTACGAGCCAAATTTCCTTACTTTTTCCTTGATGAATTTCAAGACACAAATCCTATTCAGACAGCCATTATAACCAAAATCGCGGAAAATGAAACTATCATTGGAGTTGTCGGTGATAAAGCGCAATCTATTTATGGCTTTCAGGGGGCAAAACCAGAACAGTTTAATAATTTTAGTTTGCCCGGTATTCAAGTTTATTCTATTTCAGATAATCATAGGTGTTCAAATAAAATTGCGGTTTTACTAAATCAAGTAAGGTCAGATATTTCACAGGTTGCAAAAAGGAATGTTGAGGGTATTTCACCAACGATCTTAGTAGGTGAAAAAACGTGGGCAATGAATAAATCTTTTGAAGTAACTAGGGGAGAAGTTTATTCTCTTTCCAGAAGTAACATTACGTCAAATTTGTTGAGAGAAGGAGTTGGTTTATTTGTTGCTAAAGCTAACTTGTTAGATGAAATAAGAGAAAATGATAGCAATACAGAAAGAGCTAATATTCTTATTGCTTGTATTACAGCAACGGAACTTGGTCGTCAATCGAGATATAAGGAGGCACTAAAGTCCCTATCGAAAGAAATTAAGCGAGCAGTACAAAAGGAAGAAATTCCTAAGCAAGCACTTTTAATTTTAAAATTTCTACTTGAAAAACATTCTACATTTAAGCCAAAGAATTTAATGGATTTTTACACGATTATTGCGGGTGTATTTCCAAAAAAAATTTCAGGATTTAGAGCTGGTTCCGCAAAAACGTTTTATGAAAAGAATATTTATGAAATCGTTGCACTTTCCGTAAACATTAAGGAAGACACAAGTTTACATCGTACTATACATAAAGCAAAGGGAGCAGAATTTAAGCATGTAATGGTGGTGCTGGAAAAGAATGATAAAGGAAATTTTGAGGAACAAAATG
>Ga0209200_1003780_pt1 | contig 12808 bp, 11 predicted proteins | sample AD_UKC033_MetaG_FD_184406 | JGI IMG/M metagenome (GOLD analysis project Ga0209200, IMG submission 184406) | Active sludge microbial communities of municipal wastewater-treating anaerobic digesters from USA - AD_UKC033_MetaG (SPAdes) (version 2) | ecosystem: Engineered > Bioreactor > Anaerobic >...
TCCTTTTATTCTATTGAAGCATCAACAATCTGTCTCAAAGATTCTTGTATACATTTCTGCGATGTCCAACATGCAGAATAGTAACTGACTTATCTTGCTCACAAATCTCATAGATAATACGATAGTCGCCAGCTCTTATCCGCCATCCCTCTCTTCCGGTCAACATACTTGAACCTCTTGGACGTGGATTCGATGCTAGTATCAATATCATTGGTTGATTCTGCTATAGTTTGGCTCTCGAAAGACTGAAGCTCTTTTGCGGCTTTGCTAAGAATAAGAAGTTTGTATTAGTCAGACATCTTTGCGCTTGAATTTATCTAAAGCTTCTTCAAACGGAAGAATCTCCTCGGCTGACTTCTTGGCTTTGTCGTATGCTCGAATCTCTTCCAATTCTTCCAACTCATCAAGAATCTTCTTATATGTAGAGATACTAAGAATCACGCTAACAGGTTTTCCATCTTCATTAATAATCATGCGGGGTTCTTTCATTAAATCACCTCATCTGGAATTGTAACATTTCGAAGAGCGGTTCCCCGTTTCGAAGCTGTACGTACAGGTTCTTTGTTAAGAACTATGAGAATAGGAGAGAGGAAGAGACTGGAGAGAAGCGAACTCTTTTCTCGGAGGACGGCGGTCCGTGGACGGATAATGTTGTCTTTACAGCGATCAGCGGATTTCCGTCTTTTAAGCGTAGGGCGGATCTTTCGTTCTGATGACGCACGTCAAGAATTGTGGTTAAGTGAACAGCAGATATGCAAAGGGGCACAGCACATTGTCAGAACAGAATGTTCTTTTGAAGACTATCTGATCTCGGTAATCTCGAAGTTATCGGTCGGTAATCTGCCGTTGTTAACAAATAGTAGCTCAAGCTCAGCATTGTTCCTGATCCCAAATCTATCAAGAATGGTATGGTAGTCCCTTCTCTTCTTATCTGGTAAACGTCTCGAGAAGAAAGGAAAAAGCTTGTTGCTATATGTGACAGTCTGCCTACTAAACGGTAGGATGTCGATCAAGCTTGAAGTCTCTGAGTTCTTCAGAGCAGTCTCATCATATTCGAACGAATAATGTTTCCCATCAAAGACCAAGAATCCAATGGGAATCTTCCTGTCTGGTTTTGCTCTATAATAAAGCACGGCTTTTCTCATCCAAACACTTCCTCTACCAGTTGCCTTTTTGCGATAATCAGTTCCAGCAATAAGTCTTTCGTTGTTCTGCTAAGTATCTCGCAAGGTACTAGATCAATTATATCATTCACGTTGGTTCTGTTAATCTTGCTTGCCATGCGAAGTATTGTACTAACTAACTCACTGTCAGCAAAATTGTCTCTTATGTAAATGAGCAATTCTTTATGTGTGACTTTTCTTTTTCCGGAGAATACCAATAGTGACTTTGCCTTCGTTTCAACATTTGCCATGAAGCGTCTCTTATCCTTCAGAATATTCTCAATGTCCTCTTCCCTTATCTTCGAACCAAGCGATGCACTGTGATCATATGAGGGTGCCATTCTTATTTCTCCGAGACCACCATATATTATTCCCCAGTTCCCATGGTGTCTATCGCTGTTACCTATCAAAGCATCAAAAATTAAATACTGCATAACTTTGGTTGTAAGTGCTTCCCTTGTTGCCCGGATTACGTCTATTACAAGCTCCAGAGAATACTCTCTACCTGTCAACGTATCTTTCATTAATTCGGGATCTTATCCTGGTTGCATCTTTTGAATCAGATCCAACATCTCTATCAGGTTCTCTCCCTTATCGACTTCTACGAAGTTCTTACTAACTGTACCGAGTCTCCCCTTATATATTGCAAACTCAGTCTCCGCAGCTTCAATTCCAACAAGCTTAGCAATTTCATAAGCCAGTTTCTCAGATACATGTTCTGTTGTTCCCACTTTCGGTATCTTAAAGAGCCACTCCTCGCCAAAATGATTGACAAACCAGTACTTCTCATTTCTTCCGGGCGCAGCCACTCCTAATTCCCTCCACGAATTCAGGTCAACGAGTTCAAAAATGCCACGACGTTCTTTCAACAAAATACCTCCTCTTACTCAACATGAATTATATCAATCACTATGACGAATTAACACACGTGATTGTCACTGAGCATTTGCTCAAGAATTTGCATACTCTTGCTTGCAGGTCCTTCAAACACCGGAGCGGCGAGGGTTAATTCAAGAAGTGATGCTGCTTCGCAAGGAGCCTCTCAGGTCAACCGTCATCAGTTCTCCGTCCTCCGACTAGAAGTTGCAAGACGCAATGCGCCGAAGAGCATCGGCGGTCGCAATGCCCGCTTCGCGGGGAAAGAGCCGCTTGGACAACAAACGCTGAAGGCTGTACGCTGGGGAAAACGATTCTTCGACACTTCACGCCTAGCATCTTTTTTCTTACTTAATGAACCCGAGAGAAAAGAGAGAGGGCGATAAGGACGAGAAGAATGACGAACCTTTCGTGTTTTTCGGGACAGACTCCATTATTTACCTTCCTGTAATATAGTTCTTGATTCATTAGAACAGATTTGCTGTCAGCAGTCACCGGTTCTCCGTCTTCCGACTAGAAGTTGCAAGACGCAAGGCGCCGAAGATCGTCGGCGGACGCAAGGCCGGGAAGTACATCCCGGGACGCAGGGCTGGCAAAAATCATGCCAGGACGCAAGGCCCGCTTCGCGGGGAAGGAGCCGAGTGGATGAGAAACACTGACCGCTTTACGCAGGGAAGAACGATTCTTCGACACGTCGCGTCCAGGTTCTTTTTTCCTTCGTAATGAGCCCGAGAGAAAAGGGAGAGGTGAGAAGGAAGAGAAGGACTGAGATCCCGCTCAGGAACACTGTGGGATGACAGTGGGGATATACTGGATGAAGCAACATGTTTTCGCGGCAGGATACTCTCGCCTCATGTCATCTGACGTGCTTCTGGTCAGAATCCCTGTCCCTCGCAAAAATGGGTACAGACATTAGAAGATTTGTCAGTCCCCATTTTTTCCGGGGGTAATCCCGGAAGGATTTACTGTCCAGTAATCGCGAGAAAGATGTGAAGAGGCAGTATTTTTATATCTCCAGAAAGATCAATAGTATGCTTGGAAAGGATGATCCCCTTTTTGAAGTGTCTTTTTATGGTCGATAGATCCTGGTTGGTTATGTTGTTCTGATACTTCAGCTCGACCGGAACGTCTTTTACTAGCAAGTCGATTTCCTTTCCTTCTTTTGAATACCAGTAACCGAAGTCAGTAATCGAATCAAGTCCATTATCAAGGTTCTTTCCGAAAGCGAATGCGCAGTTGGTCGTCATGATGTTCTCCAGTATTGCGCTTCTCTCAAGCTGAACACCAAGCTTTTGCGATACTACATCTGAGATTAGTCTGTCGCAGTAATATATCTTCTTCTGTTTCTTTTCTGAAGGTAGATGTGTTTTTTGATCCATGTGCTTGAGGGTTAGAAGTAAGTAGTCGATTCCCAATACTTCAACGTATTTTTGAAATGTCTTTGTGTCTATTTCCGTCTCGCTTGCCGCACTGCTCCAGGAGAATCTTGATGAAAGTCTGCTAGAGACATAGGTAAGTATCTGGATGAGTTTCGCTCTTGAAAGACCATACCTCTCTATGTTTCCTATGAGGATCTCCCAGAAAGTGTTAATTAACGTTTCGCGACTTTCACCTTTTGAATAAGCTTCAATTGCAGAGGGGAATCCTCCTGAAGCAACATAGTTGAAGAATTCAGTCTTGAGAATTTCGTCCTTAATGAGCAGTTCAAAGGCGTCTGCCGGGACCATTTTTAGAATGTCCTCGGGTTGACATTTCGGAAGTCCCTCAACTTTCTTGCAGCTCAGGTACTCTCTGAAAGTCAACGGAAGAAGTAGAATATCCTTCCCGCTTTGCCCTTTTCTACCCGGAAGCCTTTCAGATGACCTCTTTAAGTCAATTGCGGAGGAGCCAGTTAAAGCAAAGAAGTCATTGACCATCTCCGTATTGTCTCGAACCTCTTTGACTGCTCGTTGCCACTGATCGACCATCGTGATTTCATCAATAAATACATATCGCTTCTTCTCGTTTCTGGTGAATTGAAGATATTGAAACAAAAGGCTTCTCAGCTCATCTACTCTGGATATTGTATCCAGTGGGAGATAGAGCACTGAGCGTCTCTCTCCCGATTTCAGGAGTTTTGCTATGGTAAACTTCAGCAGAGTAGACTTTCCAATCTTACGTGGACCCCTGACGACATACAGGTTATTTCCAGTAAGATCAAAAAACCCGTTGTAGTCTCTCTTGAATGAGCTACTCTCGTACTTGTCAACTAGATGGAAAGTTAAGTCTGTATTCTTGCTTTTTTCGTCCCACCATGGATTGTAAAATGCTACTGTCGAAAAATCCATCTTCATCACCAATTAAATAATACCACCTTGAATGCTTTTTATGGATCATTACTCCATAAATTATACGAATTATGTGGATTGATCATCCATGATACAGAGATCGTCAACAGTCCTAGAAGAAGACGTAAGAGGCCAGAGGAATGCATACCTTTAAGAACTCCATTTTTTAGGAAAGAGAGAGACAGAGGGAGAAAAAAGAGAGAGGGAGAGAAGGAAGAAAAGGAACGAGATCCCGTATAGGAGCATTACGGGATGACTATGTGAGTGGATTCAGGGCAAACTTTACGGGATGACAGCAGCGGAGGCATTACGGGATGACTCCCCCAAACGTCATCCTGACAATGGTCCTGGTCAGGATCCCTGGCCCACGCGAAAAACGGGACAGACGCTAGGAGAATCGTCAGTCCCTATTTCGCTCTCGTCTTCTCGTGAGCGCAGCGAACTCTCGAACATACGCTTTCTCGGCTATTGTAAGCGTTCAGCGATCAGCGAAAAGCGGGTCTTCGTTCTTAAGCGTACAGCGGGTCTTAGAACGGGATGCTGAATCAAGTTCAGATGACGCGAAGGGCAGGGTATCGAGTACAGGATACTGGGTCTCGTGATGAGAGCGACAATCAATTCAGGTTTCAATGCAACTGAGGAAATTATCCCGACAGCGGCTTTTGGAAGTCCCTCGCTGTGTCATCCCGAACTCGTTTCGGGGTGACAGAGCAGAAGAAACGAGGAGTCTGTGGGTTTGGAAGGCTGTTATTCTGATTTCATCATTATAAGAACAAGGACCCTTTCGGGCCCTTGACTTGAATTACTAGGGGTTTAATTTTACAGCTGTGCTGCTTTTCCGAATCCTCTGCCGAGTCCCGGTCCCTTTTCGCCAGAAGCTCCGTGCCTGTAGCCTGTTCCGTCCTGGGCATTCTTAAGTTCTCTTACACCGTCATTCGGACAGTTGTCATTTATTCCGTCACCGTCTGCATCCACAAAGTTCTCACAGGTTGTAGGATCCTGAACTCTCTGCATTGCCTTCGTTCCGTAACCTACTGCCAATGTCATTCCACCGATCAGAAGAACCGTTATCGTAATCAACACTATCTTTTTCATCTCTTACACCTCCATATGATTTTTGGTACATTCTCAGTCTACGGTCCGTTTCTTGGAGCCCGCTTAAAAGCCGCTTAGAGATTGCTTAGAGATTTGAAGAGGCACAATTATGGTCAGAGGTGCCAGGAAGGAGGATAGAAGAGAAGATTTCCACGCTCTTCAGAGTTTTTACGTCTGATCTCATACAGCTTTTTTTACCAAAAACCTGGAGACTAACTGTCGGAACGAGAATCTTAGGTGCGAAGCACCGGAACTATTATCTTCGCTCTTTAGGAAGAACTTGCGATGGTAGCGCGGAAGAACCGTTATTCTCTCTCTGGCTCTTATCTCGTGTTGTCAAGACGTTGAGCGTAGCCAAGAGGGAGCTTCGCTCCAGAGAGCATCACTCTCTTTGAATCAATCCGATCATGTGTCCTTCGGGATCGGTGAAAAAGGCAAGAACAGTGTTACCAGATTTGAAAGGGCCTTGAAGTATCTCCTGGCCGTGGTCTTGAACCCGCTTTATAATCTCGTTCATGTCTTCAACTTCAATATACAGTGCCCTATGAGTCGGAAGTACACCTTTTCCGGTGAATATTCCGCCGTTTATGCCTTTGGGATCTCCGCTCTTGAAAGAATGAAATCCCGTGTCGCTAACTTCTGTTTCCCATTCAAAGACTTCCTCATAGAACTCGGAAAGCGACTCCCCATCTACTGCATTGATTTCCCAGTACACAACCGGCATTTTCTTTGCCATCTTAATTCCCCCCATTTATTTAGAAATGCTTTACAGCGTATTAGTGATAGTCATTTTCTCTTTGGCAATCAGTAATCACATAGTCTGCAAAGTAGATGCGTTGAAGACGGTGTTTTTTGTTTTTCAGCCTTCTCCTGTCGAAGAAGAAAGTCTCGACCGATGCCCATATGAAGACCCAGCTCGCAATGACGAGTATTTCGTGAAGCGCATAGGCGTTGAAAGAAAGCTCGGAGAGCAGTGAAGCCGTCCCCATAGCTAAAACACCGAATATCATCAGGACAACGCTAACTCTGGAAAGCCTCCTCAGATCAAGATCGACGTAGTAAAGCAAAGGAATCAGCTGCTTTCTTATGGAGTCTTTTATCTTTATCGAGAAATCGTGCAGATCACCGCAATCACAGTCGACCATCACAGTTAAATTACCCTTCAAAGGCAGATATTTGGTTTTCTCTTCAAGCACATCTATTGCTCTTTCCGCATCATCGCCCGTAAGATCCGGTCCCCTTAGGTTGAGATGCACATGATTATCATCCGCGCTCTGGGAATAACTTCCGACTAGATTGCGTAGTTCATCGAGTTCGTTTCTTTTTTCCGCAGAGGTAGCCTTTTGCAAGTTCTTCATCTCCATCGGGTGAACTAAACTTTCTAATTATTCAATAACCCTTTAGTTTTTCTTCCGAATGAATGATTATAAATCTAGTTGGGCATCAAAACGAAGTTAAGTGGGGAGTATGAAATGTACAGTGAACCGGAAAAGAACCTCTTCCAAACCATTTGACTCTCTGCGACCAATCAGTGTTCGGACATCACAGGTTTCTTATTCCCTTTCCTTTATGGCAATGACAGCGACTTAGAGAGGTATTGTGACTTAAAAGCAGCTGAATGATTACTCTAAGCGCTAGGGAAGCAAAATCCAGCTTGCAATTCTTCTGACAGTTTGACTTCAGCGATTACTATTCTACAAACAGAAATTCAGATCAAGAAACTGCCATTCAAGCTGACTTAACGGATTATAATCGTGCGGTCCCTTGGACGCTGCTTGCATATCCTTGTTCGCAAAGCTGTGTCGACACAAGAAAAAATCTAGAATGCACTTCGATCGTCCAGCTGTTCTTGAAACATTTCAAGAGCAATGAAAGCAACGGTAATTCACTCAGCTAAGAGAGCAAAACCCTTCAACCTGAACGAGACCACTAATGGTGCCAGGAGTACTTATGTTCCGCGTCGGACCTGGTCCCTTCGGTGACGGGATAGTCTGACAGCAAAGTCTCGTTAGCTCTGTCAAAGGACGGGATTACTCCGAACATGTGATTCCAAGTATTGATGAAGATCAAGGGCCTTCCATCCACAAATGTTATTACATCAGGCATCAGGACCGCAGACCCATGTAGATTCTTCGTGTCATGAAAGGCGTGATCAGCTGCAAAAACACCCGGGAAATCTAGAGCAATTATCTTCCCATCCGAATCGAACCTGATGTAGAAACTCTCAATATCCTCAATACGGCCATATTTGAAATAGCGATAGATATCATAAAGGAAATTGATAACTGGACACGGGTAATCCTCATCGGTAAAGACTACAGTTATCTCGAGATTCATATTCTCTTCAGATAAATCCGTCAAGACTTCAACAATTCCGTTCTTAGAATCGCTTTGGGGCATGGAAAAAACCGGTAGCCCAATCTCAAATCTTGCGAACAATCCAATTGACAGTGCCAGGAAACATACCGTGAGCAATCTTCTCATATAACCTCATCCTCCATGAATAATTCTTCGCTTCTCGACTCATATTTTATACCCCATGTGCGCTCGGGTAACCACAAATATCGTGACCTTATGTTAGGCCAACTTTGGTATCCTTTGAAGTCGACGCTCCTCGGCGCGATCGACTACCGAGGTTTCAGAATGACATTGATTGATCAAAACTCGTTGAGCAATCTCATGATTTCTCGTCTATACTGAAAGAAATCAACTGAGTTTTTTAGGAGATAATGCTTATGAATGATAATTACAAAGACGAGATTTCACAAAAAGTAGCAAGAGCATACGAACAAATCGCCAAGACTCATTGTTCATCAAAGTCTTACTCACTTGGACATATAAAGCTAAAGACGGTAGAGCTCATTCATCTTATTCGAAAAACCTTCTGCCCGCAGCTTTCACATACCCGACCCGTTGACGGGGAAGAACTACTGTTGGAGGGTTTGAATACACTAAGGGAAATGATTATGGAAATACGACCTGAATTGGGAGAAGAAGGAGCAAGTCAAGTTGTGAAGGAGTTTTTGGCTGAACTACCCTCCGTTGCCTTGACTCTAGTCACAGACGTGCGGGCCGCATACGAAGGAGACCCCGCCGCCAAATCGGTGGAAGAAATCATGATCGCTTATCCCGCCTACGAAGCGATAAGCACTTACAGGCTCGCACACATTCTTTACAAACTGGACGTTCCGCTGATCCCCAGGATAATGACGGAGTATGCTCATCAAAAGACCGGAATAGATATTCACCCGGGTGCAGCAATCGGGAATTACTTCTTTATTGACCACGGCACCGGTGTCGTAATAGGAGAAACCTGCACCATAGGACACCATGTAAAGATATATCAGGGCGTAACGCTTGGCGCGAAAAGCTTCGAACTCGACGAGAATGGAAATCCGATAAAGGGAATCAAACGTCATCCAGACATCGGTAACCATGTCGTGATATACGCGGGAGCGACTGTGCTTGGCGGGAACACCGTTGTCGGAGATAACTGCGTGGTAGGCGGAAACGTCTGGCTCGTCCATTCGCTCAAGCCGGGAGAAAAGATCTACAACAACCCTGATAGTTAGAAGAGTCACATGATTTCCGTGCTTAAAGGAGCAGATGCAAGTTTGCATAGTTCCCTATCATAGATGAGCGGTTCTTCGAAATACCTTGCATTGTGATCCCGGATTTACTTCGTGGTCTGGTCTTGACCTTGTCGAAGGGTTATTCTCGGAGAGCGTTGGACGGATGACGTATAACCGCTCTCAATAATCTCAATCTTAAATCCCCGCTTGAGCGGCTTATCATAACCCACATCTCTTCTTTATAGTTCGATCATCTTATTCCCTAGTTCTATAATCAGCTAGAATTCTCGCGTCTCCACAGTCTTGCCATCTTACTTATTCTCTCTTGTTTCTTAACCAAGAACTAAGAACCTGGATGCGTAGCGTCGGAACTGAAAGCCGCCTCTCTCTCTTGCGAGACCCTACACCCCAAACCCTAGACCCGGTTCTTCCTGACTCTTGATCTTAAATCCCCGCTTGAGCGGGGCGGACCGCTTGCGGTGGGGAGTGTGCACATTGAAGCGCGCCTCGAACCATGCAACCTTTACGAAACTTGAATTTGTGTATTTGGCTCAATTCAGAGGACGAGGCACCCTTGACGCTCAACGTGGTTCTTATCAGCCAACAGCGGTTCTTCGCCCGCAAAGCGGTACTGAAGGTGACTGGCCTTCATCAGCAAATAAGTATCATCCGTTCTATTTCCTTCTACCCGGTATTGTTAACTCGTATTTCCTAACCCGCTCTTTAACCCGATCTTTTGTTTCTCCGCGAAGCCACTCTTGCGCTTCCCAATGCTCGTTGGGACGTCTTTATATTAACGGAAGGTTAAAACTGGAGTCCCCAAGGGACCCATTCAAGTACTTTGGTGCAGTCATTTTGTTTGTTGTTCAGCTTCCTAGCGCGTAAGCGACAGCATCACTTCCTCGCGGCAGCGAGCCTCACTTCCCGGGATGCTCCTCCCGGCCTCACTTCCTGCGCAGCAGCATCACTTCCCGACGAAGTCGGCATTGCGTTAACTTAACAATAATGACAAGCCAGTCGCCTTCGGTGGCAAGTCGCACTGCGTACGGCCAGGCGTGCAATGAGATTTTCTCATCGCTTCCTTCTTTTTGGATGGCACTTTCGGGAACTCCAGTATTTTAATTCATTACCAGCTTGAAGAGTCAAAGTTCTTCGGCAGATTACTGCCGTCCCTCATTTCATCAAAAACCTTCTGCACTCTCTTCAGCCATTCCTTTCCGCCCCTCAGGTTAAGCCAATCCCCTCTGAACTCTTCTGCAAGAGTCAGCGAATCGACTCTTTTCTGACTCCTGAAGTTGCCTCTTTCTGCTTTCTCGAAGCCCTTCTTATCGTTTTCTTCTTCCTCCAACAGGTACTTGATGAAGTCAGGGAAGTGGCGAAGAATTTTCAGAAGAATCTGTTCCGCTCTGTCTAGCTCCCTGTAGGCATAGTTCTTCAGCGCCAATACTGCAAGAGCCTTCGGATGGCCAGTGTGGTTATTAGACTCCATTGTTTTGGCCAATTCATCGAACATATTTAGTCTCCAGCACACAAGTAATTTGCTCGCCAAGAGGTAGCCGTAATCATCCGGGCCGACAAGGGGAAAGACTTCTTCGATAACCCTCAGTGCTTCCCTGTAATCCTTCCGGTCGATCAAGCTATCCACATAATGTTCGATGACTTGCAGGAGTTCGGTGTTGGATGGACTCTCTTCGTTCTCTATAAGTGATGCCCATTTATCCTTTTCAACGATATCGTGAAGGACTTTCAAAGCGAGGTCGCCCACAGCGTGAAGGAGCTTTTTCGGTTCGTCAGTTTCTCCTGTGGAAAGGAAGAGAAGTGTATTCATGAACTCGAAGTTGAACCGGTACTTCTTGCAGTAAGCTACCATGGTATCGAATGCATGATCGATATCGTTCTGACTTATCACTGAGTTTATCAGCGTATACATCGGCACTCGTGAATACTCAAGACTGCCGGTCTTCTCGAACGAAATGAAATTAGGTTCCTTAATCGATTTCAAGTTCGAAATTACACCGTCAATCGCCGTTCTATAAGAATACTCGTCTGCCATATTTTCATAGATCACATCAAGATCACCGAATGAATCCCGAAGAAGAGATCGGATCAAAGGCGGATCTGGTTTCTCATCTGTTATCTCAGAAAACTTCTTCCTGAAGAGCTCCTCGTCTTCTAAGTCGTATTTCATGCATAACAAGAGTCCCGATCGTACAACTGAGATTGTTGGCTCCAGCGTCTTCAGATATGCGACATACTCTACCACACAATCAATTGCCTCATCCTTGTCCAGGAGAGCGCTCGCAATAGCCATATTGGAAAACAGGGAAGCCTTCTTTTCTATCCCCTTCAAAACATTCTTCAGTCTATCGAAAACTTTGCTGAAATCATTGCACACGACAACTTCGTAAAGAAAACCGTCTCTCGACTCGTAGCTGGAGGAATTCAACATAATACCGAGTTCAGAATCACTCATCGAAGCGAACATCTTGTTGATAATCAGTTTTGCCCTTGCTTTCTCTTCCGTCTTTCCACCTGCTGCCATGCTAACCGGCGCCAACAAGATATCCCCAAACATAATGTGAGACAGGCTCTTGATGAACTCAGTCACCTGATCAAGATTCAGTTTTCGATTCCTTATCAAAGCCAGAATCGGGAACTGCGAGCTCAAATAACTCTCAACCGACGGTAATCGAAGTCCTACTGACGAACCCATAGTATCGGGCATCGAGTATGATGCAAGCACAAAAGGAACAAGCTTTCTCAAGTCTTCCTTTAAGGAGCCCTCGAACTGCTCCGAATCTAAGCTTTCGCAAATGAAAGTCGTCAATTCATTACCCCAAAGGTAAATAGGAATAAAATGCTTACTATTCATGAAATGTCTGAAAAGTGAGAAATTCTCTCTTACAAGTCCTCTAGATTCCTCGCGCTCCTTCTCTTCGAATAAGGAATAGAATCTCTTCTTCAAGTCTCTTTCTGACTGAAAACTCTCTTCTTGACTGGGTGAAGTTTCCTCTGCCTCATTCAGCGTGCGAAGAAGATCTTCGAGAAGGATCTTGGCTATCTTTTCCTTGACAACATGTGAAGTAGTCTTGTCCGAAAGCATAAGACCGGCAAGATAACCCCTGAAGAATCCGTTGCTCATTATCACTTCCAGGGGCATTTCAAGAGAGAATCCATCCTTAAGTCCCTTTGCAAGCTCGATTGCTGTGTTTCTGTCAAAGAATGACTCAAGCCCTTCGAGACTACGATATTCAACATAGGAATTCCTGCTCATCTCCAGTGCCTCGGCCAGGAAAGTCACTTTTACTGTCTCTCTATCCATATACCACCTCTAGCTTGTGAGTAAAACACAATAAATTAATACATCGTACGTTTTCCGGCGTTATGCAAAGAGATGAAGAAATGTGAAAAAACTAATTGCCGGATGAATTGATCTATCCCAGGCCTGATAAAGCAAACTTCACTGTTAAGCAGAGTTTTTCCATGTATAGGAAAGCCCTTTTCTAACGACTGGAGATCACTGAATTGAGCTGTAGTTAATATGCTCATACTGACCTTCCTTTAGGGACAGACTCCATTATTTACATTACGGTAATATAGTTTTTCATTCAGTCAAAAAAGGTCCGCAGTCACCGGTCCTCCGTCCTTCGAGACGAAAGCAGCGTCTTAGAGAAGAAACATTGTTCTTTGTTTCGGAGCAGAAAAAGGATCTGTTCTTGGTTAGTCAAAGTGAGATCAAAGAGATAAATGTGGCGGGGTAAGTTTCATCACCAAT
>Ga0209200_1003791_pt1 | contig 12789 bp, 10 predicted proteins | sample AD_UKC033_MetaG_FD_184406 | JGI IMG/M metagenome (GOLD analysis project Ga0209200, IMG submission 184406) | Active sludge microbial communities of municipal wastewater-treating anaerobic digesters from USA - AD_UKC033_MetaG (SPAdes) (version 2) | ecosystem: Engineered > Bioreactor > Anaerobic >...
GGCGCTCACGATGACCACGTCCGCCGGCTCGTCCAGCGGGACGGTGTGCCGCTCCAGGTAGCGTCGGCAGGCCTCCTGGTGCGAGGCGACGGCATGGCCGCAGACGCACTGAGCCACGGCGCCGTCGGCGGTGGTCAGGGCGTTGATCACGAACACGCGCTCCACGCCCACCAGCCGCAGCGCCGCCTCCATGTCCTCGTGGACCGGGTTGCCGCTCAGGGCGGCGGTGCCCACGCCGGGGTGTCGTCCGGAGCCGTCGAGCTTGAAAACCAGGTTGTGGTTGAACGTGATAGTGGTTTTGGCGGCCAGGCCGGGCAGCAGGCTTTTCCTCCCCCCAGTGAAACCGGCGAAGTAGTGAAAGCCGATTCCTCCGAGGACCACGATCGCGTCGGCTTCCGCCACCGCCCGGTTTAAACGGACGGTGTTACCGGCGGGGGTGCGTCCGAAATCCACCAGTTGGTCGGCGTCCTCGGCGTCATGCACGAGGATCTTCGCATCGGGAAACGCCTCAGCCGGCACCAACCACCGGATCTCCTCCGGCGTCGGTGGACGATGGATGCCTGTCGCAATAATAATCCTTATTTCTTGGTATTTTATATCGTTTTGCTTGAAGTATTTTGACAGAACTTCAAGGATGATTTCCGAGCCAGTCCGGCGGGTGGCGTCGGAGACCACGATGAGTGGGCGGCGGCGGCCGGCGAGAAACGCGGCGAGAGACGGACTATCCACCGGACGGTCGCAGGCCTCCACGAGGTGCCCCGCCAGATCGGGCGCCGTTTCCATGGGGGGAAGCGCCGCCACCTGGAAGCGCCGGTCCGGCAGCTCGCCGGTGACCGTGTGGCGGTGATATTTCAACGTGACGATCATCGGCCGAACACTCCCGGCAGGCGTGTCTGGCACGAGGGGCAGCGTCCGTCCTTCAATGCGTTCTGGACGATCTCGAAGCCCACCCGCTGGATGAGCATCCGGTTGCAGGAGGGGCAGCGGGTGCTCTCCTCGGGGTGGCCATAGACGTTGCCCACATAGACGAACTTCAGGCCGACCTGACGCGCTTCGGCGCTCAGCTTCTCCAGCGTGGCCACCGGTGTGGGCGGCAGGTTCTGGAGCTTGTACATGGGATGGAAGCGTGTCAGATGCAGCGGGACCTGGTCGCCGAGATTCTGGCGGACCCAGCGGAACATCTTGCGGTTTTCCTCCAGGTTGTCATTGAGCGTCGGGATCACCAGCATCACCAGCTCCAGCCAGATGCCGGCCGCAGCGATCGCCGCCAGGGCGTCGAGGACCGGCTTGAGATGTCCGCGGCACACCTTGGCGTAGAAGTCTTCGGAGAAGCCCTTGAAATCAACCTTGATGGCCGAAAGCGCCGGGATGAGCTTGCGCAGCGGCTCGAGCTGGATGTAGCCGTTGGAGATCATGACACTGCCGATCCCGAGTTTGCGGGCTTCCACAGCCACGTCGTACATGTACTCGTAGAACACCACCGGCTCGGAGTACGTGTAGGCGACGGTGGGACTGGCGTACTGGCGAGCCAGCGCCGCCACGCGCGCCGGCGGCAGATCCACGCACGGCACCTGCTCCGGCCGGAACTGGGAGATCTGCCAGTTCTGACAGTACTGGCATTCCATGTTGCAGCCGGGGGTGGCGATGGACAGCGCCGTGGTGCCCGGCAGGTAGTGGAACAGGGGCTTCTTCTCAATTGGATCGATGTGGGTGGAGCAGACCTGGCCGTACGCCAGCGTGTAGTACTTCCCTTCCCGGTTCTCGCGCACACCGCAGGTGCCGCGCTCCTGGTCGGCCACCACGCACTCCTGGGGGCAGAGCTTGCAGCGCACCTTCCGGTCGCCCAGCGGTTCCCAGTAGCGGGCCTCCCGCGCCGGCGGCACCGCCCCGGTCTTGAACTTCAGGCCGCCCAGGTCCACGGCCGGACGCCCTCCCCCGGCCCGGTCCTGGCCCAGGGCGCAGCCGCAGGCGGCGAGCGTGAACAGTTTCGCCATGTCCCGTCGGCTCCAGCACGTCATGACCGTCTCCTCGATCCGGTGGGCGCGTCCGGCGCCGTCCGGATCAGATCTCCAACCAGCGGATGGCGTCCAGCCGGGCCTCCCCGAGGCCCAATCGACCGGCCTCCGCGAGGTAGGCCGGCGCGCGTCGCTCGGCGGCCAGCGTAGGCAACCCCGCCTCGCGGCGCCGGCGGTCGATGATCTCCTGCGCCACCCGGTCGGCGGCCACTCCGTCCGTGGCGACCATGAGCCCGTGAAATGGCCAGGTGTGCGCTGAATGGAAGGCCGGCCCACCGTGATACTGGGCCAAGTGGGCATCGGCGATGTGCAGCCGGACTTTGCGGCGAATGCTGTCGTGGGTCCAAAGGTGGGCGACGAACGGGGAGCAGTTGTCGTCGTGGTACTTGTTCGGGTTGTGGATGACGCCGTAAAAATTTTTCAGCATCACCGCCACGCCGGCCAGGTCGTGGTCCTTGAGCACACCCAGGTTGATCACCGCGGTGCAGTGCCGCGTGAGGATGCGGGCAAAGCAGGAGCCCACCGTCATGGCCCGGCTGAGCTGCGGCTCGTAGCCGTCCACCAGCGCGTCGGTACCGAAGACCTTCAGCCCGCTGCCTGTGGTGTTCAGCGAATAGCCTGCGCGTTGGAGTTCCCGGTCGGAGCGGTCCCAGACGATGATGTGCTCGTCCGGGATTCCAGCTCCGTTGAGCCGCGCGGCGATCGCCCGGACCAGCTCGAACCGCGGGACCAGCGGCCGGCCGGCCATGGCGTTCACCTTGATGGCCACCACGTCATCGGGCCGGAACAGCCGCTTCCAGGCGGCCGTGGCGGACTCATCCTCCATCAACCGGGCCATGGCGCGGTCGAGCAGCGCGCCCGGCGTCGCCGGAGCGTCGCTCCCCTTGGCTGATCGGGCGACGACCACCCGGCCCCGCCACCGGTCCGCCGGAACGGTCTCGCCGAACGCGTTGCGGAACCACTGGGTCGAAGCGCCGATGAGCAGGGGGCCGGCCGCGGCGGTCTTGATACTGTCAGCCAGAAACTGGCGCCTACTCCTTCTCATGGAAGACCACCGCCGTGAAGGTCATCAGGACGGCGTCCGGCTCGCGATAGGCGCCGGCGGACAGGCCGGCCTTGCGGCAGACCTGTTCCAGAAACTGCCGCCGGTCCCAGCCCCACTCCACGGGAACCTGGGGCAGGAGCAGCCCGGACCGGCCGCTTTTCTGGATGACGAGGCCGTGCTTCCCCACCTGCACGGTTTGCGGATCGGGACACGGCGCCAGGGGGGAGAGGACGGAAATTTCAATCCGGAGCTTCCGGAGTTCGTCCTTGGTCACGGGCGGGAACCGCGGGTCGCGCACCGCCGCGTTGACGGCCATGTCGGCGACCGCCTGGTACAGCGGCACCTGCGGGGTGACGTAACCGATGCAGCCCCGCAGCTCGCCGCCGCGGGTGAGCGTGACGAATGCGCCGCGGAGTTCCTTGAGCCGCGGGGTGAGCGTATACGCGCCCGCATCCACCGCCGGCTGCCTGCCATCGCTCAGATAGACATCCAGCGTCCGGCGGGCAATGGTCAGCAGGGTGTTCTTTTCCGTTGCGGTGAGCGTGTACTCGGACGCAGCCGGGGTCTCCTGCGCGTCGCCGGCGACCAGCGGGTCGGCGAACAGGATGGAAACGTAGCTGACGGAGTTCGTGAAGTCGCGGGTGATCTCCCCGGAGGTGGTGTATTCCAGCACCCGGCCCTTGATCACCTTTTTCTTCGCCAGCTGCTGCAACGCGCGGATCGCGATGCCGATGGCGTTGCGGCCGCAAATCGTGTCGCGGGTGGTCCGCAGGTGATCCATGAAGCCGTCGTAGTCCAGGGCGGCGATCTGGCCCGCCGCCTTCAGGTTCCATTTTTTCAGGTTGCCCGCCGGATCATCGCGGAATGGCACGAAGCCGTAGTTGGGGCCGTAATGCGTGAAGTCGGAGGAGACCACGAGCAGAGTCTGTTCGTCGAGGAGCGGCTCGAGAAGCCCGGCCAGCGTCCGCACATCTTCCGGTTTCAGATCGCCCACCAGGATGGGGACGATCCGGGCTTTGGGCAGAGTCACCTGGAGGAACGGCAACTGGCATTCCAGGGCGTGCTCCCGGACGTGCGCGTCGGGCGCGTCCAGGAACAGGGCGTGGGTTTGCAGCCGCCGGCAGGTTTCCAGATCGAGATATACCGGACCCAGCGGCGTGTCGTAGGCGGCGACGGGCGTGATGGACGCTCCCCGAAAGGCGCCGTAGTGGGCCGGGGCCAGCAGCACCACGCGCTCCCACTTGCCGCCGCGCAGGTGCACGTAGCCGGCGGCGGCGGTGGAGCCGGAATACACGTAGCCGGCGTGGGGCACCACCAGCGCCACCGGCGGCTCATCCGGTTTGCGCACCGCGTTGCGGGCCGCCCGGTCGAGCAGGGACTGCACCTGTGTCCGGAGGCCGTCGGGTGACGCCTCATACCACAAGCCGGCCACCGCCGCCTTGCGGTGGGGCAGATCGCCCGCCGCCGTCGGCAGGACCATCACCGCCATCAACAGACCCGCCAGAAGACAATACAGGGCTCTCATTGCATCCTCATTAATACCGTGCGTGGCGGAACGCGCCGGGCCGCATGATCCGGTCACTTTTCCACCGCTTTGTAGCTCTCTTTGTGGCTCACCTTCAGCTTGTCGGGCTTGCCGTCACGATTGATGTCCGCTTCCGCTTCGACGCGGATCTTCCGGTTCTTGTTGTCCAGCTTCTGGTTCGTGGGCGTGTAGGCCATGGTGTACTGATAGCGCAGGTACATGTTCAAATTGCGGAAGACGCTGGGGTATTCCGAGCTGAACCGCGGGAAAAAGGCGATGCCGCCGGTCTTCTTGGTGATGGACTTGAGGCGAAGATCGGCCATCAGCAGGTCGGAGCGGGTGGCCGAAGAGTAGAGCGGCTCGTTGATCGTCCGCTCGAGCTGGCCCATGCTGACGGCGTAAATCACCGTATCCGACGTCGCCGCGGCCTTGAGGGCGTCATCATAGGTCTTCTTGCTGAAGGTGTCCAGACCCGTGCTCAGCATGATGATGGCCTTCTTGCCCTGCACTTCCCGCATCCGGTCGATGGTGAAGATGACCACGTCGGCCAGCGCGCTCTCGTTGAATCCCTTGTAGTAGAGGCTGATGTTCGCCTCGCGGACGATTTTCTGCTTGTCGAGAGTGAAGTCCACCGCGATGCGGGGCTTGATGTCGTAGGTGATCAACGCGCAGTAGTCGTCCGGGCGTAAATTCTTGACGAAATCCAGGACGGCGTACCAGAAGTCGTATTCGAGGCCGTAGATGACCCCGCTGGATTCGAGGACCAGCACCACGTTGATGGGCGAAAGATCCGGAAAGAAATTGGTCAGCTCCTGCAGTTGGCCGTCCTCATACACCTTGAAGTAGCTCTTGTCCAGCCCCGTGATGAGGTTGCCGTCCTTGTCGGTGACCACCACGTTGAGCGTGACCGCCGGGATGTTGACGCTGACGGACGTGTAGCCTTCGATCTTCTCGTCCTTGCCCTTCTGTCCCTTGCGAACCTGGCCGGTGTCGTCCTGAGCGACGCCGAGCCCGACGACGGCACCGAGCAGCACGGCAGCCGCAAACATCGTCAGAGATCGTCTCCGGATCATGAGATTTCACCTCCGGAACATTATACACAAACCTCGGCCGCACGCAACGGGCATGTGCCGCTACATCAACAGATTCCCGACGCGACGGTTGGTTTCGGGCGGGTCAGGCGCGGGTTTGGATCTGTAGCCGCCGGTGGAAGAGTTGCTGAAGTTCTGTCTCATACGCGGAGTCGGTTTTCAGGAGCAGGAAATCGGCGCCCGCCTTCTGGAAAATGGCCGCAACTTCCTCCAGCCGGCGCCTGACTCCGGCGGCGTACTGCTCACGGGTCCGCCGGTTGACCGCGACCACGCGGGTGCGGGATGCGACTCCGTCGAGGACGAACACCCCGCCGGGCGGCCCTTCCACCTCGGTGGGATCCAGAATCCCCAAGGCGATCACGTCATGGCGGCGGCACGCCATCTCCAGCTGTTCGGGGATCCACCGGGAGTATATGAAATCTCCCACCAGGAAGACGACGCTCTTCTTCTTGAGCCCGTGGGTGAGAAACTTGAGAAGCTCGTCCAGGTCGCCGCGATGGCCGACGAGGCGCGCGGCCAGGATCCGCTTCAGCAGGAGGAATCCCTGCTGATTACCCTTCTGCGGAGGGACGAACTCCATGGGGGCGTCGCCGCCGTACACGATCAGACCGGGCCGGTCGCCGGTATGCAACGCCGAGAAGATCAGCAGCGCGGCGATCTCGGCCGCCGCGTGGAATTTCGTGCGGGTGGTGGTCCCGTAATCCATGGTGCGGGAGCCCTGCAGGGCGGTGATGATGTTGAGCTCCCGCTCCTCCATGAGCTGCTTGACGTACAGGTTGCGGTGGCGGGCCGAGACGTTCCAGTCGATGAGCCGGATGTCGTCCCCCTCCACGTACTCGCGCACCTCGGAAAACTCGAGCCCCTGCCCCCGGAAGACATTCCGGTATGACGAGGCCAGCCCGCCCTGCATCTTCTTGCGGGTGCGGATCTGGATCAGGTGCAGGTTGCGGAGCAGGTCCTTGAGTTCCAGCACGACTCTATCCCATGCCTCCGGGCCGGTCGGATCCCGCCGGAGCGGTTACGGAACGTTGACCGTGTTCAGGATCGTCTTGATGATCTCGTCGGCCGTGATGCCCTGGGCCTCGGCCTCGAACGACAGGAGGATGCGGTGGCGCAGCACATCGGCGCACACCTCCTTGATGTCCTCGGGCACGACGAAATTCCGGCCCATCAGGAACGCGTGGGCCCGGGCGCCCACCTTCAGGGCGATGGTGCCGCGCGGCGACGAGCCGAATCGGATGAACCGCGCCACGTCGAGTCCGTAGTCGGCGGGACAGCGCGTGGCGAACACGATGTCGAGGATGTAGTCCACGACCCGGTCGTCGATGTACACCTTGTTGGCCATGATCCGCAGCTTCTGGATGCGCTCCGGCACGATCACCTTCTGGAGCTGGATCTGCCGGCCCCGCGCCAGGTCCATGGCCACGCCTTCCCCTTCGGTCATCCGCTGCAGGATCTTCTTCTCGGCGTTCTTGTCCGGGTACGAGATGAGGATCTTCATCAGAAAGCGGTCCACCTGCGCTTCGGGCAGCGGGTAGGTGCCCTCCTGCTCGATGGGGTTCTGGGTGGCCAGCACGAGGAACGGATCGGTGAGGGGAAACGTCTCCTTGCCGATGGTCACCTGTTTCTCCTGCATGGCTTCCAGCAGGGCCGACTGCACCTTGGCGGGCGCCCGGTTGATTTCGTCGGCCAGGAGCACGTTGGTGAAGATGGGCCCCTTGCGGGGCTCGAAGGCGGTGGTCTGGGAGTTGAAGATCATGGTCCCGATCAGGTCGGCGGGGAGCAGGTCCGGCGTGAACTGGATCCGCTTGAAGTCCAGGTTCAGCACCTCGGCCAGCGAGCTCACCGCCATGCTCTTGGCCAGGCCGGGCACGCCCTCGACGAGGATGTGGCCGCCGGTGAGCAGTCCGATGAGGAGGCGGTTGAGCAGCTTCTCCTGCCCGACGATCCGCTTCTTCAGCTCGCCCAGGATGCGCTGAACGTGAAACAGCTCGTTCTGGACATCTTCCCGGCTGATGGTGAACTTGGTGGAGGTCATGGTGGAACGCTCCCGCAAAAACTATGTCGGATCAAGGAGTCACATGGTACCATAGCTCTTGCGTTTCAGCCAAGTCACGAAGTCGGCACCGGATGTTTTTCGGTTGGATTTCTGTATTCTTTTGTTAAGATATTTCAAACACTCAGGAGGGCCTCATGACGCGTCCCATGACCGCCATGATCTGCTTGTTGCTGACCGCCACCCTGTCGGCGCAGGCGCCCCCCCCGCCCGCCGCCGATGACGAAATCGGCGTGGAGGAGCATCTCGGCGAGACGATCCCCCTGGACCTCATGTTCAAGGACGAGGACGGCCGCGACGTCCGCCTGGGCGATCTGGTGGACAGGCCCACCCTGCTGATCCTAGTCTACTACCGCTGCCCCAGCATCTGCAATCCGCTCATGAACGGCGTCGCCGAAGGTCTGGACCGACTGGATCTCGTGGCCGGCCGGGACTACACCATGCTGACCGTCTCGTTCGACGACCGGGAAGGCCCCGACCTGGCTAAGGAGAAGAAGGCCAACTATCTGAAAACCTTCCGCCGGCCGTTCCCCCCTGAGGGCTGGCGCTTCCTCACCGGCGACACGGCCGCGATCCGGGCGCTGACCCGGTCCGTGGGTTTCAAGTACAAACGCGACGGCGAGGATTTTCTCCACCCGGTTACCATGATGGCGATCTCGCCGCAGGGGAAGATCGTCCGCTATCTGTACGGGATGACCTTCCTGCCGTTCGACCTGAAGATGGCTGTCTTCGAGGCCGCCGAGGGGCGCGTAGGGCCGACCATCAGCAAGGTGATGCTCTACTGCTTCAGCTACGACCCCGAGGGCAAGACTTACGTGTTCAACATCCTGAAAGTGACCGGGACGCTGCTCCTGATCCTCATCGGCTGCTTTCTGCTGTTCCTGGTCATCACCTCGAAAAAACGCCAGAAGGAGAAGTCGCGCGATGTCGCACAGTAACGCGGACGCCGGCGCCCTGCCCAGCTATCTCGAGGTCAGCGGCCGCCGCACGGGCATCCTGGGCTGGATTTTCTCCACCGACCACAAGCGGATCGGCATTCTGTACATGATCCTGATCCTGGGCTTCTTCCTCGTGGCGCTCTGCATCGGCCTGCTCATGCGCCTCGAGCTGTTGCTGCCGGGCCCGACCATCGTGCAGCCCAACACGTACAACGCCCTGTTCACCCTCCACGGGGTGATCATGATCTTCCTCTTCATCGTCCCCGGCATCCCGGCCATGTTCGGCAACTTCTTTCTGCCCATCCAGATCGGGGCCAAGGACGTGTCCTTCCCCCGCCTGAACCTGGCCTCCTGGTGGTTGTACGCGATCGGCGCCGTCATGGCGCTGCTGTCGCTGTTCACGGGCGGCGGCGTGCCCGACACCGGCTGGACGTTCTACGTGCCGTTCAGCCTGCGCACCGGCACCAACGTGCCGCTGGCGGTGCTGGCCGTCTTCGTGATGGGCTTCTCGTCGATCCTCACCGGCCTCAACTTCATCACCACCATCCACCGGCTGCGCGCGCCCGGCATGAGCTGGTTCCGCATGCCGCTGTTCGTTTGGTCGCTCTACGCCACGGCCTGGATCCAAATCCTGGCCACGCCCATCCTGGGGATCACGGTGCTGCTGGTCTTCCTGGAGCGGCTGTTCGGCATCGGCTTGTTCGATCCGGCCAAGGGCGGCGACCCGCTCCTGTACCAGCACCTGTTCTGGATCTACTCGCATCCGGCCGTCTACATCATGATCCTGCCGGCCATGGGCGTCATCTCGGAGATCTTCCCCACCTTCGCCAAGCAGAAGATCTTCGGCTACAAGGCCATCGCCTTCTCCAGCCTGGCCATCGCCTTCGTCGGCTACCTGGTCTGGGGCCACCACATGTTCACCAGCGGCATCAGCGACACCTCCCGCTGGATCTTCTCCCTGCTCACCTTCATCGTCGCGGTCCCGAGCGGCATCAAGGTGTTCAACTGGGTGGCCACGCTCTACAAGGGGGCCATCGAGGTGCCGCCGCCCATGCTCTTCGCGCTGTCGTTCATCTTCCTCTTCTCGATCGGCGGACTCACCGGCTTCGTCGTGGGCGCGCTGGCCACGGACATTCACATCCACGACACCTACTTCGTGGTGGCCCACTTCCACTACGTGATGTTCGGCGGCGTAGGCATCGCCATCTTCGCCGCCCTGCTCTACTGGTTCCCCAAAATGTTCGGCCGGGTGTTCCGCTACCGCCCCTTCTTCATCTCGTGGGTGTTCATCTTCGTCGGATTCAACACCCTGTACTTCCCCATGTTCATCATGGGCTGGCTGGGCATGCCCCGCCGGTACTACGACTACATGCCGGAATTCCAGATCTGGCACCAGATTTCCACGGTGGGCTCCTGGCTGCTGGCGACGGGGGTGTTCATTTTCTTCATCTACTTCGTCAAGTCGCTGCGCGCGCCTCGCGGTGCGCCGGATAACCCGTGGGGCGGCACCACGCTCGAGTGGCGCGTGCCGTCACCGCCCCCGGCGGAGAATTTCATCGACATCCCCACGGTGACCGCCGGTCCCTATGACCATCATGGGGAGGGGGACGCATGAGCGCCGCGACCCTGCATGAACCCCACGTCCACGTGGACGCCACCGGCGCCAAAATCGCCATGTGGCTGTTCCTGTTCACGGAGCTGCTCCTCTTCGGCGGGCTGTTCCTGGCCTATGCCGTCTTCCGGACGTACTACCCGGCCGACTTCCACTACGCCACCACGACGCTGTCGGTTTCCATCGGCGCCCTCAACACCGCGCTCCTGCTCACCTCCAGCCTGACCATGGTGCTGTCGGTGGCCGCCCTGGAGCGGCTCAACCGGCGGCTGAGCGTCATCCTGCTGGGGGTGACCGCGCTGCTGGGAGCCCTGTTCCTGGTCAACAAGTACTTCGAATGGTCGGCCAAGTTCCAGCATGGGCTCTACCCCGGCTCCCAGGAACTGGCCCTCCACCCGGACGGCGAGAAGGTGTTTTACGGCCTCTACTTCACCATGACCGGCCTGCACGGCGTCCACGTGCTGGTGGGCGTGGGGGTGCTGGCGGTGATCCTGGCGATGATCGCCCGACGCCCGCGCCGGACGGTGAGCGTGCCCCTCGCGGCGCCCACCGCCCTCGCCCTCCAGGGGGACAGCGGTCCGCTCTGGCACCAGGCGGCGGACGCCCAACTGGACGCGGTCGACGTCACCCTCGTGTACCGCGAGAACGAAGCGGTCGCTCACCGGCAGCTCATCAAGCTGGAGAACGCCGGCCTGTACTGGCATCTGGTGGACGTGATCTGGATCTTCCTTTTCCCCCTGCTCTACCTGATCTCGTGAGGAGGCCGACCATGGAAAAGAAAGAGCTCGTGCCATACGGCACCTACATCATGATCTGGTTCGGCCTGCTCGTGCTCACCGGCGTGACCATCATCGCCGCCAGCCTGCATTTCGGCCAGTGGAGCATCATGACGGCCATCGCCATCGCCACGGTGAAAGGCGCGCTGGTCCTGTTCATCTTCATGAACCTGAAGCGGGAGGAGCGGCTGTTCAAGATCATGCTCTCCCTCGCCCTCATCACCATGACCGTGATCATGGTGCTGACGTTCGCCGACATCTCTTTCCGCTGAGGTGACCGATGAACACCCCCACTTCCACCTTCACCTCGGGCGTCGATCAGGTGTTCCTGCTCATCGTCGGCATTTCCGTGGTCATGCTCACCCTGGTGACCGTGCTCATGATTTACTTCGTGATCCGCTACCACCGCCGCCGTCATCCCAAGCCGGAGAAAGTCACGCAGCACACCTGGCTGGAGATCACCTGGACGGTCATCCCCACCATCCTGGTGCTGATCATGTTCTGGTTCAGCTTCTCCGAATTCCGCAAGATGCGCGACGTCCCGGCGGACGCCCTCACCGTCCAGGTCATCGGGCGGATGTGGGACTGGGCGTTCGAGTATCCCAACGGCAAGAAGACCGACAAGCTCTACGTTCCGCTGGACCGCGCCGTCCGGCTGGAACTCAAGTCGGTGGACGTCAATCACAGCTTCTACATCCCGGCCTTCCGGGTGAAGGAGGACGTGGTCCCCGGGCGGCAGAACTTCCTCTGGTTCCGCCCCCAGTCCATGGGCCCCGCGGACATCTACTGCGCCGAGTACTGCGGGCAGAACCACGCCTACATGATGTCCAAGGTGATCGTCATGAGCCAGTCGGAATTCGACACCTGGTACAACGAAGACGCGCCCGAACCGGAGTCGGGAGCGCCGGCCGTGCTGGCGCTCATGGACGACCAGGGCTGCCTCACGTGCCACAGCGTCGACGGCTCGCCCGGCGCCGGCCCCACCTTCAAGGGGATCTTCAATCGGCGCACGGTGGTTCTCGTAAACGGCCGCGAGCGCGAGATTGACGCTGACGAGGCCTATCTGCGACGGGCGATTCTGGAACCGAATGCCGAGATCGTCAAGGGTGCCGCCATGGAGATGCCGGCATCGCCGGACCCGCTGAGCACCGAAGACGTGGACGCGATCATCGCGTATTTGAAGAATCTGAAATGATGGCGTTGCTCGAGTTGTTCAAACCGCGGATCGCCCTGCTGGCCGCCCTGACGGCGGCCGTGGGCGCAGCCTTGACGCCGCCGGGCCCGGCCGCGTCGATCCTGCCCCCGGCGGTGGCGGTGTTCGCGCTGGCCGCGGGGGCCTGCGCCTTGAACCAGTACCAGGAGCGCCGCGCCGACGCCGCCATGCCCCGCACCGCCCGACGGCCCATCCCCTCGGGGCGTCTGCGGCCCGCGGTCGCACTCGGGGCCGCCGGTGTCGCCATCGCCGCCGGAACGGGCGCGCTGGCCGTGTTCGGCGGCATGCCGGTGGCCGCGCTGGGCCTGCTGGCGGTGCTCTGGTACAACGGCCTATACACGCCGCTCAAGCTCCGCAGCGCCTGGGCCGCCATTCCGGGCGCCCTGGTGGGCGCCGTGCCGCCGCTCATCGGCGGGTGGGCGGCCGCCGGCGGGCCGCCGCCGCCGGCGGTGTGGGCCCTGGCCGGATTCATGGTCATGTGGCAGGTGCCCCACTTCTGGCTGCTCCTCCTGGCTCAC
>Ga0209200_1003797_pt1 | contig 12771 bp, 7 predicted proteins | sample AD_UKC033_MetaG_FD_184406 | JGI IMG/M metagenome (GOLD analysis project Ga0209200, IMG submission 184406) | Active sludge microbial communities of municipal wastewater-treating anaerobic digesters from USA - AD_UKC033_MetaG (SPAdes) (version 2) | ecosystem: Engineered > Bioreactor > Anaerobic >...
AGGCGACGGGAGGAACAGGAACAGTTGGTCCAACTGGAGACCAGCCTGGAGATCAGCCGGCGCATCGGCAGCGTCATGGACCGCCAGCAGCTCTATCGGGAGATCGTCGATCTGATCCGCGCCAACTACGGCTACGACGAGGCGCAGATCTTCCTCTGGTCGATGCGCAAGCGGGAGTTCGTGCTGGACGAGTTTGGCGGCGAGGTGGAACAGGCTGTGCGCGTTCCCCTGGCCCAATCGGGTCTGTTGGGCCACACTCTGTTGGCGAACCGGCCAACCTTCATCCCTGACATGCGCCACAGCCATCGCTTTCCGCCCGATCCCTACTGGCCCATGACACGCTCGCGCGTCATCCTGCCTATCCGTCAGGGGCCTGACATCATTGCGCTGCTCGACCTGCACAGTCAACGGCCGATCCAGCACCGATCGGGCGCGTTGCTTGGCCTGCAAACCCTGGCCGACCAGTTGGGGGTGGCGCTGGGCAACGCCGATCTCTACAGCGAGGCCGTCGCCGCGCGGGCTGAGGCTGAGCGCGCCAATCAGCTCAAGAGCCGCCTGCTGGCCAATGTCAGCCACGAGCTGCGCACGCCGCTGAACGTGATCGAAGGCTACAGCCAGGCCGCGCTGGCCCGGCCGGATCTGTACGGCGCCGCCCTGCCAGCCGCGGCGTTGAAGGACCTGCGCCACATCTATACCAGCAGCACCCATCTGGAACGACTGATCAACGACCTGCTGGATCTTTCCCGGGCCGAGATCGGCGAGCTGGAGATTGTGCCCGTGCTGCAAGACCCGCGCGCGGTCATCACAGACGCATTCGAAAGCATGGCCGGCAGCCGAATCGCGCCGAACGAAGTGGCGTGGCGTCTGCATCTGCCGGCGTCGTTGCCCGCGATCTATGTCGACCCCGGCCGGCTGCGTCAGATTCTGCTCAATTTGCTGAGCAACGCGGGCAAATTCACTGCACGCGGTCGCATTGTGATGGCCGCAGAGGCGCAGGAGAGTCACCTGCACCTCTGGGTCGAGGACACCGGCAGCGGCATTGCGCCGGAGCAACAGGCGCGCATCTTTACCACCTTCAGCACCATCGAGCAGCCTGCCCGGCCAGGGCAGGGCATCGGTCTGGGTTTGCGGGTGACGCACGAGTTGGTCAAGCTGCACCAGGGCGTGATCAGCCTGGAGAGCACCCCCGATGTTGGCACGGTCTTCCACGTCTACCTGCCCTTGCCCGCCCTGGAACAGACGGCGCCGCAGCCGGCGGCCGCGCCCAGCACCCCCTTCTTCTGGGATCAGCCCGACGCGCTGCCCGCACACGTAGACGAGCTGACGCGGCAAGCAGTGCGTTTCATATGGGAGCACTATGGGCATGCATTCTCGCGCGAGGAGATGGCCGCGGCTCTGGGCATCACGCCAGGTCATCTGACACATCACTTTCGCGCGGTATTGGGTGTGACGCCCTGGGAGTATCTGACGCATGTGCGCATCGAGCGCGCCAAGGAGCTGCTCAGGAGCAGCGCCGACAGCATCACGGAGATCGCCGGCCGGGTGGGCTACAGCGATGCGGCCTATTTCAGCCGTGTCTTCAGCCAAAGGACCGGCCGCACGCCGCGCGCCTATCGCCAGCAAACCGGCGGCTAGTCCGGGCCGGCATCAAAACCGGCCGAATCATGGCGGCTGTCCAGGCAGCCGCGCTGCAGAATCCGTTCAATTCTCCAAAAACAGATGTGTTTTGTACAAGACAGATGGGGCAAGAGGGGCTAAAATAGCCTCATCGATTCCTTCTTTTGTCCAGTTTGGAGCCTGTGATGAGAACTGTGCTCATCATCGAGCCAGATGAGGCCACCCGTGAGCTCTATCAGCGCGAGCTTGGCCGCCATTTTCAGGTGATAGGCGCCAGCAATACCCATGACATCGTCGAAGTCCTACAGGACAACAAGATCGATATCGTGGTTCTGGAGCCCGCCTCGACCGATGGCGCAGGCTGGCGTTTGCTGGAGGAAATGCGCCGCAGTCAGATCGGTGCACCGGCGCCGGTCGTGCTGTGCAGCGCCCTGGACGAGCGCAGACGCGGTCTGAGCCTGGGAGCGGTCGCCTACCTGGTGAAGCCCGTTCTTCCTGCAACACTGCGAGAAACCCTCGACGGCATCCTGCAAGGCTAAGCGAAGCCCGCCTCAAAGGCCGTTTGGCGCTTGGAGGACGATTTACCCCACCAACGATCAAGGAGCATGGCATGACTGTCCAACCTACCGCGATCTCCCAACCCAAGGGAAACGCCAGGAACAAACGATCTTTCCGGGGTCATGAGGCGCTTATCGGGCTGCTTTTCATCCTGCCCAGCCTGATTGGCTTCACGCTGTTTTACGCCATCCCGGCAGTGCGAGGCGTCATCATCAGCTTCTCAGACTGGGACCTGCTGACGCCGGCCAGGTCGGTGGGCCTGGAAAACTACGTCAAGCTGTTCAAAGACCCGGTTTTCTGGAAATCGCTCAAGGTCACGGTCTATTACGTCCTGCTCAACATCCCCTTGCAGACCGTGCTGGCGATGGTCATTGCCGTGATGATGTCCCGTCTGACCAAGTCTGTCATCATTCGCGCGATCATCATTTTGCCCTGGTTGATGCCCGGTGTGGTGGTTGGTCTGCTCTGGCTGTGGCTGATGGACCCCACCCTTGGCATCATCAACGAGTTTCTGCGGGCTATCGGCGTCGGCACCGTGCCCTTCCTCGCCCTGCCCAAGACGGCGATGCCCTCCATTGCCCTGATCAACATCTGGCAATACGTCGGTTACACCGCCCTGCTGTTCTTCGCCGGCCTGCAAGCGATTCCCGGCTCGGTCTACGAGGCGGCGCAGATCGACGGCGCCTCGGAGAACCAGATGTTCTGGAAGGTGACGATCCCGCTGCTGCGCCCTGTGCTGGTCTTCGTTCTGGTCACGTCGATCATCGGCTCCTTCCAGATCTTCGACACGGTGGCCATCACCACCAAGGGCGGCCCGGTGAACGCTACCAAGGTGCTCAATTTTTACATCTATGAGCAAGCCTTCGGCCGCTTCAACATGGGCTACGCCACAGCCATTTCCATGGTGCTGTTCCTGATCCTGATCTTCATCAGCATGGTGCAGATGCGCCTGATGCGCGCCGGCGAGTCCGACATGTAGGGTTGGTTTTGTCGACTGACCTGACCCAAGAACTCAACTTGCAGGAGTGATCTCCCATGACCGCACAAGCTCCCACCGTACACGTGCCGCGCCGGCCCTTCCCCTGGGGCAAGCTGGTCGCCTGGATTGCCCTTGGCATCCTCCTGTTTGCGACCTTGTTTCCCTTCTATTGGATGTTGCGCACGGCGCTGACCTTCCCCACATCGGTTTTCAAGGATACCAGCTCACTGCTGCCCGTCGATCCCACGCTGATCAACTTCCGGCGGGTGCTGGGCTTGGTGCCCCTCGCGGAAGTCGTTGCCCTGGGCGGCTCAGGACAGCCGGTCAACTTCTTCCTGGCCCTGCGCAATTCGATCATCGTGTCGCTCTTGGTGGTGATCGGCCAGGTGACCTTCTGTGCGATGGCGGCCTATGCCTTCGCCCGCCTCCGCTTTCCTTTCCGCAACCAGATCTTTGCCATCTACATTGCGGCCATGATGGTGCCCGGCATCGTCATGACCATCCCCAACTTCATCCTGATCCGTGATCTGGGTTGGATCGACACATTCGCCGGGATCGTGGCGCCGGCCTTCCTGATGACGCCGTACGCGATCTTTTTCCTGCGCCAGTTTTTCCTGGGCGTCAACCGTGAGGTCGAGGAAGCAGCCCTGATCGACGGCGCAAGCATCCCGACGGTGTTCCTCAAGGTCGTCTTGCCCATGACCATGCCAGCGGTCACCACCGTGGCCGTGATCACCTTCATCAACGCGTGGAACAGCTACATGTGGCCGCTGACCGTGGGCAGCAAGGAAACGGTGCGGGTGCTGACGGTGGCGCTGGGCATTTTCCGCTCGCAGACGCCGCAAGGCGCGCCCGACTGGTCAGGATTGATGGCCGCGACGACGTTGGCAATCATTCCCACCTTTGTTCTGTTCCTCTTCGCCGGTCGTAAGATCCTGGACTCGATTCAGTTCTCAGGGTTCAAATAGACACTTTCCGTGATTGACAGTTCTATCGGAAGGACTGCCAAAGACCACAACGCCCCGCACAGTGCTGCGGGTAATTCTACCATCTCGTCCACCAAGGAGGACAAGAAACCCATGTACCGTCGATTCCTTCTGATCGTCAGCCTGCTGGTCATCTTCAGCCTGGTGCTGGGCGCATGCGGAGGCGCCGCCACCCCTGCTCCGCAGGCCCCGGCCGCCGAAGCCCCGGCCGCCGAAGCCCCGGCCGCACAGGAGCCAGCCGCTGCAGCGCCGCCCGCCGACGCCGGATCCGCCACGCTGGAATACTGGCTGTGGGACACCGCTCAGCTTCCGCCCTACCAGGCCTGCGCCGATGCTTTCACCGCGGCCAACCCCAACATCAAGGTCAACATCACCCAGAAAGGCTGGGACGACTATTGGAGCGGCATCCAGAACGGCATGATCGCCGGCAACGCGCCTGACATGTTCACCAATCACCTGGCCAAGTATCCTGAGTTCGCGTCCAAGGGTCAACTGGTAGACATCCAGCCCTACATCGCACGCGACGGGGTCGATATGTCCGTCTACCTCAAGGGCCTGGCCGACCTGTGGGGCCGCGATGGCAAGCAGTATGGCCTGCCCAAGGACTGGGACACCGTGGCCATCGTCTACAACAAGGACATGCTGGATGCAGCCGGCGTCACGGTGGAGGAACTCAACGCGGCCACCTGGAACCCCGAGGACGGCGGCTCCTTCACCGAGCTGATGGCCAAGCTGACCCTGGATGCCAACGGCAAGAATGCCCTCGATCCTGCCTTCGACAAGAGCAAAGTGGCGCAGTACGGCTTCATCCCCGAAGGCGCGGATAACGCCTATGGCCAAACCGGCTGGAGTTGGCTGGCCTATACCACCGGCTGGACCCATGTCGACGGACTTTGGGCCACTGAATACCACTACGATGACCCGCGGATGGCCGCCACGATGCAGTGGTTCGCTGATAGCATGAAGGCGGGCACGATGATGCCGCTGGAACTGGTCTCCGGCCTGGGCGGCGCGGCTGCCTTCACGGGCGGCAAGGGCGCCTTGATTTCCCAGGGCTCCTGGATGATCGGCTTCTTTGCCCAGAACACCCCCTTCTCCTTCGGCTTTGCCCGTCTGCCGGAAGGGCCTGAAGGCCGCCGCAGCATGTTCAATGGTCTGGCCGACTCCATCTGGACCGGCAGCAAGAACCCCGAAGCGGCCTGGCAGTTCCTGAAGTTCCTGGCCTCGGCCGAGTGCGCCAACATCGTCGGCGACGCCGGCGTCGTCTTCCCCGCGCAGCAGTCGGGCGTCGACCGGGCTATCGCCGCCTATGAAGCCAAGAACCTGGATGTGTCGGCCTTCACCACCCAGGCGACTGAGCCTGACGGCACCTTCCTCTTCCCGGTCACCGATCATTCGTCTGAGATCGAAGCGTTGGTGAAGCCCGTGATGCAGAGCATCCTGCTGGGTCAGGTCAAGGCCGCCGACGTTCTGCCGCCGGTCAACGCCGAAGTCAACGCGCTCTTCCAATAGCCGCTGACGCGCCAAGCGCCAACTTGTCGCAGAGTTGGCGCCTGGCGGTGCGGCGCAGGATCTCCTCCTTGGTAGATGCCCGGCTGGCTTTCCGGAGCAGCCGGGCATCTACCGCCCCCGTTCATGCCTCCTGCCATGATCACCTACTCCCTTCGCCTGTCGATCATCCTGGGGTTGTTGGCAATCATCCTCGCCGGCTGTAGCGGGCTGCCTGGGACTGGCCAGCAAGACGAAAGCCTCACGGCCAGCGCAACACGCTGCACGGATACCTTTGTCCCCCACGCGCTGGACTTCACGACCACCACCAAGAGCCAACCCGTGCGCATGTTCGACAGCAACGGGGCCGGCGTGGCCGTGGATGACCTGGACAACGACGGCGACCTGGACATCGCACTGGCCAACCTGGGCGGGCCCAATGCCATTCTGTGGAATCTCGGCGGTCTGGCGTTTCACCGACAGGATCTCGCCCACAGCGACTCGCGCGCGGTTGCCATCGTCGATGTGGATGGCGATGGCTGGCGGGACGTGGTCTTCACCAATCGCCTGGGCGCGCCGCTCTGGTGGCGCAATACCGGCCTACACACCCCCGACCTCTCCGACGCTGGCTTCGCCCAGCAGACCCTGCCCGGGGTCATGGCGCCGGCCTACGCGATGGCCTGGGGCGACCTGGACCAAGACGGCGATCTGGACTTGGTCACCGGCTCCTACGACGCTGAGCTGGAACAGATATTGCGCGACAGCTTCATGCTGGGCGGCGGCGCGGGCATCTACTACTACGAGAACCGCAGCGGGGCGTTCGTCGGACAACGCCTGGCCGACGAGGCTCAGGCCTTGGCGATCGCTCTGTTCGACGTAAACGACGACGGCTGGCTGGACATCGTGACCGGCAACGACTTTGGCGTGCAGGACGCTGTCTGGCTGCACAGCGACGCCGGCTGGCAGCCGGCCCAACCCTTCGCCGCCACCACCCACAGCACCATGAGCTTCGCCTCCGCTGACATCGACAACGACGGCGGCGAGGAACTCTTCGCCACCGACATGAAGCCCTACGCCGAGGACCCGCAAACTATGGCCCAGTGGCAGCCGGTGATGGACGGCATGCATCACACCATGCTCGAAGGCGATCCGCAGATCATGGAGAATGTCCTGCAAACGCGCCAGCAGGACGGCGCTTTCGCCAACCAGGCCGCCGCCTGGGGTGTGACTGCCACCGGCTGGAGCTGGTCCAGCCAGTTCGGCGACCTGGACAACGACGGCTGGCTCGATTTGTACGTGGTCAACGGCATGATGGCCGAGGAGCTGTTCGGCCACCTGCCTGGCAACGAGCTGGTGGAACACAACCAGGCCTTCCGCAACGATGGCCAGCGCTTCCTCCCTGCGCCGCAGTGGGGTCTCGACGCAACGGCCGGCGGCCGCGGCATGACGCTGGCCGACCTGGACAACGACGGCGACCTGGACGCTGTGGTCAACAACCTGTTGGCGCCCGCCATGGTCTACGAGAACCAGCTTTGCACGGGCCAGGCGCTGGAGGTCGATCTGCGCTGGCCGGACAGCGACAACACGAACGCTCTGGGCGCGGTGTTGACCCTGCACACGGACGAAGGACGGCTCATGCGTGAGGTGCGCGCCGGCAGCGGCTATGCCTCCGGCGGCCCGTCGCGCATCCATTTTGGTCTGCCCGAAGGCGCCAGCCTGGAACGCCTTGAAGTGCGCTGGCCCGATGGGGCCACGTCGACGGTTGACAATCCGGAGCCAGGCGTGCGGCTGACGATCACGCGGTGACGGCAGCAGGTACCACCACGGAAGAGGAACAGCAAATGATGAGGCGCTATCCGCGATTCCGCTTGGCGTTGTTGGCCGTCATTGCCAGTGTTGTGCTCAGCGCCTGTTTGCCGGAGTGGGCTGGGCGCTTGGAGCCAGGCAGCGGCCGGCCGCGTGCGGCGGGCGAGGTCGCCGTGGAAGTCGCCGTGACGCCGCTTGACGCGCCGGCTTTTGGCGCTCCGCCTGTGACAGGGCCGGAAACACCTGCCGCGCCAGCGGCGACCACTGTCCCTTTGGCAACGAGCGCGGCGCCGCTGGCTGCTGAATTCGACGCCGCGACGGCCACAGCCTGGTTCGACCTGGCTTACTCCCTGGCGCGCGACGAGAAGTTGGCGCCGCCGCTGGTCGCCCGGATCTTCGGCTACACCGGCGTTGCTCTGTACGAGGCAGTCGCGCCCGGCATTCCCGGCGCGACCAGCCTGGCCGGCCAGCTCAACGAACTGACGCCGCTGCCGCAGCCTGACCCGCAGGCTGCCTACCACTGGCCAGCCGTCGCCAACGCTGCCCTGGGCTCGCTGATGCGCACACTGCTGGCCGACGGCTCAAGCGAGGCGCAGCGCGCGATTCAGGACCTGGAGCGCCGGCTGCAGGCGGAGTTCGCGGCCAACGTGGCGCCAGACGTGTTGCAGCGCTCCATCGCGCAAGGCCAACTGGTCGGCCTGGCAGTCTTCGACTGGGCGCAGGCGGACGGTTTTGCCTATCTGAACAACTGCGACTACATTTCGCCGAGCGGCCCCGGCCTCTGGACAGCCACGCCTCCCGGCTATGCTGCGCCGCTCCAGCCCTGCTGGGGCCAGATGCGTCCCTTTGTGTTGCGTGAACGCAGCGATGAATGCCAGCCAGCACAAGCCGCGCCGGTGTATTCAGAAGAGCCGTCGTCGCAGTTCTTCTACGAGGCGCTGGAGGTGTACCAAACGGGCAAAAACCTGACGCCGCAGCAAGTGGAAATTGCCCGCTTTTGGTCGGACGATGCAGGCAAAACCGGCACGCCGCCGGGCCACTCTGTCTCGATTCTGACCCAGTTGGTCCGCGATCAGGAACTCACACTGGATGCCGCCGCCGAAGCCTACGCTCGGCTCGGCGTTGCCTTGGCAGACGCGTTCATCTCCTGTTGGCAGACCAAATTCGCCACCCACACTCCGCGCCCGATCACCTATATCCACGACATGTTCGATCCGGCCTGGACCCCGCTGATCATCACGCCGCCCTTCCCCGAATACACGTCCGGCCACTCGGTGCAGTCGGGCGCGGCCGCGGCTGTGCTGACTGCGCTGTTTGGCGAGGATGTCGCCTTCACCGACCACACGCACGACGCGTTGGGCTTTGCCCCGCGGTCATTTGCCTCGTTCGCTGCCATGGCCGACGAGGCCGCCATCTCGCGCCTCTACGGCGGCATCCACTACCGCTCGGCCATCGAGAATGGACTGGCGCAGGGCGCCTGCATCGGCGAGCGCGTCAACGGTCTCAAGCTCGGCCCGTAGCTGCCCCTGGTTCCTGATTGGCGGGTTGTCAGTGCCAGGGCCTTGATCATCGACGGATCACGTTACCAGAAAGTAGAACCATTCCATGCCAAAAATCTCATTTCTCGGCGCCGGCAGCGCGGTCTTCACCATGAACCTGCTGGGCGACATTCTCAGCTATCCTGAGCTGGCCGATTCAACCATCAGCCTGCACGACATCGACCCGGGGCGGCTGCGCACCTCGGAGATCGTCGCGCACAAGATCGCCAGCGCTTATGGCGTCTCGCCCACCATCGAGGCCACACTGGACCGGCGCCAGTCGCTGACTGATGCAGATTATGCCATCGCCATGATCCAGGTGGGCGGCTATCGCCCCAGCACGGTGGTCGACTTCGAGATCCCCAAGAAGTATGGCCTGCGCCAGACCATCGCCGACACGCTGGGCATCGGCGGCATCATGCGCGCCCTGCGCACCATCCCCGTGCTGCTGGCGATGACGCGCGACATGGAGGAACTCTGCCCCGACGTCACCTTCTTGCAGTACGTCAACCCCATGGCCATGAACATGTGGGCGCTGAATCGGGCCAGCTCCATCGCCAAGGTGGGGCTCTGCCACAGCGTGCCCCACACGGCCGGCGAGCTGGCGGCCGACATCGGCGTGCCGGCTAAGGAAATCGACTATCTGGTGGCCGGCATCAACCACATGGCCTTCTACCTGAAGTTCGAGCGCAACGGCCAGGACCTTTACCCGGCCATCCGCCAGGTGCTGGCCGAAGGGCGTATGCCGGACACCAACCGGGTGCGCTACAAGCTCTTCGAGAAGTTCGGCTACTTCGTGACTGAATCCAGCGAGCATCTGAGCGAATATGTGCCCTGGTTCATCAAACGTGACCGCCCCGACCTGATCGAGCGCTTCAACATCCCCCTGGACGAATATATCCACCGCTGTGAGTTCCAGTTGACCGCCTGGGAGTCGCTGGGCCACGTCCTCGAGGATGACAACGTGCGCTTCCGCGTGGTCACTGAGGGGGAGGAGACGGAGGAAGTGCGCACCGACGGCAGCGAGCGCGACATGGACCGGCTGCTCGGTCAAGTCTTGCAGATCAAGCGCAGCGTCGAGTATGGCTCGCAGATCATCTACGCCATGGAGACCGCCCAGCCGACGGTGATCTACGGCAACGTCGCCAACCACGGGCTGATCGACAACCTGCCCGCCGGCTGCACCGTCGAGGTGCCCTGCCTGGTCGATCGCCAGGGCATCCAGCCGACCCGCGTCGGAAGCCTGCCGCCGCAGTTGGCCGCGCTGATGCAGACCAACATCAACGTGCAGGCGCTGACCGTCGAGGCTGCCCTGACCGGCAAGCGTGAGCACATCTACCACGCCGCCATGCTGGACCCGCACACCGCCGCCGAGCTGGACCTGGATCAGATCGTCGCGCTGGTGGATGACCTGATCGAGGCGCATGGCGACTGGCTGCCGACGTATGTGTAGCGACACGCCAGGGATTGGAAATCCCTGGCTGACGGTACGAAGCCGCCTCAGCGGCTGGGAATGGAATGTCCCTTCGCTCTGGCCGGTCTCTGACCGAGCCACGTCCTTCCGCTCTGGCCGGTCTCCGACCGAGCCACGCCTTTCGCTCTGGCCGGTCTCCGACCGAGCCACGTCCTTCCGCTCTGGCCGGTCTCCGACCGAGCCACCTTCCTGAGAACTGGCGATGATTCACTTCGACCCTGCTACTCGAACCTTCAACCTCATCACCGCGACCAGCATCTATGCCATGCGCGTCGATGCCGAGGGACGGCTGTTGCATCTGTCCTGGGGACCGCGGCCCGCGGGGGCGCCGGCTGACGCCCCGTTGAAAGGCCCCGGCTTCGAGACTTTCACGCGGCACGACGAATTGCCGCTGACCCGGCGCTATGAGTTCAGCACCTTTGGCGACAGCGCCTTGCAGGAAGTCGGGCTGAAAGCGCAGTTTCAGTCGCTGCCGCAGCAGATGGCGCCGGGCGAGGCGCCGCATCTGCCCATCCGCGATGTGCGGCTGCGCTACGCCGGCCATGAGATCGTCCTCGACGCCGAACCTGGCCTGACACCCACCCACGGCCAGCCCACCGCCGTCGCCAGCCCGCGGGAAACGCTGCGCCTGCGCCTGAGCGACCCGGTCCAACCCCTGGAGGTGACGCTCTGCTACCGCCTGACCCCCGAGCACGACATCATCGAGCGCTGGGTCGAGGTGGTCAACACCGGCTCTGAAGCGATCGAAGTGGAGACGCTGGCCTTTGCCACCCTCCACTTCCCCAACGGAACCAACGAGTTGACCTCGGTGTCCGGCTGGTGGATACGCGAGTTCATCGCCGCGCGCGAGCGCCTGCCCGCCGGCGTGCGCAGCATCGAGCAGAAGACGGTGCAGACCGGCCACTACACCAACCCCTTCTTCCTGCTCAACCGGCCGGGCCAGGCCTGGGAGGAAACCGGCGACGTCTATTTTGGCGCGCTGGCCTTCAGCGGCGCCTGGCGCATCGCCTTCGAGCAGCTCCACACCCTGGACGTGCGCTGCCAGGCCGGCTACAACCCCTTTGACTTCGGTCTGACCCTGGCAGCGGACGAACGCCACGTCACGCCGGCCGTTGTGCTCGGCGTCAGCCCCGAAGGGTGGGGCGGGGCCAGCCGGCGGCTGCACGCCTTCGCCCTGGAACGGGTGCTGCCCATGCCCAGCGACGGGCCCGCCTTCCGGCCGGTGCTCTACAACAGTTGGGAGGCGACCTACTTCGATCTGACCCTGGAAGGGCAGACGGCGCTGGCCCGCAAGGCCGCGGCCCTGGGCGTCGAGCTGTTCTGCGTCGACGATGGCTGGTTCGGCGGCCGGCGCGATGACCACGCCGGTCTGGGCGACTGGAGGGTCAGCCCGGACGTCTTCCCCACCGGGCTGGATCCGCTGATCGACGAAGTACACCGCCTGGGGATGCAGTTCGGCCTGTGGGTCGAGCCGGAGATGGTCAACCCCGATTCCGACCTCTACCGCGCCCACCCCGACTGGGTGCTGCACTTCGCCGGCCGGCCGCGCACCGAATCGCGCTACCAGTTGCTGCTGGACTTCGGCCGGCCAGAGGTAGTGGGGCACATCTACACGCTGCTGCACGACCTGCTGGAGCGCCACGCGATCGACTTCATCAAGTGGGACATGAACCGCTACGCCACCGAGCCAGGTTCGGTGGCCGGTCAGGCCATCTGGCGCCAGCACACGGCCGGCGTGTATGCCGTCATGGACCGCCTGCGCCGCGCCTTTCCGCACTTGCAGATCGAAAGCTGCGCCAGCGGCGGCGGCCGCATCGACCTGGGCATCCTCGGCCGCACCGATCAAGTCTGGACCAGCGACAACACCGACGCCTTCGACCGCATTCGCATCCAGGAGGGCTACAGCCTGGCCTATCCGGCGCGCGCCATGGAGGCCTGGGTAACGCATCCCATCAGCCATCAGACCGGCCTGCCCAGCCCGCTCAGCCTGCGCTTCGATGTGGCCATGCGCGGCGGTTTGGGCATTGGGTCGAACCTGAACGAGCTGAGCGAGGCCGAGCTGGCGGACTATGCCAGTTATATCGCCTTCTACAAGCGTCTTCGCCCGGTGGTGCAGGGCGGCCGGCTCTATCGTCTGCAACGGGTGGAAGAATATGGTGCGTCGGTGATCGCATACGTGGCGCCCGACCGGCGCACGGCAGTCTATTCGGCGGCGGTGGCGAGCTACTTGCAGGGCTGGCTGCGGCCGCCCGCGCCGCTGCGCGGGCTGGACCCGAACGCGGTCTATCGCGTCGTCGACCGTCACGGCGTCGAGGTCTACCGCGC
>Ga0209200_1003798_pt1 | contig 12766 bp, 15 predicted proteins | sample AD_UKC033_MetaG_FD_184406 | JGI IMG/M metagenome (GOLD analysis project Ga0209200, IMG submission 184406) | Active sludge microbial communities of municipal wastewater-treating anaerobic digesters from USA - AD_UKC033_MetaG (SPAdes) (version 2) | ecosystem: Engineered > Bioreactor > Anaerobic >...
GTGCTGCCGGGAAGGTTATTTCGCGCAAAAAGATTATAGCAAGGTTGTGCGAATTGTGTCTATGGCTTATCGCCGTGGACACCGTGACGCACGGCACGAGGCGGCTGTGTTGATTTTACGAAAGGATAAACCATGAGCCAATATCTACTTATAGGTGGCCAGAATGCAGGTCGCCTTTATGCAGTATCACCACTGCTGGCAATACTAAGAATACCTATCTATACAGAAATAACTCTTAAGGCAGGATCTGCTCCTATAGAGCCAAAGCCAGTATGTTGTGAACATTATGAGCTTACTACACTAAGGGTTGGATATTGTGTAACCTATTGTTACAAAAAAGAAGGAATGACCGATTTATTTTTTTGCTGATGGGCCAATATACCTAGAACTATGTTCAGCGGTCGGGACTTTGGCACTGGATGAGCTTATCTTAGTAAATAAAGATATTAAGGATAAGTAAGCAGATAGGGCCTGATTAATTTTTAAACATTCACTAGAAGAAAGGAGAATCCTCTATGAATAAATCTCAGGTCTATACTATTGTCTACAGACATAAAAGAACAGACAGAGTAGGTATCTGTCCCTTCGTGTATTCAAAGGAAGAGGCTAGTAAGAAGGTACTCTGGCTAAATAAAAACTTCCGGCAGGCGGCACATTTCACCTTTGAATTGCTGCTGCCAGACAAATTAATCAACATCAAAGCAAAGAAGTTGCAAAGGCTAAGGACTTACCTAAGTCAGTGTCCCAATCCTTTTACTATGACATCATGGTATGAGAAAAATATCCAAGCTTGAAAAATCTTTAATTTTTTTCTTGACATCTGCAAAATTTTATGATACATTGCGCTTATCTTTTATTTGTTGTGGAAAATGGTTTCCCAAAAATTAATCTACCTTAAAGACGAAAGGAGTTTTATCATGGAAGAAGACAAAAGTATTCAAATCACTACAAGCGAGAGCGAGCAGGAAGGTGCCCGTCAAATTACAGTGGCCTACAATCTTGGTGGCGATCTTGCAAGTGCGGCTGAACTTTTTACTGCAGAGGTAGTCTACTCGAAGTTTGTGCAGCAGTGCAGGGTTGATATCCAAGGTTTGGTTCGCCGACTTCTGAAGGCTGGCAAACCTGATGAAGAAATCTACGCCGCTGTGTCCAGCTACACCCCGACTATAGCAGCGAAGAGGGGAAGAACCGACATCGAGAAAGCTCAGGCTCTGCTTGGAAAGCTCACCCCGGAGCAGAAGGCCGCCCTGTTGGCAGAACTGGAGATGGAGGACTAAGTCTCTAGATCTCTATTTCTTAGCGATGGGCCGAGACAGTTTTGTTTTGGCCCATTTTTTAAAGGTATAATTCAGGAATATTAAAAAACTTCAGGGAGGTAACACTATGTACCTTTTTGACAACACCAAGATATCAGCTTTCAAGGCTTGTCCCCGATACTACTATTTTAGACACGTTCGTCATTGGCGACGAGCCGGCACTATGACTGCACTTGCAGCAGGATTAGGTTGGCATAACGGAATGGATTTTATCTGGAAAGGTTTACAATCTGGTCTTTCAGTTACCTCCCTGATTGATGGAGCTATCGCTACTTGGGAAGCAACTATGCGAGAAGAAGGCATAGATATAGATGCTCCAGAGTTTGCCTTAGAAGAGATTCGCAACTATGGCACCTTCAAGGAGATGTTTCGTAACTATATAATGCAACGTAAAGCTCATATACAGTCTATTGAGTTGTTGGCAATCGAGAGACCGTTTGCTGTACCATTAGGCAATCTTTCCCATGTCTGTTATATAGGCCGCTGGGATAAGGTATTTCGCCAGCGGAACGATGTTTTCATAGTCGATCATAAAACCACCAGCTTGTATGCTAAAGCCGGCCCGTTTCGTTCTATGTTTACTGAGAGCTTTTCTCCTAATTCACAAATCGACGGGTATTTGTTCTCAGGCGGGTTGGTGTATTCCGATCTAAAAGGTGTCTGGATAGACGCGGCACTCGTACACAAGACTGTTCACGATGGCTTTAGAGTTATCCCAATCCTCCGGAACTTTTCTATGTTAGACTCTTGGCTATGGGAAACACAGACAACAGTATTAGACATCTTACGAGAGTATGATCGTCTATTTGACACAACATCTTCTGCGCCCTTTCTCCCAGCTTTTCGTAAAAATGCTCCAAGTGCTTGCTATACCTACAACCGAGCTTGTCAATACAAAGATTTGTGTCAAGCCTGGCCTAATCCAATAGGTCGAGATATGCCAGCAGATTTCGTATGGGAGAAATGGGAACCGTTTGATACCAAAGACCTTGAGAGTCTCAATCTTGCAGATGATGAAATAAAACCATAGGAGAAGTACAATGGCAAATAGTATGTCAAATCATTTTCGTGGACAGGCAGCTTCACAGATTACCATACCAAAAGATATCGCAGATTATCCAGATATAACCTGTCTGCGCTGCAAGTGTACAGTCTTTATGCAGGGTTTCTCTATCAAGAAGATCCCTCCTATAGTAAGTGGTGCTTCGATACCTATATTGTATCAGACCCCTGTACCGGTATGTGTCAGCTGTGGAACACCATACATTGTCGGTAAGGAAGGAAAAGCAGATGAAAGTCTGGTTAAAGAAAAGAACTAATAAATCCTAAAAACTAGGAGGTTTATAATGCCAGACGCAAAAGATATAAAAATAGATCAGAACAGAAAGATCCTGATTTATGGCCCTACTGGCTCAGGCAAAACCAAGTTGTTTACCTCAATACCTGGGAAGAAACTCCTGTATCTTTTCGATCCAGGTGGATTGATTACCATCGCAGGATGCGATAATCTCTCTTATCGACCCTTTTTCCCTGAACAGGTACTCGGTCTTAAGACAACTTTAAAAGGCCGGCTGGAGACTAAAGGTGCTAAGCGACATGAACCTACTGTATATTTAGATTTTGAGAGGGACGTAGAAACCGAGCTGGAAAACGGCTTTAAGGACTTTGATGTCATAGGCTTTGATTCTCTTTCTACTCTTTCTCTGATCGTCATGGATAGGATTCTATTCCTGCAGGGTCGATGGGGTAAGGTGCCAGAGTTATCCGACTATAATATTGTCGGTGACAGTATTGTTAATCTTTTCCGTAGTGTTTTGGCAATCCAAGATAAGATTATCTATGTCACCGCCCATGATGATCTTGTACAGGATTCAATCTCTAAAAAGGTAATAACTCGTCTAGACGTGATTAAGAACCTCCGTAGGTTGTTGCCACGTCTAGTTTCGGATGTCTGGATTTCTTCGGCAGAGAGCACACCAGATAAAGGTGACACTTTCACAATTCAGACAATGCCTACTAGAGAACACCCACACGCTAAGAACTCCTTCAATCTTCCTTTATATGTCGACGTGACAGTGAAGGGTTCAGGGGGTGGATACCAAAATCTATTAAATACGAAAGGAGGGAAATAGTATTCTTACAGAGAATGTTTAATTTTTAAACACAAACAAACAGAAAAAAAGAACCTAAACACACAACAAAACACTTAACAAGACACTAAACAGAAAGGATCAAAAAAATGTCATTTATCAACATGAATCTTGGAGAAGCGAAAGAGAAAGAAGTTCTTCCCGAAGGCGAATATGATCTGGTTATAGAGGACTATATGCCAGTTATGGAGAACGACAAGCTGATTGCCCTCTCTGTCAGACATTCGGTCGATGGCCATCCGGAAGCGAAAGCTGTTTTTAATCGTATCAATCTTCCTACAGAAGGTGATACAGAGGAGAAACGCAACAACAAACTGCTCTTTGCTATTGCCTACTTGGCCTTGTTTGGTATTGAATGGACAGCCACTGGTTTTGATACAGACGAACTGCAGGGCAGTCGTGGCAAGTGCTTCTTGAAGGTTCAGGAGTATGAGGGCGTTCTGAGCAATCAAATCAAGCTCAGAATTTAATCATAGAATCTTTATCACAGAAGGGCTGAGGAAAAAACTTCTTCGGCCCTTCTTCTAGAAAGGAGTAAAAATGGTAGAGATAATAAACGACCAAGAAGAAGTAAAAGAATACGTTAGGGTAAGTTTCGATCTGGAACAATCCGACTACGCTAGATTGGTTCGTTATACTGTATGGGGCCTTCGTGCTGCATTTTTACGCCGTGTTGTTGCACTTGCTCTAGATAAGGTTGAAAAAGCCGGCACAAAAGGTTCTCATGTAATTGGCACCATAATAGCTGGTGACTTTGATCCATTTAAATAAGGAGACTCTAATGGCAGCAATATCCCTAGATGCAATACTCACCCGAGTATTAAACAAAACCATAGAGATGTTACGAAAAACTGGAAAACAAACCTTCACTATTGAAGAAATCCAGCAGATGCAGAAAGCAGCAGTTGCTTCGTTAAAAGACAGTCTCTTCAAATAGAAAGCGAGGATATATGGCAAAACAGATCGAAGAAATGGTAGGGACTTTGTTCTCCCAAATGACAGACGAAGAACAGCTGGAATTTATCCGAAAGGTGAGACAGAGTCGTTCTACTATAAAGACTACGTCCAGGAAAAAGCAACAAGAAAGGAAGGTAGGATACAAGGCTAAGGATAAAATCGCCGATATTACAAAGACGCTCTCGGTAGAGGATAAAGAAAAGTTGAAAAGACTTCTGAAATATGGCCTTTAACTAAAGGAGAAAACAGTATGTCGTTCGTTTCTGTGAATGCAATAAAAGAAGGTGAAAGACAACGCACTCTGTATAAGAATATCGAAGAGCTTGCGGAATCTATAAAAAGGCATGGAATAATCCAACCTATCGTAGTAGACGAAGATATGAATCTAATTGCTGGAGGGCGACGTCTCCGAGCGGCAAAGAAAGCAGAACTAAAGATTGTACCAGTTGTAGTTCGTGAAAACATTACACCACTGGAGAAAGAAGAGCTAGAACTGGAAGAAAACCTACAGAGAGTTGACCTAAGCTGGGATGAAGAATGCGATGCAAAGAAAAAAATAGACAAGATTAAAAAACAACTCCATGGCGAACGCAGATCAGCTAAGGATACTGAAGGCTGGAGTATGCGAAAGACTGCGGAGCTTTTAGGCGAGACTATAGGAAGCACATCCCAGGATATAGCTTTAGCCGATGCTATGGAGATAATGCCGGAGCTTCGAAAATGCAAGACTAAGACAGATGCACAGAAGATGTTCGCTAAAGTCTTGGAGAGTGCCTCAATTAGGTCGATGATTAAACAGAAGGATGAGCAAAAGACAGCTTACTTTAGACACGCTGAACATCATTATCTTATAGGGGATGCCAAGATAGGCTTAGCCGCCTGTAACCAGACACAATGTCGTCTAGCTATTGTTGATCCACCATATGCTGTAGGACTAGACAAGAATAAAAAAGTCTCTACAGTAGTATCATCCTCTGGACAAGAAAATCTAGACAATTATCAAGAAGTCGATCTACCTACCTATACCGAACTATGTACAACAATATCTCAGGAATTATATCGTGTCTTAGCGGATAATGCATGGGTAGTGTGGTGGTTTGGAATACAGCATTATCATCTTACCTATGATATATTAATCAATGCTGGTTTTGAAGTCGATCCTATTCCAAATATCTGGACAAAGACTGGAAGCACTGGCCAGACCCATAAATTCGACTATCAATTAGGTCGTACATATGAGATGTTTTTTGCTTGCAGAAAAGGCACACCTGCCTTAGCTAAAAGGGGCAGAGCTAATGTATTCGACTTTAAGCCTGTCCCATCCCAGAAAAAAATCCATCCTACAGAAAAACCAATCGATCTTTGTTTAGAAATCCTAGACACATATCTCTTTCCAGGTAGCCTTGCCATTGTACCTTTCTTAGGCAGTGGCGTTGATTTACGAGCACTGTATATGCGAGGTTCTACAGGATTCGGCTGGGATCTGGATCAAAACAACGAGCTGAAAAACAAATTCTTAGCTAAGGTCTTAGTTGACGAAGAGAAGGGCCTGTACGGAAAACAATCCTAAGTAACTGAAAGGAAAGACGATGTCCTTACTTAGTATAAAAGAGGTCGCTCCTACTGGTGATCCTTCATCGAAGATGGCATTAATTGGAGAGGCGCCTTCAAACTGGGAACTCTTCGAGAACCGTCCTTTTGTTGAAAGGGCTCCGGCTGGTAGTGTACTTGAAATGTGCCTACACGGTGCGCGATTAATCCTGTCAGAGTTATATATCACTAATCTTTTTAAATTCAAAGTATCTAAAGTATCTACTCCAGTTAGGACAAAAATCCTCCATGGAACAACCAAAGAACTCTTGTGGGATTCTAAGACAGGATTCACCGCAGCTGGGATGCTCTCCGTCGAGAGTCTTAAAGAAGAACTGGAAGGCATCCAATCTAATGTTTTTGTACCACTAGGTGGACCAGCCCTAGAAGCATTGACACAAAAGAAGGGTATAACAAAATGGCGAGGAAGTATATTATCCTCTACCTTGATACCAAATAGAAAAGTTATTCCAACACTGCATCCTGCAATGACACTATATGGTGGTGATTATCTAGGCAGGTATTATATCATTCACGATCTGGCATTAGCCAAAGATGAGATGCAGTTTCCAGAGATACGTATACCCACTCAGGAATTTTTAATAAATCCTAGTGTTGAACAAACCCTGTCGTTTTTACAAACAATCTACTTTAAGGCTCAACAAGGAAAGATAATAAACTTCGATATTGAGACTATCAACTCAACAATAAGTCTCATTTCTTTTGCCTACCACATAGGCTATGGAATAGCCATCCCTTTTGATCGACGCTGGACACTAGAGGAAGAAACTAAGATCTGGAAAGCTATCGCCAAGGTTTTAGAATTACCTTCTATAAAGATAGCCAACCAGAACATCATGTTCGATATTCTAAATACGCTGTTCTTCAATCGTATTCTTGTCTCAGGTACTTGGCATGATCCAATGGTGGCACATAGTATCATCTATCCAGATTTTCCAAAAGGTTTGGATTTTCTAACCTCGATATATACAAAAATTCCTTATTATAAAGAGACAGGCAAGCAATGGTTTAAAGGGCAGGGCGACAAGAGTAAGATAAATGAATTCTATACTTACTCCGCTCAAGATTCTATGGTGTCTATCGAGTGCTTACATAAGCTTATAGGTGAACTCTCCGAGACCTCGCATATGCCTACCTATGAACGTACAATTAAACTAATGCGTCCAATCGCAGCTATGGCTATTCGAGGGCTAAGGATAGATAAAGACTCTTTGTTGAAGCTCAAAACAGAGTTGGAGACTCGTCGAGATGATATGCAAACTGAGCTGAATACCTTAACCAAGCGAGAGTTTAATGTCAAAAGTTCTACACAAAAACATACTTTTTTTGCAGAAGAACTAGGGATTAAGCCCTACCTAAAAAATAGCCGTCCTACATATGATGAGACCGCTATGATTAGGTTAGCCAAAGGAACCTCTACACGACCGCCGATTTATGAAGCCAAACTGATGTTGGAGATAACTAAGATAAGAAGTATGCTAGAAAAGTATATGGATATTCAGTTTGATCCAGATGGCCGACTTAGGCATCTTCCAAATGTAAGGGGCACAACTACTGGAAGGATTTCTACAAGCAAGAATATTGCAACACAAACTGGAGCAAATATCCAAAATCTTACTGAGGAGTTTGGTCAGTTTGTTATAGCTGACGAGGGATATTGCTTCTGTGAAGTGGATAAGAGCCAAGCTGAGTGGGTTGTAGTTGCTTATTATGGTGGCGATGCTAGAATGATTGAAGTCATAGAGAAAGGTATCGATCCACACGCAAGAACTGGCTCGCTTATTACGGGTATAACCGATATTGATCTTATCAAAGCGGAGGCTAAGGCTTTAGGACATGAGACAAATCCCAAGGTTTTATTAGAGCGTCGGGAGAAGGAGTTCCCCGAGATTATGTCCCACATTCAGAGAGGCGGCTACGTTCCTAGAACTATGACAATTCGGCAATGTGGCAAGAAGACTAATCATGGAGGTAACTATGGTGTAGGATACAAAAGGTGTGCGTTAATCTGGGAGATTCCAGAAAACGAAGCTAGAGTAATTTTAGACCTTTATCATAAGGGCTATCCAGGTATTCGTAATGGTTTTCAGGCAAGTATTCAAGATGAGCTTAGTCGTTCAAGAACTATTACGAACTGTTTCGGTGTGCGTAGACGATTCTTTGGACGATGGGGAGATAAGATGTTTGAACAGGCCTATGGGTATTTGCCGCAATCTACTGTGGCATATCTAATCAATGATGCTTTAATCTCTCTATATGAAGATACTTCTCCTCCAATGGATAAGGTAGAACTACTTAAACATGGCCATGATTCGATTCTATATCAGTTTCCGGTTAAGACTTCTGGAGTGCTGGATTTTGCCAAGACAGTTAAGAAAACCCTAATCGCCATGTATCCAACTATGCAATACTTTGGTCGAGAGTTTACTATTCAAAGCGACGTGAAGGTCGGCTATAGCCTAAAAAATATGATAGAGTTAAAAGGAATATCACATGAAACGCCGATTGAACGACTGGCTGAACGGATATCTCAAGTACTCTGAAAACTCTGAACCTCCACAGAGTTATCATATCTGGATAGGCTTAGGCATGATAGCTGGCGCACTTCAACGAAGGGCATATGTAAAGTGGGGATCGACAATAATCTATCCTAATCTTTATGTGGTCTTGGTTGGCCCATCTGGAAAAGCTAAAAAAGGTACTGCCTTAAATATAGGCAAGCCTATTCTAAAACAAGCAGGTGTGAAGGTCATAGAAGGTGCGATCACACCTGAAAAGTTGACACGCAGAATGGGTGAGGCACTCGCTAATATAACCAATGGCACTACAGGTAAGGTAGAATTTCAGTGTGCTGTTACCTATGTCTCTGACGAGTTAAGTGTCTTTCTTGGTCAAAACAACCTCAGACTTCTTGCAAATCTCTGCGATTGGTATGATTGTCCTGCAGATTGGACTTACGATACCAAAGGCCAAGGCACAGATAAACTCGAAGGTATATGCTTTAATATGATAGCAGCGACTGCCCCAGACTGGTTGCCTTCTATACTTCCTAAAGAGGCTGTCGGAGGAGGTTTTACAAGTCGAGTAGTTTGGGTAGTCGAAGAAGATAAGGGTAAGACTGTAGTGTATCCAACAATAGACGAGGAGTTACAAAAAGCACTTGTCTATGACCTACAGAGGATTATGCTTATGTCAGGAGAATTCCAATTCTCTGTTGAGGGTAGAGCCAGATATGAGGAATGGTATCTTGCGGAGGATACAGAAAATAGGAGAGGTAACCCAGTAGTTAAAGATCCAAAACTTGCTGGGTATTGTGAAAGAAGAGCTACATTAATCAAGAAACTGGCAATGATCCTATCTGCAAGTGAAGATTCATCTATGATAATCACAGACAAGCATATAGATCGTGGACTGGATTTGTTAGCCAGAGTAGAGAAAAAGATGGCTAGGGTATTCAGTGGCCTAGGGTCTGGTCGCTATACATATGCTATGGAAATGCTGTTGGGATTTATTGTTAAGCATAAGAAAGTCTCTAAGAGTCAAGTTCTCTCACTCTTCTTTCGAGATATAGATGATTATACCTTCGATGTTATAACAAAGACCTTGATAGGAATGAAGGTAATTTATATAGAGAATGACCTAATCAATAATGAGGTTTATCTTTCGTTGCGAGGCGATAATAGACTTGGATTTTAATATAGAGGCTGTTTAAAAATTAAACATTCAGAGAAGGGAAAAAAGAACTATGACAAATGAAGAGTTCGAAAGTCTTAAGGCAGAGCTAGATGCGGAAGTATTGTCGAAATTACAAAACAAGGCTATAGAATATGTATCTATAGCACAAGAAGGAGAAGAGGTAGATCGCTTATCTAATTTTCGTATTGCTGCTGAATTACGACAGACTAATATGGTAGACGCAGTTGCAGGAATGATGATAAAACATACTGTATCTATATATGACCTAATAGATAAATTTTGTTTCTATGAACAAAACTTTCCTAGAGCTACATGGTTAGAGAAGATCACCGACCACATAGCTTATTTATACCTACTTTTTGCAGCTTTACAGGAGGAGGATGCCTTACAATGAGTATTTATTTAGAACAGGATAAGCGAGAACGTCTATATAGATGGGATGAATACTTCTTAGGTCTCTGCAATGCTGTAGCAAATAAATCACCTTGTATGTCACGAAAGATAGGTGCAATATTAGTCCGTGATCATTCTATACTTTCTACTGGATACAATGGCCCGCCTAGAGGTATTTCTCACTGTGGTGCAGAACGCTTAGACAGGGATGCTGATCTACGAGAACTTCTGGAATATACTGAAGAGCAAGGCCTACTAGAATATGATCCACTAAAACACTGTCCCCGTAGATGTCTTGGATATCCTTCAGGTAAGGGATTAGAACTATGCCCTGCTGGTCACGCAGAAAGAAATTGCATCGTAAATGCAGCAAGGGTCGGAGTTTCTATTTGCGATTCTTCGCTCTATCTTAACACCTGCATACCTTGTAAGGATTGTATTATAGAACTAATCAATGCAGGTGTTATAGAGATAGTAGTAACAATCTTAGAGGAGTATGATCGAGAGAGCAAGCGCCTATTATCTGAGAGTGGCATCATTCTTCGTAAGTTTTCTTGCCTTTCTGGTGTAGACGAAAAGAACGATTGATTGACTTTCCTTGATTTTTCTTGTTTGCCTGATGGATTCTTGGCCCAACTATTTGTCCTATTCCAGGAATCCGTCGGGCAGCAGCTTCGCCAACCTTCCCAGCTTCTATATTTCCTGTCAAGCCTGTATGTAACAATCTTACTAGATCACTATAATTAGGACCTACTCCAAATTCCAGCAGACCCTGCACACCAAACTTAGCTGCATCTAAAGACGCCATGAACATACCAAGCGCGCCTACGGCAGAAATACTCCTGAAATACCAATCAGCAAAGTCCTTTGGTGGCTCTTTACCTAGAATTAAAGGATCAATAATTCCGGTTTTAACAGAGCCTACCGCAGGATATACGGTGGCAAGAAAAAGAGCTGGACGAAAATTCCCTTTCTTAGCTTCATCATACACAGCTTTTTTTACCAAAACTGCTTGCTCATATAAAAAAGTTTTGAATTGTGTCACAAAGCGACCATTAGGCCCAAGGAAGTCAAGTGGCACAGAAAAGGCGTCTCCTCTAAACTGTGTCGCATCCGAAACTCTTTTCATAACCATCTTCAGTTGTGCATCTGTCAAGGACTCTTGTGCTAAGACCTTTTCTGAATTCATGCCAACACTCTCAAACCATCTCTTTACATAGGCTGTACGCTTACCTTGTTTGTACCAATTAAAGAGTTTCATAGCATGAACCTTGCCTGTATTTGCTGCAACTGTACGAACGACACCCTCAGATCCCATAAAGAAAATACCTTTTAGGTAAGCTCCAGCGAGTTTTGGCAATACCCTAGTATCTGATGCTCCATAGGTTTGCATAACATCTCTAAGAACTTGATTCAGCACTGCTCCGCATTCTTCCGCAGCAGCCCTGTCATAATTTCTAATACCTCGTATAAGACTAAAGGTATCTGTCTTGAGTCCTGCTGCCAATGGCTGAGTTAGGTTAACCAGTGTAGTAAGGAATCCCAACTTAGTTATCGCCTGTACTGCCATCATATCCGCGGCAAGTCCATCAGGCCCTGGGAAGTCTACAGGATTAGTAAAGCGCAGCATAAACTCTGTAGCATACTCTCTATTTCCGCCTTCGGCTGCTAACCTATTTATCATCCTATACCCTTTAGCATTACCCTTTCCTAGGTGCTTGTATACCGCAGCATTTCGAGAAGTATCCCAGAGATAATTGGCAGTTGCAGTTCGAAAATCCCTGCTATAGAATGGCATATCCACAAAGCGACCTTTGGTCAAGTGCTGACTAACTTGTGTATAGTGAGGTGCGATCTTCTTGTTAAAGTATTCCACCGCAGCAGCTTCTGTAATATTCTTCTTTTCAGCCAGCCACTTAATAAATCCAAACTCAGTTCGGTTTCCCTCCAACCTTTTAATGAAAGAATCCAGCTTTTCTTCTGCCTCTTCTATACCCTTAAACCTTCCCTCTCGTACACAAGCATTTAGGATGTCTTGTCTAAGCTTACCGGCCTTTAGCTTCTTTAGATCTTTAATAGGCAAGTGTGGCCAATATTTCTCCCGATACGGCATAACATCTATTCCAGCATATTTCGCATCGTTGTAGGCATCGTCTAGATATGGACGAATCTGCTCTGCAGTTCTAATCGCCTGCGGATTTATAACCTTATCTTCATAACCATCCAAGACTAGGCGGACTTCTTCTAGGGTATCATCATCCAGATCTTTTATAATTCTCTCTATACCAAAATACCTATCTGCAAATGTCGCCTCAGAATCATCCTTCATATCCCGCATTGTGCGAAAGAAAGACTTGCCAGCAGGAGTCCTACCTAAGACAACTTCAGCTGCCTTAATCTTTCTATCCCCAGCCTTAAGAACCCTCTCACGATTAAAAGACTTCTGCATGAATTTAGTCATAGCTTGGTAGGCATCTTCTTTAGAGACATTCTTAAGTCCCTTTGGAAAATAGTCCCGCATAAAATCCGTAACACCTTGTTCTGTAGCCTTCTCCAGTTCCATGTCTACCATAGCTGCTTTGTATTCATCTATAGTATCACACAGTCCAAGCTTCTGTACTATCTCATCTGGATTTTTTGATA
>Ga0209200_1003805_pt1 | contig 12743 bp, 12 predicted proteins | sample AD_UKC033_MetaG_FD_184406 | JGI IMG/M metagenome (GOLD analysis project Ga0209200, IMG submission 184406) | Active sludge microbial communities of municipal wastewater-treating anaerobic digesters from USA - AD_UKC033_MetaG (SPAdes) (version 2) | ecosystem: Engineered > Bioreactor > Anaerobic >...
ATCAAGTTTATTGGGGAACAGAAAGAAGTATTGAGAGCAGAGCTTGAGGCATATCTTGATACAATCAAGCCATTTGCCTGGGCCAAACAATTTATCGAACATGTTGCGCAGTTGTCCCCTGCTGTGAGGAAAGCCGGTAAATCCTTCGTAAAGGCGCTGATTGATGCCTTTGGAGTTCGGGATTCCGATGGGGAACCGGTATTGGATGAAGCCGGAGAAATTGTCCACGATCCGGAGTTGACCGATTATGAAAATGTGCCGCTTACAGAGAACGTCAAGGACTATTTTGCCCGTGAAGTGCTGCCTCATGTACCGGATGCATACATTGACAATACTTTCCTGGACAAGGCTGACGGTCAGATTGGCCGTGTAGGATATGAGATTAATTTCAACCGTTTCTTTTATCAGTATGTGCCGCCGCGCAAGCTCGATGTGATTGACGCCGAATTGAAGCTGGTTGAGAAAGAGATTGCAGACCTTCTCGGGGAGGTTACAGAATGACAGGACAACCGGAAAATATCTCCAGCGTTGTCAAAATTCCCGGTTCGTTGCTTGGCGATATCCGTACCATGATCGAAGAAACACGCTCCGCCATCGCAGTGACGGTGAATGCTGAACTCACCATGCTCTATTGGCGGATTGGCAGACGCATTGGCCAGGAGATTCTCAAGGGGGCAAGGGCAAAGTATGGGGAAGAGATTGTCTCAGCGCTGGCGAGACAATTGATGTCCGAGTATGGACGCGGTTTTTCTGGAAAAAGCCTTCGCCATATGATCCGGTTTGCAGAAGCATTTGCCGATGTAAAGATTGTCTCATCACTGATGAGACAATTGAGCTGGACACATTTCCTCTCCATTATATATCTTCCAGATTCAATCCAGAGGCAGTTCTATGCAGAGATGTGCCGGGTGGAACGGTGGAGTACCCGCACCCTCCAGAATAAGATAGCCTCCATGCTTTACGAACGTACAGCCCTTTCCAGAAAACCGGATGAACTGGCAGAACTCGAACTTAAGGCGCTTCGCGAAGAAGACCGGATGACGCCGGATATTGTCTTTCGCGACCCCTACCTGCTCGACTTCCTCGGGCTGAAAGACGTTTATCAGGAAAAAGACCTGGAAGCTGCCATCCTGCGTGAGATGGAGGCTTTTATTATGGAACTTGGCGTCGGTTTTACTTTTGTTGCCCGGCAAAAACGCATCACGGTGGACCATGATGATTTTTATCTGGACCTGCTTTTTTATCATCGTGATCTCCGGCGGCTGGTGGCCATCGAACTTAAACTTGACAAATTCCGTCCCGACCACAAAGGCCAGATGGAACTTTACCTGCGCTGGCTCGACAAATACGAACGCAAACAGGGCGAAGATGCCCCCCTCGGCATTATTCTATGCGCAGAGAAAAACAGTGAACGAATAGAACTGCTCGAACTGGGTCAGGCAGGTATACATGTAGCAGAGTACCTGACAGTGCTGCCTCCAAAGGATGTATTGAAGCATAAATTACATGCTGCAATTGAGCGTTCCAAGCTTGTCCTGGCAAACCGGGCTGAACCTGTTGAGGTTACGGAATGAGTCATTATAAACCGTACCCGGCATATAAGGACTCAGGAATAGAATGGATAGGGGAGGTGCCGGAACATTGGAAGGTTGTAAGTCTTCTTCATTTGTTTAATATAAAAGCTGGTGGTGATTTAAAAAAAGATTTCTATTCTGAAGAAAAGACAGAGGAATATTCCTATCCAATATATACCAATTCTATCAAATCTAATGAAGCTTACGGTTTTACGAGTAAACCATTCTTTAAAGCGAATACAATTACAGTAACAGGGAGGGGTGAAATTGGGTATGCGATTTACAGGGATCATGAATATGATGCAATAATACGTTTACTTGTACTAACACCAAAGAACAATAAACCATGTAAATACTTTGCTTATTGCATAAATAGTATACTTGTATTTTTTGGTGGAAATACTGCTGTAAGTCAGCTTTCAACTGAGCAAATAAGTCCATATAAAATATTTTGTCCACCTTTCCCCGAGCAACAATCCATCGTATCCTTTCTCGACCGCCAAACCGCCCGCATCGATGCGCTTATCACCAAAAAAACCCGTTTCATTGAACTCTTGAAAGAAAAACGCCAGGCGCTCATCACGCATGCCGTCACAAAGGGGCTTGACCCCAACGTGAAAATGAAGGACTCAGGAGTGGAATGGATCGGGGAGGTGCCGGAGCACTGGAGTATTGTACCGCTTAAAATTATTGCAGAAATAGTAAATGGTGCTACACCTGACAGCAAGAATACTGCCTACTGGGATGGTGATATTGCATGGTATACACCAGCAGATATTGACAACACAGTGATAAAGCCACTAAGTATACCACAACGGCAGATTACCGAGGCAGGTTTGGCCAGTTGTTCGGCAAGGCTGACACCAGCGGGAAGCATTGTGATTAGTACACGTGCGCCAGTTGGAAGTATTGGCGTTACTACAACTATTTCGACGACAAATCAAGGATGCCGATCCATTACTCCGGTCCCCGGAATGCCTTCCATGTTATTGGCCTCAATCCTTGCAGCAGCTCGAAGCGAACTTGCACAGCGGAGCAACGGGACAACATTTCAAGAGTTATCAGCTGAATCATTACGTGCTTTGAGGATTCCGCTACCCCCTATCGATGAACGATTATCGATATCTTCAGCCCTCGACCGCCAAACCGCCCGCATCGATCATATAATAGAAAAAACCCAGCGCAGCATTGATCTTCTCAGGGAACGCCGTTCCGCCCTTATTACAGCAGCCGTTACCGGCAAAATAGATCTCAGGGGGTCTTTATGAGTGATACAGCGCATCAGGAGAAACACTTTGAGCAATATATCATTTCCAAACTTGAAGAACAGGGATGGTTGGTAGGCAATACGCACGGATACGATACCGAAAGGGCTTTGTATCCTGACGATCTTATCTCGTGGATTGAAACCACCCAACCCGACAAATGGGAAAAACTCCGCAAGGACAATGGAGAACGTGCCCAAGAAATACTAATGGAACGACTATCAAAGGCACTGGATAAAAACGGGACAATGCATATTCTGCGACAGGGGTTTTCCATTGCCGGCTGCGGTCACATCGATCTTTCAGAAACCGCCCCGGAGGATAAGCGTAACGCCGAGGTATTAAAACGCTATGCAGCGAACTGCCTGCGAGTTGTACCGCAACTCGAATATCACCCTGCCCGCAAACTGGCGATTGACCTTGTTCTTTTCATCAACGGCCTTCCGGTGGCAACCATCGAGGTGAAGACGGATTTTACTCAGTCTGCTGCTGCGGCAATGGAGCAGTACCGCACCGACCGTCTTCCTTACGACCCCAAGACCAGGCGCAGAGAACCGCTTCTGACCTTCAAGCGGGGAGCAGTTGTTCATTTCGCTATGTCAGATTCGGATATCCAGATGACAACCAGACTGAATGGTGAGAATACCGTATTTTTGCCATTCAACCAGGGTAATGAAGGACGCGCCGGCAACCCGCCCCGTTCTGACGGCGAATATCCGGTGGCATACTTCTGGGAAGCGGTGTGTCAGAGAGATGCCTGGTTGAGGATATTTCACAGTTTTGTCTATGTCGAGAAAAAGGACGTAGTTGACCTTAAAGGCAACTGGTCAAAAAAAGAGGCTCTTATATTCCCTCGTTACCACCAGTGGTCGGCAGTAAATTCCATGATCGATGATGCAAAAACGCACGGAGTAGGAATGCAGTACCTGTGCGAACACAGCGCCGGTTCGGGTAAAACCAGTACCATAGCATGGACGGCGCACGATCTCATCAAGCTTCGCCGTGACAACGGAGAGGCAGTATTTGATAGCGTGATTATCGTTACCGACCGCACGGTTCTTGACAGCCAGCTTCAGGACGCCGTAAAGCAAATAGACCATCAGTTCGGCGTGATTGCCGCCATAGACAGAAAAAAATCATCCAAATCGAAGAGTAAACTGCTATCAGAAGCATTGTTCGCAGGAACGCCTATTATAGTCGTGACGATTCAGACTTTCCCGTATGCGATGGAGGCTATCATTACCGACAAGAAACTAAAAAATAAAAACTTCGCCGTAATTATAGACGAAGCTCATAACTCTCAGACCGGCACGACGGCTACGAAGCTCCAGGCCGCCCTTGCGATGAGCGGCGAGGGCCGCATGGCCAATCTGACTGTGGAGGAACTGCTGGAAAAACTTCAAAAATCACGGGTTAGACCGAAGAATGTGAGCCACTTCGCTTTTACGGCTACACCCAAACATTCCACGTTCATGCTGTTTGGAAGGCCTGATGACCTTTCACGACCGGCATCGAAAGAAAATCTGCCCCGCGCCTTTCACCGCTATCCCATGAGGCAGGCGATTGACGAGGGATTCATTCTTGATGTTCTCCTCGGCTATGTGCCCTACAAAACGGCTTTCAATCTCGGCAAGCAGATTGATGACACGAAAAGAGTGAGCGGTAAGCAGGCAAAGAGGGCGCTTGCCCAATGGATGAATCTTCACCCGACCAACGTTACGCAAAAGGTCCAGTTCATAATAGAGCATTTCAGCAAGAACATCCAACACCTGCTGGACGGCAAGGCAAAAGCGATGGTTGTTACAAGTTCGCGTGCGGCAGCTATTCGATACAAAATAGGCTTTGACAAATACATAGAAAAACACCCCGAACATTCCGGCATTTATTCCCTTGTTGCCTTTTCCGGCAAACTTACCGGTAAACAGGTAATGCATTCTGATGATGAGCGCATTGCCGGTGAGGTTTTTGTTGTTGATGAAAACGAAGAATTCACGGAGATCAACATGAACCCGGGCATAGCTGGACAGGACCTCCGCATTGCCTTCGACCGCCCCGAATACAGGGTCATGCTCGTGGCTGACAAGTTCCAGACAGGGTTCGACCAGCCCCGGCTTGTAGGCATGTATATCGACAAAAAGATTGCCAACGATGTGGAAATCGTTCAAACCCTTTCACGTCTCAATCGTACAGCCCCGGGAAAAGACGAAATATTTATCATCGACTTTGTTAACGATCCCGACAACATACGTCGTGCATTCTCCGTATATGATGAAGGGGCAACTATAGAAGACGTGCAGGATCTTAACGTTGTTTACGAGATTAAGGAATCTTTGGACGCCCAGGGCATTTATGATGCAGAGGATTTGGAGAATTTCAAGCAGGCGCGGTTCAAGACTATCAGGGATATAACGAAGGCACAGGAACCACAACATAAAGCCCTATTTGCTGCTACAGACCGTCCGACAAGGCTCTTTAATCAACGGCTGAAAATGATGCGTGACGCTACAGCCACCTGGGAGGCAGCTTATGAAAAGGCTCACGGCCAGGGGGACAAAACAGGAATGCAGTCTGCGGATCACCACAGGAAGGAGTATGCAGAGCAAATTGCCAGCCTGACAACCTTCAAAAGCAAATTGGGGCGTTTCTGCCGAACTTATACATATGTTGCTCAACTGATCGATTTTGGCGATCCGGAACTGGAAAACTTTGCGGCGTTTGCCAAGTTGCTGCAAAAAAGGATTAATGGCGAACCTCCTGAAACTGTAGACTTAATTGGTCTGGTGCTTACCGGTTTCGACATTAAGGCCAGAACTGGCGAAATAACAGAAGATACTGACAAGCCTTCGTTAAAACCGGTCGGGCCTGGCGGTGAAAGGGGCCGAGACGATCCTGATTACCTTCGTGAGATTATCGAACGGTTGAACCGGCTTTTTGGTGATGCGACGCCGCTTCGGGATCAGGCTATATTTGTCAACCATATTGTAGAAATAGCCAAGGAAAACGATGTTGTCATGGCACAGGTAGAGAATAACACACGTGAACAGGCATTAAAAGGAAACCTGCCCGGTGCGGTACAGCAGGGTGTGGTAAGGGCGCTCGGTTCACACCAGAAGCTTGCCACCATGGTTCTCAAGTCAGACAGGCAAGCGATGTCTGCACTTACAGACATGATCTATGACCTTATACATGAACACCGCACAATTGATTTGGAAAATATAGATGATTGACATATTGGGCTTGCCGGGTATCACCCCTGTTGATATCAGATATCAAGCAAAAAGCATTATTATCTCCGCCAATGCAAAAGATGATGTTTTGCCAACCTGTTCCGAATGTGGCAAACCGATGTATAGACATGGCCGGAGGAAAGGCACTTTTGCAGATACCCCCATACAGATGCAGCCAGTGCGGTTAGAGGTCATAAGAACACGCTACCGGTGTGCAGACTGCGGAAAGGTGCTCATTCCCGAACTCCCTTTCCTTGATGAAAGCCGCAGGGCGACAAAGCGGCTTGTTAATGCCATCCGGGAACGCTGCCTTGGGTCAACTTTTAACAGTCTTGCTCATCAAACAGGACTGGCAGTTAACACTGTTAAAAATATTGCTCACGATCTGATAAACGAATTGGAAAGAACGGTTCGCTATGAAACACCTGTTATGATGGGAATTGACGAATTGCACATAGCAGGTGACTATCGCTGCATTATTACCAATCTTGCAACCAACAACATCTTCCAGATGCTGGAGCGACGCACCCAGGCTTATCTTAAGCCATTCTTCGCCTCATTACGCAACAGGGATGCGGTTGAGTGGGTATGTACCGATATGTGGAGGCCATTCAAGCAATCGTTCGGTCAGTATCTTCCAAACGCACGGTTGGTTATAGACAAGTTCCATGTCCTTAAAATGGCATCAGAGGCCCTTGATTTGGAACGCAAAAACCATCAGGAAAACCTGTCACGGAATGAGCGCATACACGTTAAAAAATCAATCAGATGGATCACCCTGAAACGCCCTAATGTGTTGACTGCTATGGAAAAATCGGCTTTAGCAGAACTTCGTAATAGCATCCCCATACTGGCAGATGCCTACGATCTGAAAGAAGCTTTTTACCGAATTTACGATGAGCAAGACAAGGAGTCGGCCATGAATGCGTTCCTTTTTTGGAAGAGCGTCCTACCCAAGAAAGACTTCAACGGGTTTTCGAAATTGGCCAAAACGGTTGATAATCACCTCGAAGATATCTTTGCTTACTGGGACTCTCCCCATAGAATAACAAACGCTTACACAGAGTGTCTGAACGGTCTTGTAAAAATAGCCAATCGGATGGGGCGGGGATACAGTTACGAAATCATACGAGCAAAAACCCTGTATGAAAAACAAGCTCGTAAAGTTGGCAGCGGAATCAGATCTGTTATTGACGCCCAAACTCCTATTCCAACCAGCGGCACTCCTCAATCTGTAGAATATGGACCGCATATTCCAACCTTGATTGACATGGTTGAATCTGGTCGTATTACATAATTATAGGGTGATTTCCAACCTTAGATTGCATATAGCCCTTTCATTGAAATGCTCACATTCATCGCAATTCAGTTGCATCATCGGGCACCACACGGGTTTACAGTAAACATTCTTAAAATTATGCTGTATCTTTTGCATGCTCATTCTCCTTTCTTTTCCATGAATAAGGTGAATCATAATTGCCTTCAATTGGTTGTGCCTTCTTGATTATTTCTTCAATTAATGCTGATGGACTTTCGTGTTTTTGCTTTGTACGCCCGAACCAACCGCCCATGTTTGCTTTTGTGTTGGCTGCAATATATCCTGCATTGTTGCAGTCAATATTGCTGTTGCTATCATCATCAAGCAGTTTCTCGGCTACATCGTGGGTAGTAGGGATTTCCGCATCGGCCTTCTTTGATGCCTGTTCTCCTTCCTGCTGTTCTTGCACCTGCTGAGAAAGCTGTTCATCGCTGACAGGAATAATGTCTCTTCCGCAAAAACGGCAGATAACCGCCTTTTTCTTAATCGTTTCAAAGCAGTAAGGACATTCACGCACATCCGCATCTGCAGGCCCCTGAACAATATTGCCGAACTGGTGATGCATCCCCTTCGTTCTGTAGACCTCTGCCGAACTAAGTATTGTTTCTCTGAGCACAAGCGGGTTTTCGACCTGTTTGATAACCGTTTCGCCCTGAGTTGCTGCAGTCTGGATAAGGATATTACCGAAACCAAGCATTCTGCCGATAGGGTCTTGTGCAATATCTACATTATTAATCTTGTCAAGCGGAGACTCCTTTGACTTGTATGTGACTATCCCCCACTCGTCTATAAATCTCATGTCTGTTACCACCCAGATATTTTTTTGCCTGTCGAGAAAAACGTAGGCAATGTAGCAGACAAGCGCCATATACACATAAGTAAAGTATTTGCCGAAAGATCCATAGAGCTTTGCCATGGCTCCCCCTGCAGCATCATTCGCCATAGTATACTGAATGTACACCATAGCGACGGCAATAAGCGACGGTTTAAGAAATACTATCCAGTGTTTTCTGATAACCAGTAACAGATTTTCGTTGTTCTTCAGTTTAGTTCTCATACGTTCCTCAAGGGTATAATAATAATGGCCGGTACCCCTTTAACGCAAGAAATACCGGCCATTGCATTATTTCCCGTTGTTTTTTTCGTAGACACCGCATCCTACAACAGTATCGCCGTCAAACTTGACAGCATAAGATGTCTTTCTCTCCGGTTTTTTTGTAAGTGGATTCGACCAGATGTAATTTGTTGTGCTCTGTCCGTTCCGTAGTGCATTATCTACCATCTCGCTTACGAATTTGTGTCCTGTAGGGTCTTTAAGGTCACGAAAATTTTTCCCAACCATAGCCTTGTTGCCACCGTGCGCAAGCATGTTGCATTTGGAATCAAACACAAAAATATATACATCGCCTTTCTTGAATTTGCTGCCCTCGGTGAATTCCTTATACGAAGCGTCTTTGCCGTTCGTTCTGATATAATCCATTGCATTATTAACGAACGCCTTAGCATCATCGATCTTGTACTTGGCGTTATTGGACGGTGCCGCCGATAGCGATACGCAGAAGAACGCACAAACCAAAAAAACTACAACCAAACCCGATGCAAAACCTTTTTCAAAACCTTTTTTCATAAAAACCTCCCCTTTGTTTTATTGTACAGACATTATCAATTTATGCCTGCCAAGTCCTTTTGATAAGACTATACGCCCCGTTGTTGACTGCCTTGGTGGAATACATGCAGTGCTTTCTCGGCAATACCGATTTCAGCATAACAGGGTCAACACCAAAGGTTTTACTGACAGACCTGTGAATAACCGGCTCAACGGAAAATATCATCTTTGTTGCGGTATTAAGCAGTATGTCATTGTTAAAGTTAAGCGGGTTCTGTGTGGCAAGTATTATGCCAAGCCCAAACTTGCGCCCTTCCTGGACTATTCTTGTTATAAGATTTGATATTTTGGTGATGTCGAGAAAAAAACTTGCCTCGTCGATCACAAGATAGTGACGCACATGTTCGGAATATCTCGCTTTAAGGAAAACATCGAGAAGCCTTTTTAAAATATAGAATGTAACGATCTTTTTCTGCTCATCTTCTAAATTTTTTATTATGATCCTCGCATTTTTCAACGAAATCTCGTTTTTAACGAAAACACCGCTGTTGTTTATGTTCTGAATCCTATTTTTAACGGCAAGCAAACCTCGAGGGTTTGTGTATATCAGAAAATCCTTATCGTTAAGTATGCCCTTCTTGAGATAATCCTCGTACTTTTCAACAAGTGCAGATATCGTAGCAAGTATCTTATCTTCCACGTCTGCGCCCTTCAGTGCTTCTTTTTCAAGCCTTTCAAGCAATCTCTTTTTTTTGTAAAGGTCATATAGATAATCCATTTCCTTGCTATCGTCTTTACCTCCGACGAGAAGTTTTTTGTACTTGTGCATCAGGAACCGTTGCAGATCCTTCAGGTCGGGATAGGTGCTCTGCCCCCATGTTTCGACCTCTTCCTGCTTGATACCATTCGCTCTATAAAGGTTAATAATTGCATTGTGGAGCATGTTCTGCTGCTCCGGCCCAAGCCTGTGCATACCTGAAAGTTCATTGAGCAGGCCTATAAAGGCAACGGTGTTTGCTTCCGGACCGCCGTAATCGCTATCAGGAACAATTGACAAAGGGTTTATGCCTCTGCCGAGGCCGTAGCCGAAGTTGAACTCACCGATACCCTCAAGACCGTCAATATCGCCGTGCTTATCTAAAATTGTGAACGATATGCCCCTTGCCACAAAAGCATTTATTATTTGTCTGATAGTAAATGTTTTGCCAGCACCGCTCGAACCGCCTATTATAAGGTGAGGATTGTGGCATGTGTTAGGCGTCCACACAATCGGCGCTTCGCCGCCGTTTTTGCCAATAATGTAGTCAATGCCGTTATTGCTCATAGTTATATCTTAAAGGGTGTTGCCTAAACACCCGTGGTTCTCCTTATTGGAATTGATGAGGAGAGTGATTTGCCCCCATCCATATAATCAGTATTACTTTATTTTCTCTGGGTACCAGCAGTATATATATTAGCTATACAAACTTGTTGACAAAACATCACAGGTATAGTTATTGTATATACAGAGTGAAGTATGGCTACTGACAGGCAGAAAAACAACAAGGACATCATGCTGCCTTTGCGTCTCGGCAAAGGAACGCACCTGATCCTTGAAGAAAAAGCCAGGAAAACGGGTCTTTTCAAGTCCGTGTTCATTGTGCTGCTTATACATGCCATACCCACCGAAATCGCAACTGACGCAGCCCGTGAGTACAGAGAAGACACGGAGGCAAAAGACATATATTCGCCTATAAGGATTGACAAGGAAACATCCGGTTTGCTTGTCGAAAAAGCCAAGGCATGCGGGATGAACAGGTCAGCGTTTATCAGATTCCTGATCAGGAATGTACAGATCAAGGCAGTAATCAACAAACCAGCAGAATTGCATGGTTCGGAGGACAATGTATGATAAAGAAATTTAGCGAGCTCGACCCGACCGAAAGTTTTAAGGTAAAGGACACAATAAAGGTTGGATGCCATGCTGTCAAATGCTATTGCTCTCAGTGCGGAGGAAAAACCATCGGCCTTAAAATGCCTGGCAACATCTATACATGCAGCAAATGCGATAAGAATGTGGTTCCGATTAGCGGCGAAAACGAATTCACCACATCTTTGCCATATTTTGTAGTACCGGACAGTATCAAGAATGTAATAGGCGAAAAACCTGAGAAATTAATAATTATTCCGGCATACAGCTCGATTAACAGAACAATCCCGAATTCATACGCAAGGTACGCACAAAACGGTGCCATCTATTGCACGGGCGACGGCGTTTCCGCAAAGCGTTACGATCCGGCTACAAGAACAAGAAGTAAAATTGTAAATTGCTCCGACATCTGCCCGGACAAAAAAAAGGGTGTATGCAAGGCTTCTGCAACATTTTACTTTTATCTGCCAGAGATAGATATATTCAGCGGCTACAAGCTTGTCACAAGAAGCGAAATATCAATAAAAAATATCATATCTACACTTAGAAGGCTATCAGACAAGGACGGTAATGTGTCGCGGATCATGTATGAGCTTGCGATATCTGAGAAAAAAAGGGCTTCGGATGGCAAAACATACAGGGTGCTTGAATTACTGCCCCCAGCCATGAACATCAACGAGCTCATGGAGCTAAAAAGCGGAGAAAAAAATATATTTTGCATACCAAAAGCCTGTTGACAAATTTAACTAAAGTAATATCATTGCATGACAACATGCACAAGGAGGATACCAAGTTGAATAAGCGCACGACTGAAACCGGCACAAAAAAGACTGAAATGGCAATGGAGAACGCGAGATTTCAAAAGATACTTGAAGAGGCGTATAAGGACCTGCGTTTTAACATAATAAAACTGGGGCATATATCCGAAAACATAAACGCATACATACATGTTGTTGAAGGAACTGTGTCTAACGTGGACGATAACTCATGCATACCCGTTTATTGCAGCGGCAGTACGCTGGGATATACAGGCATACCGACAATTGCAAAACAATATGAAATGTTCAAGAAGGCGGTCAACGCCGGCGACTACGGAACCGAAGCACCAAGGCACGAGCTGGTGATGTTGCCGGAAGGAGCGCAATGGCCGTTGTTTTTGCGATGGTCCGCACTTAAAGATGATACGGTCATATACACCCTTGATAGGAACTATTTGCTTGAGAATATAAAAAGGATAGCACAAACGCTAACCGTAGGGAATGGGAATACGGCTATACCTGACAATATATCTGCGACTGAACTTAATGCAGGTACAGGTTGAAAGCGTCAACTACCCCGCCCTGAACGGCGGGGTTTTACGGCGCAAAGGGATAACGGCAAAAAACATATGAGAAAACATATTGAATAATAAAGTTCGTATTTCTTGACGTATCAAACATTGTGAGCTAATCTTAACCAATGTGTTGCACATATTAAAAACATAAAGGAGATCAAATTCAATATGCAGAAAATAGATACTTTAATAAAAAGGATTGGCGAAATGCTCAACAGTCCGGAAATAGAAACAGATCCACACGGGATAGAAAAATTTGTGGCGCTCAACAAAGAATTACTGAACGAACAAGGTTTCGACATAAAAGAAACGTTCTGCAGTTGTTGCGGTGAAAAAGTTGATGAACCCGAAAACGAAAATGACATGCAGTTTGAACTTGAAAACAAAATATTCAAAATAATCTACACCTGCCCGATATGCGGCACAGAAACAAAAATGAGAACGATCAACAAGGCGCTAACAACAGACGATCCGATATTCAACTAAAAAAAGCAAAAAATAAACAAAAAAG
>Ga0209200_1003815_pt1 | contig 12722 bp, 10 predicted proteins | sample AD_UKC033_MetaG_FD_184406 | JGI IMG/M metagenome (GOLD analysis project Ga0209200, IMG submission 184406) | Active sludge microbial communities of municipal wastewater-treating anaerobic digesters from USA - AD_UKC033_MetaG (SPAdes) (version 2) | ecosystem: Engineered > Bioreactor > Anaerobic >...
CAGAGGGCCTGACAGGCTTTTTTGACCCGGCGATGTTGCAGCAGGTGATTGAAAACCTCGTTAATAATTCATTCAGGGCTGCGGCTGAGAAACAACTGCATCTCACGCTCAAAGCGTCATCCGATGGCAGTTTTCTGCGCCTTGAAGTTGCTGACAACGGGCCCGGGGTTGCCGCTGCAATCGCTGAGCAGCTGTTTACGCCTTTCGTCAGTGGCAGTGCTGATGGTAACGGCTTCGGACTGGCCATATCACGAAAACTTGTTGAAGCGCACGGCGGTGAGATATATCATGAAAAAAATCCCGATTCTGGTGCTGTTTTCGTAATCGAGGTGCCGCAACATGAAAATACTCGTAGTTGACGACAACGCTTCACTGGCCCGTGCCATAAAGTCTTTTCTCAACCAGGAAGGGCATGTGGCCGATGTGGCCGGCTCGGTTAAAGAGGGGCAGAAGCTGCTCGACCTGAGCAATTACGATCTGGTGCTGACCGACCTCAAGCTTCCTGACGGTGAAGGCCTCGAAATCATCAGAAAAGCCCGTGAAAGCGCCAGCCCCAGGCTGCCCGAAGTCATTCTCATGACGGCATTCGGTTCTGTCGAATCGGCGGTTACCGCAATGCGTCTCGGCGCTTCAGATTATCTGACCAAGCCGGTATCAATGGAAGAGTTCTCTTTCAGAATTCAGAAAATTGCCGAGCGCCGTCGTCTCGATGAACAGAATGAACTGCTGAAACGGCAGTGCGACAGCCTTCTAGATGCCTCAGGCTTTGCTAATGTGCTTGACAGCATTGTTGGCAGAAGCCAGGCGATTGCCGAACTCAAACAGCTTCTCGCCAAGGTTGCGCCTTACCCTTCGACGGTGCTTATTACCGGCGAGACCGGCGCCGGCAAGGAAATGGTGGCACGCGCGGTGCATCAGCTGTCGCCGCGGGCCGTCGGGCCTTTCGTCAGAGTTAACTGCGCCTCGATTCCTGAAACGCTTTTTGAGGCTGAGCTGTTTGGCCATGAAAAAGGCGCCTTCACCGACGCCAGACAGCGGCGTATCGGCAGTTTCGAGGCCGCCGACCAGGGAACTGTTTTTCTTGACGAAGTTGGCGAAGTGCCACTGGCGATGCAGGCAAAGCTGTTGCGGGCTCTGCAGGAAAAGGAAATCATCAGAATTGGCAGCAGTTCTCCGGTTAAGGTCGACGTGCGCATTGTCGCTGCCACGAACCGGAATCTCGAAAAGATGGTTGCCGCGGGGCGTTTTCGCGAAGATCTGCTGTATCGACTCAGTGTTTTCAATATTCTGGTGCCGCCGCTGCGCGAGCGAAAAGATGATTTTCCTGAACTTTGTCGCAGTCTGCTGGATCGTCTTGCCCGCGAACTGGGCAAGCCTTCGCTGCGCATTCCTGACAGCCTAGTAGAACGCCTTGCCGCTATGCAGTGGCCCGGAAACGTCAGGCAGCTGAAAAATGCCCTTGAACGGGCAGCTGTTCTTTCAGAGGGCCGCGATATCGAAGCAAAATTTCTGTTGCAGCCTGATCGTTCAGAAGAGGCTCAGGCAGAGCCTGCCAGGACCGGGTTTGTATCCCCGGCGGCAATTGAAAATGAAAACCCAGAAGTCGGTCTGACCGCGGCACTGGAAAGTCTGGAACGGCGCATGCTTGTAGCCGCCCTTGAAAAAGCCGGCGGAACAAAAAGCCGGGCCGCAGAGATCCTTAAGATTCCGCGAACCCAGCTTTTATATCGAATGAAGAAGCTTGGTCTTGGTGAAGGCGACGACTGACGGGCCTTACAGACTCATAATCTTCTGGTAGGTTGCTTCAAGTTTTTTCAGCGCTTCATCGGCGAGTTTCGACACTTCGGCGCGCACTTCACTCTGCATTTTTTCCTGGGCAGCGATGACGCGGTCCTTGTCGGCCTGGCTGAACTTTTCGATGCGGGCAAGAAACTTCGCCTTGTTTTCTTCCTGGCGCTTTGCCATTTCGTCGCGGCGGGTTTCGATATTCTTTTTAAACTTGTTATAGCGTTCGGTGACCTTTTCTTTGCGTTCTTTGCTTTTTTCTTCGCTCATTGCCGGCTTTTCTGTGGCATCGCCTTCGATTTTACCTTCGCCGCCTTTGCGGGCGCGTTTTTCTTTGCGGGCTGAGATTTTGTCGATGCGGCCTTCGAAACCGGCAAGTTTTTCGTTGAGCTTTTCAAATCTTTCTTTGATTTTTTCAAGAATCTTGGCTTTGCGACCTTCGATGCGCGAAATCATCTGGTCAGCGGTCACTTCTTTGCGGTTTTCGAGTGCCGGGCCCTTTTTTGCATCTGCCGGGGTTTCTTCGGCCGAAGCCATTACGGGAACGAGAAGAGCAGCCATAAGAGCGATAACAGTGAGAAGCTTTTTCATATTTTCCTCCGGATTTTGAACTTACTCTGTTCATTGCAACACCCGTGCCAGATTTATAAACACGCATCAATAGGGGAAAATGCTGATGATTATTGCTGCCGTGTCAGAAATTTGACGCTTTGCTGCCCAAATCTGCGTCAAAAATCTGACGCCCCGTCAAATTTATGGCGAAGGCCTGGAGGTATTGTATAATCAGCGGATGAAAATACGTCTGATTATTGCTCTGGCACTTGTGCCCTATGCGCTGTGGCTGATGATTGACTATCAGTATCATTTTATCGACGGCGCCAATCTGCTGATCCATGAGGGCGGGCATGTTCTGTTCGGGCTTACGGGCAACCGCTTTCTTATGGTTGCCGGCGGCACGCTTCTGCAGCTGCTGGTGCCTCTGATGTTCGCCTGTCATCTGTTTTTTCAGCGCGACAGGTTTGGTGCGAGCCTCTGCCTGTTCTGGTTTGCCGAGAGTCTTATGTATTCAGCGGTCTACCTGGGTGATGCCAAAGCTGGCAAACTGCCGCTTTTCGGGGTTGGCAAGGTTCAGCACGACTGGTTTTATCTGCTGAAAACAATTGGTCTGCTAAATTATTGCACTGAAATTGCTTTCATGATGCATATTTTTGCTTCGATGCTTCTCTGTCTTGCCCTTTACTATGCGGTGCAGGCATCTGCCGGCGCTGCGCCGCCCAACGAAGAGGCACCGGGATTTTCAGGCGATCAGTGATACTGCTTCTGTAACAGGGCAAACAGAGATAATTAAGTAAGCGTCTGCCCTGGCTCCTGTAACAATTTTTAAAGTTTGCGGGGTCAGAGGTCGATAAGGTTTTCAGGAATCTAATTTATCAGAGGTTTTGTTATCCGTCAGACTTTTAAACAACTGGTCATGCTGCTGCTGATCGGCCAGATATTTCTGGTCGGTGCGATTCTGCAGACCGAAAATGCTGTTTATAAAGATGTTGAAGAGCATGAAGAGCTCTATGACATGAAGAAGCACGGCCCGGTAAGTGCCGACCGCGCTATCGAAATGATGAGCGAAGACCAGATGCCCGAGCCAGAGGGTATTGAGTCCGAAGATGCGGCGTCGGCACCTGCTGAAAAATCTAAGCTGGCCACCAGCCCGGTAGTTCTCGATGTAAACATCAGAACCGAAGAGGCTTTTGAAATTGTTGAATTTACCCTGTCGCGTGAAGTGAAAATTCTCAAGCGCAATCAGGGCGGCCGCCTTCTGACGATGCGCCTTATGCCCGCAGTGAGCCCTTTAACAGTTGAGCAGCTTGATAAACTGCAGAAAAAACTGACAAAGTTTTCTCTTTATCACAGTGGCAGTTACTCTGAAATGGTTTTTGCTGCCGGTGGCCGTATTGGCAACCCATATATCGCCTCTGAAACGGCGGGAGTTTTTCGCCTTTGCGTGCCTTATCAGCTTGAAAATGCGGCTTTCGCTATCAAAAGTGGCGAAAAGATCGCCGATGGCCTGACTTACTACCGCGACCGCGCCAAAGTTGGTGAACGGTGTTCAGATGTACATATTCTCAGAGTTGAGCCCTTTTCTGACAATGTCAGCGTGTTTCCGGCACTTGCCAACGAGGGTATTGCCCAGAAAGAGGTTCTGTCGTCGATGGCCAGGCGATATAACGCAGTGGCAGCAATAAACGGTGCCTATTTCACCTCGCGCGGCGACCCGATCGGCACCTTGATCATCAATCGCCGCCTCATCAGCTCGCCCCTTTACAAACGCTCAGTTTTCGGTGTCACCGAAGATGATACGCTTATTTTCGGCAACCCTGATTTTTCGGGCACGTTGCGCTCTGGTGGTCTTTCGCTTAAGATCGACGCGGTTAACCAGCCGCGCCGTGGCGGTAACCTGGTTGTTTTTACGCCAGAATACTCGCGCAGCACCATGACCGACGAAAAAGGTCTTGAACTGGTGCTGGTCAAAGGCAAGATTGTCGGGATTCACGACCGCGATGCGCTCATTCCGCCAGACGGTGTCGTAGTATCCGCAGGCGGGGAAAAGGCCTCGGAGCTTGCTGCCCTCAAACTCGGGCAGTCAGTCGAACTCGACTATTCGATCGATCGACCCTGGGATACTATCAGGCACGCCGTCTGCGGTGGCCCACGCCTGGTCGAGAATGGTAAAAACAGCATCAATGGCAAAGAAGAAAAATTCGACAGTTCGATCGTGCATGGCCGACATCCGCGAACCGCAGTCGCCCTGACTTTTGACGGCGACCTGCTGCTGGTGGTCGTCGATGGCCGGTCGAAGCGCAATGCCGGCATGAAGCTCGATGAACTGGCCGGTTACCTGAGATCACTCGGGGCACGCCATGCCATCAACCTTGATGGTGGCGGTTCTTCGTCGATGATTGTGCGCGGTCGCACGGTGAACAGCCCATCAGACGGTCATGAGAGAAGAATCTCAAACGGCATTCTCATTTCTGCCAGGTAGCCCGTAAAAAAACACAATTCGGTTTTTTTTTTCTTCTCTTCACGGTTATTAAGAAAATGCTATTGCCCGACTATTGTTTAGGCTGTATCATGCCGATAGATTTCTGACCGGGTGTTGTGTAACAGTTTTGATGTCTCGATTTTGGGACAGATAAACTGCCCGGTTTCAGAGGTTTTTAGGAAAAAGGTGTGGCCATTCAAAATGGGTATGTCAATGCTTTCTGCTGAGCATCGGGTCTGCGTCGCGGTTCTTCTGATGTTGGCTTTTCTTTTCGGAAATGCCAGTCTGGCCTTTGCACAGAATGTCGATATTTTGCGTCTCAAAGATGTCAAAGTCGGCATGAAAGGCTTTGGTAAAACTGTCGTACTTGGCCGTAAGATTGAAACCTTCGATGTCGAGGTTCTTGGTATTCTGGCCAATAACAAAGTAAACGAAAACGTTCTGATCAACGGCAAATCAATTCTGGTAAAGGTCAGCGGCGAAGTGATAAAAAGGGCCGGCGGTATCGCAGCCGGCATGAGCGGCAGCCCGGTTTACATCGATGGCAAGCTTATGGGTGGTATCAGTTCCGGCTGGATTATGACCGATCATACTGTTGGTCTGGTAACCCCGATAGAGGAAATGCTTGAAATCTGGTCATACCCCGATATGGCCTGTGCCGATACCGGGGTCGACAATCTTATCAGACGCTGGATTCCGGAAGCACCACTGCAGCTCGGAGGTAACCCCGTTTCTGCCATTTTAGAGGCGCCTTTCGATATTGCCCATGCTATCAGACCGGCCGCCGGCGAAGCCGTATTTCAACAGGCTTCGGTCGATGTCTATATTGAAGGTCTCTACGGCCGTGCCGCCGATGTTCTTAAATCCAAATTGCAGAAAAAAAATGTAATTATTGCCCGCAAAGGTGCTTTACCAGGTAAAGAAGACCTCGATGGCATCGAACGTCAGGATGCTACCGCTGAAACTTTCGAGCCGGGTTCGGCTCTCGGCATTCAGCTTGCCCGCGGCGATATCAACATGACCACCCTCGGAACGGTTACACACCGCAGTGGCCCGCGCATTCTGGCTCTGGCCCACCCGTTCCTCAAAAAGGGCGCCGTCTCGTTTCTGCTCACCGGTGCCTACATTCACCATTCCTTTTCAAGCGTGCAGATGCCTTTCAAGATCGGTGCTCCGACCGAAATGCTCGGAGTCATAACCCAGGACCGCGAAAAGGGCCTGAGCGGCGAAATCGGCCGTCTGCCAGAAATGGTGCCGGTGCAGATCGACGTATTCGACAAAAATCTGCAGATCAACCGCAGCATCAACTACCAGATCGTCAGAGACCCCTCGGTTTTCGTCATGGTTCTTGAATCAACTCTGATTCAGGCTCTTGAAGGGGTAATCGACCGGGCCGGCCCCGGAACCGCACTCATGGGCGTTTCCCTCGACTGTTCAAACCGTAAGGGCGAAAAATACAATTTCCGCCGCGAAAACATGTTTTACTCGCGCACTGACATCGTTCAGGCACTGATCAATGAAGTGACCAGCCTGATGGATATGGTCACCGAAAGCGAGCACGAGGAAGTGATGCCGACCAGACTGCTGCTGAAAATCGAAGTCGAAACCCGGCGCCGCACACTTTCTATCGAAAAGGTCGAAATCAAGAATTCGTCGGTTTCAAGCGGCGGGGTTCTCGATGTTGAAGTTACACTGCGCCCTTTCCGCGAAAAGAAGTTTGTGCGCAAGGTTAAACTGCCGATTCCGCACGACATTGGCCGCGAAAACCTCACTCTTTCAGTTTATGGCCTCAACATGAAGGTCGAAGACGTCGATGTGCCGGCTGATTCGCGCGAAAGCAAGACCGGCAGAGATTCACGCTCTGACGAAGCCCTGCCCGGTGATTTCGACGCGGTTATCCGCAGCTGGGTCAATTCGCCGAAAAACTCGGACATTCTCTTTCAGCTGACCGCCGAAGGCGATGAAACCAAGAAACTTAAATTGAACGGTAAAGACTTTGAAATTCAGCCCACCAACCTTGTGGTAACCGGCCGGGTCGACACAACCCTTACCCTCAGCGAGGAATGACCTTGTTCAACCGACTTGTAAAAGATTTTGTCGAAGCAATTGGCAGCATGAGCATTCTGTTCATGCAGACCATCTACTGGACAGTTCACAACCTCAAAACCGGCCGTTTCTCATTCAAAAACCTTCTCGATCAGATGTCGCGCATTGGCGTCGACTCATTATCGATGGTCGCGATTACCGGCGTATCGACCGGCGCGGTTCTTGTCGTTCAGATCGGGTATCAGTTTGCTCAGATGGGCGCGCAAAGCTATGTCGGCGGCGTCGTCAGCCTGGCCATGGCACGTGAGCTGGCGCCGATTCTTACCTCGATCGTTGTTGCGGGCAGGGTAGGCAGCGCCATCGCCGCCGAGATCGGCACCATGAAAATCACCGAACAGATCGACGCCCTCGAAACCCTGGCCACCAATCCGGTCGATTATCTCGTTGTCCCGCGCTTCTGGGGCTGCACCATCATGCTGTTCATGCTCACAATTTTTACCAACGTGGTTGGCATGATCGGCGGCTCTATCGTTGCGGTGCATCAGATCGGTCTGACCCTGATTTCGTTCAAAGATTCAATTCTGCACATGCTCCTGATCCAGGATCTGATGGGCGGCCTTTTCAAGGCAATGATCTTTGGTGGCATAATCGCAATTATCGGCTGTTACAAAGGTTTTACCACCGAAGGTGGTGCAGAAGGCGTCGGTCAGAGCACCACCAGCGCGGTTGTCGTCTCGATCATGATGATTCTCGCGGTCAACTATTTTCTCACAGTAGGCATCAACAACTTTAACACGGCATATCTGCAATGATTATCGTCTCAAATCTACAGAAGAGTTTCGGCCCGAAGCAGGTTCTCAAAGGCGTGAACCTGAAAATCTACGACGGCGAATCGCTGGTCATTCTCGGGCCATCGGGCTGCGGCAAGAGCGTACTGCTCAAAAATATCATCGGACTGATGAAACCCGATGCCGGCCAGGTGATTATCGATGGCGAAGATATCACCCGCTACGAACAGAAAAAACTCGATGCGCTGCGTATGCGCATGGGCATGCTTTTTCAGTCTGCAGCTCTGTTCGATTCGCTCAATGTCGAGGAAAATGTCGCATTTGGTCTGCGGCGCCATACCAGCCTTTCTAACCGGGCGATACATCACATCGTCTCAGAAAAGCTCGAAATGGTCGGTCTGCCGGGCACGAACTATCTCATGCCTTCAGAACTTTCTGGCGGTATGCGAAAACGCGTCGGCCTGGCCCGTGCCATCGCCATGGAACCCGAAATAATTCTTTATGATGAGCCGACCACCGGTCTTGACCCGATCATGACCTCGGCCATCGACGAATTGCATCTCAGTCTCAAAGAAAGGCTCGGGGTAACCTCGATCGTCGTTACCCATGACCTTAAGTCGGCATATCGTGTCTGCGACCGCATTGCTCTGCATTTTGGCGGCCAGATAGTTGAAATAGGAACCCGCGAAGAAATCATCAATTCGCCGAACCCGATCGTACAGCAGTTTATCCGGGGCGAGGCGCAGGGTCCGATGACTCTGCTATAAACAGGAGAAGCTAATGAACTCGACAGTCAAAGTTGGAATCATGACATTAATTGCGGCAGTTCTGCTGTCGTATATGGTCTTCATTATTGGTGACTTCAGCTTTTCCGAACAGGGCTACAACTTTGTCATCAGCTTCTATTCTGTCAACGGCCTGAGCAAAGGTTCGACCGTTTCGATGTCGGGCGTTAAGATCGGCAAGGTAACCACGATCGAGATTCGTGACGACCAGGTCTATGTTTACGTTTATATTCAGGATAAAAAGCTGCACATCAGGCGCAAGAGCACCTTTACGATCTCGACTGCAGGTCTGATGGGTGAAAAATTTGTCGAAATCATGCCGACCCGCGATTACACTTCCCCCTATGTTTCAGATGGCGAAATTGTGGCGGGCACCGACCCGACGCGCATGGACGAACTGTTCGAACAGGGTAATGTGCTGATTCAGAAGCTCCAGGAGCTGACTGCATCGGCCAAGGATATCATCGGCGACCCGGAACTCAAGGAAAATACCCGTGTCATGTTCCGCAACGCCCGCTCTGCATCTGACAAGATGAACGAAATTATCGCTTCGGTGCGTAACCGCAGTGATCGCATTGTCGAAAGCCTCGACAACATTCTGCACCGCGTCGATGGCGAAATTGAGAAGAACCGCGAAGATATCAGGTCGGTCGTTGCCAACTTCAGACTGTTCAGTGACCGTCTGTCGAGCATTACCGAAGACAGCCGCGAAGACTTCAAGGAAATCATCGCCAACGTCAGAAGCACTACCGATCGGCTTGACGATATGATTGCCAAGCTGAACAGCAATGACAAGATGACTGACGATCTGCGCAGCACCATCGAGTCTCTGCGCGATGCATCTGACAATGCAAAAGAAATCACCCGCGAAGTCAAAGAAATCGTGGCCGACAAGGAAATCCGCAAGAAAATCAATACCGGCCTCGATGATGCTCATAAACTGGCGCAGGCCGTCGACAAGGTGTTCCTCAACATCCGTCAGACCCGCATCGACTTCAAGTATCTGCTCAGATACCGCGAAGAAACCGAAACCTTCATCTCTGACCTCAATGTCGATCTCTACCCGAGCGACAAGACCTTCTACCGCATCGGTGTCGAAGACATCGGCGGCGACGACAACTTCAACCTCATGGTTGCCCGTGGTGCTGATACCAATCTGGTTAAGAGAGGCGGTATCATCAGCTCGAAAGTTGGTCTTGGCTTCGATTACTATCTTGGCAAGCCGATTCAGCTCAGTGTCGATTTCATCGATACCACCGATTCTGAAGTCAGACTCAAGGGCAGTTACCTGATGACCGACAACATCCGTTTCGAACTGCGCATCGATGATGCGGTCGATAAGCGTGACGTTCATTTCGGTATCGAATACAAATTCTGACAAGGCAAGCGACATGACAGTAAACGAGCGCCGTGGCGTCAAGCCGAAAGTTCTGCTGGTGACAACCGGTGGCACTATTACCATGCTGCGTGGCCCGCGTGGCGAACTGTGCCCGTGCGAAGACGCGGCCAGCCTTATCGCAACGATTCCTGAGCTGAAGCAGCTGGCAGACATCGATGTGGTGTCGGTGGCCAACGTCGATTCAAGCAATCTGACGCCAGATTTCTGGCTTACTCTCAGCAAGGCCATCTTTCAGCGCATTAACGACTACGCCGGTTTTGTTGTCGCACACGGAACTGACACGCTTTGTTACACAGCTTCGGCCATGTCGTTTCTGCTGCAGGAACTCAATAAACCTGTAATCATCACCGGCGCTCAGGTGCCGCTCGAAGAGATTGGCTCAGATGGCCGTAGCAATCTGATCAATGCCGTGCGGGTCGCTATCTCTGACCTTGCTGAGGTGGCGGTGGTCTTTGGCACCCTGATTATCAGGGGCTCCCGCGCCAAGAAAATGTCGGTGTTCGATATGCAGGCTTTTATTTCGGTAAATGATGTGCCGCTTGGCACTATCGGGCTTTCAATAAAATTCAGCGATTTCGCCAGGCTGCGCAGTCGTAGAAAACCACTCTACAGGCCTTTTTTAAACGAAAATGTTGCAATGCTGCCTGTTTACCCGGGCATTAAACCTGAAGTCATCGAATATCTCGCAAGCTCGCATGACGGCATCGTCATCGAAGGCTATGGCGCCGGCAATATTCCGACCGGTGAGAAAAGCCTGATTCCTGCCATTACTGCAGCAATAGCGCGTGGTGTGGCGGTAGTCGTCTGCACGCAGTGTATCGTCGGTTCGACCGAAATGGAACTTTATCAGGTCGGTCGGGCAGCTCTCGATGCCGGCGCCATACCGGCGATGGACATGACCCCGGAAACGACGATGGTCAAGCTGATGTGGGTGCTTGGCCAGACCAGAGATATCGCCACGATCGATTCAATGATGCAGAAGTGTTTCGTTGGAGAACTTCACGAGGTCAGCTGATTGAAGAACTGCCCCGAATGCGGCAAGCCAGTTTCCTCAAATCTTATGTACTGCGGTGTCTGCGGTGCACCGGTCAGCCAACCTGTACAGAGCCGGCGTGAGCGTCTGCTGTTTTTCCTGACTCCACTTTTTCTCGTGCTGTTCTGTGTGGCACTGAGTTACGAGCTCGGCGTTTCATCGCCTGAAGATTCAGGTCTGCTGTTTGCCGGGGCTCTGGTTTTTGCATTTATCGGCGCCGCCGGCATTTTTGCTCTGCTGGTCTGGCTCTTCTCTTTGCCGGTGCTGCCGGCCAGCTACTGGCAGGCGGGCTTTTTCGGAGTTTTACAGGCACTTGTCTGCGGTTTTCTGGTTTATCACCTCGAAATTCTGCTGCTTGGCGAAGTTTTACACAACATTGGTCCGATTGCATTCATGCAGGCCCGGGCAGAAATGTTCGGTGTCATTTATCTGCCCTTATTGCTGATTGGTATTTTGTCGGTTTCTGCCAGGGCCAGAGCTGTCAGATTTCCTGAGAGTGTGAATTCGCCGGCAGCTGCTTTGCTGCTCAAGCATTCCGTGAGTTTGATTCCGGCAGTGGTTTTTGCTGCTGCCGTTATTATGCATTTCTCTTTTTCTGAACCTGCAAGGTTTCTGGTGCAGGCAAGAATTCTCTATGATCTCGACGCGACCGGGCTTTCCGCCTCGGTTTCTGACAACGCTCTGCAGAAGCACACTGATTATGCACCTCTGCATTTTATGAGGGGAGTGGCGATTGTCGACGGCCAGCACTCTGACTTTTCGGCTGGCGAGGCGGCAGTGCATCTTGAAAAGGCCGTTAAGCTTGAGCCTAAAGCTTCTTTGTATCATTTTCGTCTCAGTTCTGCCTATGATCTCGAGCGACGCGGCGCAGAGGCAATCGCGGCAGCAGCATCAGCCGCAGCCCTGCTTCCCGAAGATGCCTATCTCTGGCAGCATCTTGGCGATCTGCATCTCAAATATCGCGACTATGCCGGGGCAGTCAAAGCTTTCAGAAATTCACTCAAATATGCTTCCAATAGCCCGCTTGTACTGAACAATCTTGCCTATACGCTGCTTGAATTGAATCAGGATCTGCCGCAGGCGCTAGAAATGGCGCGCATGTCGACAGATATTATGCCCGGCATGATTTTTAATTTAGATACTCTTGCCTGGGCTCTTTACAAAAACAAGATGTATGCCGAAGCTCTGGAAATAATGAATAACATTTTTCAGGGGCGCAGCGAAGTTTCGCCCGAAGTGGATTTTCATTATGCGATGATACTGCAGGCCAATGGCATGCTGAAAATGCCGCTGCAGACCTTTGACAGCCTGCTTGCCAGACCTGAAGTCGCCGCCGACCATAACCTGTTCGGGCAGATCTATGAAGCCCGCAGCCAGGTTGCCGATAAACTCGGAACCGAAATTACGGTTCCTGACCAGAATGGATCAGTGAATGGAGAAGCCGCAGGTGAGTAGACGAATAAATAGAATATTGTCTGCTGTGTTTGCCACAGCTGCTTTTGTTCTGCTGCTGCCTCTGGTTTCAGAAGCGGTGCTGCATGTCGATACCAGTTATTCAGGCAAGTTTCGCAGTCACCCGGGTTATGCGAAGATTCTCGCCGATCTGCCCTTCGTCTACCAGGAATCCTTTCAGCGCATCGAAAAATCGCTGGGTATTCCGGCACGCGAGCAGATGTACGTTGTCGTCATGTTTTCTGACCACCTTACCTACAAAGGTTTCAGACTGCGGGGAAAACGCCAGTCGATTCGAACTGCAAACCGCACCATCGTTCATTATATTCACATCGATCTCGATTTTCTGATAAACGGTCAGGCAACGCTTCTCGAAGAGATGACCCACGAAATGACG
>Ga0209200_1003819_pt1 | contig 12719 bp, 14 predicted proteins | sample AD_UKC033_MetaG_FD_184406 | JGI IMG/M metagenome (GOLD analysis project Ga0209200, IMG submission 184406) | Active sludge microbial communities of municipal wastewater-treating anaerobic digesters from USA - AD_UKC033_MetaG (SPAdes) (version 2) | ecosystem: Engineered > Bioreactor > Anaerobic >...
AGGGGTAATGATGAGACGTGGCCAGACGGCTTTGCCGGCTGGACAACCGCCCGGAATTCCGTGTTAGGAACTGGCGCAGCCCTGGGTGGGCGGGGGATCTAAACTGGCCTAAAGAGCGGCGTCCGCTGAACCCGGCTCCGGGATCGCGGCGGCGCAACAGACTGGAGGCGGCCAGGGCCCTATCTGGTCGCCGATCTTCCAGCAAGCGGCTCCGGGTGCGGCCTGCTGTTTCTTCGCCGGATCGCAACGAAAGTCACTGCGAACCGGACAGCGGCCCCAATGTCCGGACTGCCGGAGCGACTGGCGGCAAGGCTAACAGAAAAAGCGCCAGCCGATTACAATAAATGACAGAGGCAGAAACCTAGCGCAGGCAGGCAGGACATTGCACGCACCTGCGGAAGCCCGAAGGGCTTTCCGAGACCTGGCCAAAAGCGGAGGCGGCGAAGCTGCTGGAGTGTTGGCCAGGTCAACAGGACGTGGGCCGCGTTCCCTCAAGCACCGGTTTCCCTTTCCCGGCCTGCTTCTCTTGTCTTCAGAAATCTGGTTATTTTTTGTTTACCGCTTCGCGCAAGGCTTTGCCTGGAGCGAACTTAACCAGCTTCTTTTCTGGAACCTGGACTGGTTTGCGGGTGTTGGGATTGATGGCGGTTCTAGCTGGTTTCAGCTTTGTATAAAATGAACCGAAACCGATGATCTGCAGTCGCTTTTCCTTCTTCAGATTTCGCTCGATGATGTCCAGCAAGTTATTAAGAATGTCTTTGGCTACCGAATGAGTGAGTTTGGATTTCTTTGCCAAGTCTCTGACTATTTCCATTTTAGTCACAAGATTCTCGTTAGAAGCTGTTTTCTTCATGTTTTTATCCTTATTTTGTGTGTTTTCGACTATTGTAGTTTGAAAACAAGTTAAATATCTTTAACAGCTGTTTTCAATAAACATAAGATAAGATCCCCTACTGCCGGCCCAATATAGGATTATGTTTATCACGAAGAAAGCTCTCTAGCTGGGGCATTATTAAATCATAGTTGGCCACTTCAATCTTTATTGTGCTAAACCTAAAATTATTAAGATTCATATTGGCACGTGAAACCAGTTTTAAAGCAGTAGTAGGTTGTTCCATTGCCAAGTTTACGTGCTCCCCAACCCTCTTACTGATACGCTTTGATTTTCCCAAATATAGCGGAATCCATTCCGGCAAATGGTTGCCGCGGTGCTTTGAAACTCTCTTTTCTTTGGGATTAGGCGTAAATTTGCGAACATAGGCCGGATCTTTCCAGGCCAGTTCAAACGAGTCAAACCATTCCTGAAAATTAGCAAACCCAGTTGTTTTAATGTCAATCTTATATAGCCCGGGATAGTCCTGAGCAGCAATAAGTGTATTATCCGACAAAGAGCCAATTACAGAAAATTCTAGCTGGTTAGCCAGATCGTCAAAGCCAACTAAAATTGAGCTTAGTCTCTTATCTATTTCTAGGATTTCATTGTAAACAGATAACATATAAATTTTTAGCCGGCAGTTTCCAGCTGTTTTTCTGGTTCCTGGGCGACTGAGGATGTTTCAGGCTTGGGTTTCAGGCCAACGTGTTCCATTACCACGTCTTCCAATCGGCGTTTGAATTCAAACTTACCGATAACATCTTTCCGGAGATATCGTTCCAGAGATTCAGGAGTCATACGTTTTTTAGCTTCTTCCTCGAACTGCTGCAAGGCTTCAGGAGGATATGAGTCAATGAAAACGCGGGCTTTTGCGCGGTTTTCCCTTTCCTGATCGATCTGGTTCATTTCGCGTTGTTTCTGCTTTTCAGCTTCAGCAAAAGTTTTTTGTTTAACCTTTTCAGCTTCCTGTTTCACCTGCAAATCTTCCAAGTAAGCCAAACCGTAATCATCATTCAGCGACTTACCAAGATAGGCGCGGTAATTGCTGCCTTTGTCTCCGGCAAATCCAGATTTTAAAGCGTTTGACCGGTCATTTGCATAAATAATGTTCCGCATTACGTAATCAAAACCATTCTGTTGATAAGCTTTTTCGACCAGTTTCCTGATGCTTTGCTTACTTTGAAACTGTTGTGGCAACAACCCGAAAAGCTGGAATAGCTGAGGATCAATAACAACTTTATTCATGTCGTTAAGGTCTATTTCTTCGATTGCTTTTGTTGGCATTTGAGATTGGATAATAAAACGGATCTTGCCGACTCTGCGGGAAACCTTGATTTCCTCAAATTCGAAACTTAAATCTGTTTTTTCAGACAATTCGGTCTGGGCAACAAGAATGATTTTCCGCTTAAAATCGCCGTAAAGCTTATATTGTGATTCTTCCAGGCCGAGATACTCGCGCAAGGTTTCCAGTAGGAATGTTCGTTCACCCAATTTCTCATACTGTTTCAACAATTCATAAATACGAATTGAAAAAGAGCTTCTAAGCTGGATCACGTTCCTGAGGCGATAGCTGGTAAAACGGTCTTTCAACTGTAACAGATATGGCTTTAGCTGCGGATCAAAACACAATTCAACGATGCCCTGGCCATCCAGGTATTTTGCTGAAGAAAGCCAGCCGATCTGCAGAAGCGCACCAGGCATTTTTATTGTAAATGCTCTGGTGAGAAGCTTTTTAGTAACCGATTGAACGTGAGAATACTCATCTTTGTTCTTTAAGTCCAACAAACTAGCAAATTCTTTTATATTCAGCTGATACTTTTTAAATTCGTCGTCTTCCTGCTTGATCATTGATGCCAAAATCATGACGATTCTTTGTTCTACCAGGGTAAGTTTGTAGGAAGCTTCTATTAAAAGATTCGATTTCCTTATAAGCTTGTGTTCCATGTTTTCGCCCCTCAATCTGATGCTAAAAAACACTAGCAAACTATGACTTTTTTTTCAATAGACATAACAAAAGAATTTTTTCAAGAAAGTCATAGTTGACCCTAAAAAAGTCATAGTTTGACCCTAAAAAAGTCATAGTTGACCCTAAAAAAGTCATAGTTGACCCTAAAAAAGTCATAGTTAACCCTAAAAAAGTCATATTTAGCCTAAAAAAAGTCGCTACTGGTCGGCATTACAGACCGCCTAAAAGTATTAAAAGCTTTAAAAGTACTAAAACATACTAACAAGGAAACTTTGCAATTTTTCCAATATATTTTGCCTGGTCTGTTCGTTTGTTTTTTCTCGAATACTTTAACACACGGAAGGTATAAAGCTGAATCAGAGCGGACTTCAACCACTCACGGAAGGTTTTTTCCTTGAAAGGGATCTCAAATCAGGCAAATTAAAGAAATGCCTGTAAAAATGTAAAATATTCATTTAAAGCCAGATTATAAAAGAGTTTCCTTTGGTTCTAGCTTGACCCTAAAAAAGTCATAGTTCGTTAAACAGCGGCTTTTAGAAATTGGCATGTCGGAAAGAGACTAAAGGGGGTTGTCACTCGTAAAGTTATATTTCGATTCCGTACAGGGCACCGCAGTGGGGTTAAAATCGATTTTTTAGCAGGCCGTTATTTTTGTGTATTCCTGTACCCTTGTCTATGTGAAAATTCTGAAAACCAGTTCTAGTGCTGTTGGAAGAATGTTGGTTTACATAATGCTTATTATCGTGTAGTAGCGCAAACCCTTTCCAGAAAAGACTTCTCTTGAAGTTGGTGCCTTGTTACAAATACAACCCAGGAATACACTCAAACTAGAGAAAATTTGCTTCCGTGGATTTCCGTTTTCTTACCGTAAGCCACGGAAATTTGTTTTTAGAGTTTCCGTGGTTTTTTGTGGATTGGCGATCTATTTGTAAAAAATTAGCAATGGTAAATGATTTGGCAGTTTCCGTCGATATTTGAAAAAACATGAAAATTCTTTCCGTGGAATACGGAAAGAGAATCTGGAGAATGCGATGAATACTGAATACGTAAAGCTCACGGAAGCCGCACGGAAGCTGACAGTGCATAACGATACTCTAAGGTATTGGGTTAAACTTCTTGGAGTCGAAACCATGAAGCGCGGCCACGCCTGTTATATTCTTGCGGAAACTCTCGGAGTGCTGACAATAATGGCAAACTTGATTTCAGAAGGTATGACCGCCAGTGATGCTGCAGCAAAAGCAAAGGCTGAAGCGCCTTTAGAAGCAACAGCCATGATTGTTCGTGAAGCCAGTCGGCCAGGACCAGAAATGGAAGCATTGCGGGAGCGGTTGCAAGGTTTGGAAAATGTTATTTTGACTATGGCAGAAACTTTCAAGACAGAAATAACCGGTCTTCGCGGCGAAATTTCGCAACTCACGGAAACCAACCGGAAATTACAGCAGAGACTTGAAGCACCACCAGTGTTGGCGGAAGCGAAAGAACCGATTAAACCTGTGGTTCCGTGGGAACCACGGAAAGGCAAAAGCCCGATTACGGGAATGCCCTGGTATAAAAAATTCTGGGTAGAATGTTTTGAGCCGTGGAAGATGCGGCAGCAACCGTATTGAACACAGATATATATAGAAGCGATAAAATTGATTAAGTGTTATTCTTTCGGGAAATAGCTATATAAATATCTTTACGGAGGATGTTGAATGGAACCAGTGTCATTGTTAGCTGGGCATGTCGCAGGGAAATTTATAGATCGCATGGCCAAATCATTCCGTCTAAATGTTATTGAACGATGGTCAAAACATCGTTCACAACAGTTTTTTGAACAGTTTTGCCGTGAAGTAGAGCTTGAGCTTGCTGGGGGCAAATCAGACAAACTTGAATTGATGCTTGACCAAATGCTCGAAAATGAAACTACAACTGAATTCTTGTTTGATTCATACCGTAGAGTAAGTTTATCTCGATCGAAAACAGTTGGGCCGCGTGTTATTGGCATTATATCGGCAAGACTAGCTTTACAGCAGCGAGAGTTAACAGAAGTGGAAGAAACCATTCTGGATGCTGCTGAACAGCTATATGACGATGAACTAATTAAATTTTCAGAATTTTGCTGTGAACATCGGCATCGTGCTACAAACGAAAAAGAAAAAGATGTTATTCTCAGCAATGATGGCATTCTGCGAATTAAATGGAACAGTGAACAGATTGATTCTAACTGGAATCGTGATTCTGACGTGTCTCTCGAGCCATTAAATTTGAGTGATTGTTATGGCGACTGGGCAGCAAAGATGCAATCACTAGGCATTCTTAAGACTGATTTAACAGAGAAAAGATGGAATTACGAAGAAGATAGCGAACGGCACATAGATCAAAAGGGAACAGTGCGCGAAATATCTTGGTGGGTGCTCACTTTTGATAAATATTTTGATTTTGCAGAAATTATAAATCGTGTCAAACCTAAATGAGCATTATTTCAAATAGTTACAATTTCATAACCCGAGAATCAGCCGAAAAAAGCGTGAAGCGGCTGAAAAAGACGTGAAATTTTAGAGACTTCGGAGAATTTGCCGGAGTTCAGATTATGCGGGCCTGTGGGCTGTTTGGTGTTATTTGAGAGCTACAGGCGGAACATTGAAATGGGGGTTTTAGAATATGGCGAGAGGTGAAACAGACCTGTTAAAACAGGTTTTAGAAAAACTTATGTATCTGGACCCGCCAATTAAAAAGTTTCCGGTCACTCCGGAAGATCCGGCAATGGCGGTTTACTTTCTAGATCTGAAAGATGTTTGCTATATCACCACAAAATCAGATCAGGGCCGGGACGAAACCATGTTTATGACTTCCGGCGGCAAAGCGTATTTCAGCAATCTGCGCCTGACGGAGATCGAAAAGAGACTGTCTGAACATCCGCATTTCATGCGAACCAGCAAGTTTTATGTAATAAATTTGACGAAAATTCGCGGTTTGAAGGTGTCTTCAGCGCGTGATCTGTGGTTTGAAGGGCTCAAAGAGCCGGTAGCCAATGCAGTTACCAGCACATACCTGGCCGATTTCGAGAAAAAGCTGCAATGAGCGAACTGCTCAAGCGGATCGAGAAGCTATTACTGACGGAAAAGGCAGTAATAGCTAAAGACGGCACTTTTGTGCCGGTGAAAGATATTCTTTACCTGACCAGCAAACGCGGCGATGTTCTGGCCAATCTTGCCGGAAAGAAGCCGATCACGCTGCCGGGAAATTTGAATGCCTGGGAAAAACTTTTGCGCGGGTTGTTTGTGCAAACACACCGGCAGTATCTTGTCGCTCTGGATAGAATTGAAGGGACTTTCGAAAGGTTTCCCGAGGAACCAGAAGAAGAAAACCGACTGACCAGGGCGGAACTACGGGCAAAAGATGATGAATGTGAAATCAGTCTGCGCGGAACCGAGAAAAGGTTTCCGGTAACGGCTCTCTATGGGCAGAAGCTCAAAAAAACTCTTGGTATTACCCGGTTTCATTATCTTGCACCGGAAAACCCTTCTGACCGGGCTTTAAGGCTTTACGGGCTGATTGACTTCGGCTGGCGGGAACTTTACAGCCTTGATAAGAACGATAAAGCTGCAGTTGAAGCTTTTAAAGCAAAGTGGGATATCAAGCAATTTGATAAAAAGCGCATGCTCAGCTATTTCCGGTTATATGGCGCGAATGAGATTAACACGAAGCGGGTTATCAAAAACCTTATTTATCAAATGTGGCGCTGGATTCAGAAGGGCATCGAGGAGCCAAGTGACGGAAATATCAGATCACTCTGGTATAAGATCAAAGGCGTTCTGGCTCAACATTCCAATATTCTTGGTTCCGGCGATGTTGACACTTTTTACAGCACTTTGCAGGAAATGGTCGAGGATCAGGAACTTTTCAGATACAAAGACTTTGGATTCATGGACATGAACGAACCATACCGCGCGATCGGCGCGAAGAACCCGGAAATCATTCTGGCATCTGAAAAACTCGGACATTACCTGTTTATCAAGAAGCTGGCCGATGCTCAGGGAGTTTCATTTATTTGTTTGAAAGGTGAGCCGGCGGTTATTTCGATGGAATACTTTTCAGACGATCTGAAAGAAAAGTGCGGCGGAAAGCCGTTGACAGTCTTTTCTATTTCGGATGTAGATCCGGCAGGCTACTCGATCGAGCGCAACCTGCTGAGAGGTCTGGGAAAAGCGCATCAAATCAACAAAGTTATAAAACTGGTTGATGTAAGCGCTTTTACAACGGAAGAAATAGGTTTTGTGCGGTTTCCGGTGGTTAGTTACGAGAAGAAAGGCGACCAGGTGAAACCGATTGCCCCGGCAACGATGGGCCAGGTTACCAAGGGCCGCGCATGGTTTGAAGAGGAAATCAAAGATGAACGGCTCTTAACCGAGAAAGACAAGGGCGGCGGCTGGAAAGTCTTTACTATTCACGGTATCGAGAGTGATGCAGCAGACCGCGACATCATTGAAAAAAGATTCAAGGCTGGTTTGCAACGGCTGGTAAAATTGAATAAGGCTGTCAAAAAAACGAAAGGAAAGAAAAAAATATGAGCCAGACAATTTGTTATTGCAAAAACGTTGATGAAAATACCATTGTTACCGCCATTCGTGCAGGGGCTAATGATCTGAAATCTATTAAGAAAGCGACTGGAGCCTGTACCGGAAGCCGTTGTAAAGAGCTTAATCCAAAAGGAACATGTTGTTCTGCGGATATTGCAGCTATTTTGGCACGAGAACTAAATCAAAACCCCGCTAGTGGCTGTTCCTGCTGCTGCGATGATAAAGAATAGTAGTTTTTCAACTTTCCTCGATCTCAACAGAAACGTAATCGCCTTCCTGGGGCGTTCTCTTTTTGAATTTTTCAATGGGAACGTATATTTCCTGGAATACATCTGGTTCATCCGGGTGTTTGATGACAACAACGACAATACCGCCGGTTACTCGGTCAACACAGCCTCTGACACGCTTTTTCTTTTTGCTGCCGTATAAACTGCCTTCGTGACGCTTGGCGCTCATAAGATTCCCTCCTGAGTGTGCTTCTATCTTCATTCTAACAGGTAAAATCAATAAATGACAGATTGTCATTTATTGTCATCGATTGGGCGGGTTTTGCGCTCGGGAGCTGTTTTTACATGGCCCCAATGTCCAGCTGACCAGGCGAACTATAGCCGGTTAACAGGAAAAGTTAGAAAATTACAATAAATGACAAACAGAAAAAACCGGCCTGGTCAGATGGGCATTGCCGCGCCTGCGGAAAGCCCGAAGGGCTTTCCGGGAGTCGGACAGGAGCGAGGCGGCGAAGCTGCCGGAGCCCTGGCCGGCTCGACAGGACGCGGGCCATGTTCCGGAGGTTTGTTTACTTCTTCAGGCTTTTGAAGCTGATCGAGCGCATTCCCTGTTTTTTCAGCTGCATGTTTATCAATGGTAACTGGCGCTGCAGTCCTTCGCGGATGAATTGAACAACATATTTTTCTTTGGTTGCTGCCAGGACATCGCCGGATCTGAGCGCGGCAAGCGCGAGAGTCTGCAGGTCGCGCATCTGGTTGAATGGAACCAGGACCACGGAACTTTTAAAGCGTTCGTTTTCGCGGAAGATCGAGAAATTTTTCAGGCCGTGATATTGGCGCTGTTCACACATTGCGGCAGCGTCAACCAGGTATCGGGCAAGTTCGCGCATGTTGTCCGGAGTCATTTTCACATTTGGGGCGGGAAGATTCTGTAGCAGGGCGTAAGGATCTTTATCCTGGTCGGCAATTGAGATTTTGAATTGTGGAGCCCATTCCGTGAGTGGGGCGGGTTTTTCGGCTGCAGCTGGAGTTGGCTTGTGTGTTTCCGGCTTGCTTGGCGGTTTCTCGGTTGGTTCTGCCGGTGCCGGGTTGGTGATCCAGGTCTCAAGTTCTTCTTTGAAAAACAGAACGTGTTTCCCGACTTTATGCGGTTTTAAACGACCTTTTGAAACCCAGTTGCGCAGAGTGCCTTCCGTGACTTTCAGGTATGTGGCCGCTTCTTTGTAATTCATGGTCTGCATGCTGAACCTCCCCTGAGAAAAGTAATTTGTCATCTATTGATAATATATGTAATTTATTGTCATTTTCAAGCGGTATTTTCTGCATTTGAAAAGGGTTTTCAGCGGTTTGCCGTTGCGGCAAATACTTTGGCCCGAAAACCTTTTCCCCTGCGGAGCCGCCCGTCGATGCCCCTGGCCAACCGGCCCGGGGCGGCAAAGTCAAGGCGGGGACCCGGCCGGCGCAGCCGGCTGGGGTGGGGGCCTTTACTTTGTCGATCCGGGCGGTATCTAAAAGTTTCGACGGGCGGTGCAGCGGGGAAAGGATTTACGGAAGAGATATTAACCGGTTTCCCCTGTGGTGAGCCCAGAGGGAGTTCGGTAGTTGACGGGCAAGCAACACACAGCCCGTTGGCGGAAAAATGCGCCAAAACGGCATTTTTTTAGCGTTTTTTGAAAAAATGCCTGGTGGGTGTGCCGTGGGGCTGGTTCGTGTGTTTTTTAAGTCACTGGCGGGTAAAAACTTCGGTTTTGGGCGCAAAGCAGAAAGGCTGAAACGGCCCTGTGGGACGCGAACGGGCTGAAAAGATACGCTGGCCCCTTCCCTGAGACATAAGAGTTTTAGGAAATGAGAGAGAGGCTAAAATCTCCTAGCACAGTTTCATTAATAGTTTTATTTTGCAACATCATGAAAATTTTAAGGTAATTTTGAATGCCTCTAATCAAATGTTCTCTCAGACGGCTTAGCAATGGCAGAAAGTATTAAATGCTTGCTATAATTAATAGATATTTTCCAGCCTTCCTGACTTGAATATTCCCAACCTTTTTCAAGCGAAGTACCTTCTTGTCTTATATATGTTTGCATAGACGGAATTTTATAAGCGCTTATAATTTCTTTTACAAATTGCTCGGCAGTAAGATCTGTCGTATTAAATAGGTTATTGGTATCTTGGAAAGCTATAAGATTCACGCGTTTATCTTTGTCTGCCGTAATAACAACTGGGCCGGATAAAAGCAATTGACCGCTAATCATATACCCATTACCGAGTTTACTAATAGCCCAAACGTCTTGAGGAATTTTTTCCTTCAGAATTTTTAGAGCCTCTATGGCGCACGAACCTATAGACAACCCTTTTATCACTGGACCCTTCGTAGAATACAAAATGCCAGCTGGTATGGCTGCAAGTTCTTTTTCCTCTAACTCCTTAAGACGCCGCTGTTCTGCTTTTTGTTTTTCTTCTTGCAACTTAAACTCTAATCTTTGTTTCTCTTTCTCTTTTACATTTTTTTCTTCCTCAATTTTTCGCATTTTTAGGGCTAGCGCCTTTTGTTCGTCTGCTCGTTGTTTGGCGAGAAAATCTGCTCTTTCATTCTTAAATAAAACCAGTAATTTAGCAGACTCTTTCAAAGCCCGGTCACGCGTAGTAAAGCAAGCAGTGTCACGAACAGCATTGTTGACATCTGTCCAACGCGGAATATATTCCGTCGAAAACAAAGCATTTGGTCCTTCCTCTACATGTCTTTGGACTGCTGCTGTTACTGCAGCGAAATCTTCTTCTGTCCAAGCAAGGAGTGCTTTCCCCAGCAGATTTTCTGTAAATTCATTCAGCTCCCCAAAACTTGAGCCATACCGACTTTGGGCCCAAAAGAAAAATTGGGCTAGCGGCAATGGTGACTCTAAATTTAAAGAATTGCCAGAACTAGGCTTGGTTACTGCTGTTGGCTTCATCGGAGTTGTGTTTGTCACGGGCTGGTTGACAATGGTCGTTATTGTTGACTCTTTTGCTTTTTTTAGATATTCGTCATGGCGCGCCTTATTTTGCAATGCGTGTTGTTGGCGATATTTATTGAGGTCGCTTTTTTCCTTCACGTTTTTCACAAACTCTAAAGATTTTTCTATCGCAAAATCGGCATTATGAAACACATTGCTTGTGCGCTCCGACCCAAAGCAGTCTTTCCAGCTAGAAACATCATTTTTCCCAACCAGGGGGCTGGCCCCTTCCTCAGCAAATTTTTTTACCGCTGCTAAAAAAGAGTCAAAATCTTCATCGGACCATAGCATAAATGATTTCCCGAAATATTCAACAGAGGGGGGCTCAAGCCGAGCAATTTCGGCATCACTATGCACATTCAGGTATTGAGCTTGAAATAAAAATTGAGCCAGTTTCAAAGGAGAGTCAAAAGTAGCCGTGTTAGAAGCAAAACAGATAACACTCTGATTGCCAACAATAGCCAACAGACAGACCAATACAGCCAATGAAAAAACACTACGATACATAAATATGCCTCCACACCTTGCTAAATAGCAACGAAAACGACCAAATTACCATTCAACTTTTTCTGCAATAATACCTTGTTGAAAGGTAACTTCGCCGACAATGCCAGAAACAATTACTTCGGCGCCCGTATTACAGTTCTGAATAATATATTTCATTTGCTCACGCGGAATGTTTTTTATTTCAACAAATATAGGACTCATGTCCATCATATCCTTTTTGAGCAAAAACATTTGGCCGAAATACTGGCCCAAAGCAGCAACTTTAACTTTTTTTCCAGACAAAGAAGCGATATCAAGTTTTAAGTTATAATGCTCCCCGTACGTGAGACACAAAATCGAGAAAAATAAGTTAGAATGAACCTACTATGAATAAACGCAATAGCTATACACCCGAACTCAAAACCAGAATCGTTCTTGAAATACTCAAGGAAGAGATGACAATTACCCAGATCGCTGAGAAGTATCAAGTTCATCCGAATATGCTGACCAAATGGAAGCAGGAGTTTATCGAGTATTCGCAGGGCGCTTTTAAACGCGGCAAGACAGAGTCCGAGAAGGAACTGCGCGCTGAGAAAGAGCGCAGTCAGGAGCTTGAGAAGCTTGTTGGCCAGCTGACCTATGAGGTTGACTGGTTGAAAAAAAAATCTGCACAATTCGGCATCAAGATCAGAAAGGCTTAAAATGGTGAATTTAGCACATGATAGGCTGTCTGTTATTCGCCAGGCCGAGCTGGTCGGGGTAAACAGAACCAGTGTTTACAGAAAGGAACCTGCCTATAAGGAAAACGAAGAGAATATTGCTATCATGAACCAGATCGACAGGATTCACACCGATTTCCCGACTTATGGCTATCGTATTATCACCAGATTGCTTACCAACGCTGGCTACCAGATAAATCGCAAGCGGGTGCGGCGGTTAATGAGAAACATGGGCATCTATGCAATATATCCTAAGCCCAATCTCAGCAAGCTTTTGCATGCAAAGTATCGTATGCCCTATCTGCTCCGTGGCCTTGAAATAACAGAGCCGGATCAGGTCTGGGGAATCGATATTACGTATTTGCCCATGGGCAAGGGTTTCATGTATATGTTTGCCATAATCGACTGGTATAGCCGCTGCATTGTTGATTATGAACTGTCCTTGTCTCTTGAGAAGTCCTTTGTGATGACCTGTTTGAAGAGGGCACTGTCCCGGAAAAGGCCTGCAATAATAAACAGTGATCAGGGCAGTCACTTTACCAATCAAGACTATCTTGATCTACTCAAGGCTCACGGGGTTAAGGCCTCCATGGATGGTAAGGGACGTGCCACAGATAACGCAAGAACCGAGCGGTTCTTCAGAACAATGAAGTATGACTGCGTCTATATCAATGAGTTCGCAACACCACGAGAGTTAAGACGAGCGATAGACAAGTATATCAAGACCTATAATTATCAAAGACCATGCCAGGCTATTGGATATGAGTTTCCTGGCGACAAATACGCTGAAAACAGCCTGAAGATGGCTGCCTGAACACTATGAAAGGAACCACCTTAAATTTTTCGAAAAAATGTCTTGCAAACGGGGGGCATTACAAGTCATCAATATCCATTGAT
>Ga0209200_1003830_pt1 | contig 12685 bp, 10 predicted proteins | sample AD_UKC033_MetaG_FD_184406 | JGI IMG/M metagenome (GOLD analysis project Ga0209200, IMG submission 184406) | Active sludge microbial communities of municipal wastewater-treating anaerobic digesters from USA - AD_UKC033_MetaG (SPAdes) (version 2) | ecosystem: Engineered > Bioreactor > Anaerobic >...
CACCACCTATACCAAGGCCCATCGCAAGAATGAGCGGTACGGTGATTGGCCCGGTAGTGACGCCGCCGGAGTCCCAGGCGATGCTGGCGAAATCTTCCTCGCTGAACCAGGTAAGAATCAGAACCGCCAGATAAGATGAAATCAGCAACCAGCCGGTTGAAAAACCGTAGAGAATGCGGGCAACACCAGCCAGCAGGCCGATGCCGACACCTAGCGAAACAGTACGAACCACACCATTGCGGGTTACCATGCCGACCGTCAGATCTTCGACAGTGCTGCCAAGCGCGCTAAGAGCCGGCTCAGCCACGGTCGAGCCATAGCCCATTCCGAACGCAAAAAGAAAAACCAGTGCGATTCCGACCATTGTCAGCTCTGGTCCAAAGAGCGGTGGGCGCTCGACGATATGCTCATATCGGCGATTCTCAGCATCGTAGCGCGAAGGTTCGAACGGCACCGGGCGCGGGGTTCCGGCACGATCTCTGAAATAAAAGAAGCGACTGGCCTCGCCATGTTGTGTAAAAGCGGTCAAAACTGATTCTGGCTCGAAAGGTTCGAGTATGACACGACCTTCTTCGTGAGTTTCGCTTCTGAAAACCTGCGGAAGCGGCCTGCCGACCTGATCGCCGAGCGGGGCCAGCCCGAGCCTGATGCCGCTGGTCAGAACCGCCATACCGACCAGAGCGAAAACTATACCGAGAACGACTTCATCTGGCCGACGCGGCCGGTCTCGCAGCATGAAAACCAGAACGACGATCAGCAGAAGCACTATCGGAATTACGGCACGAAAAGCCAGTCCAGACTCGGTTTTTATTACTTCACCGAACTGATTGCCACCTTTACCTTCAGATTGCAGCGAAACCGACTTGACAGATGCGATAATCGCGCGCTCATGCGAAGAAGCACGTCGCACAAGCCAATCCTGCAGAGACATTCGACCGAGCAGTTCGCTCCTGCGCTCTTCATCAGCCAGTGAGCGCAGAACCAGACCATACTTTTCATCATCTCCATAATAAGCACGGCGCGCGGTTTCATCGCCACGCTGAAAGGCTATGGCCGCCAGTTTGTCTTCAGATGGCACGAGCATAAGGGCGTTGCTGCGGTTGGTCGGCGCAAAAAATTCGGTTACCGCCACCGGTTCGGGCGTGGACGCGTTGAGGAAAATGCCCAGGAGAAGGACTCCCAACACCGGAAACAACGAAGCGAGCGCCACCACTCCAAAACCCGAGGCGCCACCTTCCTGTCGGCCGGCAGATCGGCTGACACCGATACCCATTGCCAGCACCAGCGGAACAGTTACCGGGCCGGTGGTTACCCCCCCGGTATCCCACGCGAGATTAACTATGCCGGCCAGGCTCTTGTCGCGCAGACACCAGGCCGAAAGGGCAAGCAACAACGGCACCATGATAAAAATGAACGGCTTGATCGGAATGCCGTAATAAAAACGCGCCATACCAAAAGCCACCGCGAACCCAACGCCGATGCCAATAGCCATGACCAGACTGTTGGTGTCGATTTCCAGCAGGCGGAAAAGAAGCGGAGTTTCCCAGGGCGTGACAGTGATACCTGCCAGTCTGAGCGAAGCGATGGCCGGCTCTGCCAGAGTTGCGCCAATTCCGAGCAGCAGACCAAAAAACATGATAACCATTATGCTGCAACGCTGGGGCAACTGCACTCCTACTCTTTCGCCAAGCGGCATCAGCCCGAGGAAAAGGCCTTCCAGAAAAAATGCGAGGCCAAGCACGACCATGCCGATACCGGTCGAAATCTGCAGTGCATCTGTCGGTGGCGCATTGAGCACCAGTATTTTGAAGCCAACCAGGTATAAAATTATGAAGGTAACGGCGCTGATCTGTTCGCCGATTCTGGTTCTGGCATAGTTCCAGATCATTGGCAGGGCAGTGCGCCATGGTATATTGATTCGTTCAGAATTAGACATTTGTCACCTATAAGCAGTTTTTACACGGCCGCCTCGAAAACCTCACACCGCTGCCGCGAATCTGTCGTAAATTATTGGAACGGGCCCATGTTAGCCGCGAAACACCATGATGTCAAGCGACTGCACCAACCTGCACAATTCCCGGTCACAAAGCAACCGACATGCTGTGCCCCCTGTTTTTTGAAGTCCGGCTAAGCATGGGAGAAGAAGATGGCGTCAGGCGAGGTCGCAGAATCAAGGTTGTTACGATAAAAGTCACCGGCCGCCATGCTGATCTACCAGATACCACATCAGCACAATGATCTGTAATAGAAAATTTGCATATTATTTGTCACACGCCCGGTCTGTTTACTTATCCTGAGAAGAGATAAACTGTATCTTGTTCATGGCTATAATTTGACGATAAGTATTAGGTATAACGCTTCATAACATAAGCAAATAAGAGAGTTGTACAAGGAGGCAGAAATGTCAGATCTGAGGAAATTTGTAAGTCTTTTCATCGTGTTGGCGCTGGTTTGTTGCGCCAACAGCCTGTCAGCCCAGGAACTGAACCAGAATTTCGCGCACTCGCTCGCCATCGGCGCATCAGCGCAAAGCTACGAGCACCGCATCGATCTTCCTGAGAACTGGGCTGCTGAAGGCAAATTCTTTATCGGTCGCACGCTGAAACTTGACGGTAAGCTGGTCATCGAACGCGAAGAACTGGCGAAAACCTATTATTACGTCAAGGTTCGCCTGCCCAAAGCCACTTTGTGGTTCGCCAAAGGCAACATCGACATCACGCTGAAAGCCGGCGATGCAGCCACAATCGTACCGGTTCTGGCAGCTCCGGTCGGGCTCAAGGTCTATGGCGAAAGCTACCCGAAATTTTCGTGGAGCGGCGCCGGCAACTATTCGGCAATCAGCCTGCTCGACCGCAACAATGGCGGCACCCTCTGGGAGCGCGTTATTCTCAACGACCATGCCTGTGTCATGGATGAAGGCTACGTCAAGGTCGGTGGCAAGTATACCTGGGCCGTCAGGCAGTCTGACGAGACCGGCCGCTATTCTTTTGAATCTCAGGCTAATTTCAGGGTTGGCACCAAGCAGGTCAACTGCAGTCATTGTTTCGGCCATGGTTATCTGACCTGCCGCAGCTGCAACGGCTCCGGGCACATCGTCACCACCGGCCCCAACAACACGCCGGTCTACAAGATCTGCTACACCTGCAACGGCACCGGCCGCGAACGCTGCACCTTCTGCAACGGCACCGGCCATGTTACAGTGCCCAACATCATTCCCGAATAAATTGATCAGACGGCGGGTCTCCAGCCTGCCACAAATTGCTGTAAAGGCGCTTCTGCAACTTGCAGAGGCGCTTTTTTGCAGGCTCTGAAGCGATCAGGCAACAATGATGTCATTTTGTCGGATATGAGATAAAATAGAGCGAAGGAAGCCAGCTGACCGGCCCATGTGTGACCGGCTGCATCCGACACTGGAGAAGCAAAATCATGGATAACGCTACCAGGATTATATCTTACCTGTTTTCGCAATGGGACAGCCGCTTCGGCAATATCGAGCTGACGCGATTCGGACCTTCGATCGACCAGACACTTATTGCAACGCTGGTTTTTCTGCTGCTGACAGTGGTGCTGCTGACCATATTTCGAAAGCTGCGTGATAGAACAAAGAAATTAGGCGAACGCGAAGAATTCACGCTGAAACTTCGCAATTTAACCCTGTTTTCATCGACCGAGCTGTCTGATTTTCTGCTGCTGCTCCTGCGCCTGGTTCGCGCCCTTGCTCTGCTGTTTCTTTTTTTCTGTTACGTCACTCTGATTACCGGTTTCTTTCCGGCGACGCGAGGACTGGCAACTGCTGGCCTGCGCTGGCTGTTCAACAATCTCACCAGCCTGGGCTACTTTCTGTGGTCTTCGCTGCCGGGCCTGATAGCAATAGTGCTGATTGCACTGCTGACTTCGCAGGCGCTGAAACTGGTTCATATCGTCATGGGCGCGATCGAACGCGGGCGTTTTTCAATGCCGGGTTTTCATCGCGACTGGGCCAATCCGACCGACAAGCTGATAAGCTTTCTGCTGATCGCCTTGGCAGTAGTGCTCGGAGCCCCTTTCCTGCCGGGTTTTGATACTCCGGCATTTCGTGGCATTTCGGTGTTTTTTGGTGTATTGCTCTCTCTTGGCTCGACAGCAGCAATCGCCAACGTCGTTGCCGGTGTAGCGCTGATTTACATGCGCGCCTGCCGGCCGGGCGACCGGGTTAAGATCGGTGAGATCGAAGGCATAGTTCTCGAAACCGGTCTGCTGGTAACGCGGGTGCGAACGGCTGAAAATCAGGTTATTACCCTGCCCAATGGTCTGGTGCTCGGACAGCCGGTTATCAATCTGTCGACACTGGCAAAAGAAGAAGGTGCCGGCATGAATGTAGATCTGACGCTTGGTTACGATCTCGACTGGAGACTGGTGCATCGCCTGCTGCTGGCGGCAGCTGAAAAGACCGAAGGCATCAGCAAAAAACCGGCACCTCATGTGTTGCAACGTGATCTGGGTGACTTTTCGGTAGCTTATCGCCTGCAGGCCTTCACCAACAATGCAGCGCGACTGCCTCTGACTCATTCGGCCCTGCGCGCCAACGTGCTCGACGTCTTTGCCGAAGCCGGTGTCGAAATACTCTCACCTGTTTACGAAGCCAATCGTGACGGCAGTAACACTGTCTTACCAAAAGCAGCGCCACCCCCCGAACCAGTTCTGCCGGCGCCGGCAAAAATCTGATTTTCCAGACAGAAAACATGCATTCGTCCTTTGTCGTCAGGGCCCGATCGTCCTGACCACAAAAATGAGCGCAATCTAAAAATCATGCTGATTTTTTTTGCCGTAAAGACAAAGAAGTGGTATAGTGGCGATGGCAAACCTGCTGATACCGGGAGTTCAGGTCACAAATCCAGAGTCCCGTTACGGCGTGTTTGGATAAGGGGCTGTAGCTCAGCTGGGAGAGCGCGACATTCGCATTGTCGAGGCCGACGGTTCGATCCCGTTCAGCTCCAACGGAAAACCCGCCACAAAGGCGGGTTTTTTCGTTTAAAGAAACTACATCGGTGGTCTCTTTGATCGAAGCAAACCGCCAAGGGATTTTCTGTTCGCAAGTATTTGTGCGAAAAGCTTGCAAAGTGTCTGATTATGGGGTAAAAAAGAAATGACTGGAGAGGTGCCGGAGTGGTCGAACGGGGCGGTCTCGAAAACCGTTGAGGGCTTTGCCTTCCGCGAGTTCAAATCTCGCCCTCTCCGCTTTTATTTTTTCTGAAGCTTTATTTCAAACAACGCCCGCAACTACTTTGTTGCGGGCGTTGTTTTTAAGAGCTTAAAGCCTTGTCTGGCAAACCTGCATGCGCTTGTAAATCAGGTCATTCACCGCTTCAACCGATTTGTCGGCGACTTCGTGGTCGGCAAAATACAGTTCAACAGCGCCTTCAAGACCCCTCAGATTAGCAACGCACGACTTATTGTCGCATTTACCCGGTTGAGTCGCATTTCTCTCAGCATCGACGAACCGCCTACTACGACTGCAATGAGCAAAACCAGCACAAAAACGATTACCAGCAGACGTCGCATAAATTGTTATCCTTCAAAGCTTCAGACTACCTGCCCGGGCGGGTGACCGGCCGTTGTGGAATCGAGGGACGCGTTGTGACTGCAGTCTGAGCAGCTGCGGTCTTTTCCGGTTTGATCAGACCCGGAAAGCCCTTTTTATCAGAAACATGCGGCAGAACTGCTTCCTGTGAACATGCGCCTGCCATAACCAGATTGGCGAGCGACTGGTCCATGGTCTGCATGTTGTCGCCATGACTGGTCTGCATGATCGAAATAATCTGCTCGAGCTTCGCTTCCTTGATCAGGTTTTTCACGGCCGTGTTGCAGATCAGCAGTTCGTAGGCAAGCACCCTGCCCTTGTGGTCTGAACGCGGCATGAGCTTCTGAGAAATGATGGCGCGCAGAACGCCTGAGAGTTCCTGGCGGATCTGTTCCTGATGGTCTGATGGAAAAGCGCCAATGACGCGGTTTAGCTCGTAGCGGGCCTTGTTGATGACATCGACCATGGCCGCCATGGTCGTCGACTTGCCTGAACCGGTCGGCCCGGTTACCAGCACAAGACCATTACGATGATCACAGATCGGCTCGAAAATGCGGCGGTCGAGACCGAGCTCTTCAAAAGTCGGAATTATGGTTGGAATGATTCTGAACACGCCACTGACACCGCCGCGCTGCCGGAAAATATTGGCACGGAAGCGCCCGACATGCTTGACCTCGTAAGAAAAGTCGATTTCGAACCTTTCGCTGAAAGAACGGCGCTGGTCTTCGGTCAGTATCGGCAGCAGAAGCTGGTTCGCGCGTTCCTCGGTCAGGGGCGGCAGGCTGGTGCGGGTGAGGTCGCCGTGAATTCTGATCATCGGCGGCAGTCCGACGACAAGATGCAGATCGGAGCCCTTCTGCTCTTTGACCTGAAACAGCAGATCGCGCAGATCTCGGTATTCGCTGAGTGTAACGGCGACGAATTCTTCTTCCGGCTGAATCTCAGGGTCGAAGTCAGCCAGTTGCAGACGTTCGCGCTGCAGCAGTTTTTCGATCTGTTCAGGCTTGAGCTGATGCAGAAAGCTGTTGAACTTTTCGGCTTCGCTCTCGCTGAGCGTCACCAGCAGCGTAAACACGCTCGAAAGCGCCTTGTATTGCAGGCTTTTCAGGGTCTTTTCACACCAGAACGAAATGGTTTTGTCGCGGTCGAAGAGTGAAATCAGCAGGGGTTTGATGACCTTGCTGCGGGTCATGCGGGTCAGAGCTTCGACGACAGCCTGTCTTACCGCAATGCTGGGCTGGGTGAAGCCGAGAATCAGCAGATCGACGGTAAATTCGACATCGAGGCGGGCCAGCGCCTTGATTGCGCAGATACGCGCGTTATCGTCAGGATGATGGTCAAAAATGTTGAGCAGGTTGCGAACGGAGGTTGCGTCATGCCCGGCACCAAGAGTTTTAGCGGCCCACGACAGGGTATCGAAATCGTCGTCGCCGAGGGCTCCGATCAATGCATCGGTAGCCACAGAACCGAGGCGGCCGAGCAACTCGCTGGCAAGGTTTCTGATGACCCAGACCGGTTCTTTGAGAGCGTCGCAACGCCTTTCGGCAATCTGGCGACCCCACCATGATAACAGAACCGGCGCGGCAAAAACGAACTGTCGACACGGCCCCGCCCAGCGACAGCTTCCGCCACACATTTCCGCAAAATTATCAAATTTCAGGGAGTCAAACTCCTCAAAATTAACTAATTATACGGAAATTGTGAGCACGCCATTACGAAACCCACCTTTCTCAGGTGGTAGAAACTTATCAGACCAGCTCAGATTAAAGCCATTTACCAGATGATGAAGTCTAGATAGTTTTCCCGGTTGATGACTTCATATGAGGCTTTCGGATAGGTCTCAAGCCAGAGAGAAGGCGCCGGCGGCGCTTTGCTGCCGAACTTGGCTTCATAGCCGGACAGCATACCGCCGCGCTCTTCGACAAAGTCGATTTCCTGCTGCGTCCAGGTACGCCAGAAGTAGTTATTCGCGGGCAGCGGCTGGTAAGTCTGCCTTTTCTGGCGCTCTATGAACAGAAAATTTTCCCACAGCTGGCCAACGTCGTTTCTCAACTCGAGCGGGTTAAAATTCGATATCAAGGCGTTTCTGATGCCTGTATCAAAAAAGTAATACTTGTTCTTTTTAACGACTTCCTTGCGCAGGTTTTTGCTGAAGCCGCAAAGCCGAAAGATTACAAATGACTTTTCGAGAATGTCGAGGTAACGCGCGACTGTCTTGCCATCGACACCGAGTTTCTTTGCCAGTTCTGCCAGAGAAACCTCGTTGCCAATCTGAAAAGCCAGCAGTCTGAGCAAATCGAGCACGACCCTGCTGTTTTTGACTCGCTCGAATGCGATGATATCTTTGAGCAGATACGAAGAGGCCAGCTCTCGCAGGGTTTCTTCTTTTTCTGCACGGCTCTCCGCGGTGATTACCTCGGGATAAGAGCCATAAATCAGAAAGTCTTCAAGCTTTTCTTTCAACTCGAAACGATTCAGACCAGCAGCCAGTTCTTTTTGCGATACCGGGAAAAGCGTAAGCGTTTTTTTTCTGCCGGTAAGCGGCTCGCCGACCTGGCCGGCCAGATCGAAAGAAGAAGAACCGGTAACTATGACCCTTAAGCCGGGGTTGTTATCTATCAGCATCTTGAGGCCAAGCCCGATCTCAGGAATTCTCCGGGCTTCGTCTATTGCGATGAGCTCATAACCCCCGGCATATTCGACAAGCCGTTCTGGAATTCTGCTCGTGAACAGGCTGGCGATCCTGATATCTTCGCCGGAATCAAGGCGGAATTTGAGCCTGGTTTCGCCCAGAAATTTCTTCAGCAGGGTTGTCTTACCGACCTGGCGAGGCCCGTAGAGCACCAGCACCTTGCCCTTTTTCAGGTGTTTATCGAGATTATCAAAAACCCTTGCGATCATACATACCTCCCAGGCATTGCATCTTTCTTTATTGTAATACGACTCCTCAAAATAATCAAATTTCAAGGAGTGTGGCTCCTCAAAATCAAATTATTTCAAGGAATTGCATTCAGGAAAGCTGGCGAACCCATGACGAGATTGCGAAGAATCAGAACGATGGTTTATTTGCGGTTGAAGCTATATAATCAGTAAAGTGCAGACGCGCAGGCAGCAGGGAACATTGGATGTCGGAGCACACGATAATGCCGGGAGTTGAGATAATTTTCGAAGCAGTGCATGGCAGTCAGGCTTTTGGCCTAGATGGGCCGGGTTCTGACATTGATATAAAGGGTATCGTCATTGGCCCGGCCGACTGGTATCACGGCTTTTCGGAAGCGCCTGAGCAGCTGATTCTGAACAAGGATCACACGCTTTACGACATCAGAAAGTTCTTCAGATTGGCCATAGAGGCCAACCCCACCGCACTTGAGATGCTCTGGGCACCTGAGACATGTATCAGAGTAAGCACGCCGGCGGCAGAGAAACTGCTTGCTGCGCGCGAGAAGTTTCTTTCGCTGCGGGTAGCCGACAGTTTCGGCAAATATGCGCTGTCACAATTGCGCCGTATCAAAACGCACCGGCGATGGCTGCTGCAACCACCGACCGAGCAGCCACAACGCCGGCAGTTCGACCTGCCGGCAAAGCCGCTTATTTCAGGCGATCAGATGGGGGCCGCCGATGCGCTGCTTAACAGCGGAAAAATCGCCAGCGAAGAAATCTCGCCGAACTTTCTGCTGATGCTCGACCGCGAAAGAAGCTACCGCGCAGCGCAGAAAGAATGGCAGCAATATGAAGCCTGGAAAAGAGAACGCAATCCGGCCAGAGCCGCGCTCGAAGAAAAGTTCGGTTATGACACCAAGCACGCGCTGCATCTGGTACGCCTTCTACGCATGGCTCTCGAAATTCTCACGAGCGGCGAAGTCATCGTCAGACGCCCCGATCGAGAAGAACTGCTGGCAGTCAAACAGGGCGCCTGGAAGTTCGACGACCTTATCGACTACGCTGAACGAACGCAGCAGCAGGTTCAGCAGGCCCGGGCTGCCAGCCCCCTGCCGGAATTACCAGACAAAGCAGAGTTGAACCTGCTGTGCAGCGAAATTATCGGAGAATGCTTGAATGATCGAAAACGAAAAGCTTGAACTCGGCCGCGAATTTGTCAGCAGGAACTCTGCCGGCCACCGGATATTGCTGGTCGGGATAACCGGCAGTCACTATTACGGGTTTCCGGCACCAGACAGCGACCTCGACCTCAAGGGTATTCATGCGGTGTCGCTGCGCGAAGTCGTTGGCCTTTCGCGACCGCAGGCAGCGATAAACATCGAGCAGAACTGGCGTGGCTGTCTTTGCGATTTTACCAGCAACGAGATCGAGCAGGCCTTGCGACTGCTGTTGAAAGGCAACGGCAACATGCTCGAGCGCATTTTCTCGCCGCTTCAGCTATTCGAAACCACAGAGCTGAAACAGCTACAGGAGCTGAAAAGCAATTATCTGTCGCGGCGCTTCTATCATCATTACCGCGGTTTCTTTCAGAAAAAGTGTGAGGAATATGAGAAAGCCGGGAATTTCCCGATAAAGCCGATGCTTTATATCTACCGGGTTGCGCTGACCGGTATTCACCTGCTGCTGACCGGCGAAGTCGTCGGTGACGTCAACATAACGGCAGCAGAACACGGCTTCGCAGAAATCAGCGAACTGGTAGAGATTTACGCGGCCACTTCCGAAAAAAGCAGCCTGAATGAGGCCAGTTCAGGCCGTTTTGTCGCGCGCTGGCCGCTGTTGCAGGAAAAACTCGACCAGGCACTCGAGAAGTCGATTTTACCTGAGGTTCCACCCGGCGAAGACCTGTGCTCAGAATGGCTGATCGCCTTACGCCTGAAAAGCGGTTTCTGAAGTTCGCAAAGTGATTGTTACAGCCGGTTAAGAAAGTGCTGAGGGTCTTTTGAGAAAGCCGGAAAAAGTTCGCAGGTAAGAATGACCGGTCGAGCCTGTGGAAAGCGCTCGATGAAGACTGACAAGCCTTTGGCCGACTTACTCCGGCCTGATTTAACTTCGATCGCGTAGAGTTTTTCGTGATGCCTGTAGACGAAATCGACTTCGGCGTTGCTTTCGCGCCAGTAGAAGACCTCGCCGGGCAGCTGCAGCAGCTGCGCACCAACGGCAGATTCGAAGATGTGCCCGCGCTGTTCCGAATCTGCAGATGCCGGCAAGCCGGCTGCCATTGTGCAAAGCGCCGGGCAGGCAACAATGATTTTGGGGCTGGATGAGCGTGTACGCCATGGCCGGCTCGAATATTTTTCGAGAGTATTCACCAGAAAGGCGCCGGCGTAGAGTTCGAGGTAGTATTTTACGAGATCGGTGTTTCCTTTGTCCTGAAGCTGGCCCAGCAGTTTTGTATAGGTGATTTCGCGGGCCGGGTAATGGCACAGAATACTGAACGCCTGCCGGAAAAGCGCGGGATTGCCTACTTTTCGATTCAACAGAATGTCTTTGCCAATAACCGCTTCGACAATTGAATCTTTCAGATAGGCATACCAGCGTTCGTAGTCGTCTTCAAACCTCACCGCACCGGGGTAGCCACCATAGCGCAGGAATCGCTCGAGATCGTAGTCAAACGCCTGCTGCATTTCTGCGAAGGTCCAGTGATGAATTCTGGTCAGTTCAAAACGGCCGGCCAGGCTTTCGGTCAGCCCGCTCTGAATCTGCAGAGCGCTTGATCCAAGCACAACGACGCGCAGCTCGAAAGGATTTTTGTCCCAGAGTGCCTTCAGGCTTTCAGACCAGTTTGGAATCTTCTGCACTTCGTCGATTGCCAGCAACGAGCCTTTTCCCATCAGAATGGCTTTCTGCCATTGTTCGAGCAACCAGCTGCTGTCAGAGTTGAGAACATCGTCAGCACTGGCATAGTGGAAGGGCGCAGCATATCGCTCGAGCAGCTGCTTTATCCCTGTAGTCTTGCCAACCTGCCGGGGCCCGACAAGAACCTGAATCAGAGGTTCTTCGGCCAGCAGCCTTTTTTCGAGTCGCGCCACAAACGCACGTTCGTATTTAACAGCCATACCACAAGCATACTAATTTTTGCTAGATCAGTCTAGTAAAATTACTAGACTGATCTAGTGTTTCTCAAATCATTGGCTACAGACCCTGCTGAACACTGTTGCCGAAGCCAACAACATCAACTTCTCAAAAGTCCTGCAGAAATCACTGGCCAACCACTATCAAAAAAGAAACACCTGAAAATACATCTGTTAAACCAGAAATGCAGTCGCAAGTATAACATCCGCAAACACAAACCAGTTATCGCAAGCTTTACGTCAAATTTTTTATTTAGCTTTCTCATATCAGAATCTGCCTCTGATGCCAAAAACCGGGCCGGAATAGACGACCCGCGAGGTGCTGCCTTCTGACGCATCGTTCAGCATGAAATGGCGATAACCGAGCATGCCGTAGCATTCGCGCTGTGCTGGCGCAGCGGCGTAATCGCGACCAAGTACCAGGGCCAGATCGAAATCAGAAAGCCGGTTTGGCTCACCGTTGCGGTCAAGATCGAAATACTTGAAGGAACCGGTCAGGCCGGCAGCAAAATTCTGTTCCAGTCTGGTGTGCAGTCGACTGAATCTGGCACCGCACAACACCCGCAAACCACCGGTGTCATATTCTCAGACCGTCTGTGCAAGGCCAACTCCCAGCAGATGATTGCGAACCCGCAGCGACGAGCCAGGCGCATAATTGTAGCCGTCAAAAGTAACCAGCCGGTTGAGATAACCGCTGTGATTGAACTGAAAATAGTCGAGCTGCAGCTGCGTATATTCGGAAAACTGCCAGCGGCCCACATCGACAGCCATGCTCCTGCCTTCAAATTCGTCAGCAACGTATGGCGCTTCGACGTCAGTCGGCTGAACCGGCCCCCGGTCTTCGTAGAGAACTTGCATGCCAGTTCCGGGAACCGGTGGCGGCGGAACAGTCTCGATGCCCTGTCACGCTAATCCATGGCCGGCAAACGCAAGCAAAACAAGCAGAAGCGTCACGACTCTTGAACGAAACATGAACAGCATTGCGTCCCCTTTTTGATCCTTTGGCAATTTTTTACAATCGAGCAAAGAGTTCAGAAGCTGTTATGCAATTTTTAACTATCGGCTTTATTTATTTTTAATTGCATGGCAGAATTTGGCTGAGAGGTGATTGGCA
>Ga0209200_1003831_pt1 | contig 12685 bp, 21 predicted proteins | sample AD_UKC033_MetaG_FD_184406 | JGI IMG/M metagenome (GOLD analysis project Ga0209200, IMG submission 184406) | Active sludge microbial communities of municipal wastewater-treating anaerobic digesters from USA - AD_UKC033_MetaG (SPAdes) (version 2) | ecosystem: Engineered > Bioreactor > Anaerobic >...
ACTGTTAAATGAAGATTATAAACATAAAACAGAAGATACAAAAGGCAATAAAGAAGTTTATAACAAAGATTTATAAAAAGATAAAGAGTGTTGATCTGCTTGATGGACAAAGAAGAGGAGAGATAATCTTTAGAAGAGTATTCTTTCTGATTGTAATGGCAATGCTTATTTATCTGTTTCTTTTAATAGTTGTAGGAAAGAAAGAGGATATTGATGTAGAGGAAGTTAAAGCACAGGAGATTGTAGTAGAAGATAAAGTAGAATGGGTAGATGGTAACAGGGTAACCACAAAAGCAGATGGAAGTATTGAGATTGTTCCTGCTGAAGTGTTTATGAGCAAAGAGCAGTTAGATAAGTTAAATGAGGATAAGTTAAAGGCACAGAAGATAGAATTATTTTTTAGGGAGAATAGAAGAAATGCACCACTAGCCGATTATTCAGAAAAGTTTGTTGAAGTGGCTAACAAATACAACTTAGATTATAGATTACTACCTGCTATTGCAACCGTAGAGAGTGGTGGTGGAAAGAGTAATTTTAGAAGTTATAATGCTTGGGGGTGGGGAAACAAAGGTTTTACTAGTTTTGAGGAAGGAATAGAAGTTGTTGGAAGAGGATTAAAGACTGGGTATATAGATAAGGGGAGAGATACAGTAGAAGAGATAGCACCAGTTTATTGTCCTCCTAACTATAAAAACTGGGCAAGAAGTGTTAATCAGTTTATGTTAGAGATAGAAAGGATAGAGAGTAAATAGTAGTTCTTTAAAAAGGAAGTGCCTTACACCCTTGCTCTGGATAGAGGACTCTGGGGCATAGGTGTAGGGCATAGCCTTATACTAGATAGCGAGATTACAAGTTATCTAGTGGGGGGGCTGGACTGGGCAGTTACGGTCCCCCTAGTTATCTAAATTAAAAGACAATAAGTAATATGGAGAAAAACGATTGGAGAGAAGAATTACAAGAAATAATAGAGGAAGAAGAAACAGATATGGAAAGACCAATGATACCAAGATATGCAAAGGGTTATGCAAAGTTAGTTTTAGAGAACTTTATATCTAGTGTGATAGAGAAGGAGAGGAAGAAATTAGTATCGGACATAAACGACGCATTGAAAGATAGCATAAAAAATAATGAGAGTGTTAGTAAAGTTATAGAGAAGATAGATATTAAGGTTTTTGATATTGATGAATCGTCCACTATAAGAATTGATATGGTTAATATGGTAAATAGTGAACTAGACAAGGCAAGGGAAGATAAAATACAAAACATATTTACTAGAGAGGAGTGGGGATTAATGTACGAGAGTTTGATATACAGATTTGGAAATGATAAGGGGTTTAAGCATTTAGAACAGAAAATACTTGGTATGAGAAAGTTATCTAAATTAAAAGACAATAAGTAATATGGAGAAGAAAGATTGGAAAAAGAAACTAAGAGAGTTGTCATTTATGAAGGGTTATTATTTTAAGTTAGAGGACAACGGTTTGGTTGAGAAGAAAGATGACCAGTTAGTTTTTAATAGAAAGGATTTAGAGGACTTCATATCCTCAGAGATAGAGAAAGCAAGAGAAGAGGGGAAATTAGAATATATACTGTCCCTAGGTTGGCAAGATACCAATAATGAATATGTAAAAGAAGTTTTAGAAGATGCAGATAGGATAGCTAATGAATTATCTAAATTAAAAGACAATAAGTAATATAGAAAAGAAATATAAATTATTAGAAGAAGAAAATGAAGAGAAAAACTAATGAATATCTAAAATTTGGGTTGTCGTTTGTGAATGCAGATGATTTGTCGGCAATAGAATATATATCAAAGAAAGAAGAATATTCTGTTTACGACAATAGTAAAGTGGGTAAAGACAGATTTACTTATAAAATACATTTGAAGACTGGAGAATCATTTCAAGTTACGCTTGTAGGAGAAGAGGAATTAGAAGTATTTAATCATTTAAAGCTTTTTTCTAAATTGTCAAAAGAAGAAGAATGAGAAAAATAACGAAATGGATACAAGGTACTACCAGATTTTCTTTTAAAGTCCTATGTTTTGATGATTTAGAAGAAGCGAAATATTGGTTAGACATGTATGTTGCAAAAGCAGATAGAGATCAATATGTGATATATAAGTTATTAAAGGAGAAAGAATGAAGGTACTTAAATGTAGGTTAGCAAATTATAACGATAGGGTAGATGGAACAGTATCTCTTAAACTAGATTCTCTTTTAGAAGTCCCTGATAGTGATATAGCAGAGATAAGAGGTATGAGAGGTAATATAGCAATAGCAGTTATTACTGATGTTGTAGATGTATTAGAAGCTGATATAAGCACTAAAGATATAATGGAACACTTGCCAGATGATCCATTCCTAGATACTAGAATAACCCCTAGCCAACAGCAGAGGAGAGATTTATTTGTAATACAGGAAAAGATATTAGGGAGAAAGCCTACAAAAGAGGAACAGGCTAAGTTTTATATAGAGAGAATGGCAAAGATACACGAGCAGAACTTGGAAGAGATTAGAGAGTTGGATAATTTAAGTTTTGAGGAAGAGTAAAATGTTTTGGACAATAGTTGGTGCTTTAATATTTGTGTTCTTTGTAGTCCCTATTGTTTTAGGATTAGTTTTGGAGATTTTAGCAGACTTATTTGAGGAAGATGAGGTTTTAGGTTGTATGGCATTAGTAGTTGTTTTGATAATTTTAATGATTATAATTTTTTAATATTGTATAATATGAATATGAAGGAAGTAATAAGAGCTGTAGCATACCTTTTAGTCTTAGTATTTATAGGTTGTGCTAGTGTCTATTGTGTATTTTTATTATTAAGTTTAATTAAAGCAATGGGTTTATGAAGTCAATATATCAGATAGCAAAAGAGAATAATATAAGTCCAGTAACCTTGTACAAGAGATTAGCTGTTCGTGATATAAAGCCCCATATTGTAAAGGGGGTTATTATGTTAGACGAGGATCAAGAGAGAGCTATTTTAGTTTATGCAAAGAGAGGTCGCAAAAATGCCCAAGACAAAAAAGCCTCTGACAAGGAGGAAGTTAAGTAAAAAACTTGATGAAGCATGGAGTTCGGCTGTTAAGAAAAGGGCTGGATACAAATGTGAAGTTTGTGGTATAGGAGAATCTGGACACCTAAACTCTCACCATATTGTAGGAAGACGCAACCGAATGGTACGCTGGGATATAAGGGATGGAGTCTGTTTATGCGTCAAGCACCATAGATTTGGTATAGAATCGGCTCATGAAGACCCATTGTGGTTTAGGGAGTGGTTAGAGGATAAAAGGTGGGAAGACTATGCCTACCTATACACGATAAAAAATCAGATTAAGAAGTGGACTTTAGAGGACATGGAAGAACAGCTAGAAGAGTTAAATAAGATTATAAATGAGAAATAGGACACTTTTTGTCCTATAAGTGAAGCAGAAGATTTTAAATAATTTGACAAAAGGTAAAAATTAGTTTTATATTGGATATAATTTGTTTACCTACTGCCACCAATGGGAAAAGAAGCTGATTATGTAACCGCAAGCATAGGAGAAGTAGCATTTTTATTATGGCATCAGATTTATCCAGATGATTTAACTTTTAAGCCCTTTGTTGGGTGTGTTTATCATAATACTCATGTCAACTGGGGGGAGATAATAAACTCTTATTGGTTAGGAGAAAAAATACCTTCTTGCGAACTGTCTGAGTGCATAGTAGTTGCTAAGAGGATACTAGATAAGGGAGAGATAAACAAGAAGTGGTACAGGGAGATGAGAGAAGCAATAGAGGATATTAGAGAAGATTATGTCTTTCCAGTTATTTAAAATGGTATAATATATAGAAATGTTTGAGGATTTTAAATGGTACAAGCACTTAGGCCAACACCAGACTGCATGGGCTGGACATATTCTTTATATTTATAACCAGATACCAGAGTGGAAGCCAAAGACCATTGTAGAGTTAGGTGTCTATTTAGGGCACTCTCTTGCTACAATGGCAGAGAGTTGCTTAGATAACGATTTAGACACTAAACTTTATGGCATAGACCACTTTATGGGAGACGAGCATAGTGGTAAGTTTGGGACAGAGATAGAAGATATAGCAACAAAATGTTTGTCCGAATATCCGAATGTTACACTAATTAAAAAGTCATTCAACGAAGCCTTAAAAGACTGGGATGGTGCTATTGACTTGCTCCATATAGACGGGAGACACTTCTACGAGGATGTCAAAGAGGATTTTACTAACTGGAGCAAGTTCGTACCCATAGGGGGCCATATTATATTACACGATACTCAGGTAACCGAGAGGGGTTTTGGTATTAAGCAGTATTTTGCAGAGTTAAGGGAGAAGTATCCTGATTGGGAGTTTAGCGAGAGGACTGAGTCTTATGGTTTAGGTATCATTACAAAGAGGAGCAAATGAAGACAATAATATACACAGCAATATATGGGGGCTATGATGACATCAAGGTACAACCTGTAGGGGTTAAACTCTTTACAGAGGCGACACATCCTAGAAAAGAATCACACCCACGCATGAAGGCTAAGTATTTTAAGTGCAATAGCCACAAACTAGATTGTGATATTAGTATTTGGATTGATGGTAGTGCTACTATTAAGACACCCGACTTTGAGCAGTGGTGTTTAGAGCAACTTGGGGATGGGGACATAGCCTTAATAAAGCACCCTGATAGGGATTGTATTTATGACGAAGCCAATTTTTGTCAATTTATGCCCAAGTATCAGGGGGTGCCGGTTCTTGAGCAAGTGGAGGAGTATAGAAAGCAGGGCTATCCTGCGCACAATGGGCTGTGGGCTTGTGGGTTACTTATAAGAAGGCACAATGACAAGGTAAAAGCATTTAACAAACTCTGGTGGGAGCATAACAAGAAGTATACTTATCAGGATCAGTTGAGTTTTCCTGTTTGTGCCAAAGAGGTTGGACTTGATATTAGAACTATAGACATTAACTTAAATTCTAACAATATAGTGGACTTTAACACTCCACATAAATCAATACTATGAGCTGGTGGGACGACAATTTTAAAAGAAGTGATTTTAGAAGTTGGCTTACAAACGAGGGCTCGTTTAGTAGGTCTATCTTAACCGATTTGGTGAGGGGGTATTCTAGTGTACTAGACTGTGCCTGTGGTACTTGTCTTGACTACTTTGAGTATAAAAAGAAGTTGATACCTGTTAAGTATAAAGGGATTGACTCGTGTAAGGGATTGGTAGACGAGGCGAAGACCTTTGGAATAGATTGTGATTTAGGGGATATAGAGAGTTTGCCCTATAAGGATAAGAGCTTTGACATAGTAACAGCAAGGCATATATTAGAGCATTTAGATTACTACGAGAAGGCACTTGGTGAGATGTGTAGGGTGGCTAGGTACGAAGTGGCTGTTATATTCTTTCTACCTCCACAAGAGAGTGAGGTGTTAGAAAAAGACCCTGCCTTAAAGTATGCAGTAAACATTAATAAGTACGGGAAGAAGAAGTTAGTAGAGTTTGCTTCTCAGTTTGGAGAGGTAAGTTGGGTCTCGGTTGGTTCAGAAGTAATACTCAGGATTAAAAGAAACACCAAAAAGGTAGTTAAAAAGAAGATAGTTCCTAAGAAGGAAGTGGGGGGCTGCTCCGAGACAACAAATATATAAAACACCTTTTAACAAATGAACTACTTTGTTTACAATCATCATGATTTTTGGCAATGGGGCATTCCTGATAACGACCTAATGGAAAGTGATATAGTTTTTCTATGGGCTGATTTTCCATTTAGAAATGAGGTAAAGACATTACAGGCTATGGGTAAAAAGGTAATAGTTTATGAACATGGCTTTGGTTCATTGTTTGATTATGAGCTAAACAACAGGGATTTTATTGCTGATGGATATTTAGCACTAGGAGATGAGAGTAAAGATTCTTTGATAAGGGCTGGGGTAGATTCTAATAAAATACTAGTAACTGGAAATCCGATATATGATGACATTAAAAAGAGTAAACATACAGGTAATAAAGCTTTATATGTGGCACTACATTGGTTTAGGGATGTTCAGGAGTACAATCAGATAGTATTTAACCAGTTAAGAGAAGCATACCCACAGTTTGATTGGACAGTTAAACTAACCGATAAGACTGGCGATATATCAGCACCAAAGAAGTGGTTTAATAATGTAGAAGATAACATTTTAGAAGATATAAAAGAGAAACTTCCTAAGTATGACATGGTGTTTACGCCTAACCCCTCAACTTTTGAGAGTTTTGCAAGACTTATGGGAATACCTGTTTATGTAGTTGATGAAGAAGAGACTTATAGGGAGTCTGGAGAGCCTATTAGAATGCCAATAAATAACACATACCTGAAGATAGGAGAGAAACTTCTTAAACAAAAGCCTATTGATATGGATAAGTATATAAAAAGACCCAGTTTAAGTTTAGATTTAATTTTAGATTGGACTAAAACGTTGTGAAGCATTTAGATTTGTTCAGTGGGTATGGTGGATTTACTATACCAGCCCGAAAGTATAACATAGAAACAATTGGGTTTAGCGAGATAGACAAGTATGCTTGTTCTGTATTAAATTATCATTATCCAAATATTAAAAACTATGGAGACATCACAAAAATCAAAGCAGAAGATTTGCCAACTGTTGATATTATCACAGGGGGAAGCCCTTGCCAGGACTTATCAGTTGCTGGAAAAGGTGCTGGGCTCAATGGAGAAAGAAGTGGATTATTCTTTCACTTCATCAGACTCATTAAAGAAAAGCAACCTACTTATTTTGTCTGGGAAAATGTTAAAGGAGCTCTCAGCTCTCAAGGAGGCTGGGATTTTGCAAGGGTGCAAATTGAAATGGAACAAGCTGGGTATGATGTATGGTGGCAAGTTATTAATGCCAAAGACTTTGGAGTACCACAAAATAGAGAGCGAATCTTTGCAATCGGTATTAGAAAAGGAAGTGGACGAGAAATACTATTTGAGCAAAGAGAGTCAAGCAAAAATCCTAAGCAAATTATAGAGGGTAGTCAGGGTTCAAGAGTTTATGATGACACAATGGCAGTAAGTCAAAAAGCATTAGGTGGAGGACAAGGAGCAAAGACTGGGTTGTATGCAGTGGTTGCAAGTAAAAGGAGAACTAGATTTGATACATCAGACATAGTATCAACACTTACTTCTCATTACAGGGGTTCTCCTGATGGAGATGGTAGACCTGGGGTAATAGTCCACAACCTACAACCTAGAAGCCCTAACAGACCTAGTTTACTTAAAAACAAGAATGCTGGTGGTAGTGGACATTTACAAAGACAAGATGGAGTTACTTACACAGTTGATACTGGTTGTACACAAGGAATAGAAATAATAGGAAGTACACAAAAACACTCGGCAAAAATGGAAAATATTTCCCCATCTCTTACAAAAGCAATGGGAGATGGTGGAGGACATATTCCAATGAAGATAGAAAATATGCGAATAAGAAGATTAACACCTACTGAGTGTGAGAGATTAATGGGTTTAGAAGACAATTGGACTGCAAAGGGTATCATAGATGGAAAAGAAGTGAATATATCAGACACTCAAAGATACAAGATGTGTGGTAATGGTGTAGTAGTGAATTGTGTAGATTATATTTATAATTTAATTACTAAGGCACTATGAGCGAAGATATAAGTAAGCCATATACAACAATCACACTAGAGAGCAAGAAGAATTATGAAGAGGGTTGGGAGAGAATATTTGGGAGAAAGAGAAAACTAAAAGCACAGTTGCACCAGATAAACAACCAGAGGCACAAGATAATAAACGGTATACAATCTAAAGGTGGTAGAACTGAGGCTAGAGAAGCAGAGTTGTTATCTCTTAAAAAGAAGAGAGAAAAGATTTTAAGAGAATTAGATAAGCTAGAATAGTGGTATAATAGTATATATACTAGTTTGTAGTTAACCTAATAAAGCCTATAGAGGGTAAACATGTCAACAACAGAACAAAAAGTAAAAAGTCAAGAGAAGAGTTTGTTAGGAGATTTATCTACAGCAAGAATATATGATTTTTTGTATCAGGATGATGAAGAGGAGGGAATACCTAAAGCAGAGGTATTACTGAGGTTAACTTATAAGGACGCTAAGAGTGATAGTAAGACTGCTTACCTCTCAAGGAAAGATTTAATGGATAGGGGTTTTGGATTAGCACAAAGAAGAGTAGATATTACTACAGAGGGAGAGAAGTTATCATCAGGAATAGTTATACAATGGGAGGACGATGAAGATATACAGACCACATAAATATCAAAGAGAGTTCCATAGTAGCAAGGCAAGGTTCAGAGCTTTTATAGCAGGTCGTCGTGGAGGTAAAACGACCTCTGGAACAATGGAGGCATTAGCTTTTGCTTATGGAGAGAGTATAGACAGAAAGAAGAAGATACAAACACCTACCCATGGGTGGATCATATCGCCGACCTATCAGATGTTAAAAGACATTAACATACCAGTATTGATGGATTGGTGCGATCCAGAGGTTATTAAAAGTTGGAATAAGTCAGATAACAGACTAGAGTTTAAGAATGGAAGTACAATAACTTTAAGAAGTGGTGAGAACCCAGACAGGTTAAGGGGAGTAGGTTTGGACTGGGTGTGGTTAGATGAGGCTTGTTTTATGAGTAAGCAGGTGTGGGAAGTAATTTATCCTGCACTAACCGATAAGAATGGTGTGGCATGGGTAACAACAACACCACAAGGATATGATTGGGTGTATGAGACATTTTATAAGCCTGCCATAGACAAAGAGCCTGGATTTGAAGCATGGAAGTTTACTACACTAGATAACCCATATATTGACAAAGGTTTAGTGGAACAAGCGAGAAAAGATTTAAGTGATATGATGTTTAAACAGGAGTATTTAGCTTCTTTTGAGAAGTTTGAAGGACTTATATATCCAGACTTTAACGAGTCAAGACACTGCAAAGAGAGCGAGAAGGCACTAACAGATATATACTTTGTAGGCTTAGATGTGGGTTGGAATCACCCTACTGCAGGTCTTTTAGTTAAAGAAGATATTAATGGAAACCTATTTGTTATTGATGAGTTTAGAGAACAGTTTTTAACGGCCAAAGATATTAGCAACCAGTTGAATGGAATGCTTATTAGGAACGGATTAAGAGAGCAGGATATAGAAATGTTTGTTATTGACCCAGCAAGTAAGGGAACACAGCAGACAAGTGGACAAAGTATGATGTTCCAATTACAAGAAGAAGGCTGGGGCTTTGTTCCTGCTAATAATGATGTTATGGCTGGTATTAACAGGGTAACTAGAATGTTTAGAGAAAACAAACTGTTTATATCAAAAAGATGTAAGAACTTAATTGAAGAGTTGAATAACTATCATTGGAGAAAATGGAGTGAGGATAAAGACGGTAGCAGGAGTGAGCCATTTAAGTTGGGGGAAGATGAGTGTGATGTGCTTAGATATATCGCTATGAGTAGACCAGATTACTTTGAACATCCTAAACTTAACATGTATGGACAGTTAGAAAAAGAAGAGGAAGAAGAGGATGTAGATATTAATGATACAATAGATGATATGATGTCAGGAGATAGTTTAATTTAGTTTTATTACAATGGAACTACTGCTCGGTAACTGTTTAGATAGACTTAAAGACTTAGAGGATAACTCAATAGATGCGATTGTTACAGACCCTCCCTATGGACTCTCCTTTATGGGTAAGAAGTGGGACTATGATGTACCTAGTGTAGATATATGGAAAGAGTGTTTAAGAGTTCTAAAGCCTGGTGGGTATTTACTATCCTTTGCAGGAACAAGAACACAGCATAGAATGGCTGTTAATATTGAGGATGCAGGATTTGAGATAAGAGATATGATATTTTGGACCTATGCATCGGGATTTCCTAAGTCTCTCAATATATGGAAACAGTTGAAGAAGAGGTGTACATGTGGTAATATGGAAGCGTATGAACAAGATAGAAATGTACAATGGGTATCCAACAAACAGGAAGCCGAATACAGTATGCGACCTGTGTCAGAAACCAATATATCGGAGACCATCAACCTTAAAGAGGAACAAGGGGAAGTTTTGCAGCAGAGCCTGTCGGAACAAGGTGTATCGGTATCAGGGAAAGCCTCCAGTAATGGTGGGGGAGAAGAACCCTGCTTGGAAAGGGGGAGTAACCTACAAGAGAGCAAAGGGGAATTACAAGGGAGTGATATACCAGAGGTGTCCAAAGGAGTATCTACCAATGGCGAGGAAGGACGGATATATAATGCAACACAGACTGGTGATGGCTCAACATCTGAACAGACTATTGGAGAGAGTGGAGGTAGTTCATCACCTAGACCACAATCCCAGCAACAACAATATAGAGAACCTTGTGCTTTTTGCAAACAATACGGAACACAAGCTATGGGAGCACTCGGACTTGGGTCAGCCCTAAAACCAGCATGTGAACCAATAACTGTTGCTCGTAAACCAATATCAGAGAAAAACCTTGCTGACAATCATTTGAAGTGGGGAGTAGGTGGAATAAACATTGATGGGTGTAGAGTGGAATATACAGATGGAACAACAGGGGAGCAGATAAGGAGGAAATACTCTGGAAGTAACGAGGGAAATGGTAGTGTTACCAATAACTTCGGTGTTAAGGATATTAAAATGACAAGCGAGTCTACACTTATTGGTCGCTTCCCTGCCAACCTAATCCACGATGGTTCTGATGAGGTAGTAGGGTTGTTTCCTGTATGTAAACAAGCAAAGAATGTGGGAGATTTTAAGCAGTTGGAGAGTATGAGATTTAGTGCTGGGGGAGAGGGTGTTAAAAAACAAAAGCAAACCAATGGGGAGATAATAAGTGCTAGTGCCAGTAGATTCTTTTATTGTGCCAAAGCAAGTAAGAGAGAGAGGAATAAGGGGTTAGAAAACATGGAGAAAAAGGCGATTACTAATGCAAAGGGAAATGGTCTTGGAAGGGTATGCAATATCTGTGGTGCAAATCAATTAAACCCTTGCAATTGCAAAAACAACACTTGGATATTACCAAAGAAGAATCAAAATAATCATCCAACAGTAAAGCCAATTGCTTTAATGGAATATCTTGTAAAGTTAGTAAGCAGAGAAGGACAGGTGGTACTAGACCCATTTATGGGTAGTGGTACAACAGGTATGGCTTGTAAGAAGTTAGATAGAGATTTTATAGGAATAGAAATGATGCCAGAGTATATGGAAATAGCTAAGGCTAGGATAGATGGGGTTAAGAAAGAGGATCAACTTAATATGTTATAATTGTATATATGGAAACAACAGTCATAGTTTTGTGTATTTTACTTGGTATTGCAGTAGTGGCTCTAGGAGTTATAGCCTCTTTGCAGGTGATAACGGGCTCTAGTGAGAGAAAGGAACTACAGAAGTTACTTAAGGCAAGAGATTTACCAGAGTTTACTACTTATGGAGAGAAGCCCGAAGAAGAAGAGATAGAAGATACTAGTAATCTAGTGGAACTGGAGAATATGGATACGGTCATTCAAGAAGCAATAGAAAAGACTTTTAATAAAAAGGAATAAAGAACGAGGAGTATTAATCTAGTTTAGAATACAAATGGTAAGCACAGCTCAAGATTACGAGGAGAAGGGTCGTAAGAAGAAGTACGACAAAGAATATTGGTTATCCTATACTAAGGAGAAGTTTGATGAGAGTAGGAATTGGAGAGGCAATAATGTTGAACTTCAATGGTTTGTGAACTACATGTATTACAAGGGTAACCAGAATCTCAAGTATGATAAAGTAACAGGAACATTTATAAAGGATGTTAGAAACCCATTAACCTTTTACATTAATCATACCTACATGGTTTGTAGGGCTGTCAGAAATGCTGTCATGAAGGCTAATCCTACTTGGGATGTAGACGCCTTGCCGTATGGAGAACTAGATAGTGATACTTCAAGAATATTAGGGGAGTATTTAGCTTTTCAATATGATAAGCTTAACTTAGAAGAGAAGGTAAACAAAACTTTACTTTATGGGTTGCTTTATGGATTAGGGATATTCCAGTATGGCTATGATGACAGGCTGGACAATGGCGAGGGTAATGCTTGGGTGGAAACACTAGACCCGTTTGATACTTACATTGACCCATATTGTACAAGCATGGATGACGCTAGGTATGTTATTAAAGTTATGAGTAAGCCTTATGAGTTACTAGTTGACAATCCTAATTATGACAAAAAGGTGGTAGAGAACTTAACAACAACTTCTAACTTAAGCGAGAGCGATTACAAGAACTTAATCCTTAACAATGAGAACAATATCAGTAACACCAGTAAGAATGTAATATTGCACGAAGGTTGGTTTGTAACCAAAGAGGGAATAAGAGTAATAACTACAAGCCCACAGAGTAATGAGATTTTAAGGAATGAGTTAACCACCTTTAAGAAGTTGCCTTTTGAGATTTACCAGCCTGATATTAATGTAGGAGGTATTTATGGTGAGGGCTGGGTAAAAAACATTGTACCACTCAATAAAGCTGCTAACTATTTAGAGACTTCCAGACTTGAGTATAACATTCTCATTAACAAGGGAAGACTACTTATACCTAAAGGGGCAGGAGTTAAGAGTGTAACCAATCAAAATGGAGAGAAGATTTACTACAAGGCAGGGTTTAAGCCAGAGTTTCTACCTACTCCTCCAATG
>Ga0209200_1003836_pt1 | contig 12670 bp, 8 predicted proteins | sample AD_UKC033_MetaG_FD_184406 | JGI IMG/M metagenome (GOLD analysis project Ga0209200, IMG submission 184406) | Active sludge microbial communities of municipal wastewater-treating anaerobic digesters from USA - AD_UKC033_MetaG (SPAdes) (version 2) | ecosystem: Engineered > Bioreactor > Anaerobic >...
GCACTGGATGAAATCAGTGAGTTCTTCTCTCAAACTATTCATTATCTAAGCTCAGATAATATTAAATCTATATGCAATTACAAATATATTTCTTTAGATTCATTTTGGTCTATTTAAATATTCATTTTCGTATTATAGAAATTGCAGGTCAGAAGCTTCCGTAATCATGTGAAATTTAAGGGTTGATGTATTGAACTAAGAGTAGAATGTCGATTCGCTAACAGACAATCCCAAAAGAGAAGGAAAGGAATTTAAACCCGATTGTGAAGTCCAGCTCTTTAAACAGTGTATTACGTTAAGTCACTGCCTGATCTGGTATTGGACGGCATTCCATACAGGAAGTCGAATCCTCAAAAATTTTCTTGTTACCACATCCCTTAAAAACCCTTAATTCATTTTTACTATCTTCAAGGTTTGGACAATTCCACCGGCAGCCATAATATTGACAAAGTACAGGCCGTTGTTGAAGCCGGACAGGTCAATATTTATACAAGCATTGACGACCTCTTGTTGAAAAATCAATTTACCCATAATGTCATACAACCTGATGCCCAGTCCGGGTTTAAGACCATTGATGATAAAGTTGCCCCGGGTTGGATTGGGATACAAGGCGACTGAAACCTCTCTTTCGGAAATGGACTGATTTCCTGAAATCACATCATCACCACAACGGGTAAATATACCATTGGTAAAATTGAATGCTGCGGAATTCTTTCCGCTTTTAAATACATTGGGTGTGCCGATTATCGGATATTGACTGATGTCATCCAAGAAAGGTGGTTTTTTAGTCAAATAATAGGATGTATCAGACAATTCTTCTGTCCCTACTGGAGTAATGCTTCCCCTGATATTGTTGCCATACTGGAAATGATCCTTGCCAAAAAGCAGATACAGGCCTTGTGTAAATACCGTACTGGTAACTTCATTGCCTACCAAATTCTGACTATCTGAAGGTGGATTGTTGTTCATAAATATACCATATGACTCTAGTCTGTTTCTGAAGAAGGTATTGAAGGGGCCATTGATGCCATGAGAGTCATCGATGACAATTTGTTGGCCTATATTCCCTTCAAAAAGATTGGAAAACACATAGTTGCCATGGAGTACGAGGTCACCCGAAGCGTTTGATGGAAGCGTTGTGCCGGTCCAGTAAGGCTCGATAGAATAATTATAGCCGAAAACATTGCCATTGGCGCCTGCCTGGAGTATCATCGAATGCCGAAGATGCTTAAAGATGTTGTTTTCAATCAGGCAATCTCCGGAGGTTGCTTGAACCAGGATGCCATACCCCTTTCCTCCTCCGCCATAATCATAGGAATCGTGCAAATAGCAATTTCGTACTTCAACATGAGAGCTCGAACTGACAGCTATATGTGCCAAATTGGCACTATCGCTCTCCACCCCATTTATCAGGCAATTGGATGCAAACTCCAGAGAAATGTTATTGGACTGGAAAGCATCATTACTACCGCGGACAATTTTAAGACATTCTATACCTGCATACTTGACCGGATCTATCTTTCTAATCACGGGCTGTCGTTGTAACGGCAAATCCAATCTGAGCTGTTCGGATAGAAAAAGCGTGTCGTGACGTTGGTCTTTTATTTCTATGATCTGCCCAACCGTGCCTTTAGCCCAATCAGAGGTAACCAGACCGGTATCATCCATGGATATACGGACAAGATCACCGGCATTGAAAGCATCTGTGGTTGTCAGGATTATAAAGTCATCATTTCGAAATGCATCCCGGGTCAAAAAGGCTACGTCATCATCCAATCTGCCTTGAAGTGAAATAAGATTGCCTGTTGCCGGATAGACAAATCGCAGGATGGTAGACTCCGCGCCCTTGCCTCTCAGAATGGTATGACTGGGAATAGAAATGATTCGGTCAAACAGATAGATGCCTTGATCGAATTCAATGATTCCCGGTTTGCCTTGTAAGGCCGATATAGCTTCATCCCATGCGATGACATTGGATGTGGTTCCATTTCCCAGCCCACCAAAGTCTGCAATTCTAAGAAGCACCCGATCATCATTCATTGGTTTTTTGATGCCAACACCTGTCCAATCAGCGATACGCCACTGTGGAATGGTCTGGCCATAGCTATAAATGCACAATAGGACCAACAGGCACGACAATATTTTATTCATGCGAAAAAAGGGATGCAATATCCAAATATAGTCACATCAGCATAAAAATGATTGAAAAATGTTTAGCGGTGAATATTTTCGGAGGAAAGATTGATAAATATTATAACCGGAATAACCCAAAGGCTTCCAAAAACAAATCCCTCGGCAACCTATACATTACTTCTGTGCCTTGCTTACCAGCCAAATACTTACTACAATAAATATGAGATTTGGAATCCAGACACCCAGAAGTGGAGAAATAATATTACTTTGTGCAAAGGTTACAGAAAACCGTGAAAGGATCATATAGGCAGCGCCAAGGGAAACGCCAAAGGCAAGGTTCATACCCATCCCACCTCTTACCTTACGGGAAGCCACGGATACACCGATGAGCATTAATATAATCAGAGTTGCACTATCGGCAGTGCGTCTGTGGAACTCAATCCTATACTCACCTGCCACTCCGGTGCCCCGGGATTCTTCTTTCTTTATAAATCGGAGCAAGGCAGGAGAAGGTAATGTTTCCTTAAAATTACGAATGGTATAGAAGTCATCCGGACCGATGTTGAGGCTCATCCTCACTGTGTCTCGTGGCTGGATCCGGATGGTTTCCTGTAAGCTGTCAAAAGTATGCCTCTCCAGCCCTGTCAACAGCCATTGATTTGGATTACCGAGAAATTTGGCTTCACGGGCTTTATAGATTTCTACCAGGTTGCCATTCTTGAAAGTCTCCATGCGCAAATCTCTGGCCGTACTATCCGCCCGATTGTAAAATCGCACAAAGACCTTGGAATCAGCTGAAAGCATGAGGTGTACTTCATTATTCTGATTCTGGTTGTCAACCTTCTTGATGTATTGGGCTTCAAAGTCAATCCTGTTTTTGTTGAGAATAGGAATAAAAAAGTGATTGCCTATCGCATGTACCAGACATATGAACCCCGCCGAAATGAAATACGGTCGAAGAAACCTGTTATAGCTCACTCCGGCATTCAGAATACTGATTACCTCAGAGTTTGCCGCCATTCGGGAAGTGAAGAAAATGACGCTGATCAGTGAAAACAAGGGCCATAAAAGCCAATTGATGTGTGGTATAAATGCTCCATAATATTGGAAGATGATCTCCTGAAGTGTACACTCTTCCCGAAGAAATTTTTCAAGTTTATCACTTGTGTCAATTACAACGGCAATCATTGTAAAGATAAACGCTGTAAAGAAGAAGGTCGTCAAATACTTCTTAATGATAAACCAGTCCAGGATTTTCAGAAACTTCATCCTTTAGTTATAACAGTTAGCAATGAAAATTATCTCCGGGTCCGGCTTGCTCATCCAACGACACTTTATTAGAATCAAAATTGTAAATATTCATGAAGCGACAAGATAACGCCCAAAGGTAAAAAAGTTGTATCAATCCATGATGCTATAAATAAGGCGAAATCAGAAACAGGCATTCAGCCGCTACTATCGATGACTCTTCCCCTATATGAAATAGTATGAAATTGAATTATTCTACATCATTCATCGAAAGTCTTTACAATGGCGCATATTCCAATAGTTGATAATAATGATGGAAGTGAGGATGACAACAATTTGGAAAATTTTATCAAGGACTGATTATCTTTGCTTACTTTGAACAAAAAAATCCCCTTCATTATGAAGATATTTACAAGTAAGATGTTTGTTCTGGCTGTCATGGCCGGCCTTGTTTTGGGGTTAACCGCCTGGGTTGATGATCCGCCTGACTTTCATACCGGAGCTCCGGGAGAATTGACCTGTGCTTCATGCCATGTTCCTCCATCGGTTAATCCTTCTGTTGGGACACTTGAGATTATAGGTCTTCCCGATTCATTGCAGCCCGCCACTGAATATCGCTTCACGGTTAGAATGACGAAAACCAGTGGGGATGCAATCCAGGCGGGATTCCAGATGACTCTGGTCAACGAAAGGGATGTAAAATTCGGAGTATTCAGCAATCCATCACCAAAATCTGCAATTTCTGTGCGTCCGTATCGCGATTACTTCGAACACAGGACGCCCGGATCATTTGCTACGGGTAATGTCATTGAGTGGAATGTTTCCTGGACAAGCCCTCCGGCTGATGAAGGATTTAGCCAGGTATTGCGACTTTATGCCAGTGGTCTGATGAGCAATGCCGACAGCAGTATAACAGGAGATGTAACCTTGAACGTCAATGAAACAATTCGCTATTTTTCTCCATATAAAAGGCTAGAAGGGGGCATCACCGGAACCAATATTACTTGCAGTGGAGCAAAAGATGGAACAGCTACCGCCAGTGCCACAGGTGGAAAACCACCCTACAAATACAACTGGAATACGGGAGATACAACAGAAACTGTCGATAATCTTATGGCAGGCACCTATAGCCTCACCATCACCGATCAAGGAACTGATACCATCGTCAAAATAGTGACTTTAACTCAACCTTTTCCTGTGTTCGGGACCATCATAAAGACCGACATACCCTGTAATTCTTCCGTTGCAGGAGAAGCAATCGTGGTACCGAATTCCGGAATACCACCTTATAGTTTCCTTTGGTCTAATGGAGATACTACAACTACCACATCATTTTCAAAACATGGCCCGATTTCTGTGGTTATAACCGATTCCAATGGTTGCAGCTACACAGCTCACAGCTCAATCATCAAGAAAGGCGATTTTACCGCCTCCATTTCAGAGGTAACCAATGTGAAATGTTTTGGAGGATCCACAGGAACAGCTCGCGTAACCACGTCTATCCCGTTCCCTACTTCATTTACCTGGTCTAATGGTGCATCGACTCAATATGTCGAGGGTCTTGCAGCAGGGACGTACAGTGTGACAGTAACAGATGTTGATGGATGTGAAGCCAGAGCCTCAGCTGAAGTACTACAGCCGACGGCAATTCAGGTTAAAAAGAACCAATCCAACCAGCCCAGTTGTCGTGGCAGTTTTAATGGTTATATTTCGGTATTTGCAGATGGAGGCGTACCTCCGTATTCATTTGCCTGGGAGGATGGAACAAATCTCAAGACGCTTGCCAATCTTACGGCCGGAGATTATACTGTTACGGTGACCGATGCTTTCGGCTGCACCTCTTCCGGAACCTTTGTGTTGACGGAACCGGATGAAATTGATATTTTAGTGGATAAAAACAATGAAAGTGCCTCCAATGCAAATAATGGAAAGGCGTTGATCCTACCTTCCGGCGGCTCCATCCCATATACCTACCTATGGTCAGATGGTGTAACTTCCCGTGATCGGACCGGTATGGCTCCGGGTTACTATACAGTAACTGTCACCGATGTCAAAGGGTGTACAGCAGAAACCGGTCTATACATTGAACCATTTGAGTGTGGGTTGGTGGTGACCGGAGTTGAGGTACACGATGTCGAGTGTAATGGCACCGCGGGTGGATATATTCATCTTGAGGTGACAGGTGGTACAGAGCCTTATAATTTTAAGTGGTCCAATGGAGCGGATGTTCAAAATCTGAATCAGGTCAAATCCGGTAAATATACACTCACAATAACAGATGCGGCGGGCTGTCAGTCCGGAGGGTTTTTCAGTATCAACCAACCCCCGCCATTTAAAAAAACATTGACAGTGACAGATGCAACAGCAGCCGATCAGTTTGACGGGAAGGTAAAGTTTGTCTTTTCCGGAGGAGTGCCTCCTTATACATTGATCTATGATGTAACGGATACTTTGACTACCTATACCGGTATAGTAACATTTGAGAATCAGTTGGCAGGGCTGCATAGTATTTATGTTGAAGATGCCAATGGTTGTGTTCAAAGTGAATTTTTTATCATCAATATAATTGGCTGCCAGCTGGAGCCATCCAATGTAGTGATCCAGGATGTAAAATGTAACGGAGGAAGCGATGGTGCAATTTGTGTTGGTGTCAGCGGTGCCACAGGTGCTTATGACCTGTACTGGGATGACGAAACCACCGGTCCATGCCTGCTTGAGCTAGAAGCCGGCATGTATAGCCTGTATATCACTGATGAAGCAGGTTGCCAAAGTCTGGATACATTTACAATAAGACAGCCTTCCATTTTGAGGGAAATCAACAGCCATGTCATCAAACCGGATCCCGGACTGAACAATGGATCTATTGCTGTTTTCAACACCGGTGGGATTCCTGATTATACTTATACCTGGTATAAAGACAGTGTCCGTATAGACGGTAACGGTTCATTAATATCAGGGCTTGGAACCGGTATTTATTATTATGAATTGCAGGATGCCAATGGATGTGGATTTGTATCGGATACTTTCGATCTCTTCGTACCTACCAGTTCAAAGCATTCTATTACAGACTCATCGTTAAAGTTGTATCCTAACCCAACAAACGGCTCAATCTATCTGGATTTCGGCTTATCGGAAAGTTCCGGAGTTCGCGTATTCAATGCAACAGGAATGCAGGTAGCTGTCAGAGTAATTCGCAATCAATACCGCCCGGAGATAGATTTGGACAAATTAGCACCGGGAGTTTATACAATCATTGTAGATCATGAAAAAGGTCGCAGTGTTGGCAGAATTGTACTTATGCGTTAATTGACAATTTAAAATAAATGGGGATAATATGCTAAAGATTATATAGTCCTATGAATTATCCCTTTTTTTTAATGCATGCGTTGCTGTCTGTGTTGGGTATGATAATTGGGCAAGTGAATTCATATCACACTCCGTATAGAACACGGGGAAAGATGGGCCCCAAATAATAAATCAGAACAGGCAGTCCATCTATTCCTATAAAATTCCGGTAAGCCAAAAGGTTCAGGCAAATGCTTCCGGTTCTTGATATTGCGAAGCATTTCACTGAACAGAATTGAAATAAAAATTAACAAACCACAATCGGTATTACCGGAATCTTATTTTGAATTGGCGGGAGGAAATATGGCATGAATGATATCAGGGTTGAGTAAGTAGGACAGAAGTCGGGCAATTCAACCTGTATTAGGTACATGTTTAATAGATGAAACATAGAAGAGTCGGTAACTTTGGGATAGACAGGCCGGAAATGATTACTTAGCGAATCAATTTATAGAAATTGACTTTCGGGTTTCCCGAGTAGTTCGCGTTTTGAGGATATTATTTTCATACATACTTCGATTTTTGAATACGATTCAGATTTTGCCGGGCTTCCACTTTCAATCCATTCAGACTGCAATCAGATTCTACCTGATGGATGTATGCAAATTAGTGGATATTTCTTCAAAGTAATACCGAAGGTACAGTCGTATAGATCAATGAAATTGGCCTATACGACTGTAACCCCGGCATCCCGGAACCCCGGATTGTTTCACTCCCGGGACAGAGCAGAGCTTTAGTAGCATAGCTATCCGGACAAGTATACTAAAAACTTATGGGCTATTATATAAATCATCTTAGTATAATTTATTAATTCCAGCAGAATTATATAATTTTACACATTAAATAAAATTATTATGTCAACCAAGATCAAAGTAGCGATTCTCGCAGGTGGAGATACTGAAGAGCGGGTAGTATCCGTCAAGAGCGCCGGAGTCGTCCATAAATATCTTCATGGTGAAAAATATGATGCGCGCATCATAGATATCAATGGGCGTGAATGGATAGATCTTGATACCGGGCATTCAATTGATAAGAATGATTTTTCCTTGGATCTGGGCGGGTCGAAATGGAAGCCTGAAGTTGTCTTTTGTGCCATCCATGGTGCGCCCATGGAGAATGGCATTATCCAGGGTTATTTTGACATCCTTGGAATACCTTATACTTGTTGTGATGGTTTTGTTTCGGGACTTACCATGAATAAATCCCTTACTAAAAGAACACTTCAAGCCTATGATATACCTATGGCCAGGGAAGTTTTGGTGACAAAAGCAGCATATCGTGAGGGCGTGGATACAGAAGACATCATTGCAAAGCTGGGACTTCCTCTATTTGTAAAACCCAATGCACATGGTTCCAGTTTTGGAGTTAGGAAGGTAAAGAACATTGAAGAGTTAATTCCCGCGATAGAATATGCTTTCCAGTTCGATCAGGACGTGATGGTAGAGTCTATGATGGCGGGACGTGAATTTGGGAATGGAGTCATGAGGATCAATGGAGAGATTGTCGTGCTTCCGGTGACTGAAATCATCCCACTGAAGGAGTTCTTTGATTTTGAAGCCAAATATGAAGGAGCATCAAGAGAGGTCACTCCTGCAGAGATTTCATCCGAACTTGAACGACAAGTTAAAGAATATACTAGCAAAATATATACAGCACTAAATTGTTCAGGCTTTGTAAGGGTAGATTATATTTTGGTAGGGGACACATTCCATCTCATAGAGGTCAACACCGTCCCGGGGCTATCCGAAGCAAGCATTATTCCACAGCAGGCAATAGCCCATGGCTGGACGCTTAATCAATTTTTTGACCTTGCGGTAAGTGAAGCACTCCGGGAAAAGAGTTGAAACCCAGGTTTAGATTCTTTTTACTTTTCTTAATCAATTAGAGCTCCTGGCTGAACAAAAAGAATTATTGGTCCATAACCTCTTCCAACATCCGTAACATGTAGTCATTCTCATCAGGCTTGCCAATGGAAATCCTAAGACAATAAGGTAGACCAAATGATGCTAAGCGTCTTGTCAATACTCCACGAGATAATAACTGATGATAATAGTTTTCCACTTCGGCTTCATTCTTTAGTTTGATGGTAATGAAATTGGCTACGGAGGGTATGACTTTCAATCCCAGGCGGTCATAAGCTTGGTTAAGTTTCTGTAATTCTGTGGTATTGTTCTCAATGGTTTTGTCTAAGAATGTCGTGTCATCTAAAGCGGCTAATCCGGCGGCCTGTGCTGCAAGGTTGGGATCGAAGGTCAATTTGACTTTAGTAAGAGCCTGGATCAAATATTCAGGACCAATTGCATAACCCAACCGTAAACCCGCTAAGCCGTAAGCTTTTGAAAAAGTCCTCAACACAATGACATTATTATATCCCAATCGGGTACAGTCCGGGTATTCTCCGGAAAGCGCCCGAGCAAACTCGCAATAGGCTTCATCGACTACGACCAAAATGTGTTGAGGAACACGGCTTAGGAATGAATCCATAGCTGTCCGCGTCATCATCTGACCAGTCGGATTATTTGGGTTGACCAAATAAATCAACTTAGTAGTATCATCAATGTTTGTGATTATACCATCCAGATCAAACTCATGATCTCCGGTCATAGCAACTTCCACACAACGTATATTGTTCATACGAGCCATCACTTTGGCGGATACAAAGGCGGCATGAGAAGTGAGCATGCTGTCATCTCCTGACAAAAAAGCCCTGAACATAGTGTAAAGGATAGCGTCCGAACCATTGCTCATCAGTAGGTGGCTCACAGGTATATCCAACAGGTGGGACAGGCGTTCCTTGAGTAAGGATGCAGTCGGGTCCGGGTACAAATTCATGTTATTAAGCGACCTTTTCAAGGCTTCCATCGCTTTTGGGCTTGGCCCGAAATTATTCTCATTGCTGCTCAGCACAACTTCACGCTCCGGCTTGGCATCTTCAAACATATTAGCACCAGGCTTTCCGGGTTTATATGGGGCTAAATTTTCAATATGGGGCGGGATAATAACCATGGATATTAAAATTTGAGTAAATAAACCGGACCTGGACTGGTCTTTAAGGTAATCTTATTTGAGTTGCAAATATATTGAAATATTCATCTTCGATTGGTAATGGTTCAATCGTTATGGCAAGAAGTCAATGATTTTTTAATCCACCATTACATTATCCTACTTCGTTACAACTATCCAATTCTGTCATCGGACATAATCAACAGATTTTTAAAGAATTATTTTGTCAATTTGTAAAACAATTTTACCTTTGCACTCCGATATTAAAAAGGGCATTTAAATATACGACAATGAATACTATAGCTATCAACGGAAATAAGAGAAATGAAGTAGGAAAAAAGGCCTCAAAGGCTGTTCGATCTTCAGAAGGAATTCCTTGTGTACTTTACGGAAAAAATGGGACAACTCACTTCACCACTCAAGAGGCTGAAGTTCGACATCTTGTATTCACACCTGAATTCAAAGTTGCCGAGTTGAATGTTGACGGTGCAAAATCCAAGGCTATTTTAAAGGATATCCAGTTTCATCCGGTAAAAGATACCATTACGCACATTGATTTCCTGGAGTTGACAGAGGGCAATCCCGTTAAAGTTGAGATTCCGCTTAAAACAAAAGGAAGCAGTCCCGGAGTAAAAGTCGGTGGTAAGTTGATCCAAAGTGTTCGTAAGATAAAGGTAAAGACAGTTCCGGAAAAATTGGTAGGAGAATTATTTGTCGATATTTCCGGATTGGAACTGGGACAATCATTGAGGGTGAAGGATATCATTGCTCAAGATGGAATTGAAGTTATGCAGAACGGAAGTATTCCTGTTGTAAGCATTGAGATTCCACGTGCTTTGAGAAGTGCTGCAGGAAAAGAATAATTTCAATAGAAATAGTTATTAAGCATCAAAAAAGAGGCCGGTAATACCGGCCTCTTTTTTTTGTGAATTTCAAATCAGGTTTGCCAATAGCACTTTATCTTTACGATCGATGGACATCAAACATCACGTCATATTATCTCTACGTGATCGATCCAAATCTTATTCAATGAAAATAAAATTATAAACGATATGAAGCTTATTCGCTTCGGGCAAAAAGGCAAAGAAAAGCCGGGAATATTATTGGATGGAAAGTACCGGGATGTTTCCTCTTACATTCATGACTATGATGAAACATTTTTTGAGAATGATGGTCTGCAAAGACTGGAGCAAATAATTCATTCATCAACAACAACTATGGCGGAGATTCCGCAGGATACAAGGCTTGGATCTCCGGTTGCAAGACCATCCAAAATAGTATGTATAGGTCTCAACTACAAGAATCATGTCATGGAGACCAATGCCAACATACCCACTCAACCTATTTTATTTTTCAAGTCAACCACTGCTTTGAGTGGGCCGAATGACGATGTAATGATACCACGTGACAGTGTTAAGACGGATTGGGAAATCGAGTTGGCGGTTATCATGGGACGACGTGCCTCGTATATTGAACCGGAAGAAGCATATGACTATATCGCCGGATATAGCCTAATTAATGATTACAGTGAGCGTGCGTTCCAAAAAGAGATGGGAGGCCAATTCTGCAAGGGAAAAAGTTGTGATACCTTTGCTCCAATGGGCCCATTTTTAGCAACAAAGGATGAAGTAGAGGATGTCCATAATCTTTCTCTTACGTTAAGCGTAAATGAGATCATCAGGCAACAGGGCAGTACAGCTGATATGATATTCGACATTCCTTACCTTGTATCGTACATCAGCAGATTCATGACACTTCTTCCGGGTGATATTTTGTGTACCGGCACCCCTGAGGGTGTAGGTGCGGGTATCAAGCCAGAACCGGTATTCTTAAGGTCAGGGGATGTTGTCAGGATGTCGATAGATGAGCTTGGCAGTTCAACGCAAAGGGTAATAGCTTATAGTGGGGGTTGAGAACAATGGAGCATCTGAAGTAGGTAGATGATTAATAGCCACAATGCTTGAAGGTACTGCCTTTCGGGGTAGCTTTGCCAAAATTCAGTTGATTTGCTCGGGAATTAAATTTTTCATTTGCCTCCAAATCCTTGTGTATGGCGGTTTTTGAGTTATTACTTTCCTACCTACTTCGATTTTTGGGAGGATGGTGGAGGTGCGGTCTCTGAAGTAGGTAGATGATTAATAGCCACAATGCTTGCAGGTATTACCTTTCGGGGCAGCCTTGCCAAAATTCAGATGATTTACCCGGGAGTTAAATTTTTCATTTGCCTCCAAATCCTTGTGTATGGAGGTTTTTGAATTATTACTTTCCTACCTACTTCGATTTGGGGGGGGATGGAGGGGATGCCACTTCTGAAGTAGGTAGATGATTAATAGCCACAATGCTTAGTAGTTCTGCCTTTCGGGGTGGCTTTGCCAAAATTCAGGTAATTTATACAAGTGTTTAATTTTGCATTTGTCTCCAAATCCTTGTGTATGGCAGTTTTTGAATTATTACTTTCCTACCTACTTCGATTTTTGGGGGGATGGGGGTGGTGCCGCGTCTGAAGTAGGTAGATGATTAATAGCCATCATGCTTGAAGGCATTGCCTTTCGGGGTGGCTTTGCCAAAATTCAGGTAATTTATACAAGTGTTTAATTTTGCATTTGTTGTCAAATCCTTGTGTATAGCGGTTTTTGAATTATTACTTTCCTACCTACTTCGATTTTTGGGAGGATCGGGGTGGTGCCGCCTCCGAAGTAGGTAGATGTTTAATAGCCGCAATGCTTGACTGCACTGTCTTTCGAGGTGGCCTTGCCAAAATTCAGGTAATTTATACAAGTGTTAAATTTTTCATTTGCCTCCAAATCCTTGTGTATAGAGGTTTTTGAATTATTACTTTCCTACCTACTTCGATTTTCCCCCACCCACCCCTTGCACATCCCAAATCTTTTCCTTACCTTCACTGCGAATTCATTTTTTTAATCACCTTTTAATTCTTATC
>Ga0209200_1003855_pt1 | contig 12625 bp, 9 predicted proteins | sample AD_UKC033_MetaG_FD_184406 | JGI IMG/M metagenome (GOLD analysis project Ga0209200, IMG submission 184406) | Active sludge microbial communities of municipal wastewater-treating anaerobic digesters from USA - AD_UKC033_MetaG (SPAdes) (version 2) | ecosystem: Engineered > Bioreactor > Anaerobic >...
AGCAACTATATACAGCCGGCGGCCCTAGTCGTCCATCCGGCCACGTCAGCAATGGCACGGTTTCGGGCTTGCGAGTCGGTCGGCAGATGGTTTGAACACACTTGCAAGTTTACGATAACGACGATATACGCCCAAATTCTCGAAACAACCTCGTAAAATGACCGAACCATGAGTTACATGTTACGGGTTACGAGTTACGTATTACAGAGTTACGGTTCACGGCTGACGACTTCCGGTTACGCATTACGCATTACTCGTTACGTGTTACGGGTTACGAGTTACACATTACAGGGTTACGGTTCACAGCTGACGACTTCCGGTTACGCATTACGCATTACGCATTACTCGTTACGCCTCACCCATCTCAAAGCCAAATCCCGCGCTTCCGGTTACGCATTACGCATTACTCGTTACGACTCACCCACTGGATCAGCTCCACCTGTTCGGGGCGTTCGGCGTAGGAGCCGGCCGCCTCGACGCGGCGTGCGGCTTCGTCGGGCGGCAGGCCCAGCGCCGTCAACACGGAGCTGGCCACCGTGCCGGTGCGGCCGATGCCGGCCGCGCAGTGCAGCAAGATGTTGACGCCGCTGCGCAGGTCGGCCGCGATGCCGTTGACCAGCGCCAGAAAGCTGGCGCGATCGCTGGGCACGCCGAAATCGACGATGGGATAGACCACCTGCTGCCAGGGGAGATTGTTGCGCTGCATGGCGCGCGCATAGTCGGGCGCCTTGCCCTCGATCTCGTCCAACGAGGTCAGGCAAACCACCTGGGTGATTCCCCGCATGCGCACGGCGTCCACCGTGGCCTGCAACGGCTCGTAGCGGCCCGGCATGCTGTGTAGATAGAGCCGGCCTGCTACGCCGGGGGGCAAAGCAACAGATCGAAACATCGAAAATCCTCGTTTGGCAACCATGCAGTGTGACGGGTGACGTTGTCCGTTCGAGACCTCCGCTCGTCGCCGGTTATGGGCGTTGCGTTGGCATGCGCGCGATGTCGGCCGGCTGGGCGCCGGTGATGCGCAGCAGATCGGCCGGCGCCAGCACGATCTCCAGGCCGTGGGCGCCGCCGCTGATGCCCACCTGCGGCCATAGCTCCACCGTCTCGTCGATGAAGACCGGGTAGGCGTGGCGGGCAGCCAGCACGGTCACCGCGCCGCGCAGGTAGCCGGTCAGCCCCTGCACAGCGCGCTGCGGCGTCAGCTCGACGCGCTTGTCGCCCGATGCCAGAGCCAGACTGCGCAGATCGACCTCGGCGCCGGCCGGAATCAAAGCAAAGAGGTGGCCGCTGCGGTCGCCGTGCAGGAGCAAGGTCTTGAACACCCTCTCCGGCGGCATGCCCACCTGGCGGGCCGCATCCTCCGCGCTGAAGGTGCGCTCGTCATAGACATACTCGCGCAGTTCGAAGGCAATGCCCGCGCGCTCCAGGATGCGCACGGCGTTGGTCTTTGCTGCCATAGGCTCAGGCCAGCCCCTTGATGCGCTGCTCGATGTCGGCCTGCCAGCGCGCGATCTCGCCCTTGAGCTTGGTCTCCTCGCCGGCCAGCGCGTTCAGTTGCCGTTCACCGGCAGCCAGCTTTTCCACATAGCCGGCGCGCAGCTCTCCTTCCCGGCCGGCTAAGCCCAGCGCGCCCAGGTTGTTGCGCGCCTGCTCCTGGCCCTGATACACCTTCTGCCGCTCCTGCTCGATCTCGACCAGCCGCCGTTCGTGGGCCGCGATCTGCTCCCACAGGCTCAGCAGCCCGGCCAGCCGCTCATGGCTCCTGGCATCCAGCAGGCCGGCCTTGAGGTAGTCGCTCAATCCCTGGGCCGACTGGCGGCGCAGCTCCTCGCGGCGGCTGACCAGGCGGCGCTCCCGCACCTGCAAGGTCGCTTCGCCCCGCGCCGGCGCGGCAACGGCAAAGCGCAGCGTTCCGGCCGTCTCCTCCTGGGGCGGCGGTGTGTCGGCCAGCTCATACTGCGCGCTGCGGGGATGCTCCACCAACACGGTCATGGCCCGGCCGCTGCTGTTGTTGAGCTGATAGCGCCGCGTGCGCACCTCCCACTCCTCGATCAGCAGGTAGTGGCCGCTGATGCGCAGCCCGCGCAGCTCGCGGCTGGCGAGGCTCTCCTCCTGCACCTTGATGGCCAGTTCCACGGCGTAGGGGGCCACGATCTCCCCCTCGGCCACGGTGAAGGGCAGCACCGCCTCGCCGGCATAGCGACCGCTGTCGATCACCGTGGCCGGGCCGCGCTCCAAGGTCAGGCCGGTGTCGTTGCGCATCCTCAGCGTCGCCACTGGGTGGCTGGCCAGCTTGCTGCCGTTGTAGAGCAGATCCTTGCGGCAGTTCAGACGGGTCGAAACGATGGGGGCCAGGGCTGACTGGCCCCGGCCGACGGTCACCGGGGTGGCGATGGCGTACTCGAAAAGCTCCCCCAGCGCGGCGCCGCTGGTCATGACCGGCGCGGCCCGCTCCAGGGCGTCGGCGCTGACGCCGCGCGCGGCCGGCGCGGCGTCAGGCATCATGGCCGCGCTCTCCGGCGCCGGCGCGGCCATGGCCGCCATCCGGGTCATCTTGGGCGCGGCCGCTGCAAAGCTGACCGGCGCGGCCGCCACCCGGCTCTCATCTCTGACCTCCGGTCGCTCCGGCGTGACCGGCGTCATCAGATCGTAGTTGAAGGAGATGGGCATGCCGGCCACCAACGCCAGCGAAATCTGCTCCAGATCTTCCTCCAGCCGGTTGTCGAAGATGCCCCAGCCCATCAGCAGCGCCCGTCTCTCCCCCTCCATCTCCGCGCCGCCGGCCGCGGCCTTTTCCAGCACCAGGCGATAGCTGACCCGCCAGGTGGGCGCGGGCGCAACGTAGCTCAGCGACAGGTCATGCTCGCCCGGCGTCAGCCGGACGGTCACCTGGCGATAGGCTTCCTGGGTCAGGGAACTGGCCAGGAAGAAGCGCAGGTCGCGCGCCGCGCTGTCGTCCAGGATCTCGACTCCCTGAACCCGTCCCAGTGGAATCGCCTGCACCTGGGCGGTGTCGTCCAGCAGCAGGGAGACCAGCGCCGTGGCCAGCGGCTGCTCCGCGCTGGCGTCGTCCAGGCCGAGCAGCGCGCCGCGGTGCGTCTCCTGCTGATCCAGCAGCAGGCGCACGCGCCGGCCGCGCAGGCTGACCAGCAAGTCTTGCAGGCTGCGCTGGTCGCTCAGGCCGATGGAGCAGCCGGCCAACAGTTCCTCGCGGCTCTGCGGGCTGGGATATTCGATGCCCAAAACCTGACCGTTCCCCCAGTCGATGGCGGTCAGGCTCTTGAGTACGTCGTTCATCTCCTCGACGCGAAAGGTGAGGCTGACCTGGTCGCCGCTCAGCCGCGCCCGCCGCTCGAAATAGCCGACGCCGTGTTTGTAGAGAGTGACGTGGGTGATGGGGATGGTGGTCATGCGGTGGGTCCTTTGGTTTGCGTGATGCGTAATGCGTAGTCGGAATGGCGGGAGGTGTGTTTGGTTTACGTAACTCGTAACTCGTAACTCGTAACCCGGAATGGCGGAAGTCGTGTTTGGTTTACGTAATACGTAATGCGTGATGCGTAATGCGTAGTCGGAATGGCGGGAGTCGTGTTTGGTTTACGTAACTCGTAACTCGTAACCCGGAATGGCGGGAGTCGTCTCTGATTTCCGGGTTACGTGTTACGAGTTACGAGTTACGCATTACCAGGGTTACGGTTCACGGCTGACGACTTCCGGGTTACGCATCACGCATTACGCATCACGACTCCCCATCGAACATCGCTTCCAACGCTTCGCTTTCGACTTCGTCCAGGATCGCGGCCAGCTCTGCGCGGTCGAAGGTGTAGCGTTGGTGGCAGAAGTGGCAATCGATGACAGCCTCCCCTTCGACGATCAGCGCCAGCAGGTCGTCCTGGCTGAGCACTTTCAGCGCCTGGCGGGAACGCTGAAGGCTGCACGAGCAGGCGAAGGCCAGCGGCTGCTCCTCCAGCACGGTGTAGGCGATGCCGCTCAGGGCCTGGGCCGCCAACTGTTGGGGCGTCTGACCCGCGGCCAGCGCGGCGGCCACGGAGGGGGTGTCGGCCAGGTTCTCCGCCAGCCGCGCCAGGATGGCGGGATCGACGCCGGGCAGCGGCTGGAAGAGCAGCCCGCCAGCCGCGGCCAGCCCGCCGTCGCTCTCCACGACTGCATCCAGCCGCGTCAGCGTCGGCGCCTGTTCAGACTTGTGAAAGTAGTGCAGCAGGCTGGCGCTGATGTCGCCCCCTTGCAGGGCCACCGCGCCGTGGTGGAGATCGCGCAGCCCCAGGTCGGTGACGACGGTCAACAGGCCGTCGCTTCCCAGGGCGCGGGCCTGGCCGGCGCGGTCGATGGGCAGCGGCCAGGGCAGGTTCGGCTCAGCCAGATAGCCGCGCACCCGGCCGTAGGCGTCGGCCTCGGCCACCAGCTTGCGCAGCGGGCCGTCAGCTTCGATCTTGAGGGCCACACGTTGCTGCACCTTGAGCAGCGCGCCCAGCAGCGCGGCCGCGGTCAGGCCATCGGCCAGGACGGCCGCGGCCATGGGCGTGGCCTCATGGCGACGCGCGGCCTCGCGCGCCAGCTCGGTGGTGCTGCAGACCAGCCCACGCAGGCCGGCCTCCTTGGCATAGAGGCGCAACAGGATATCGTTCATGGTTTTGTCGCTATTCGCTGAGAGATTGACATGTGTGCTACAATTCGGCGTGCACCGCGTCTTCGATTTCCTATCATACCCACAAAATGCAATCCTATCAACTCGCGCGTCTGAAGTCTCACGGCGCTGGCGTGTAGCGAAACGGCGTGACAAACTGAGCGCGATGCCATGCCGGATATTTCTGATCCTGACGTTTATCATCAGTGGCTTGTGATGGCTGGCGGCGCGCTGGCAACTGCTGGCCGCAGCGCTGGACCATCCATCGAACAAAACGTTTCCCTGGAAAGTAAGGAGACCACCATGAGCAACCTTCGTCGCATTTTGGGCGCCATGCTGATCCTGGCCTTGATCAGCGTCACCCTCTGGCTGCCCACCGGGTCATTGCAGCCGGCCGGCCAGACCGATGTGCGCAGCGCGGCCGGCAGCGCGCCGCTGGCGCCGGTCCAGCAGGAGCCGGTAGAGGAAACTTTCGTCAGCGAGGCCGTCACTCCCCAGCTCACCGGCCGGCTGGACGAACAGCCGCTGGCCAGCGAGGAGATCAGCCTGGACCGCGAGGTCAACCCGCGTCTCAACTTCGGCGCGGGGCTGAATATCGATTACAACCCTGATCTGGGGCCAGATCCGCTGCTGGCGGTGCAGGAGGCGGCCGAGCCGATGGGGGTCGATGGCTTCGAAACCATGCTGCTCAACTTCAACGGCCAGGGCTTCTCCGGCGTCAACCCGCCGGACACGGTGGGTGAGGTCGGTCCCAGCCACTACGTGCAGATGATCAACGGCGGCAGCGGCACACGGGTCACCATTCACAACAAGAGCACCGGTGCAGTCACCGTCGGGCCGGTCATCCTCGACAGTCTGGCCACCAGCGGCGCCTGCCAGACGGGCATGGGCGACCCCATCGTGCTCTACGATCAGCAGGCCAACCGCTGGCTGCTGAGCGAGTTTGCGGATAGCGGCAATCACCTGTGCGTCTACATCTCCACCTCCTCCAACCCTGGCGGCAGCTACTACGCCTACGACTTCACCACGCCTAACTTCCCCGACTATCCCAAATATGCGGTCTGGCGTGACGCCTACTACGTCTCCACCAACGAGTCGGGCGGGCCGGCCGTCTATGCCCTCGACCGCACCCGCATGTTGTCGGGGCTCTCGGCCACCTTCCAGCGCCGCACCGCGCCGGCGCTCTCGGGCTTTGGCTTCCAGGCGCTGACCCCGGCCGATCTGGACGGCGCGACACTCCCGCCCAGCGGCGCGCCCGGCCTCTTCATGCGCCACCGGGACACCGAGGTACATGGCCCCAGCAGCATGCCCAGCAAAGACCTGCTGGAAGTGTGGGCCTTCACCGTCAACTGGGCCACGCCGGCCAGTTCGACCTTCAGCAAGATCGCCGACATCCAGGTGGCAGAGTTCGATTCGACGTTGTGTGGGCTCTCCTCCTATAGCTGTATCCCGCAGCCGGGCACCAACACCCGCCTGGATCCGCTGCGCGAGGTGATCATGTGGCGGCTCTCCTACCGCAACTTTGGCTCGCGCCAGGTGCTGGTGGGCAACTTCGCCACCGATGTCGGCGGCGATCGGGCCGGGGTGCGCTGGTTCGAGCTGCGCAAGGGTTCGGGGAACTGGTCCCTCTTCCAGGAGGGCACCTATGCGCCGGGCAACCTCAGCCGCTGGATGGGCGGGATCGCCATGGACGGCTCCGGCAACATGGCCCTGGGCTACAACGTGGGGAGCAGCAGCACCTATCCCGGCCTGCGCTATGTGGGCCGCATCGCCAGCGACGGGGCAGGAACCATGCCCCGCGGCGAGTACACCATCGTCAACGGCTCGGCGGCCAACGGCAGCAATCGCTATGGCGACTACTCGGCCATGAGCATCGACCCGGCCGACGACTGCACCTTCTGGTTCACCGGCCAGTGGAACGACGCCAGCCAGTGGAAGACCCGCATCGCCAAGATGAAATTCGACCAGTGCGGCACGGTGCAGCCTCCCCCCGGCGTGGCCAAGGCCTATCTGCCCATCATCCTGCGCCGGCCCGCGCTCTCGCCCGGCACGGTGACCGGCCGGGTGGTGAACGCGGTCAACGCCCAGGGCATCTCTGGCGCCCAGGTGTGCGTGCTGCCGAACCAGTGTACCACGACCAATTCGCAGGGCAACTACACCATCACCAACGTGGGCGCCGGCGCCCGCACCGTGCGCGCATCGGCCAACGGCTTTGTCACCTTGCAACAGGCGACCAACGTCCCTGGCGGCGGCACGGTCACGCTTAACTTTGCGCTGTCGCCCGTCCTGGGGCAGGGAGAGATCCGCATCGTGCTGACCTGGGGCGCGACGCCGCGCGACCTGGATTCGCACCTGTGGCTGCCACCCGCCAATCCTTTCCACATCTATTTCGCCAACAAGGGCAACTGCACTGTCTTCCCCTATGCGTGCCTGGATGTGGACGATGTGAGCAGCTATGGGCCAGAGACGGTTACCATCAAACAGCGTTTCAACGGAACCTACGTCTACGGCGTATACAACTGGAGCAACGATGCAGCCATCACTGCTTCCGGCGGCCGCGTGCAGGTTTACGGCGCCAGCGGCCTGGTTGCCCAGTTCGACGTGCCCACCAGCGGCAGCGGCCGGTGGTGGTACGTCTTCGATCTGAACGGCAGCAACGGCCAGATCACCCCGCGCAACGTCATCCAGAGCAGCCAGCCGGGCTCCTATGGCGAAGATGTGGAAACGATGACCAAGTAACGGAGAATCAATGTTGCCAACCTTTCCGCAAGGTTGGCAACATTAACGGTCCGTCAACTGTAAGACTTAGGCTGCCAACCTGTCCGCAAGGTTGGCAACCTTTTTTATACTGCCAAGCGCAGCCCCACCGGGCAGTGATCGCTGCCCATGACCTCGGGGAGGATGAAAGCATCCGCCAGGCGCGGCGCCAGCTCCGGGGCCGCGAAGAAATAGTCGATGCGCCAGCCCACGTTGCGCCGGCGGGCAAAGGTGACCTGATGCCACCAGGTGTACTGCTCGGCCAGGTCGGGGTAGAAATGGCGGAAGGTGTCGATGTAGCCCAGCTCGGTCAGCTTGTCGATCCAGGCCCGCTCCTCAGGCAGAAAGCCGGTGACGGTCTGGTTCTCCTTGGGGCGCGCCAGGTCGATCTCGCGGTGAGCGGTGTTGACGTCGCCGCAGAAGATCAACTGCTTGCCTGCTGCCCGCAGCTCCTGGCATTTCTCCAAGAACGCATCGTAAAAGGCCAGCTTGAAGGGCACGCGGCCATGATCGCGGCCGCCGTTGGGGAAATAGCTGTTCAACAGAACGAAGCTGGGGTATTCGGCGATGATGGTGCGACCCTCCACGTCGAACTCCTCCACCCCCAGGCCCAGCTCCACGCTGAGCGGCGCTTCCCGGGTCAGAATGGCCGTGCCGCTGTAGCCCTTGCGGGCGCGGGAGGGGTTCCAGACCGCGTGATAGCCGGCCGGCTGGCGCAGATCCTCAGGCAGTTGATGCTCCTCCGCCCGCGTCTCTTGCAGGCAGACGATGTCTGCGTCGCTGGCCGCCAGCCAGTCCATGAAGCCGTTCTTGTACACGGCGCGCGCGCCGTTGACATTCCAGGAGAGCAAGGTGACAGTCGTTGACATAATGCATTACTTTCTCTGGCTCAGCTCGATCACCAGCAGGTCCAACGCCAGATCATCGGGCAGCTTGCCGGTCTTGATGGCCAGATCAGCGCCCAGCAGTTGGTCGTAGGCCTGCTCCAGGTCGTGCATGCGCCAGTGGCGGCATTGCTCCATCGCCTTTTGCGTGGGGAAGGGGTGCAGGCCGATGGCTTTGGCGATCTCATCCTTGCCCCGCCCCAGGCTCATCTGGTCGGCCACCTGCACCAGGATGCGGAACTGGCGCACGATCATGGAGAGCAGGTAGAGCGGGGCCGCGCCGTCCCGCACCAGCTCCCGCAGCAGCCGCACCGCCTTGGGCCCGTTCTGCTGGCCGATGGCGTCCACCATGTCGAAGATGTTGGCCTCCTGGGTGTAAGGGGTCAGCAGACGCACATCCTCGCGGCGGATGGGGCCGGCCCCGCTGCGGTAGGTGATCAGCTTGTCCAGCTCGCTGTCCAGCAGGCGCAGGTTGCGCCCGATGCTGGTGGCCAGGTCGAAGGCCGCCTCCCGCTCGATGACGCCCCCCTTCTGCCGGGCCCGTCGCAACACCCATTCGGGCAGGTCGCGCTCCTCCGGCGCCTCGCACGGCACGATCTCGGCCCGGCCAGCCTCGGCCAGGCGGGCCACCTCCTTGAAGGTTCGCTCGTTGCGGGGCACGTTCTCCGCCTCCACCAGCGCCAGATCGGTGGTTTCGGGCAGCTCGGCCAGATAGGCCAGCAGCGCATCGCGGTCGGCGTCGGCGCGCGTCGCTCCCTTGCCTGTTTCATCCTCGGCGGCCGCGTTCCCCTTCTTCTTGCCGGCCTGTTGACGACGGCGTAGCTGCGCCAGCAGGCCGCTGACCACCACCAGGCGGCGGGCGGTCAGGAAGGGCATCACGTCGCAGTGGTGACGCACCTCGGCCATGCTGGTCTTGCGGCCATCCAGCCAGGTGGTGCTCAACTCCGCCAGCTCAGGCGCGCCCAAGGCCGCGCGCAGCGCGTCCAGGCGCTCGCTGCGCAGCAGTTCGTCGGGGCCGTGGAGTAGGTAGATCATGGCCCGTGGCTGAGCGTCACCATGTGGATCACCAGGCTGCGCCACTGCCGGCGGGTGATCGACGCGACCCGCAGGCCGGCCACGTCGGCCAGGGTGGTCACCTCGCGCTGCAAACGCAGCCCCACCGGCCGGCTGAGCAGGACGGCCACGGTGGCGGAGAGCATGGCCGCGGCCATGCGGTCAGGCAGTCCATGCTGGCGGCGCCGGCTGAGCGCGGTGGCGCCCCAGGCCGCCAGTCCGGCCATGGCGCCGGTGGTGACCAGGTTGGTGCCGCAGTTGGGGTGAATGGCCAGCTCGGCCTCGCCCCGTTGCAAGCGGATCAGCGCCTCAGCGACGGCCGCGGCCAGTTGGTCTGTCTCCACCGCGCCGACGATGGCGAAGCCGCGGTGGTCGCTGCGCCCGCCCACCAGGCTCAGGCCGCGCTGACGCGCCATCAGCAGGGTGATGGTGGCGTGTTCGATGGCGTGGTGTTGACGCACCCGCCGCAGGAAGCCGCTGTCCAACAGACTCATGGGTAGCACCTCGGCGGAGGGTGCGGAAGCCGTCGCGCACGTGCGCGACGGCTTCCGCAGGTAGCGGGGTCAGCGCGCCCAGCAGGCCAGCCCCAGCTCGTGCTTGTTCAGCATGGCCGGATGATGGGGCAGCACCCGCACGCCGTAGATCAGCGCGCCGGTGTGGTGCGGGGTCAGGTCGCCGTGGTAGTGATGCACGCCGTTCGGCCCGGCCTCGCCCAGGGTCATGGCCATGACCACAGGCTGGGCCAGCGCGCCGCCCTGGTCCTCGCCGCAGACGATCTCCACCAGCACCTCGGCTGGCTGCAAGTCGCCCAGATAGACCTGCGCGCTGACCGGGGCCTTCTCGCCGATGGTGAGCTGGCTCTCGTCGGGGCCGGTGGCCGCGGCCGCCACCAGCGACCAGCTCTGGCGGATCTTGGCCTTCCAGGCGGCCAGGTCGCGGGCGACGTGGAACTTGTCCGCGGCCACGGCGCTGTTGCCATGGGCCGCGGGGGCATAGAGCTGCTGGCAATACTCGCCCAACATGCGCCGGAAGCTGAAGTCCCAGAGGCTGCTGTGCATCGCCTCCTTGGCCACCTGCACCCAGCCGTGGGGCACGCCATCCTCGCCCCGGTCGAAGTAGAGCGGAATGATGTCATGCTCCAGCGCCCGGTACATGGAGTGCAGATCGGCCTCGTCCTGCACCTCGTGATCCCGGTACTCGCGCTCTTCGCCGATCACCCAGCCGTTTTTGCCGTTGTAGCCCTCGACCCACCAGCCGTCCAGCACGCTCAGGTTGGGCACGCCGTTCATGGCCGCCTTCTGGCCGCTGGTGCCGCTGGCCTCACGTGGCCGGCGCGGGTTGTTGAGCCACAGATCGACCCCCTGCACCAGGTAGCGGGCCACGTTCATGTCGTAGTCCTCGATGAAGCCCACCTTGTCCCAGAAATCCGGCGTCTGGGCCACACGCACGATGTGCTGGATGTAGGCTTTGCCCGCGTCGTCGGCCGGATGGGCCTTGCCGGCGAAGAGGATCTGCGCCGGGCCTGCGGGGTTGTTCAGCAGCCGCGCGAAGCGCTCCATGTCCTGGAAGATCAGGGTGGCGCGCTTGTAGGTGGCAAAGCGGCGGGCGAAGCCGATGGTGAAGGCCTCCTCATGGAAGACATGGTCGATCAGCTCCAGCACGGCCGGCGATTCCCCCTGGCGAATGGCCCGCTCGCGGCCGCGGCGCCGCACGAACTCGATCAGGCGACGCTTGGCGGCCATGTGTACATCCCAGAACGCCTGGTCGGGAATGGCGTAGATGCCATCCAGCACGCCGGGCTCATCCAGGCGCTCGCGCCAGTCGGCCGGCAGATGGGCATCCAGCAGGTGGCCCATGTCCGGTCCCAGCCAGGTTTCCAGATGCACGCCGTTGGTGACATGGCTGATGGGCGTCTCGTCCTTGGGCGTCTGCGGCCAGAGCCACTGCCACATCTCGCGCGAGACCTCGCCGTGCAGCGCGGCCACGCCGTTGCTGCGGCCGGCCATGTGCAGCGCCAGCACGGTCATGCTGAAGCCGGGGCCCCAGGTCTGGTCGTGGCGCGCCAGCTCCAGGAACTGCTGGCGTTCCAGCCCCAGTTGCGGCCAGAAGGGGCTGAAGAAGCGATCCATCAGGTCCCAGTTGAAGACATCGTGGCCGGCGGGCACGGGGGTGTGGGTGGTGAAGACGGTGCTGGCCCGCACCACCTCCTGCGCCTCGGCAAAGCTCAGCTTCTGCTCCTGCACGTAATGGCGCGCCCGCTCCAGGCCGAGAAAGGCCGAGTGGCCCTCGTTCATGTGCCAGACGGCCGGCTGCAAGCCCAGGGCGCGCACCGCGCGCACGCCGCCGATGCCCAACACGAACTCCTGGCTGATGCGCAGGTTTTGATCGCCGCCGTAGAGCCGCGCGCTCAGCTCGCGGTCGCCCGGCTGGTTCTGCGGCACGTCGGTGTCCATCAGGTAAAGGGGGATGCGCCCCACCTGGATCTTCCAGACCTTGGCGTAGACATCGCGGCCGGGCAGTTCACATTTGATCAGCACCTCTTTGCCATCCTGGCCCACGGCCGGGGTGGCCGGCACCTCGGAGAAGCTGAGTTTGCCGTAACGCGCCTCCTGCCAGCCTTCGGGGTTGATGTGCTGGGTGAAGTAGCCCTGCGGATAGAGGAAGCCGACCGCGACGAAGGGCAGCCCCAGGTCGCTGGCCGTCTTGCAGTGGTCGCCGGAGAGCACGCCCAGGCCGCCGGAATAGATGGGCAGCGCCTCGTGCAGACCAAACTCGGCCGAGAAATAGGCGATGGTCTGGCCGACCAGGTCGGGGAAGGTGCGGCTGAACCAGGTCTCGGCCGGGTTCATGTAGGCGTCGAAGCGCTCCAGCACGGCCTGATAGCGCGCCGTGAAGGCGGGATCGACCGCGGCCGCGTCCAGCTTGGCCTGCTTGACCTCGCGCAGCAGCTTGACGGGGTTGTGGGAGACGCGCTCCCACAGCTCCGGGTCGATAGCGCGAAAGGCTTCCTGGGCGTCGCTGTTCCAGCTCCACCACAGGTTGTTGGCCAGCTCTGGCAGCCGGCTCAACGCTTCAGGAATTCGGGGAAAGATCGAAAGACGACCTAAGATGTTCACGAATGATCTCCTTGACATAGACAGAGTTGGCGCCCTTAGGAAAGAGATGCCAACTCTCGTGTGATGCAGCAGCGATTATACCCCCGCGGCAGGTGTTCGGCAAGAAGAGGGGCGAGTTGCCGCTGAGGCGAAGGGCGCCGCGCCTCAGCGGCGGGCGCCGCGCTTCATGCCAGGTA
>Ga0209200_1003856_pt1 | contig 12621 bp, 11 predicted proteins | sample AD_UKC033_MetaG_FD_184406 | JGI IMG/M metagenome (GOLD analysis project Ga0209200, IMG submission 184406) | Active sludge microbial communities of municipal wastewater-treating anaerobic digesters from USA - AD_UKC033_MetaG (SPAdes) (version 2) | ecosystem: Engineered > Bioreactor > Anaerobic >...
ACCTTCCGTTTTTTAAGTGGGAAGACGAAGCGGGTAAGTTTGGTGTTGAAACGGAAGCAGCCATTGAATATGGCTGTGCTCAGAAATGCGATGTGATGACTACCGTGAGTGATGTAACCGCCCGCGAGTGCAAACACCTGCTGCGCAGAAAGCCCGATTTTATTTTGCCGAATGGGTTAAACATTCAACGGTTTGAAGCCCTGCATGAATTTCAAAATCTTCATTCGCAATACAAAGAGCAGATACACGAGTTTGTGATGGGCCATTTTTTCAGTTCATACGGATTTGATCTGAACAAAACCATCTATTTCTTTACCTCGGGTAGATATGAATACAAAAACAAAGGGTTTGACCTTACCCTCGAAGCGTTGGTGCACCTCAACCATCAACTGAAAGAAGAAAAATCAGACCTAACGGTAGTCATGTTCTTTGTAACCAAACGCGATTTTTACAGCATTAAACCCGAAGTACTGCAATCCAGGGCGGTGATGGAAGAAATAAGACAAACGTGCGATGCAATTCAACGGCAAGTTGGTAAACGACTATTTTTTGAAAGCACGGTACGCCAGGATCATCGGCTTCCGCAATTAAATGATTTTGTAGATGAATACTGGAAGCTGCGTTACCGCAGAACCATTCAATCGTGGAAGAGTAACAAAATGCCGCTACCGGTTACTCATAAACTGGTAGATGAAGATTCGGATGATATACTCCAGTTTCTGGTGCGAAGAAACTTGCTGAACCGCAAAGAAGACAAAGTAAAAATTGTATATCATCCGGATTTTATTAACTCTACTAATCCCTTGTTTGGAATGGATTATAGTCAGTTTGTACGCGGTTGTCATTTGGGAATTTTTCCAAGCTACTACGAACCGTGGGGATACACACCATTGGAATGCATGGCCAGTGGGGTGCCTGCGGTTACCAGCGATTTAAGTGGTTTTGGTGATTACTTATTGCATAAAATGCCCGATCATGAGCGAGGCGGCATGTTTGTGGTAGAACGAGGCAAGCGCACATTTGATTGGAGCGCGCGCCAACTGGCGGTATTTCTTCATAAATTCTTACAGCAAGATCGCAGAAGCCGGATTACCCAACGAAATAACGTTGAAAGTTATTCTTCCGCATTTGACTGGGATACGCTGATTGTACACTATGAAGAGGCTTATCACAAGTTGTTAAGTGAATAGCAGGAATAAAAAGCCCAAGCGTTGTAGCCAAATCGTTATTTTTTTTGTTTAGCCATTCCGCTTATAAAAATTGGTTGTACTTTTTTGAAGTATTCGTGTAACTTTCTTCTTTCAATAATTAAACCTAATCATCTATGACCACCTCACGCAGAGAATTTATCAGGAAGAGCGCCTTTGCACTGGCCGGAACCTCCTTTCTGGCAGCTTGTGCCGGCACCAAAACCGAAGCATCAAAACAGTTATTAGGCTTGCAGTTATATTGTGTACGTGATGAAATGGCCACCGATCCGCTGGGCACCTTACAAGCCCTGGCTAAAATTGGCTATCAGCACGTAGAGCATGCCTGGTACCGTGAGCGGAAGTTTTATGGATGGACTCCCCAAGAGTTCAAAAAAATTCTTTCGGATTTGGGTATGACCATGCCCAGTGGTCACACGGTGTTAGCACCTCAGCATTGGGACGAAACCAAAAACGATTTTACCGATGCATGGAAATATACCATTGAAGATGCCGCTTACATGGGGCAGCAATATGTGATCAGTCCCTGGATGGATGAAGCCGTAAGAAAATCAGAAGATGCTCTGAAGAAGCAGCTTGAAATTTTTAACAAGAGCGGAGAGTTATGCAAAAAATCGGGGATGATGTTTGGATACCATAATCACGATTTTGAATTCAGCGAAAAGCATGGCGACCGTACCTTGTACGATATCATCTTAATGGAAACCGATCCAAACCTGGTAATGCAGCAGTTAGATACCGGCAACCTGTATAATGGCGGAGCAAAAGCGATTGATATTGTAACCAAGTATCCGGGCCGGTTCCAAAGCATGCACGTTAAAGATGAAATTGAATTACCCGAGGCAGGGGAACATGGAAAGTATGAAAGTACCATCTTGGGCAAAGGCATTGTAAATCTGAAAGAAGTAATTGACCTGGGCCGCGATAGTGGTGGTACAATACACTTTATCATTGAGCAGGAATCTTACCAGGGTAAAACCCCGCTGGAGTGCATGAAAGAAGATTATGAAGTGATGAAGAGTTGGGGGTATTAAACTTTTTCAGATTGAGGTTGTCTTAAAAGCCGAAATAGAATCGAGATTGCGGAATAAAGCCGCAATGACAGAACAACTTTTAAGATAACCTCATTTATTTTCTGAACAAACCGGGGCGCAAGGGTTTGGGTGATCGTTAGGATTATTTCTATCAATATGATTTACACCAACTCCATTCTCTTCTCAATCCTTATACCCTGAACGCGAAACAAAACGCAGAGTAACTTTTAGCAAGTTTAATATTTTGTTCTTAACTTACTCTTGCACAAAAGACTGTTATGCTTGGCAAATTATCTGCATCTGAAATTGAATCTATTCTAACCAGAAATGTGGTTGGGCGGCTGGGTATTCAAGCGGAAGATAAATCATACATCGTTCCGGTAACCTATGTATATGAGCAAGGCGTTATTTATGGTCATACCGTAGAAGGATTAAAAGTAGCGTTGCTGCGCAGGAATCCACAATGTTGTTTTGAAGTTGATGAAATTAAGACCATTGCCAACTGGCAAAGTGTAATTGCGTGGGGTCGGTTTGAAGAATTGCATGGACCAGAAGCAGAAAAAATCGTGGAAATGATTTCAGCCAGACTGGTACCTTTGATGCCGAGTGTTACAAGCTATCCTCCGCGGATGGGCCCAACTTCTTCTATGCGAACATCAACGCAGCTAGGTAATTCTATTGTCTACCGAATTGTACTTACGGAAAAGACTGGCCGTTACGAACATTAGCAGATGCTCAAACCCAAAATGTTGTTTGGCTATTAATCAAGTATTTCTGGTCTTTATAAACCTTCCAGCTAATACCAACAAAGGCACCGCGTAAACTGCTATCATGGCATATGCCATAAAAGTGTATCCTTTGGCCACGAGGTCTATAATTCCAACCTGAGCAAGAAGCAACGCTGAAAGCAACGCGGCCAATGATATCCAGGCTTTGGTAATTTTCTTTAACGAAGTTCCTTTCTGTTCCGCTTCGCTTTCTATCCGGCTTATGAAGGCGTGAATCATACCCGTAGCGGTTTCAATAAGCGTCCAGCCCACCACTATTCCAAAAATGATAATCAAGATCGGGCTAAACGGGGCCAGCATTTTTAACCAGGGCACCGCAGAATCCAGCACGCCCTTGTCGGGATAGTAGGCCATTACAGCAAGGTACGTTAGAAACCAGGGGATCGTCATCAACAGGCCTGAAACAATAGCTGCAATCAAACTATCCTTTCGCGAGGTAAGATTTCGAAATGTAAAGAATGAAGCAGGATACACGGCAAGATTGTACCCAACGTATAAAATGCCTGTCCATAATAGTAGAAACAACGAAGGTGTTTCTGCCTGGTAAGCGGTGTTCCATGTACTAAACACGTTGGCAATTTCATCTCCCTTGTTGCTGAATACGGTGTATGTAAAAATGAAGTAAGCTGCAAATAGTGCGATCGATCCGATTGTTTCCAGTTTAGCGATTGTTTCTTCGCCTTTGTAATTCAAGAACCCGACAACCAATGTGATCAACACCACACCAATCCATTTTGGAAAGTTTAAGGTTTGATGCAGGATTTCACCAGCAGCCGAGGCCATCACCGCAATAATCAAAATAGCTAACAGCAGGTACACTATTTCGTAAGCAATCCATCCTGGCCCGATCAATTTTTTTAGCAATGACTTATAATCATACACCTTCCAATACCGGCAGGCTTCCATCGATAAAAAAGCAATTAATGAAAAGCCAAAGAAGATGGCGAGCCCGCTAATCCACCCCGCTGCACCATACTTGCCTCCGTATTCAACAATCTCGCGGCCGGTGGCATAACCACCCCCAATTAATACCGATTGTAAAATGATGCCTGGCAGTACAAGTCGCCTGAGTAATGAGCTACGTAGGTTCAAGTGCTATTGATTTTTGAATAAGCGCTCAATATAGGTTAATTCTTTATATGAATGTCATGCCGCATTTATTCCGGCATAGCGTTCAATCCATTCTTGGATTTTCATAGCTAACTCTGGAATCAGATTTTTCTTTCCGGCTTTAAAACTATGGTCAGCACCTTCAAAGGCCGCAAGTGTAGCCTGCGGGAATGTGGCACACACTTCGGATATTAAATTCCAGGTAGCCAGCGCATCGTTGGTTCCTTGCAAAAACAACATTGGTATTTTTATGGCGGCCAGGTGTTCAGCCCGGTCAACACCCGGTTTTCCGGCAGGGTGTAGTGGAAACCCCACAAAGGCGAGTCCGTTAACATAGGGCAATGGATTAGCTGAAATGTATTGTGAAGTCATTCTTCCGCCAAACGATTTTCCACCGGCTATCAACGGAAGTGTTGGAAACAAGGCATGTGCCTTCGCAATGGCGGCTGCAACTGCCTGGTGAGCAACGGCAGGAACATCGGGCCGTTTTTTCATTTGTTCGGTGTATAGAAAGTTGTAGCGCAAGGTGGCAATTTGTAATGATGCCAGTTCCACAGCCAGATCTTTCATAAATTTATGATGCATGTTGGTTCCGGCACCGTGCGCAAATACATAAATCGCTTTAGTCGTTGCGGGCTCATAAAGCTCGGCTGAGGTTGTTTCGTTTTTAAGTGACAGAATAAATGGTTTAACTTCGTAAGACATAAGCAAGGCAGGTTACGATATATGAATATCAACAAAAATTGGAAACCAAATCGGTTTACGGGTTGTTTTGCGTAGATAGAATAGGATTCAAGATTCAAAATTCAAGATTCAAAATTCAAGATTCAAGATTCAAAATTTAAGATTCAAGATTCAAAATTTAAGGTTTATGAAGCAGATTGTAATAATCCTTGGTATGGTAATGAGCTTGCAAGCGTGTGCTCAAACAAAAGCACCAAAAGAAACAGCAGCCGCTGATACCATCAAACGAATTGTGCGTACGGAAGCGGAGTGGAAGAAAGTCTTAACCCCCGAACAGTTCTATGTGTTGCGCCAAAAAGGAACCGATATGCCCTTTACGGGAAAATATTACTTGCATAAAGAGAAAGGTGTATATCAATGTGCGGGTTGCCATACCGATTTGTTTACGTCTGATATGAAGTTTGAATCGGATTGCGGATGGCCCAGTTTTGATAAAGAAATTGCAGGAGGAAAAATCAAGAAAGTAAAAGATACTTCGCATGGCATGATACGTACCGAAATCGTGTGTACTAAATGCGGTGCACACCTTGGTCACTTGTTTGATGATGGCCCCACACTAACCGGGTTGCGGTATTGTGTCAACTCTACTTCAATTGATTTTAAGAAGGAGTAGCATTGCTCCTGAAGTTTGAACGGGCCTCACAGGCGCCTTCAGCAATTGCATTTTTAACCTACCACCTCATCAAACGCTTTTACAAACGCTTTCATTTCATTTAGTGTGCCTATACTTACCCGGCACCATTCCTTACCTTGAAAATCCCACACACGAATTTGAAAGCCCCGCTTCATGGTTTCGGCTAATATCGTTTTACCATCTTTTGGCGCAGGAAACAATACACAGTTTGTGCGCGATTGACCATGAAACCACCCCTTCTTATCTAAATATTGCTGAAAGAAGTTTAACGCCTCGTTGTTTTTTGATCGAGTAAGTTTAGCAAAAGCCACATCGTTTAGCGATGCTTTGGCAGCAGCCAATCCGGCCTGATTAATGACCGGCCCCATTTGGTATTTGGAGATTTTCTTTATCACATCCGGTTGCGCAATTGCGTAGCCCAGGCGCAAACCTGCCAATCCATACACTTTCGAAAAAGTACGCGATACCATCACGTTATGTCCTTTGCGCACCAATTCAACTGCCGACTGTTGTTCATCCGGTTCTAAAAATTCAAGATAGGCTTCGTCCGAAAACACCAACGTTTTTTTACTCATCTCCTGGCAGAAGTCTAGATATTTTTTCCCTTCTATTACCGTTCCGGTTGGGTTGTTGGGATTGCATAAAAACATCAATCGTGTATCGGGTTTTACTGCAGCTGCTAAGGCATCCAGGTCATGCTTATGATAATCGTCCACATCTACCCGATCCCATCGCGCATGCAACTTTTCGGCATAGTCCATCAACGAACGAAATGTGGGAAAAGCCGAAAGCACAGCACCCCCTTCCAGCGCCAAAGCCATTCCGGTAAGGCACAATGTTTCGGATGAACCATTCACCACCAGGATATGATCAGGCGATACACCTTCTTTATCGGCCAATACTTTTTTAAACTCCTGCACCAACTCAAATGTGTATCGGTTAAATTCTGCCGTTGCTTCAGCCAATGCCTTTCGCGCCAAAGGCGAAGGGCCATAGGGATTTTCATTTGAACCCAGGCGAACAAGTTTTTCATTCAACAAGGGTATAAAATTTCCCTCGGCATGGCTGACAGGCGCAGCCAGCAACTGATTTGTAAACGTGGACGAAAGGGTAAGGCCTCCTGTAATTGCCAATGCAGATTTAAACCAGGCTCTGCGGTTGATCGTGTTGTTCATAAACGTTAGTGGTTCTTTCTTAATTTACCATCGGGGTTTCTGGTAGAAAGTTACATAAGGTTCTCCATCTAACACAATCATGGGATCGCCCGTTTTGGGATGATTCATTTTTTGTAATTGATACGACCCCTGGCCACGCACCTGCGAATTATAATAAATGCGATCGCCCTGCACCCACCACGTGCCCTGATCATTGCTTTGCGAGGATGTTCCCGCATAAAAAGAATTGGTGTTAGTATCCATCGATCGTTCTGCTGCATACTGATAGGTGCCATTTGCATTTAAAACAATGCACTCACTTGAACTGGAGCCTCCGGTATTCGTAGAGTTTACATTTGTCCAGCACCACTTGCCAACCAGTTCCTGAGCCACATGGCCTCCGCCAGCCTGGGCTTGTGTTTGTGTGGGTGTTTGCCCTACGTTACCTGCTCCTTTTGTATAGGTAAATTGCTGGCCATTGGCACTTACGGTAAGTTGATTACCCTTCACCGTATAGGCCATCATTACATTGCCCTGAGGCGTTTGTAAAATAATATGCCCCTGCGATACCTGATACTGGAAGGTGTTACCCAAATAAATACATTGGCCATTGCTTCTGAACTCCAGCGATTCGCCATTGCCACTCCAAGCACCAACTACCTCTGCCCCGTTTTGCGCTCCATTGCTTTGAGGTTGCTGATTTGGCTGGGGTTGATTCTGTACCGTTGCCGGTGCGTTTTGTGTTCCGTTACGCGTAAACACAATGCTGTTGTCAAGATCGCCTCCGGAAAGTGTAAGGTTATTGCCTTGCAAGGCAAAGGTATAAACCGTGGTTTGCCCATTCTGTGTAATTGAAAGTTTTGTAGTCTGGCTACTGTACCGGATGGGCTCGCCATCAAACTCGCCACTGCCATCGGCATTGAGCATCAGAGTCATCTGATATCCGAATTGATTGTTTTGCCAAATGCCGGCAAGTTTACCGCCCGACTGGGTCTTGGCTCCAATTTGGGCGATTGCAAAAAAGGGGAACAAAAAGAGAACGAATGCAATTGTTTTCATGGGTGATGGTAATATTTACCCAATTTAGCGAAAGGCAGAACAATATTATTTCCGGATAAGGAAGATTTACAACCCCCTACATGTTTATGGGGCTACACCTAAATTTACACCTGGGGAATAATCCCCATTTTGCGCATCAGAAAAGTTGCATTGGCTTTTTGCGCAACACCTGCCTGCAATGTATAATCGAACGAGAGTTGCTCATTTTCTATTTTACCCTCAAAGCAGGCCGTAATTATTTGTTGCGGATATTCTTCCTGAAGTACCCCCAGCGCAATATCATGGGTGGCTAATACCGTAAGCGCTTGTTTTTCTTTCAGCCGCTTCAGCAATTCAAGTGAGCCCAATTGTTTGTCGGTAGAATTGGTGCCTTTTAAAATTTCATCTAATAAAATAAACAGCGGGGTTGTTTCCAGTTCTTGTACAATAGATTGAAGCCGGTTTAATTCAGCAAAGAAATATGATTGATGCTCCTGCAGGGAATCTGTTGTGCGCATACCCGTTCGCAATTTCAGCAAATTGGTTTTCCAGGTACGGGCACAAACCGGTGAACCAATTTGTGCCAGCACAAAGTTAACACCCAGGGCTCTCAAAAAAGTACTTTTGCCCGCCATGTTGGCCCCGGTTATCAGGCAAACATTTTGCGGATTGCCAAGCTCAAAATTATTATTCACCCGAATGGCATCAGGAATAAGCACGTGGCCAATGGCTTCGCCTTTTACTATCATTTGATCGGTAACCTCTGCAAAAGCGTATTGCGGATAGTTGAAGTGCAACGTAGCTAATGAAATCAGGCTATCCCACTCCGCCAAAGAAGCCAACCACACAGGTAAATCCTTTGCGTTTTCTTCGCGCCATTTTTCAAGTTTACTAACCGTATGAAAATCGTAAAGGAATAATCCATTGCCTAATTGCATAGCCAAAGGGTTCATGCGCGCCTCCAGCGCATGAACGAGTGCCGAAAATTCTTTTACTTTCTTAAAAGCACTTTCCGCTACCGCCTGGTGGTGTTGCATTTTGGCTGAAGCAAAATTTTGGTGAGCTAATAGCTCGAAAATTTTTGCATAGTTGTACATGATTTTACCACCTGCTACCAGTACTTCCTGTATAGCACTTATTCGCCTGGCATAGATTGCTGCTATGGCCAACTGAAGGGTGGCCATCAAAAGGAACGCCCCAAAATAATTCATGCTAAACATCACAAATACTCCAATACCAATTGTAATTGCCGGAAGGGCCCACCGCAAAACCGTGTTTGTCTTATTTCGATAAAAAATGGGCTGTTGTTTCAGCCAGTTCAGCAACCCGTTTGTATCGTAACCGGCATCGTTTATCTGTTTGCCCGTTGCCCAAACTTGTTGGCGCAGTTCGGGTAATGCGGCCAGTTCGCGTACAGCCTCCTGCCGGCTATACAATTCCTGTTTGGTGAAGGTTGGATATTTTAAATCCTGTGCCAGTCTTACTTCACCGGCATGTGTGCCGCACCGGTTAAGGTATTGAAATACCGACCCGGGCCCGAATAAATCCAGATCATGACTGTATGCATGATGTACATCGGCAAAAGCCTGGCCATCGGCAAACTCAATTGACTCAAACGAAAAGGCTTTTGCTTCGCGCTGATTCAGTAACCCCAGGTACGCCAGCCGCTCCTTCCATTCGCGTGCTGCGGTTTGCTTGCGCACAAGCAGGATAAACGCGATCAACGGCAATGGAACAGCATAATAAAAATCTGTATTGGAAAGTGCCATGTAAACGATAATGCCCAGAACCACTACACACGCAACCCGCAACCATGCAAGCACACGAATTTGCTTTTCTATTGTCTGACTTTCCTGTTGAAATTGATTTGCCCGCTGTTGATAATAGCTGGCGTTTGGAGAATTTACCATCAGAGCATTTTTTCGATCAACTGCACAACCTGCGAAAGATATTTTTCATCGGTACTGTCAAAATCATTCAGTTTATCGCTGTCCACATCCAGCACCAGCGCCACTTCGTTATTTTTAAGAATCGGCAAAACAATTTCAGATTTGGATGCGGAGCTACAGGCAATATGACCCGGAAATGCATCTACATCCGGCACCAATATAACCCGCTTCTCCTTCCAACTGGTACCACAAACTCCGTTTCCAAAACGTATGCGTGTGCAGGCAATGGGGCCCTGAAACGGACCCAATACCAACTCTTGCTTACCTGCATTATTTTTCACCAGATAAAACCCTACCCAAAAAAAATCTAAAGTTTGCTTAAGAGCTGCCGCCAGGTTGGCCAGATTCGCTATTAGATCAGACTCGCCCGATGTAAGGGATTCCAGTTGCGGAAGGAGTGTAGAATAACGGGAAATCTTATCCGATTCAGTTGCTATTATCAGATTTTCGGCCATGATCAAACCATTTGATCACAAAAGTAGCCTACTCATGCCTGGTAAAAAAGCAGAATGATAATGATGGCTATTACTATTCCCAATATTTGTATGAGCCCTTTGCGCATATCCGGTTTGAAGCACGTCAGGAACTTTTGCCAAACAAAAGGATGGCTTAATTACCTAACTTTACCACCCGTATGGCCCGTTATCTTAAACTTATCCTCGCCCTGATCATTACCGGTACGATTGCCGCTTTTGTGCTATTGGTGGTTATTCCCGAACGCCTGGCTAAAAGCAGTTACGAGGCCGCCAAAACCCTGGGCGAAGATTTCCGAAAAGTTTTTCAATTTACTCCAGAAGTGCATGTAAAAAATACGGTGGTTCTGAATCAGCAGGCTACCGTGCTGGAGCTGGCCGTGTTGTCGCAAAATTTTCAGCACCAATATGCCTACACCAATACCTGGATGGGCAGTACCAAAAAGATTGACATTAGCGGAACCTTCATAGCAAAGGTTGGATTTGATTTGAATAAGAAATTTCAAATAAACATAGTCGATAAAACCGCCACCGTCTCTTTGCCCGAACCTCAATTGCTGGCCCTCGAATCGCAACCCGACATTACCTATCGGGATGAGGACGGATTATGGAATTGGGTAAGCCAGGAAGACCGAACAACCGCTACCAATGCTTTTATAAAAGATGCAAGGGCCTATGCCGCGCGGGCCGGTTTTATAAACGATGCCCGCCTGCGGGCCGAAGATCAAATTCGCAGTGTGTTGGCACCGCATGTAGATAAGGTTGTGTTTCAATATCAGGTTGCCATTCCTGAATTGGAATAAATTGGCAAGCCCCAATCAATTCGATTGCACTAAATTTTTCCGGGGTAAATCGTAGAACCTGTATTAATGATCAGGATTTTTGAATCTTTGGGAACTTCATCGCGCATTTGTAAGAGCAATGCCAGGCCTGCCATGCCGGATGGTTCGCACCGAATCGATTGTTTTTTTGCAATGTCCATTGCCTCCTCCACAAAATTCTCGTCCACATCTAAAATACCCGATAGGTTTCCGATGCGTTCGTTTTGAATTAAGGAGTTGATATAAAACTGGTAATCGTCCAGCGAAGGCAGGTAATACGAAAAGAGTTTATCCAGGCGCGAGTTGGCATCGCGGGTGGTAGCGCCCATAAAATTGCATTCGTTAATCTTCCGGATGTCACCCAAAAAACGAGGATCGTGTTTGTAAATACTGTTATTAAACTCGCGTTCGGCTATAATTAAGATATTCACAAACAAATCGCCCGTACCAAATGGCACAAAACAATAATCCGGGTTTTCGTTCAGCACTTCGTACGAAAGCCAATCGTAATAGTTATCGTTAAACCGATCCAGAATTTCGCGATAGGTAATATCCACCCCTTCTTTGTTATTGGTAAGTTCCTTGATTTCCTTACCCGTAAGGGAACGGGCGCTTAAATCCGTTTCATACACTTCGCAACCCATTTGCCGCAGCGATTCTTTGATATTTGTACTGATACGGGTATCCATCAACACTTTTAGTTTGGTGTTTACCTTGTACAGATTAAAAAAATGTTGAATAGCCGCAGCGGCACTACCCGATGATATAATGGATACCTCTTTAATATTATATCGTTTGGCTTTAATCAAAACTTCCCACGCCATACGGGCCTTGTGTGTTCCTGTAGGATTTGTACTTTCATCCTTCAACCATACGTTGGTAAAGCCAGGTACATCGATTCGAAACGTATTGGATGCCGGAAACCGGGGTTCATAAAACGGCCGGGGCGGAAATTCCGGTTTGGATGGGTCGTTGAGGGATGGCACATACAATCCGTCAATGGCAGTATCGCTGGTGCGGGCCTGCTCATCATCAATCTGTTCTTTAATCAGATCAAGTTCCTTTTTCGAAAGTTTTTCGAGAAGCACATTGGCAACTTTTGCTGCAAACGAATCCACATTGTTTGTATCAATTGCTTTGATGGGCTCTTGTTCTACGGAATCTTCATCACCCCCATCTACCAATGCTTTGAATTTTTCAGCAAACCGATCGGCTATCAAGGCGTTCCAATCCTGTTGATTTTGGGTGGCAAACAACGCCAGCAAATTGCGCAGCGATTGTGTGGCTCCGGGCGGACTTTTTAAATTAAAAGCTCTACGCAATAAGTCCTCTGATGGACCTTGCGGATAAGCAAGCGAGAGTTGCGGATCGAGTGAAGGTGTGTTCTTGACAAAATCCTTTACTGCCCTCTGCAATCCATGAATAAAACTCCAGCGCCCGGTTCCTACCGACTCATGATAACCCGTACGTGCCAGTTGCTCGCGGATCAGGTCCAGAATTTCTTTAGGGATTCGTTTGGCCGATGCTTTTTTCATATCAGAATTAAAAATTCGTGGTACGTGTGCACAATAACAACCCGTTGGCAGAATTATTATCCACCAATACTTAATTTATTCAACCGGTGCAGTGGGTTTATCCGAAACTGCTGGCTCCGAAGCCAGTACCTGG
>Ga0209200_1003877_pt1 | contig 12566 bp, 9 predicted proteins | sample AD_UKC033_MetaG_FD_184406 | JGI IMG/M metagenome (GOLD analysis project Ga0209200, IMG submission 184406) | Active sludge microbial communities of municipal wastewater-treating anaerobic digesters from USA - AD_UKC033_MetaG (SPAdes) (version 2) | ecosystem: Engineered > Bioreactor > Anaerobic >...
GCGGCATTAGCCAAACGCGCACCGTCAATATGTAAAAACATATTATGCTGATGAGCAAAATCAGCTAAGTCCTTCAATTCCCGCAAGGTGTATAAAGTTCCGTATTCTGTGCTTTGCGAAATAGAAATAATCTTTGCCTGGGAATGATGTTGATCACGATTTCCTGATAGATGTGGTGCAATAAGCATTGGAGTAAGTTTTCCAGCTGCTGTTTCTATTGGCAGTAATCGTCCCTGGGTAAATTTTTGCACAGCACCGCATTCGTCAGTATTGATATGAGCACTTCGGGCACAAAAAATAGCATTATAGGAATGCATAACTGACTGCAAACATAATATATTAGCTCCTGTTCCAGTAATTACAAACCAGGCATCACAATTTCCTCCGAAAAGTTCTTTAATTTGTTCTAAAACCTTCATAGTTAAAGAATCATCTCCATAAGCCGGACAAAAACCCGTGTTAGCATTATAGATTGCTGCTAAAACCTGGGGATGTATTCCGCTGTGATTATCTGAGCCAAAACTTACTGAATCCATTTATCTTACCTCATTTATCTTATTTAGCTTAAGCTTAAGTCGTTCAATGCGTTTTTCTGTATCAGCTACCTTTTTCTCATTAACGATTGGACGGCTAATCAAATAGGACTTTAATTTTTCGGCATTAACAAGTGCTTCCTTATAGCGTTTATAATATTTTTCCAGAATGATACAGGTCTCCTGCAGGGAAACAGGACAATTTAAGGAAGAAGCAATATTAAAACACTCAAAAGCAGAATCAATGTCCTTTTCCTTTTTATAAATAAAACCCAAGTCGCGCAGCACATCTTTATCCACTATTCCAACCGAAAGCATATCCACTAAAATGTTTTTAGCAATATCAATACGATTCTGACTTTGATACAACATTGCCAAAGAATGATAATCAATCCGATTGTCCATTCCCCCTTGAGGAGGGTAACTGATACTGTTACAAATAAGGGTAAAAAGGGCAGCCGTATGCAAAATGTCCGTGTGATTATGTAAAAAAACCCTTTGCATAAGCTCCGGATTGCCATTTAACAAAAAACTGAAATAGGTCTGCGGAATTTCGCCTCCATCAATATCCAGTTCTTTGTCTCTAACTTGACCCAGAATGTAAAACTCTATGGTTTCCAGGGCACAGGAAGGAAGTTTGTTTCTCCATAAACGACGGGCAAGATGAAGTAAATCCAGATGCTCCATTGCTCTTAAATTAAGCCAAATTTGATGATAGAGCAAACGGGATTCCAACACGGGAACATCAAAGGTCTTACCGTTAAAAGTAATCAGTAAGGACTTTTCGTTTATCAGTTCTATCAAGCGATCAAAAGAATTAACTTCCGCTTCAGGATCGGGTAAAAAAACCTGCTCCACAACAAAGCTCTCATTTATATAATACCCCAAACCAATCATAAAAGCAAAAATGCCGTTACTGCGTAATCCGGTGGTCTCCAAATCCAGAAAAAGGATATCTTCTTTTGTCCGTTCTTTGCTTTTATCTAAATTTGCCCAATTGAGAACAACCTCCGGCAGGATTTCAGGATAAAGAGGTAATCCCTCAATTTCTGTTTGCAGAGGATATGCCTTTTTAGTATAGAAATAGGGGTCTTCCGGGTGAGCGGAAAATTCTCCTTCTATGGAATGTTTTAATGTTTCTCGTAATAGTTCTTTCAGTTCTGAGGCGTAAAACTCTCTATCCTGATTCATATCCTGTATCATAATTTTCCTCTTCTAAACCAGAAAGTATAAATAGGTAGTTTTGTCAAGGGGTCGAGAGGTCAAGAGGTCGAGAGGTCTATGAGGTCGAGAGGTCAAGAGGTCAAGAGGTCAAGAGGTCGAGAGGTCAAGAGGTCGAGAGGTCGAGAGGTCAAGAGGTCGAGAGGTCTATGAGGTCAAGAGGTTTGGATAAATCGCTCTCTGCCCTCTGCCCTCTGCCCTCTGCCCCCTGCCCTCTGCCCTCTGCCCTCTCAACCATTTTCTTTGTATTTTATATTATTCATCCTTTGTTTCCTTTTTCCCTTCAATATAACTATGGAAACTTCTTTCTGCTGAAAATCTCTGGACAAGAACAGCCCCTTCAAGATAATGAATAATAAAGGAACAAAGCAGATGCATAACAAAGATAAAAAGCAGAAACATAGTCGTCTTAGAACCAGTTTTAAAACCTCCATAACGGAAGGTATTTTTGCTCAGATATACGGTAATCTTTCTGCAATCGGTTCTTCCTTTATAGTAAAGCTGATGGTAATTTTAGACGCTTCGCCAATGCATTACAGTTTGCTAAGTGCTATAGGTCAGGTTTCTGCCATTTGGCAACCTTTGGGAGTAGCTGTTACGCATAAACTGAAGGAACATAAATCTACCTGTATAAAAATAACTGCAATCGGGCGTTTTTTAACCATCTTTTTAGGGCTGTCTTTACTTTTTAATAATAAGTTACAGGGAATCTGGTTTGTGCTTATACTGCTTTTTTTCAGTGCCGGCTTACAATCTTTGGGAGCAAATATTTGGATTGCCTGGATTAGTGATTTGATTCCTCTATCCCTACGGGGACGCTTTTTCTCCAGACGCAATCAAATTTTAATTGGAATTGGCTTAATAGTTAGCTACATTTTCAGTTTTCATATAGACCTTTTTGAATCAGCCAAAGGTGCATTCAAACTTGGCTATATACACTTTTTGGGAGCGGAAAAATTCTTTCTGCCACAAAATCAGCCCTGGTTTTTAGCCGGTGTATATGTTTTTGCTTCGCTTATGGGTTTAATTGGTTTATATTTTCTGAACCGTCAACCGGAAAGCCCTTTGCCTTCTGTTCAGGAACAGCGTTTACGGGAGCGTTATTTTGCTCCTGTAAAAGATAAAAACTTCCGTCTGCTGTCCGTTTTTGGAATCTGGTGGATGTTTGCTATTGGAGTTGGCAGTCCTTTTTGGGGACCTTTTATGATGAAGAAACTCTCTATGAGCTTGTTTGAAATCCAAATTTACAATACAATAAGTGTATTATCTTCACTTTTGTCTTACCAATTTTGGGGTCGTTTTATAGATAAAAACGGCAATAAAACGGCTATGCAGATATGTATTGCCTTAGGAGGATTAAATCCAATGCTGTGGCTTTTTACCAATGCAGGAAATTATTCTATTTTATGGCTGGAAGCACTTAGTTCGGGCTTTATGTGGGCTGGAACAGGAATTATAACTACCAATTTTGTTCTTTCGGTAGCTGTTAAAGGCAGGGAACAGGTTTATTCCGGAATTTATGGAGCTATAACAGGATTAGCAATGATGCTTTCCACCCTTGCCTGTGGAATATTTTATCCTTCTTCAATTACTATTGGTAAAAGAATTTTAGAGCCCGAGCAGGTAATTTTCGGAATCGGAGGAATTATGCGCTGGCTAAGTTTTATTCCTTTGTTTTTTGTAGTGGAAAAAAGAAATGTGCCTTTGCCTAAAGCATTACTTGCGCTTATTAAACCTCATTCCAAAAAGTGCTGAGTTTAAATTATTCTTCCTCAAGCGGTTTACTGACTACTTCTTCAAAAGTAACATCAACAACTGGTTCCGCAATTGCTTCGCCTTTAATTTCATGATAGAAAATTGCTTCAGCAGTATATATATAACTTGCAACCCAAAGAAAACCGATACCAAAAGATAAGATACTTAATAAAATCCATCCTAAAAAGGAAAGTTCCAACAAAAAGAGCTCAGTTTTATGACCTTTCATCATTTCTTTACTGGCTTTAATTGCTTCATTGGCTGAAAGATCGGGATTATCAGCCATTATGAAAAAAGTCATTGAATAGGCAAATGTGGCAATGATTCCAGGAATTATCAACAGTAAAGACCATAAAAAAACATAAATTATGACTAATACTCCAGCCGTAAAACTACGGGTGAAATCTCTAAAACCAGCAAACATCATTTCTACACTTATTTCTTCACCCCGAACCAGTTTCAGAAAAATAATAGCTAATCCTAATGCTAAAGGTCCTGCAATAACGAGAGAAACAACTGAACCAAGATAAGGAATTGCAGAAATTCCTAAATTAAGAATTGCTATAATAAGAATTATTAAAGCACAGGGATTGTTCCATTTCCCTTTTAAATACTCTCTGGCATTGTAACGAATTTCAGTATAGGTTAGCATAATCACCTCACTTTTTTCTTTATTATTATTAAATTTCCATCCCTTATCTGCTGTCAAGTATTTTCTGTCCTTTAATGATTAACTGGATTGGTTCCTTAATTTTAGTCCGTTATTTTCAGGGTAACGCATAAAATTCATTCTTCTTTTTTTTATTTTTCTTTAGTTCATCTTGCTACTTTGCTACTTTGCTAACTTACTATTCCCAAATTTCTCTTGCCAAAAAAACAGAGCGGGAATATAAGGAAAAAAATAACAGGGAGAGAGAAATGACATATTTATATGTAGTAATCGTGTTTGCGATTCTGATCCTGGCTTTTATTTCCAGGGGAATGATTATCGTGCGTCAGGCAAGTGTTGTAATTATAGAACGCTTGGGTAAATATTATCGGACTTTGGATTCCGGAATTCATATCATTATTCCGATATTTGATAAAACCCGTCCAATTCATTGGCGTTATAACAAAACTGATTATCGCGGAAATGTAGTAGTTGTTAATAAAGTGGAAGATAGAATTGATTTAAGGGAGAATGTGTATGATTTTCCGCGTCAAAATGTTATCACTAGTGATAATGTTTCCATTAATATCAATGCCTTACTCTATTTTCAGATTACAGACCCCTATAAAGCTGTCTATGAAATCGGCAATTTACCTGAGGCAATTGAAAAACTAACTCAGACCTCCTTGAGAAATGTAATCGGAGAACTTTCTTTGCAGGAAACTCTTACATCCCGTGATGCGATCAATGCTAAATTGCGTGATATTTTAGATGAGGCAACTGATAAATGGGGCGTGAAAGTTAACCGGGTGGAAATGCAAGAAATTTTACCTCCCGAAGAAATTAGAACTGCTATGGAAAAAGAAATGCGTGCCGAACGCGATAAAAGAGCCAAAATTTTGCAGGCAGACGGCGAACGCGAATACCAGATAAGGGTTGCCAACGGAGAAAAGCAAGCTCGTATTTTACGAGCAGAAGGTGAAGCACAGGCAAAAATTCTGGTTGCGGACAGCGAAAAGAAAGCAATATTACTAATTGCGGAAGCAGTGAAAGATACAAAAACTGACCCAGCTCAATTTCAAATTGCCCTTAGATATGTGGAAGCATTTAAAGAGATTGTAAAACAAGGAGACAAAACAGTTGTTTTACCCTACGAATCATCTGCCCTTTTAGGTAGTGTAAAAACGCTGGGGGACATCTTCCAAAAATGATTTATTAAATACCAAGCAACAGTGATAAGCATAATGAGTAACGATGAATTAGTTATCTATTGGCTTAAATTATCTGAAGACATTGCCGAAGAACTTGATCTTGTTACTTCTTTGAACATCAATACACGCTATCCTGATGATAAATTCTTTTTTATAAAAAATGTCCTAATGAGTTCACAAACAGGCAAATCTCAATTATAGAGGAACTATATAAATGGCTACTGTCTCAAGTAAAAAAGAAATAATCAACATCCTTAAACATTATACCGATGAATTAAGAAAAGAAATACACCTGGAACAGCTTTATCTTTTTGGTTCTTATGTTTCAGGGACTGCCAATTCTGATAGCGATATAGATGTTTTGATTGTCTCTTCAGATTTCTCTGATGATATTATGGAAAACCAAATGCTATTACGCAGAATAAGAAGGAAGATAGACCTCAGGATTGAACCGCATCCAGTTAAAACAGAAAATTTAGAGCATAGCGTTTTATTTTCTATGATTAAAGACAAAGCCCTTAAGTTGATCTGAAATATTGGCTGCTGTTTCTATTTGAAGAAAGCTACTGCAATTAAAGGGGAGGTGATTTTAGCGAAAATAAGTATGATAGATGTGAATTATTAGCGCTATGAGTGTATAATATAGTTTTCATATTGATAATGCCTAAATATTTTTTTGTCTGATGTGGATTCCCGTGAAAGCAGCAGTCCGGAGAGGTCTAAACAATATTACTGCCTTGCAAAAAGGAAACAATTTTAGCAGCGAAAAAGAGTTGGCAAAGAAAGAATTTGTCTTTCCCTTATTTGCTTATTGCCTGTCCATTATTGAGAGCGGCTAAAACTATAAATTTACTTTAGGTGGTAATAAGTTAGCTTGTAATTTAGGAGACCGTAACCTTTTTTATGCTGCGCATTATTTCCTACCAAGTTGAATCTTTTATACTGCATTAACACTTCTTTAACGACTCTTTAACAAAGTTAAGGTATTGTTAAAGAATCGTTAAAGAGTCGTTAAAGAAATGACCAGGCAACAGGTAGTTAAACTAAGTCCACAAAGTAATTTTATAAATCAAAAGAATGACCGAAGCAGAGCTTTTGTCTGGTAATTTCATTTAGGGAAAAGCTTTTACTTTCACAAGGTTACGAGCTACGAGACCATCAGGTAAAATGTCTGTAGCCAGCTAAATTTCTTCTAATTCTTTGCATAATGACATTTTATTAGTCGTCATATAGTATGCTTCCTAATTTTCCATTATCATAGGATAAACTTAATCATTATTTATGGGTTGCCAATAAAAATGCTGTATAATTCCTTATGCAGCTGTTGAATTAACTCTCTATTTTGCCACATATAGTAAAAAAGGGTAATTGCTTGTTCCTTAGTAGATTAAGTAACGACATCGTAATGCTTCCGTTGCACGGTAAATGGTTGTTTCAAGATTATAAGAAGATCAGGTATGATAAAGTAAGGGTTTGCCAATGCAGAAATAATTTTGGAAAGCAGGAGTCGTCACTGCCCAAAAAGCAATCAATTTCATTCAATAGCATTTGGTAGTGAGGACTCCTGCGCAAAATGGTAGACGCGGGATAAAGCTACCGGGTAAGATTAATATTTACATATTCTTTTGGTCTGTAGAACCTTACCGTCAATGCAAAGACGGGCAAAATAAATGCCTGCAGCTACATTTTTACCTTTTGTATCACATCCATTCCAATTATATTCTACAACTTCATTTTTTGCTGAATTACCTCTAAGAGTAGTAACTTTTTGTCCTTTCAGGTTATAGATTTCAATTTTATGCTTATTGGAACGGGGAACCTTTACTTGCAGGAACAAATTACTGTGCATAGGATTAGGATAAGCATAAAACAGAATCGGTTCCATTGCAGAAAGATATGGATCATTAATGGCAACAGGTATGGAAGCAACTCCGCGATAGAGTTGATAATAATCCGGTTCTGCGTTTTCTCCTTCCGTAAACAGCATAAAAGTTACTTCCAAAGTGTTCTGCTGACGAGGTTGCAAACAAAGCTTACTTTTAGGGTGAATTTGAATTTGAGGATCCAGAAAATCCAATTGCCAGGTCTCTAAAGGAGTTAGTGTGCCGTCATTATTTAACTTCCGAAGGTTAATTGTCCTATTGGATTCCAGAGTGGCAAGAAGAATATTTCCGTTTTCCAAAACAGCAACATCGTTCATAGCGGAAAAAACAGGTAAAGATAGAGAATTGGTAACAACATAGTTTTCACCGGTAAAAACATTTATTTCCAGTTCCCTGCTGCTGTTTGTTTCTTTTTCCTGATGAACCAGCAGAGCATTATCAACCAGGATATGCAAGCCGGAAATATTGCCCTGGTCTTTCGTTAGTAAGGTTAAATTCTCAATTGAGGGTAAATCTCCCGTCCGGGCAGCAAGAACATCATTGGCAGCAAAATATGCCTTATCTCCTTTACGGACAAAACATTTACTGTGAATTGGTCTATATTGCGGGATACAATCAACTTCTGTAAAACCTGTCAAGTTTTCAGTTGTACCCCAATCGCCTACTGAAATTCCCAGTTTCCAGGGATAAAAAATTGGGTGATTCGGGTCTTCAAAACCCAAACTGAAACGATTATCTGCGTGCTGAATCTTTTTATAACCAATACCTCCTCCTAATGCACCTGGATAATTTTGTGTTCTTAAATAAATACCTGTTGGTGAATCAGTATAAGAAACGTAAGAACTTCCTCCGCAATAATCAATATCCGGATTCCAGATACCATAGTTGGAAGGATATTCTAAATCATATAAAGCTCTATGTATAAAACCGCGGCAAATTTGATTTACAGAACCCCAAAGCTGTATTTTCCCTCTTTCTAAATAAGGTTGAGCTTCGGGCCAAAGAGGATTATACCAGGGTAAATCTAATTGTGAAAGCCAGGGATTTGCAGAGGTCTGAGGATAATGATAGCGATGTAAATCAATCCAGGTATAAAGAGAATCCCCTATGAACAAATCAGGCATTGAAGGATGCGGATGCTGATATTCAAAACTGAAAATACCGTCCTTTCTATAAGGATGATTAGGGTCCTCCTGCAAAGCATAAATATCGGCGTAATAATTGCCGGGATTATCATCAGTAAAGCAATTGGGATGAATGCGCTCTCTTGTAACAGGGTCCACATAACCGTATTTGAGCAAAACACTTTTTTCGGAAATAAGTTTAACTGAATCGTTAAGATTATTTTCAGGTGATTCTCCAGGAACCGTTCCGCTTAATAAAATCTCACCAATAATCATTATTGTATCCGCAGCACACCAAACTTGATGACCGCTAAAAGTTCCTTTGATCCAAAGTTTGGAATTTACAAAAAAACCCCGGTTATTACAATGTCCTATAGTAGGAAGTTGTAACCAGATAGTATCACAAATTGTAAAATGATTAGTAAACAAGGGTGGTTCTTCAATATTAACGGGATAATTTGTCCAAACATCTGTAAATGTGCGATGGGGAAGAGTAATTTGTCCTACATAAGCAATGCAACTATCTCCTTGGACATCTACCAGTAAAATGCGATTGGGATCATAATTCGTAGGACCTACCAAAAGATAATTATACCTGGTAAAAAAGAAATTGGAAAATTCCAAAGGAGGTGCATTTTCTATTAAACCCCCTTGAAATACAGAATCTAAAGGAAATGCTGGTGGACTACTGTTAACATTACCTGAAATAATTACTGGCTCGTGGAAAGTAGGCCAACTATTATTTGTTCCTCCACCTACTTGTTTGATATTTATATCTGAATTACAACGAACGACACCCTGAACATCTTCATATCCGAAAAAATAGGTATTTGTCTGATTCGGACTTAAGGAATCTTTGAAATAAAGATGCACCGGCTTAAAGTGGTCCGACTCCTCCGGCTGCAAATATTGTGCCTGATCCCATTGAGGATAGGGAACTTTTAAGGCAAATTGTCGTAAAAGTCCGTTATATTTTTCTATATAAGGACTACTTTCAAAAGTATTCCAGTTCTGAGAAATACTCCAGGAATTGCCCGAATCAAAACTTTGAGCATATTGGCTTATATGCTCTTCCCGATTATTCCAACTGACAATTATTTCTTCCGGACTGTAAAATAAAGTCGGTTCTGTATAATGAAACAAAGAACTATCTACAATACTGCTTTGCCAGGTTTGACCTCCATCATAACTGATTTGGAAAAGAAGATGATAATACAAATTGTTATTTTCAGACCGCTGGGCTAATACATAAGCCAAGGTATCGCTTTTTGCATAACAACCAAGCTTACCGGTAAAAAAACTATCGCCCATACTATTTACCGGACCAAGCTCTGCTAAAAGAAAAGCAACACTAAGCGCTATCAGAATGAATAAACAATACTTTTTCATTGTATCCTCCTGATACATAAAATTCTTATTTTTTAAAGAAGCACTATCCGTTCCAAAACTAGTATATAGTTATCTGTTAAATAAATAGATACATCAATTTTTGCAGGTGTTCAGGAAAATTGAGAGAATAGTATGCAAGTTAGCAAAAAAAGAAGCCGCTGTTAAAAAGCGGCTCCTGCTTTTTTTATAGATTGACGGGTTTACTTGGAAAGTTGTTTTATTACTGATTTCCCAGGGAAGTAAGCAAGATCATACAATTCTTCTTCAATGCGTAAAAGCTCATTATATTTTTCTATCCGTTCACTACGGGAAAGAGAACCGGTTTTAATTTGTCCGGTATTTAAAGCAACTGCCAAATCGGCAATAAAAGTATCTCCTGTTTCGCCGCTGCGATGGCTTACAACAGTTGTCCAACCGGCTTTATGAGCCATATTTATAGCATCAATGGTCTCGGTAACGGTTCCGATTTGATTCAGTTTAATCAACACACTATTGGCTATGTTATCTTTAATGCCTTTGGCAATAATTGCAGGATTGGTAACGAAAACATCATCGCCTACAATTTGAATTTTATTGCCCAGTTTGGCATTCATTTTTTTCCATCCGCTCCAGTCATTTTCTGCCAAGCCATCTTCAATAGAGCAAATAGGATATTTGGCAAGCATACTTTCGTAATATTTAATCATAGCGTCGCTGTTAACTTTCTTTCCTTCAAACAAATACTTTCCATCTTTAAAGAAACTGCTGGCAGCAGCATCAATAGCCAGGTAAATATCTTTACCGGGAATATAACCTGCTGCTTTAATTGCCTCTACAATTACGATAAATGCCTCTTCGTTGGATGCCAGATTGGGAGCAAAACCACCTTCATCACCAACGGAAGTTACTAAACCGCGTTTTTTGAGAATTGCTTTAAGAGAATGAAAAACCTCAGCATTCATTTGTAGCGCCTGCTTAAAACTTTTTGCACCCAAAGGCATAATCATAAATTCTTGAATATCAACATTATTATCGGCATGCGCTCCACCATTGAGAATATTACTCATGGGCACAGGAAGTGTATTGGCATTAACACCTCCCAAATAACGATATAAAGGTATATTCAGCTCCATAGCAGAAGCCCTGGCAACAGCCATTGAAACAGCTAAAATAGCATTAGCACCAAGTTTAGCTTTATTGGGTGTGCCATCCAGATCAATCATCATCTTATCAATGCTACCCTGCATCAGGGAATCCATTCCTAATAACTTATCTCCGATAATATTATCAATATTGGCTACTGCCTTTAGAACTCCTTTTCCTCCATAGCGTTTTTTATCGTTATCACGAAGTTCTATAGCTTCTCGTTCTCCGGTGGAAGCACCGCTGGGAACTGCAGCTCTTACAATAAGATCACTAGCTAATTGAACTTCTGCTTCCACAGTTGGATTTCCCCGTGAATCTAAAATTTCGCGTCCTATAATGTAAAGTATGTCAGACATTTTATCCTCCTACTAATTTTTTTCCTAGTATAATGAATGAGGTTTTTTGGCAAGGGAAATCTGAAAATGCAGAATAGGTGACGACTTATTTCACGCAGATTTCGCAGATTTCGCAGATTTTATTAATAGTTTTTAGTGTCTTTATGAGTCATAAGCACCGTTGAAGCTATCAACCAGGTAAAAAATCATAAAGGTGCTAATGACTCCTTACTTTCATTGAAGTCAGGAGTCGTCACTGCCGAAATAGCTTTTACGCAGCTTACAAATTTGTTTGGCAGTGAGGACTCGTGACGACTTATTTCACGCAGATTTCGCAGATTTCGCAGATTTTATTAATAGTATTTAGTGTCTTTATGAGTCACAAGCACTGTTGAAGCTATCAACCAGGTAAAAATTATAAAGGTGCTAATGACTCCTTACTTTCATCTCAACCTTCTCAACTATTTTTTCATTTACGATATTCACACCGAGTTTCACATTTCCACTTATCCACTTTAACCACTTGTAAAATAATTATCTACAGTGCTTGTGTGGCATAGAATATACACAAGCCAGTTTGTGTTGCATAAAACGCTAAATATGCAACACAAGGACTATATCCTCTTTGTTTATTGCTGGTTATAAAATTATTTCACAATGTTATAAAGAGCTCTGAACATAAACAATCCTGGCATTTTCAATATTCATTTTTGCCTGTTCCCCTCTAAATTACAAAAGGGCTTCTCCGCATGGGAAAAGCCCTTTTCTTTATTTTAGACGGGATTATATTAATACATATCACCCATATTAGGATTGGGCATTGGGGCTGCTGGTTCCGGTTCTTTAATGTCTGTAATAATGCATTCCGTAGTTAACATTAAGCCGGCAATGGAAGAAGCGTTTTGGACAGCTGAGCGAACAACTTTAGCGGGGTCAATAATTCCAGCTTTGAAGAGGTCTTCAAATTGTCCGTTGAGGGCATTGAATCCTAAATGTATATTGCGGAAGCCCCTAAGTTTTTCAACAACTACAGCGCCTTCTTCTCCGGCGTTTGCGGCAATTTGATAAGCAGGTTTTTCCAGTGCTTTAGACATAATATCCACAGCCATTTTTTCTTCATAGGAAAGGCCTTTTAACTGTTTTAGGGCTTTAGCAGCTTGAATCAAAGTAACTCCACCACCGGGAACAATTCCTTCTTCAACTGCAGCACGGGTAGCATGGAGAGCATCATCCACGCGAGCTTTCTTTTCTTTCATTTCGGTTTCGGTAGCGGCGCCGATTCTGAGGACGGCAACTCCGCTGGAAAGTTTGGCCAGGCGTTCCTGCAATTTTTCTTTATCG
>Ga0209200_1003884_pt1 | contig 12555 bp, 23 predicted proteins | sample AD_UKC033_MetaG_FD_184406 | JGI IMG/M metagenome (GOLD analysis project Ga0209200, IMG submission 184406) | Active sludge microbial communities of municipal wastewater-treating anaerobic digesters from USA - AD_UKC033_MetaG (SPAdes) (version 2) | ecosystem: Engineered > Bioreactor > Anaerobic >...
GCTAGTCCAAAAAACTTTCCATTGATAAAATACCATGATTTAAAAGTTTGTATCTTTTAAACCTATTCACCATATATGTTGATAATTCAGCATGCTCACTTTCTGACATTATAATCTTACCATCTACTAATTTCATAATTTATTGCCCCCTTAAATTTAAATATATTTTTATTATATTTGGAAATTTTTCTTTTACCTAATTAACCATTAACTCAACTATTTTTCTCGTTTCCCATTGCTAATGATTATCCAACCGTTGATCCATGATATGGATAAACTCTCTCATATTCATTGTCCATATAACTTGAGTAAAATACGATACAGGTAATACCATCCGCTAATCTTCTTTTTTAAGTCCCAATTCTATAAGTTTATCATATGCCAAAATAATTTTATCATATATATCTGACATTATAGTTTCAATTTCCTTACCATTCTAGTAATTAGTAAAATCAGGTATAAAAAAACTATCATCTTTATTATATCTAGTATAACGTCTACTAACTTCGCTCCAAGACGATAGTCTATATTTTACAAGTTGTCTCTATACAAAAACGGGCATAGTTACATCAAAGGTCAATGTTATATGTTCGAATGGAACCATGTGTTTTAATTTCAATAATTTTTCTAATAATTCTAAATCTTTGGATTGTTCTCCTAATTCTTTATTATAACTTATTCTTGCCTATTTTACAGGTGTAAAATCGTTGCCCATACAATCAATTAATTTTGCATTTAATTCCATCTATAACTCCTTCAATTATGTTATAATATAAATAGTATACTGTATAGTAACTTACTGGTTAGTATATCTATTAATTATAATAAAATTTTGATGTTTATTAGTTAACTAAATGTAAAATATACATTAATATAATTTAATATATTTGAAATAGAATTGACATTAATAGTAATATACAATATGGTATTATAATGATAAATACTGTAATGGAGGGATAAAATCAATGGGTGTAATCAAATTTGAAAAAGGCAAAGATATTGAAGATATAAAATTATTTTGGGAATTAAAAGCTAAATCTTTACTTGATAAACAATATAGTAATATGAGTTCTAGTGAAAAAGATATAATTTTAGAGATGTTTAATTATATTCCCATAATTTTAGACAATCTTAGATATTATGAGGATTTAAGTGATTCATTACAGGCAGAATTAGGAGATTTATATTGAAAGGCAGAAAAACATGGAATTTGTTACTAATTTAGATATTCTAATATTAAATAAGGAGGAATGTATATGAAATTCAAGAAATATAGTGAAATTGAAAATACGTATAGAAAGAAGGAAATAGAAAAAATAAGAATTAATGGATATGATAGTAAAAATATAAAATGGAGTGTTACTGAAAAAGTAGACGGATCTAATCTTAGTTTTTGGGTATCACCAACAGATATAAAAGTAGCGAAAAGAAGTCAATTCTTATCTCCTGGAGAAGTATTTTATAATCATACTGCAATTTTAGATAATTATAGCAACGATTTTTATAATATATATCAAATTTTAAGAAATGATTATAATCAGTATTTTCCATATATTATAATATATGGTGAAATATTCGGCGGTGTTTATAATCATCCAGATGTTATAAAAGTTAAGGGTGCAAAAAAAGTTCAAAATAGAATTCAATATTGTCCATGGAATGAATATTATGTATTTGATATAGCATTTCCAAATCTTGACACTGGAGAAATAGAGTTTCTTGATACTACTAAATTTGAATTAGTGTGTGCAAATACCAGATTGTTATATGCTGAACCTTTATTTATCGGAACATTTGATGAATGTTTGAATTTTAATAATAACTTTATTACTACAATACCAAAAAAATTAGATCTTCCAGAAATAGAAAATAATTATGCAGAAGGTGTAGTAATAAAACCAGATATACCACTATTTTTTAGAAATGGCAACAGAGTAATACTAAAAAATAAAAATGATAAATTTTCTGAAAAAATAAAATCTCCAAAAGAAAAGAAAGTATTACCGCCCGATGTTGTAACATATACAGAATATATTAAAGAATATATTAAAGATTATATCACTGAAAGTAGGTATATATCAGTAGTTAGTAAAATTGGTGAAGTATCATTTGATGATTTTGGTATAATTATTAAGAACTATTCAGAAGATGTATTAAATGAATTCATAAAAGATCATCCAGAATTTGAAACATTAGATAAAAATATTAAAAAGCAAATTACAAGAGAAATGAATAAAATTATTGCCCCATTAATACGGAAGCAATTGATGAAATGAAAGTATTAAAAAATAATTAATCGGATTGCAACAAGGATCTACTTTTTAAACTACTGATAAAATATATATAAAATGGAGGATTAATTGTGGAAATAAAATTTTATGGTCATAAAGATAAATTATCTAACATGTATCCAGTAACCTTACATATTGATGGAAAAATGTTTAATTGTGTAGAACAATATTTTCAATATTGTAAATTTAAGGACACCGATCCTAAATATTAGAAATGTATACTTGAATAGGCTAATGGATATGAATAGAGAAAATTGGGGAAATCCAGAGAACACAAAATAGATCCAAATTGGGATAACAATCGAATAAAAGTAATGTATAAAGCAATTTATCACAAGTTTCATGATAATGAATATTTACGGACTTATCTTATTCAAACAGGTGATTAGAATCTAATTGAAGCAAACCCCTATGATAGTTTCTGGGGAATAGGAAAAGGAAACGGTAAGAATATGGTAGGTAAGATTATAATGGAAATAAGAAAATTAATAGTAGGAGAATATGATGGTTTACCTAACTGGTGATCTACACGGCGAAATTGATTTTTATAAAATTAATAGAATTCCCCCCGATTGCGAAAAATTGATTATTTTAGGAGATTTCGGTGTAATATTTGATCCTGATGAAACTGAAACAGAGAAAAATCTTTTGAATAAATTAGAAAAATTAGAAATTCCAATTTTATTTATAGATGGAAACCATGAAAATTTTACCAGACTAAATGCATTTCCCAGAGAAAATAAATTTGAAAATGAAGTGGGTGTAATACGAAATAATATTTTTCATCTATTACGTGGTAATATATATAATATAGATGATAATAAAATATTTGTAATGGGTGGCGGGCTTAGTATAGATAAGAAATATAGAACCGAAAATATTTCTTGGTGGAAAGAAGAAGAACCATCACGTGAAGAAATAGAAAATGCGTTTAATTCATTAGAAGCAGTAAATAATACAGTAGATTATATATTTACTCATTCTATGCCGTCTAAATTAAAGTCTTATCTAAAAGGCAGTTTTATTGAAAATGGATTTTATGATAGTAAAGGATCTTCACATTCATACACTGAAAAGTTTTTAGATGAATTATTAAATATAGAATTTAGAATATGGTATTTTGGTCATTATCACACTAATATTATAATTGAAGATGAAAAATACGGAAAATTTGTTGGATTGTATGAAGAATTTGTTCCATTAGGATATTTTGATAGACTTATTGGATAGTATAATTTTGATTGGATTTACATTTAAGGAGGAAATAATTTATAATGGATAATAAAAAACTAAAGATTCTTTAGAATTTGTTATTTTTAGATATGTTTAATATGGAACTAACATCATCAATAGCGTTTTAGGAATTACCAGATAATATATTGGGTCAAGTAGTAATTAGTGGTATGTATACTGGTTATGATATTATTGATTCAAATACGACATGGCCTACAGATTGGTATATGAATAGTTATATTACTACACAATTTGGTTATAAGAGTAGTGTATCTAGATTGACATCCAGTAAGAGTAATAGTATAGATGATGATAAATATGTTAGTGGTATTTCTAGACACTATATGAATATTCTTATAAATAATATATATCAAGATGATTTAACATTATTGCGTAAAATTATATAGCACGAATTAATACATATATATTGTATTATGAACTATTCTTATTATGGACATGATGATAAATTTTAGGAATTATAGGAAAAATTTGGTGTTTATTCTTATGATAAAAACGGAAATAAAGATTATCAATATTTCCATATAAATTAAAAATTCGGGGGTCATCCAATGGTAGGATAGTGGACTTTGACTCCACTTATATAGGTTCGAATCCTATCCCCCGATCCAGTTTTGTTACTTAACTGTAATAATATACATTTTGTTGTAATACTATTTATTAAATAAAATGATATTATAGAGTATAGAACAACAGTAAGTAAAAGGAGGAGTAAGAATGTCTAATTATGATAGGTTCTGGGATGAAGGTAGATGTGGGGATGTTTGCGGGAGATGTATTTATTATGACTGTATATTAGAAAAATGTACTCTTCTGGACAAAAACATTGATGATCCAGAAGATAATTGTGAATTTTTCGAATTTGACCCAAATACCAGTTATCCATACGAATAATATTAAAGGAGGAATTCCATGTAGGCATCAGCTAAAGAAAGTTTTATAGTAACAGCAACTAATGTTGAAAATATGCTTAATTCTGATGGATTAATACCACCATCTATCGATTTAGATACAATAAGTGATATTAATGAACAATTCAGAGTTCTTAAAGATTCATATGATGCAATTATAAAGGAATATGCTATTGTAATGGATGATCTTGTTGATTATAGTATTCAACGATACAAGAATATATATAATCGTCTTGTAGAAACATACAAAAAGAAAATAGTTTCTATTTTATCATATATAGAAGAACAAGAGTTTAATCTTTCAGAAATAAAATTTTCTATTTCTTCGTTCTTAAATAGAAAATGAGGGAGGTATAGAATGGAAATATGTGGGGTTTGTGGTAAAGAAGTAGATTTTGTATTTGAAACTGATACTGGTATAAAGATTTGTGAAAAATGTGCCGAATCATATGAAATGTGTGAAAAATGCGATAGAATAATTACAGGGGAAGATCATGAAGGTGAACATGGTTATATATGTCATGATTGCTGGATTGGGTTAATTGACGAAACCTATGAAACGTGGGTTCAAGACCAATGGAAATAATTTTACAATATTTATTTTATAGTATTTATGTATTAGTTCCTATATTAGTATTTCTTACATTCAAACATAAAGGTGGTAAGTAAAATGGAATTTCTACGAAAATTGGCAATAGAATCCCTTGAGAATCATTTTAATTATGAATATAGGCACACAGAAGGTATATATACATCCCCGAATTTCACATATAAAAAAATTGAATCTTATCAATTAAATATACTACTTAATGGAATAATAAATATGAAACGAATTATTTCTGATTTCAAAAAAATTAATTATGATAAATTAGATGAAAAGATAACAGCATACTATTCTATACTTACAAAAGTAAAAGAGATTTGTGATATGGTATATAATTATAATAAAGATGAATTGACCAAAATAATAGAAATACATAATCAAATTTCAGAAGAAATTTATACTTCTGTTTAATCATTCTTAACACTATTGTATAATATGTTTCTTAGTTGAAACATATTATATTGTCTTACTTGTTATACTATATATGTAATAAAAATATGTAGGAGGTAGTAAGAATGATGAAAACGAAAAGAGATTTAGAACTGAAAAAAATGGCGGAAAACCTCTATAATGAAATGTTCGGAGAACCACTTGAATTAGATAATATAAAGTTTAATTCGAGAATATCCCGAAAATTGGGATACGTAAAAGCTGTTAGGTTTTATGGTTCAGATATTATCCAAGTTACCGAATTAGGAATATCTGATAAAATTATCAATGATATGGATAAAATGATTTTAACTATAAGGCATGAACTTATACATGTTTACTGTATGAGGAAATATAAGGAAGTCGGGCATGGATATTACTTCAAAAAAATTGCTACGAAATTCAGATTGTATTATTATAATAAAAGAACGGGCAGGTATATGTTTACCTGTGCATAAAATAAAAGACACCGTTGGGTGTCTTTTTTATTTAACATTAGGTCTTAATTGAAAATATTTTATCTATTTCTTCTTCGGTTAACTTATTTTTTTCTATCCATTCAGATATTAATTGTATTTGTGCTTCATCGGATGAATCAGATGAAGTAAATAATTTTAAGTTTTCAGTATTAGAAATACCTTCGTGAACATCATCACCAAACATAACAGTAAACATTATTTCATCCCATTCATCATAGCTAATTTCATCTTTTTTCTATAATATTTTTTTCTATAATTCTTTCTAATTTATACTTTCTTGTGTTACTACTTGCGGAGTTTCTGGGTCTATGTCTTCTTCTGATTCTGATACTTGTTGCTTATCTAAATCTACTGGTAATTCAGAATCTAATGGCTAAGATCCTGTTTGTTGACGTAAGTACTAATTCTAAGAATTTATCTACTATGCCTACTATGGATCATCTTTATGTTTATTTAACTATGTAAGTAAAGAGTTAATTATATTCTTCTACTATGGATCTACCTATTCACTAGATAATGAAATTGGACCAGCACTTGAATCTAATGGTATTGGATGTCCTTGTCTAATTATCCCATTATCATCTTCTGCAATAATATCTTTATCTTTTCTATATGTAGTAACTTCTGATTCTAATATTAATTTTTTACCCGTTACCTATTCTACTATACTGGAAACTACATTACTCTAAATTTCTACACATTCAGTAGTTGGTGTAAATTTTTTCTCTAAATATTGAACCTAACTGTTTATGATTTCTACTAATTCTGAATCATCTTTATGCGTAGCAATTAAATTTCGTAGGACTGTTACAGTTTCTTTCTATTTCTATCTTTGTTTTACAAAATCACTTCTACTCTCCATAATAATCACTCGTTTGTTATTTCAGATTCATCGCTCATCTATTGTAATTCTTCTAATGATTTACTATCTGCCCATGCCCTCTATATATCATACTATTTTATAATATCCTCTATTTCCTATCCAGTAAATACATCTCTAGCATCATCTAATGCATAATCGGGACTATTTCCTTGTTTAATTGATATAGCGATATGTAATGCAATGTCATTTCTTAAATTATTATCCTATTCTGTAATTTCTTCTTTATCTTCCTCTTCATCCTCTTCTTCGTCTTTATCTTTATTTTTCTTTAATCCTGATCCATCTGCTTTGCCTTTTCCTGGACCTTCCCCACGACCATGAGGACCAGTGCTATCTGGTTCTTTGCCCATTTCATCTTTTTCATCTTCCTCTTCATCCTCTTTCTCTTTTTCCTATTCTTCCTCTTCCTCTCTTTCTTCGATTACTTGATCTAATTCAGTTTTAAGATTTTCGCCTATTTCGATTATCATTTCCTAAATATCATATAAATCATCTTCATTTAATACCATCTATTTTATTTTTTTCTACTAATTACCCTAGAATCCTCCGCTCATATCTACCAATAAATCTTCTTGTAGGGGTTCTACACATTCACCCGTTTCCTCTAATATAGAATCGGGTTCGGGTTCATCATTATCTTCGGGTTCTTCTTCTGGCTATTCTTCTGATTCTTCTTCTGGTTCTTCATCGGGTTCTTCATCAGTAGATTCATCTGATGATTCGTCTGTTTCTTCTTCTAACTATTTTTTAAGTTCTTCGAACTAATTTTCTTCAACAAATTCAGCTACATCATCGGGAACAATTATTTCCTATAATTCCTCAAACCATTGTTCTTCATTATCTATAAATTCCATTAAAATTAAACCTGATAATTGTTCTTCATCTAATGAATCTATTTCTTCTTCATCATTTTCATCTTTTAACTTATCAACAATTTTATCATATAATTTTTCTATACAGAACTAAAGATAATCCTATTTCTTTTCAATATCAGATATTTTACTCTCATCCCTATGTAAGGATGATAAAATTTCCTAGAACTATTTTATATTATCTTTATCCATTTGATTCACCACCAATTGAGATTAGTATTTACTGTTAAATTAACAGAAATTTACACTTAAATTAAGTATATTTTGATTAACAAATTTAAGTTTAATTTAATATAGGGTGAACATAATGAATGAGGATAATGTCGATCTAAAAAAAATAAATCATGAGAAATATAATAAATAGTATGAATTAATGCTTAAAACCTCTGATGACCTAAAAATATTATTAGATAAGTTAATAGAAGAATATCAAGAATGTACTGAAAGACGAAAAAAGATAGAAGAAGCATTAGATAAATTGATAACTTCTGTTCCAGATGAAAACGATAATGTTATTAATTGGTCGGTGTCTATGAGTAAAACTATACGTGAAATTAGACAAGTATTAAAGAGTTTAATTTATAAAGAAAGAATATTATTAGAATCCATCACAGAATTATCTAAATCTTCGGTTACTGGTCCTAAAAATTTAGGAGATATAGTATCTGAACAAGATAAATAGAAATAGAATTTATTACATAATTTAATATTAGAAAAGAAATAGGGCGATATTGAAAATATGTAGGAAACAGTAGGGGCATTGACATATGCTACAATAATGAAAATTTAGGAAGATACGATATCATCAAAAAATAATTAGGGGGAATAATAATTATGGAACCTAAAGAGAAAAAAATATTAAAAGAATAGGAAAAAGATCCATTACTTGATGAACCAATAGAAAAAAGTGGTCCAGATAAATCTAATGAAACAATAAAACAAAAAGGATAGGAAAATAGAGAAAGTACAGAGGTTGTACCTGATAATAAATCAGAAATATTGCAAAATAAAAAAGCCTAGCCTGTTGCATCTGATTAGGATAAAGAAAAGATACATTAGAAGGGAGTCAGCACAGATAAATTATAGGGAACAAAAGAAGCAGACAAATTTAATCCTGAAATGACAAAAAAAATGAAAGAAGTCGGGGAAAAATCAAAAAGATTCCAAAAATCTTTTGATACTATATTTTCATTTATGGGGATTGATAATCCTAATATCAAAACTGCTCCATTTAATGCGAAGGCAGTTGATGATTCAAAAGAAATAATAACAGATATGAAACAAAGTGAATATGAAGATAAAAAATCATTGAAAGAATAGTATAATATGTGTGACGCTGATTGGGATAAAATAGATGAATCTGAAAATATTATAGAACAAGAAGATGATTATGTACCCGATTATGATCCATTATTAGATGAAGATTTTAATGACGACTTTAATAGTGAAGAAAATGAAGATACTCCAGAATTATCTGATAATTCAACTAATAAATTAAATGTTATTCCAGAATCAGATGATCCTAATTATATACCTAGATATTCTGATGAAGAAATAGACCAATTTTATAATCATGAGTTTGTAGATGATTTATAGGTTGATCCAAACAATATGTCAAGAGAACAATTAGAAGATTTAATGGATGAAATAAATGGAGAAGACGATGAATCATCTGATTATGAATATAATAAAATCAATAATAACGAAGAAAATACTTTAGAAACATATACAGTAACTACACCTGTTACAGAATAGATTGGTTATAAAATATTTTTATCAACTGTTGATTAGATAAAGAACAAAAAGATAACATTAGAATCTTCGATTGATAAATTTAAAAAATAGTAGAAAGCTAATAAAAAGATAAATACAGAATAGTCAAAGGTATTTACTAGAATTTATAGAGGATTAGAAAATTTAAACACAAAAAAAAAGTAATATTGGAATAGTATAATAATCAACTTAGATATATAAGTTGGATGGATTTAGATGAACTAAAATATCAAGTAAAAGACGCTATTTTTAGTACATATAAAACCCATATGTCTAGAAAAAGCAAGCATAACGATATTAATTCAAATAAAGACATTAGTGTAGTTTGGACTTATTTAGATTAGAGTAATGAAGAAATATTAGTTAAATATGATATAGCACAAAAACAAGATATATTTAAAATTAAATTAAGTGAAATTAGAAAATGGATAGATTTATATAAGAATAATAAACCACAATTTGAAATATTTACAAATTAGCCGAATAAAACATATTTCACTTATACATCATATCCAGTATTTACTCTTGATTTTAATAATACTAAATAAAAAACATGGTGGATCATTCCACCATGTTCTTCAATATCTCATATATTTTATTTTTATTAGTATACTTATGCGATAATGTAGTATTCTCACGTAAGTATTTACTAATTTGAGCAGATAACATATCAATATTCTCAACTGTTATATCAAAATCCTTTTGAGTTTTTCTAAGTTCCATTAGGTAAATTCTAATAGCTTTTGTTACAAAATTATCATCTTTTTCTTTTGGGGGATTGTTAATTAACTTGTTCGTTAGTTCCAGTGTTCTCAATACTATACCTCCCATCAATTTTTCTCAATGTCTTAATTTCATAATTATGTTCATATGCCCACGTTACAATAAATAACATTGTATCAAAGAAATTAGTAAGTGCAATAGTTATTAAATCATATCTTTCAGGATCATCATAAACGTCATCAGTCATGACTCCCCTAATTGCATTTTCATAACTATCATAATAAATATCTAGATTACCATTATCTGCTATAAAATCCTTTAATACTTTTTTTTCTTCATTAGTAACATCAAAATTACCCATTAAGTTCTCAATCATTCTCAATTAATATCCCTCCTTGCGTGTCTAATTTAATTGTATCATATTATATTTTAATTTGTATTACATAAATTTAAATTTTATACTAATATTATTATATTTTTTAACAATAATATTTACTCCAAATAATTAGCTTTTATATAATCCCAATAAGCAGTTTTATAAGCATATAGTGGGTGCGCATAATTTATGAGCTTTAATTTCGTAAAATTCGTCTCATTAGTATATTGATATCTATATATCCCATCTTCATAAAACGAAATAATATTTCCTTCTCGTATAACTTTATATGTAACACTTCCACTTGTTGATCTTGATCCCGCACTAGTACCAAATACTGATATGGCTCCCTCAGATGAAGTTATATCATATATAGTCAAACAACCAGAACTAGCTGCCCAAGAATCATTCATAGTTATTGCAGTTCCATTTATAAAGGCAGAATCAAATAAAGCTATGCCGATAACCCCAATATCACGCGATCCACCACTAACATAATCAAATTTTCCCTCCACTTCGAAATTACCAATCAGATCTAAATCTTCTGTATAAATAACTCCATTAAGAGTTCCCCACGAATCTGATAATGGAATAACAATCAATTTATTATTGTCAATATAAGCGGAGGCCACTTCTGAATCATCCCACTATGAACCAACCAAATCTCGTTCAAAATAATCTTCAAATATAACATTATTAGGATTAAAATTTCTTCTTATTGGTCCAGGCAATACAAATTCCATATTATAATGTCTTTTTCTTTAACTAATCCCAATCTGTTAATCTATACTTATGGGGTATTACTTCTTCTTTAAAATTCTAATTTATAAATAATATCTATTCTTGAAGAGAATTAAAGAAAATAACCTCACCGTCAACTTTATATATATCGGGACTTTCAAGATCTTGATCTTGATTTGTGGATGGGTATATAGTTTTAGTATTTTTATTATACCATAAGTAATATTTATCCATTAATAATCTCCTTATTTTATTTCTGTCAGTTTATTCCAATATTCATCAAAATAAAACTATTTTATCATCTCAGATCCATATTGTTTAGCTATTGATTGTATCTATTCTTCTGGTGTATCAAATAAATTTCTTGGATTTATATACTAATAATCCTAAATAGTCCATTTATTATTTATTTTAACTACACATGTGCCATGGCTCATTGTAATTGGTTTCTATAAATATTGCTATTGATACTATTCATATCCTAATTCTATCATAATTAATTGAACTAATCTACTATGATCATCGCAATCACCACCGCCACGTTCAATTGTATACTACTAATCTTGTTGAATATCAATTATTCCATGCAACTAATCCCACATATATCTACCATTTGGAATTTCATAATACCATTTTTTATATCCATCAGTAAAACTTTTTAAATCGTTTATATTATATTTTTTGATAAATTCTTGAACTGCTACTTTTTCTGTTACTTCTCCACGTTTTCTAAAATGTATTTTTAATGATAAAAATACATTCATAAACCATTTTGCTATACTATAAAACATATTAATTATACCTCACTTTTTCATAGAATCCCAATCTACTTCGGATACTACTCTGAAATCTTCATATATATATTCACGTAAAAATGTATCATTTAAAAATTCCAATGCCTATTCTCTAGAACAAAATACTAAATTAGATCCATCTGGCTACTTATATATAAGATTTTCATTTATTGGCTTAGATTTATACTCCTATATTTTTATATTATCAAAATCATCATCATAAAAAATAATATAAGATACCTACCGTTCACTCACAACTATCCCCCCAATATATTAATATGTAGTATTAGCATCTGGCGTAATACTCACATTAGTTATATCATTAAATTTATTTCTATCAAATATTAAAATTTCAGTATATGTAATATTAGATAATACTGGTATTGTTTCTTTATTTTCATATCTATAATTATCTATTAATATTAACT
>Ga0209200_1003890_pt1 | contig 12544 bp, 11 predicted proteins | sample AD_UKC033_MetaG_FD_184406 | JGI IMG/M metagenome (GOLD analysis project Ga0209200, IMG submission 184406) | Active sludge microbial communities of municipal wastewater-treating anaerobic digesters from USA - AD_UKC033_MetaG (SPAdes) (version 2) | ecosystem: Engineered > Bioreactor > Anaerobic >...
AGGCGGCACAGCTGATCGGTGCCGCCCCATGAGCACGCGCGCGCAACTGCAATGGCAATGGATCGGCGGTACGCCACCGGCCTGGCGCGCTGCCGTCGAGGTGGACCAGTGGACCCAGGTCGCGCGCACGATGCGCGGCGATGGGGCCCGGCTGCTCGCATTGTGGGGCAGTGAACGATCCACCGATCCCGGGCGGATCGAAGTGCTGGCGGCCTACCTCGATCAGGAGGGCCTGCGTGTGACCGAACTCGAGGTCGCCGCCGATGCGGCGGCGATTCCCAGCATTGCCGAAGTGTATCCGGCCGCGCTGCGCATGGAGCGCGCGCTCTGCGACCTGCTCGGTGTGCGGGCGGCCAACGGCGATGCGCGCCCCTGGCTCAGGCACGCGAGCTGGCCCGCGCACTTCCACCCGCTACGCCGGGGCGAAGACGAGCCGCGCGCCGAGGGTCGCCCCGATGACTACGCGTTCATTCGCGTCGCAGGGGACGGTGTGCACGAGATCCCCGTGGGTCCGGTGCACGCCGGCACCATCGAGCCGGGTCACTTCCGCTTCTCGGTCGTGGGCGAGAAGGTCCTGCGCCTCGAGGCGCGGCTCGGCTACACGCATAAAGGCATAGAGCGCGCCTTCCAGCAGTGTCAGCTTGTCGACGGCCATCGCCTGGCGGCACGCATCTGCGGCGATTCGACCGTGGCGTACTCTTGGGCTTACTGCCGCGCCGTCGAGGGCATGAGCGGCTGCGAAGTCACGACGCGCTGCGCCTGGCTGCGTGCCCTCGCCCTCGAGTGCGAGCGCGTCGCCAATCACCTGGGCGACCTCGGCGCGATCGGCAACGACGCCGGTTTCGCGCTCGGCCTCGCCCAGTTCTCACGCGTGAAGGAAGACCTGCTGCGTACGCTCGACGCCGCTTTCGGCCAGCGCTACCTGATGGACTACGTCGTGCCCGGCGGCGTGGCGCATGACCTCACACCGGAAAGCGTCGGCGCGCTCGCCTCATGCCTCGTGACCACGGAACGCGAAGTGCGCGCCATGCGCGCGATCTATGACGATCACCCGGGACTGCACGATCGCTTCCATGACGCGGGCACGGTCGCCCCGCAGCTCGCTGCGCAACTCGGCCTCACGGGACTCGCGGGCCGCGCCAGTGGTCAGGGATTCGACCTGCGAGTCGATCATCCCTGGGCTCCCTGGTCGGACTTTGCACCGACACTTGCCACGCGCACGGGCGGCGACGTGCTCGCACGCGTCGCGGTGCGTTACGACGAGGTGCTGGAGTCGATCCGCTTGTGCCGCGCATGGTTGCGGCTGCTGCCCGAAGGGCCCGTGCAGCGCGAGCTCGGCACGCCGCTCCCCGGCGCGCTCGCCTTCGGCCTCGTCGAGGGCTGGCGCGGGCCGGTCTTCGTCGCACTCGAGGCCGGCGCGGCGGGATCGATCCATCGCTGCCACGTCAGCGATCCGTCGTGGCACAACTGGCCCGCGCTCGAGCACGCGATCATCGACAACATCGTTCCGGACTTTCCACTGATCAACAAGTCGTTCAATCTCGCCTACAGCGGACACGACCTCTAGGCCGCCATGCTCAGGACACTGCGCAAAATCGCCGGTATCGGCATCGTCACCGAGGCACGCGTCGAGCCTGCCGGGGACCTGCGCGTTCGCGAGGAGTTGCAGGAGCGGATCCGCGCCGTGCTCGGACGCGCACTGTGCATCCGCCATGTCGACGCTGGTTCCTGCAATGCTTGCGAGCTCGAGATCCACGCGCTCGGCAACCCGTACTACAACATCGAGGGCGTCGGCATCCGCTTCGTCGCCAGCCCGCGCCACGCCGACATGCTGCTCGTCACGGGGCCGGTCTCGCGCCACATGGAGACAGCGCTGCGGCTCACTTACGAGGCGACCCCGGATCCGAAGCTGGTGGTCGCAGTCGGCGATTGCGGCTGCACGGGCGGCATCTTCGGCGAGACCTACGCGACGCGCGGTCGGGTCGAGAATGTCATTCCGGTGAATGTCGCGGTACCCGGTTGCCCGCCGTCGCCGGCCAGGATACTGGGCGGCATCCTCGCAGCGCTCGGCCGCTAGCATCGACCCATGTGCGGCCGCTTCGTCACTCCGGATGAAATGGCCCTGGAGCGCGAATTCCGTCGCGTCCCGCTGCCGTTCAGATACCGGCAGACGTTCAATTGCGCGCCCACGGCCCAGGTTCCGGCACTGCGTCGCGGCGCGTCCGGGATCGAGTGGGCCCTGTTGCGCTGGGGACTGGTCCCGTTCTTCGCGCGCGGCGAGACGCCGAAATACTCGACCATCAACGCGCGCGTCGAAACGATCGAGACCGCCGCGAGCTGGCGCCAGCCCTGGAAGCGGGCGCAGCGCTGCCTGCTGCCCGCGCTCGGCTTCTATGAATGGCACCTCGAGGAGAGCGGGCGCAAGCAGCCCTACTACATCCACCTCGTCGACCAGGAGGTGCTGTGCTTTGCAGGTCTGTGGGACCGCAGCGTCCCGGCGCGCGGTGACGCGGTGGAGAGCTGCGCGGTCATCACCCTGCCGGCCAATACCCTGCTGGCGCAGATCCACAACAGCAAACAGCGCATGCCTGCGATCCTGCGCCGCGAGGACCAGGAAGCCTGGCTTCTCGGCACACTCGACGAAGCGCGTGCGGCCATCGCTCCCTACCCGGCGGAGCTGATGGTCGCCTGGCCCGTCAGCGCCCGCGTGAACTCACCGCGCAATGACGGCCCCGACCTGATCGCGCCGCTGATCAGGACTTCGTGACGGTCCGCCGGCGCGGCATGACCACCGCGAGGAACAGCGCGATCAGGAAGGCGGCGAGGACGATGCCCATCTCGAGCGCATACTCCTGCGGTTTCGTCCAGAATTCCTCATAGAGGCCCCACTCCTGGGTGATCTCGATCGACACCCACATGACGCCCGCCGTCGGCACGGCATAGCGCACGGCCGCGAGGATGCGCGTGAAGCGCCCAAGGCGCATCAGCAGGTAGAACGACCAGATCGTCAGCAGGAAGGTCAGCGCGTAGGTGACCGGGTGATGCAGGCCCAGGAAACGCGAGTCGACCATGAACAGCGACACGGCATAGCAGAACCAGATCACGTACAGCACTTCGAGGAAGGTGATGCGCGCGAAATTGCGCTCGGTGGCGGGCGCCGGTTTGCCGGCGTCGTAGCGAAACGCGCGCTGGATCCACATGAACGCGTTGCAGCGCGTGTCGCGGTTGAAGACGAAGAACGGCAAGGTCGCCATCAGCAGGCCGACGGTGGCCTCGACGAACAGCAGGCTCGCCGACAGCACGTGCTCGCCGTTGACGATCAGCGGCCCCATGCCGATGAACTCCGGATTGAACCGGAACGACAGCTCGATCCAGCCCGTCCACACGAGGTGCGCGGCGATGAAGCCGAGCCAGGTGCCGACCGCCTCGCTCTTGCTGAGCGAGCCGTAGATCATCAATGCGACGGCGACCGCGCCGATGCCGATGCTGACCGGCGTGTCGTAGCCTTCGGGGAAGGCGTCCATGACGAGCTGCAGCACGCTGTGCATCAGCGGCACGATGCCGAGTACGGCGATGAATGCGAGGATGCCGACGAAAGGCGGCGCGGCGACGCGCCCAAGGGATGAAGGTCGCGCGGCAGTCACATCGTTCATTCTGCTTGCCCCCGTTGGTCTCCGGCTGAATCTAGCAGCGGCATCGTAGTGGTAACAAGCCGCAGCTGATGCGCCGGCAGCCGGCCACCACCAGCCGGACCGACCGCGAGCCGCACGGTCAGAAGCCGACGCGCCCGCCCATGATCCGGGCGCCGCGAGGACCAGGAAGCCTGGCTCATGGGCACGCTCGACGAAGCGCGTGCGGCCATCGCTCCCTACCCGGCAGAACTGATGGTCGCCTGGCCCGTCAGCGCCCGCGTGAACTCACCGCGCAACGACGGCCCCGACCTGATCGCGCCGCTGACCGGAACGTCGTGACGGGCCGACGCGGCCTCTAGTCTATCCAGCGGCTGGCGTCGTCCAGCAGGCGCTTCATGTCCGCGTTCGTCTGCGGCAGCTTGTCCGCGGGCAGGTCGAGGACATTGAGCGGGATCTCCTGCACGTACTGGTCGAACACCGGCTTGACGACTTCGAGCGGATAGCGCGGTATCGTGCGGCCCGCCCGGAACTCCGCGATCGGGATTTCGGCCTCGATCACGCTGTCGTTGTTGCTCGGGTCCTCGGCGATCACGCGACCGCCGGGCGCGACGATCAGCGATCCGCCGCCGAAATGCGCAGGCACACCCGAGTCCGGCGGGAAGGTGATGTTCGACATCGCCGTGTACATGTTGTTGTAGTACGCGATCGCCTGCACGTCGATCTTCGTGAACAGCGTCGCCGTGCGCAGCATGATCTCGGTGCCGCGCATGGCATACGCCGCGAACACGAACGGATCGATCTGCACCGTGCTCACCGCGATATTTCCGAACTCGGTCATCAGCACCGGGAATTCCTCCTCGATGCCGTACATCGCGCGGAACCTGTCGCGTACGCCCTCGACGGTGGTCGTGGGCACTTCCTCGCCGGGGGTGAGCCGGATGGCGTTGCGCGACTTCCAGTACGCGCGCTTCAGCTTGCCGTCGCGGCCGATCACGGGATTCAGGCTGAGGATGTGCCCCGGCCAGTCCGGGTCGGTCGCATAGCTGCCGAAGACGATATAGGTGTCGCACGCCTTGGCGAGTTCACCGAGGCGGTCCGTTTCCGGGCCGGGCACCCGGATCGTGAACTTGAGCTTCTCCTCGCGCGTGCCGGCCGAATAGCCGGTGAGGGGAAACTCATTGAACAGGATGAAATCGGGCTTCTTGCCCTTCGTGCAGGCCTCGTTGATCCAGTACGCCATCCGCTCCAGGTTGGTGGCGAGCCCTTCGGCGACCGTGGGTGCCTTCTGCAGGTTCACGGGCGAGTTCTGCACGACCTTGAGGACGACCACGTCCTTCTCGAGCGGCACGCTCGGGTAAGTGCCGTCGGGACGCACCAGCTGCGGCACGGCAGGTGCCGCCGCGCCGGGCAGCGGGACGGCGGCGGCGCACAGCAGGGCGACAGTCACGTACGATCGCATCGACTTCATCGGTCATTCCTCCCTATCTACGTTTGGCCTCAGCCGAGTGCCAGCTGCACGTCGACGGCGTGCGCGCTCCACGGACTCGAAGGACCAGATACGCGCGGCGTGCGCACTCCGGACCGAACCGATCGAAGTCTCGGCGTGAAATCGTCATCGGTACAGTCTAACGGATCAGCGGAAGCGATCAGCCAGGGCCAGCCCCTAAATGCGCCGATCCGCCGGCACGACGGCAAAGTCACTCGCGTTCGTCGCGCTCAACTTACCGGCCAGCGGTGAAAGAGCGCGGTCTGTGGCCCGCGGATGACCTCGATACACTCGAGGTACAAGACCAGCAAGACTGTGTCCAACAACAACCGGATCGCAGGTACAACAGCTCGTTGCACGCTGATGAAGCTCGATTCCAGGGCTGGGATGATCTGGCGACCCGTCCGGACTCTCACAGGCCGAAGCGTGCCCCCAGTCCGAGCAGCGTCGCGATGCCCAGAAGAGCGAAGATTGCGGCCGCCAGCGCATGCACGAGCTTCATCGGGATCTTCCCCGCCAGCCGGTCACCGAGGAACACCGCCGGCACGTCCGCGATCAGCATGCCGAGCGTCGTACCGATCACGACGATGACCGGCGCAGCGTAATGCGCGGCCATCGCCACGGTCGCGAGCTGCGTCTTGTCGCCCATCTCCGCCAGGAAGAAGGTGACGAGCGTCGCGCCGAAAACGCCGAGGCGACTGGCGACCGCCAGCTCTCCCGCTTCGATGCTGTCGGGGATCAGGGTCCAGACCGCCATGCCGAGGAACGACAGGCCGAGGACCCAGCGCAGCACTCCGGGGCTGGTGCTGGCCGTGATCCACGCGCCGAGTGCGCCGGCCAGCCCATGGTTCACGAGCGTGGCGACCACGATGCCGGCCACGATGGGCAAAGGCCTCCTGAACCGCGCGGCAAGGATAAATGCGAGCAGCTGGGTCTTGTCGCCGATTTCCGCGAGCGCGATGACGCCGGTAGAGACTAGGAACGATTCCATGGACACCCTTGGCCGGGAGCGCACGACTGACCACGACGCATCCCCAGCCATGTTCGGACGCGCAATGGTCAAAGGTCTCGCCAGGCCAGGAGACTGCCTGCGCCATGGCCTCGCGGCCAAGTGTGTTGACGCAAGCCTCTTCGCGATGAAGAGCGGCTACTCCCCGATGACGGGCGCAGTATAGCCGTAATTCGACAGCAAGAAACGGAGCGGCAGCGGCATCTGCAACCGGTAACTTGCGCGACATGAAAACGCACGCCTATCGCATCGTCGGCCTGCCGGTCGAACCGTTCCGGGCGCTCTTCGCGCTCGATGACGTACAGCTCGCCAGCCGCGGCATCGAGCGCCGCGTGGCCGACTCACCGTTCGCCTTTCCCTGCCGCGTGACGCTCGAGGACGCACTACCCGGCGAGGAGCTGCTGCTGCTCTCCCATGCGCATCAGCCGGCTGCGACGCCCTATTCGGCAGCCGGGCCGATCTTCGTGCGGCGTCTCGCCACGCGAACCCGCATTGCCGTCAACGAAGTACCCGACCAGCAGCGTCGGCGCCTGCTGTCCGTGCGGGCCTATGATCCGCAACACTACTTGGTTGACGCCGAGGTCGCGCAGGGCACGGAACTGGAAAGCCTCATCGACCGGTTTTTCGACAACGAGCAGGTGAGCTACCTGCACGTGCACAACGCGCGGCCCGGTTGCTATGCCTGCCGGGTGGAGCGGCTCCCCGCATCGCGGAGCCAGCCATATGTATAAGGTTACGCGTGCGGCAGCTACGCCCCCGCGGCACGCCAGATGAAAATTTCGTCGAAGACTTTCAACGGTTGAGCCGCATCCAGCTCGAGCAGCGGCCCGAGATTCGCAGGCATTGCCGCGGTCAGCTCCGGCTCCCTGAACGTCTTCAATACGCCAGCGCTGTCGCGGCATTCGTAGTAGGCAACTACGCTGCGTTCGCTGATCAGCAATTCCGCACGCGCGAGTTCGTGCCGCTTCCAGGCCGCCTCGCACTGCTGCGTCGCGTGGTCTTGGGCCCACGTGAGGTAGGCGGCTTCCTGTCCAGCCTTGATGCTCAGCATGAGCGCGACACGTCGCGGTGAATAATTGACCGGCATTGTCCAGGCAAGAACGCCGGGGTGGAAAACCGGACCGACCGTTGGGTCGAGCAGCGCGGCCAGCGGTCCGGCCAGCAGTTCAACCGCCTCGGGCGCAGAGAACGCGGCTTCAACGGCGCCCGGACGATCGGCCTCATAGTGGGCGATCAAACACTGGTCCGCCATCAAGACAACCTTCTCGCAAATGCCGGTGCGTGCGAACACAGGTCCCAACACCGGCATTGAACCGGTAAGCCACTCGAGGTACGCGTCCTCGCGACCCGGTAGAACCTTGAGCGTCAATGCTGTTCGAAACTTCGTCATGCAATGTCTCCGAAGGTCTTGTACGTCCGCGTTGATTGGAAGTGGACGGCGACCGCTATCCCAGGTTGAGCGGTGCCGCCGGTGTGTCTGAATCGAATCGCATACGCCACGCCTATGCGATCTACGCTTCCATTCCCGTAGCGTCAACATCCGTACGCACGACGAGTTCATGTATATCGGTCCTATGCGGTCCAAGTGCAGTTCGCATACATGAACGCCAGGTACACGCCCGTGCTTGACCGTAGATTGCGTCGAGTGTAAACGTCGCTACGACGCCGTGCCGCCTAGGGCGAGTGCAGTGGCGGGTCTCGGATCGGTCGTGCGGTTTTCAACTTCCCGGGGGCTGCAGATGTCACGTGTCAACGGTGCGAATCTCAGGTTTGCGGTGGCAGGAATACTGGCGATCGCGTTCGACGGGCAGGTGGCGTCGGCCGCCGACGCACCGACTACGCTGGAGGAAATCTTGATCACCGCGGAGAAGCGGGTCGGGACCGTGCAGGAGACGCCCATCTCCATAGCCGCCTTCTCCGGGAACGAACTTGCGGACCGTGGTGTGAACGACAGTTACGGACTCGCCAACCTGACGCCAAGCTTGTCCGTCGGGAAGGAATTTATCGGCAAGGTCGTAATTCGCGGCGTGGGCTTGGAGGGCACCACGGTCGGCAGCGACCCCGGCGTTGCCATCCACCGGGACGGTGCCTATGTTGCACGTTCGTCGGTCGCACTCTTCGATTTCTTCGACGTCAATCGTATCGAGGTCCTGCGTGGCCCGCAGGGCACGCTTTATGGCCGGAACGCCACCGGCGGCGTAATCAATATTCTCTCCAACGAGCCGGACAAGGAGTTTGGCGGCTATGCCAGGCTTGACGTTGGCAACTACGCCAAGCTTCGCTTCGAAGGAGCGCTGAACGGTCCGCTCGGCGACAGAGCGCAGGGGCGGCTGTCGGTGCTCTACGGCCAGCGGGATGGCTACACAGAGAACCTCTTTCCGTCGGCAAAATCCCGGGACGTTGACCAGCTCGACAACCAGGATCTGTTCGCAGTCAGGGGGCAGGTCAACTTCGACCTGAACGACGACGTGTCGCTGCTGCTATCAGCCGAGTTGACGCGCGACGACAGCAACACACCAGCATACAAATACTTCGATACGACCAATGCGTGGTGGTTCAATGCTTTTGGCAACGACCAGGACCTCCCGGATCTCCGGCAGGTTTCGCAGGGTTTCGAGACCGAGATTCCCGGCAGCGGCCGCTCGATGCCGTCAGCCGGGCAGGCTGACCAGGACGCCTACCTGGCCAGTCTGACCTGGAACCTCGACAACATGACCTTCACGTCGCTGTCGGCCTATCGCAGCATCGACTACGCATGGCTCAATGACGGCGACGGCTTCGACACCTTCTTCGTCCAGTATGGCCAGCACGACGAGTCTGATCAGTTCACGCAGGAATTTCGGCTCGCAAGCAGAGGCGACTCGAAGCTGCAGTGGATTCTCGGCGCGTACTATTTGAAAGAGGACGCAAAGACGTTCATGGCCATCCCGTTCATCCTCGGCACACCCGCCGACTACATCATGTGGGATGGAAAGTCGGACACCGAGGGGTATGCGCTGTTCGGGCAGGCGACCTACGCGTTCACCGACAGGCTCCGCCTTACGGCTGGCCTGCGCTACAACAAGGAGGAAAAGCAGGGTGATCTGGCCTACAACGTCTTCGGCGGACTCGTGGAACCACCTGGTGCGCTGGGCGAGCCCGCGGGTACCACCTGGGCCGACATTCTCGATGACAGCTGGGACGCCATAACGCCGAAACTGGCCCTCGACTACGACTTCACCGACGACATCATGGGCTACGCCTCGATCACCCGCGGGTTCAAGAGTGGTGGCTTCAACCTCCTTGCGGCCCAGTATCCCTACGACCAGGAGACGCTGTGGGCCTACGAACTCGGCGTGAAGACCCGCTTGGCCGACGGCCGCGTCATCGCGAACTTCGGCGCTTTCATGTACGACTACAAGGACATGCAAGTCGGCCAGATCGCCAACCTGACCGTGGCTATCGTCAATGCGGGGGCGGCAACCATCCAGGGACTTGAGGCCGAGGTACGTGCGCTTGTCGGCACCGGGTTCGAAGTCAATGCCGGGCTCTCCTGGCTCGACGCCACGTACGATAGTTTTGAGACCGAAGACCCCGGCTGGCCCGGTTACGCGGGTTGCGGCACGCTGGTGGAGGCTCCACGGACTATCAGTCTGGACGGCTGCGACCTGCCACGCTCCCCGGAATTCCAGGGAGTGCTCGGCGTGAGCGGGTCACACGCGCTCGCGAACGGCGGAAACGTCAGCATCCGCGGCGACTACTCCCATCGCAGCAAGCAGTTCTTCACCCAGTTCAATCGCGACATCGTCTCGCAGGGCTCCTACGGCCTCGTCAATGCACGCGTCTCCTATGCTGCCCCCGAGTCACGCTGGTCGGTCAGTGCATACGGCAACAACCTGGCCGACGAGGACTATTTCGTGACGGTGTTCGAGAGTGGCGTCTCCGTGCCCGGGACGGTAGTCCCCGGGGGAATCTTGGGTGCGCCGAGGACCTACGGATTGGCGCTGGAATACAATTTCTGACGCCGGCTTCGGGCGACAGGCCATGTTCTCTGCCCACGTTGCGCATGTACGGTAATCCCTTCCTCGAGTAAGCCGACAAGTTCAATTTTGATTTACTCCGTTTCGTGAAGGAGCTTTGAGACAGTTCCGGAGGGCTGCGGTGGCCAACCCGTCATTTCTGTTCGTCGAACTCGCCACCGAGCACGCAAACCAAGTGGGAGTACTGAAGCAGCTGGCCGGGGTGGTCCGTTCCGCCGATGGTGAAGTGCTGGCCTGGGCCCCACCGGGCCGGATCTCGTGCCTTGAACCGGGAACTGTGGCGGCCGGGATCCTGCTGGCGCGCTGGGCCGAGCCAGGTGGTGCAATGGATGCAGCCACGCGAACGATCGTGGCCATGCTGACCCCGGCGGTACTGCCGCACAGCACACCGCTGGTCCTTACAGTCAATGGCCTTCCAAGAGAGGGATTGCCGGAGATGATGGAGATTCCCACCATCGCCAGCGTCCCGGTCGCGCCAAAGTCGCCGCCAAACGCGCTGATGGTGATCCGCGGCAGTGTCTCGGACCAGGCCCGAATCGATGGCTATCGTGATGTCATCCTGCCCATGCTCAAGGAGCGCGGTGGCTACTACGAGGTCTTCGCATTGCAGCCCGATGAGGTGACGGCGCTCTCGGGCCAGTGGACGGAGCAGATCTTTGCAATCTCCCGCTGGCCGCGGCGCGCGAACGCAGAAGACTTCTGGTACAGCGAGCGGTACCAGACAGTAGCGATTCCCAGGCGTCTTGGGGCAGGTCACTTCAGTGTTCACCTGCTGGATGCAACCGACTGAGATACTGCCAACCCTACTTGCGGGCTCTCGAGGGTCCAGGCCCGAAGCGCTCTCCACTGTCAGCGCGCTGCTCGTGCGACGCCCTTCCGCGTCCGGTACTCGCAACCATGCCGGGCCAGGCTGATGCGGATGGCACGATGGATCGCTGCCTCGTTGCGCCGTATGCGATCACGCAGACCTCCGACGCCGATGGCCATCGGGAAGTCCTCGATTGGCGACGGGAACGGCACCGCGACGGCGCCCGTGTCCGGGAACACAGCGTCATAGAAGACGGCAAATCCTGCCTTCCGCGCTGCGCACACGTTCTGCATCACAATAGGAGCATCCACCTGCCCGGTTTTGCGGCGTGTCCGTGCGTTGGCGCGGGCAACCAGGTTCGCGATCTCCTCGTCGGGCATGCAGGAGAGGATCGCGGTTCCCACCGCCGAACTGAACAGCGACGCCGTAAGGCCTTCCTTCATCCGCAGGGAGATCGGGAATGTTCCCGGTATCACCTTCAGAAAACTGACGCACAGGTCAGACTGCACTGACAGTGTCACGGTCTCCTGCGTTGCCACGTGGACCTCGGCCAGAATCTCGAAGGCGTCACCGGTGGCAAGTGCGACCGAGGGTATCCAGTCGCCGAGCGTCGTGACATTGAGCGACGGAAAGTAGCGCAGCGTCCGCACGTTCAGGACCAGATAGCCCAGCGACACCAAGCTCTTCAGCAGCGCATTCGCACTCGACTTCGGATAACCCAGCCTCTGGCCAATCTCGGCCGCGCTAAGCTGTCTGCGCTCCCGGCGGAACAGTTCGAGCACCTCGAGGACCCGGCCTGCCGACTTGACGACGCTCCCCGTCTGCGGCGCATCGCCATCACCTGAGTCTCTCGTTCCGTTCACGCTTTCCTGCTCCCGGGTCAGATGCTCCGCCGCGCCGCTACCGCATGCCTCATGTTCACGCCCGCGACCGCAGTGATTACAGCATAGAAGGCATTCGTTGCCCCCCGGATGCTGCACTTGTCGCCGTACATGAGCATGGCGCGCATCTCCGCTAACGATAAGGCAATGCCGCGGCCACGGGGACTCCCGACCCCGGTGCGGGCCATCGCAAGCACGAACCTGCAGCCGCGTGGACTTGGCTGGGTCAATGGCTGCCGCGTTACGCCACGGAGTGCCCGAATACATTGAAATGGGACCATGGGAATGGCCAGACGGGCGTTTGAATTGGTCGGAGCGCCGAGATTTGAACTCGGGACCCCTTGCACCCCATGCAGAAAATGACTGCATTGACGTGAAAGTACATGAAAGGCATTGCGAGCGCAAATACCTTGATTCGTAGACCTTCGCGCCTGCCACTTGCATGCGTGTCATTTCACGACATTTCAAGTAAAGTGGCCACAAGTTGGCCACAAAACCGAAAGTACGGGCACGACAAGGCACCACAAGGATGGTGGCCACAGCGTTGGCCACACTGCCGCCGGGCGACCATACCGACCCGGCGACATCGGGCCTGCAATTGCGCGTGCGCGCCAAACAAGACAAGACCTTCTCTCGCACGTGGCTGCTGCGCTATCGCTGGCGCGACGAGTGGGTACGGCTGACGCTCGGGCACTACCCGGGCATGTCG
>Ga0209200_1003900_pt1 | contig 12524 bp, 9 predicted proteins | sample AD_UKC033_MetaG_FD_184406 | JGI IMG/M metagenome (GOLD analysis project Ga0209200, IMG submission 184406) | Active sludge microbial communities of municipal wastewater-treating anaerobic digesters from USA - AD_UKC033_MetaG (SPAdes) (version 2) | ecosystem: Engineered > Bioreactor > Anaerobic >...
CGATCAAGGCCAGCAGGCTTATGAACGCCGCTATCAACAGCAATCGCTCAAATCCCTCGCAAAACGTGCCAGACAAATGGGTTATGCCATGGTCAATATAGACTCCGGGGAGTTAGTTTCTTAGGAGTGCAGCGAAGGATCTGAGATGGGGATGACGCAGTGCACTGTTCTGTGTCCGTTGCCCAGATGCTTCACTTCGTTCAGCATGACGATTCCCGCTGCGGCTGCTGGAGAGTCTGGTCGCATTCGGTGAGGTGGACGACCTGGTTTTCGGTTGATCTGGAGGGACCCGCCGGGGATAATGGACCCGACGCCACAAACGTCGCCATGCGAGCGTGGCGGAACTGGCAGACGCGCAAGGTTTAGGTCCTTGTGTCCGGAAGGACGTGGAGGTTCGACCCCTCTCGCTCGCATTGGAACGCCAATGGATTGCACGGTTGGAGCAGGATGAAGTCATGAAACGACGCCTTCTCGCTGTGGTTGCCTGTCTTGTGCTCGCAGTTTTGGCCTGTTCCTGCACTCCTGCGGCCAAGCGAGACGGTGCTCCGATCCGGCTGGCGGTCCTGGGGGCGTTCGACCGCGAGGTGTCGCTGCTGGGCGAGATGCTGACCGATGCTCAGTCGCAGCGGATCGAAGGGATCGAGTTCCTTTCCGGCTGGGCAGGGGGGCAGCGAGTCGTGATCGCCTGGACGGGGGTCGGCAAGGTCAACGCCGCGATGGTCACCACGCTGCTGATTGAGCATTTCAAGCCCACACAGGTTCTCTTCACAGGGATCGCGGGCGCTGTCGATCCGAACCTCGAGCCAGGCGACATCGTCATCGCCCAACAGACCGCCTACCACGATATGGGTTCCTGGTGGCCCGAGGGCATCGAGCCCGGCGGCGTGAAGAGCCGCCTGACAGGGGACACGAACCCGGTATTCTTCCCTGCCGATCCAGATCTGCTGGCTGCTGCCCAGCAGGCGGCCCCCAAGACGGCTTTCGACCCCATCGCTCACCGCAATGGCCAGCGAACGCCGCGGATTGTCGTCGGGACCATCGTCACGGGCGACACGTTCGTGTCGTCCAAGGAAAGGTCCGCGGAGCTTGCCGACAACCTCGACGCCGACGCGGTGGAGATGGAAGGGGCCGCGGTGGCCCAGGTCTGCTACCAGCGGGGGATCGGGTGCCTGGTCATTCGCAGCATCGCCGACAAGGCCGACGAGAGCGCCGTTGTGGATAAGCAGAAGTTCTACGTCTTGGCTGCGAGGAACTCGGCCACGCTCGTCGCGGCGATCCTGGAGGGCCTCAGACCATAGGTGAGGGGACGGAATGTTGAGGAAGTACTTCGAGTTCGAGAAGCACCAGACGAGTCTGCGGGTCGAGGTGGTGGCCGGCGTCACGACCTTTCTGACCATGGCCTACATCATCTTCGTGAATCCGAATATCCTCAGCGACGCGGGGATGGACAAGAACGCCCTGATTGCGGTGACGTGCATCGTCAGCGCGATCTCGACGATCGCGGCGGGTGTCTTCGCCAACGCGCCCATCGCCATGGCGCCGGGCATGGGGCTCAACAGCTTCTTCGCCTACAGTCTCGTCGCCAAAGAGCAAGTCACCTGGCAGACGGCGCTGGGAGCGGTGTTCATCTCCGGCCTGTTCTTCCTGGTCCTCACGATGATTGGCCTGCGGAAGAAGCTCGTCGAAGCAATCCCGCCGGGTCTGGTCTCGGCCATCGCGGTGGGCATCGGCCTGTTCATCGCGTTCATCGGGCTGGGTAACCTCGGGCTGGTCCTGCGGGACGAAAGGACGCTCTTCGCACTGGGCGACCTCACGAAGGCGACCGTCTGGATCGGCCTGCTGGGACTCGTCGTGATGATCGTGCTGGGGGCCCTGCGGATCACGGGCTCTCTGCTGATCGGGATCTTCTTCGCGACGATGGTGAGCGCCGTGTTCGGCTACGTGGGCAAGCCCGCAGGCTGGGTCTCGGTGGATTGGCCTGTGGGCAAGCTGGCCATGAATCTGGACATCGTCGGCGCGCTGAAGATCAGCCTCTGGGGCAGCATCTTCACGCTCATGTTCATCGATCTGTTCGACAGCATCGGCACGCTCGTCGCATGTTGTGAAAAGGCAGGTATGCGGGACGAACGCGGCCAGATCCGCGCCCTTGACCGCCTGCTCGGGATCGATGCAGCGGCCACGATGGTCGGCGCCCTGTTCGGGACCTCGACCACAACGTCGTATGTGGAGTCCGCCGCCGGGATCGAGCAGGGGGGACGGACGGGTCTGACCTCCGTGGTCACCGGGGTCCTGTTCCTCCTGGCGATGCTCTTCATGCCTGTGATCGCAGTCGTGCCCGGCTACGCGACGGCGCCGGCGCTGATCGTCGTCGGCTATTTCATGATGAAAGAAGCCCGCAGGATCAACTACCGCAGAGTCGATGAACTGATTCCCTCGCTCGTTATCGTGGTCATGATCGCGGTGAGTTACCAGATCAGCATGGGCCTGGCGCTCGGGTTCGTTTCGTTCGTCGTTTTGAAAGTTGTGGTAGGTCGGCACAAGGAGATTCACGGAGCGATGTGGATCATCGCCGGTTTGTCGATCGTGTTTCTGGCCATCCGAGTATTTTGAAGGAGTGACGCAATGGGCAAGATCGGGATTGGCGTGAATATGGAGTACGTGCGGCATGCGGACAAGAGCTTCGAGTGGGGCGTCGAGAAGGCCGCCGAACTGGGGTATGAGTTCATCGAGCCCTGGGTCCATCTGGGCCGGGAACTGATGAGCGAGGCCGGCTACTACATGACGATCTCTATGTACGAGGATCCGTGCCGTATCCGGAAGATCTGCGAGAAGGCAGGCGTGAAGCTCTCGGGCCTGTCGTCGCACACGGCGCTGTGCCGGCCAGATGTGAGCGGCAACTACCTCAAGCAGGCGATTCGTTTCGCCGCCGAGTGCGGCGCGCCGGTCGTCAATACGGATGAGGGTCCCAAGCCCCGCTGGACCACGCGACAGGAGGATCATGTCCTGATGAAATACACGCTTACGGAAGCGTCCGCGTTTGCGGAGAACCGGGGCATTCTGATCGGGATCGAGCCCCATCAGCAGTACAGCAAGACACCGGCGGGCCTGGACCGGATCGCCGGTCTCGTGGATTCGCCGGCCATTGGCATCAACTTTGACACGGGCAACTCCTACCTGAGCGGGCACGACCCGATCGAGTGGCTCGAACACGTCAGAGGCCGGCTGGTTCACCTGCACGCCAAGGACATTTCCATCCAACACTCCAAGGCCGAGCGTGGCAAGGTCACCGGCACGCCCTCCGGCTGTGCCTGTGGCGACGGCGTGATTGACTGGAAGAAGGTGATCGCGGTCTGCCGGAAGGCCCCTCGCGACATCGTCCTGAGCGTCGAGTGCGGCACGATCGAGCAGGCCGAACGGAGCATCAAGCATCTGAAGCAGTTTGTTTGAGTAGCACGGGCATCTTCCCCGTATTTTCCATTCATGGGCAAGATGCCCATGCCACGACGTGGAGGTGGACCTATGAGCAGAATGAGCGTGCTACTCGTCATAGCGGTGATCATATTCGCGTGCTCGCAGCCGGTGCAGGCACAGAAGCCGCTTCAACTCACGATGGACGCCAACAATGTTTGGGTGCGTGCGGGCGAATTACCGATTCTTCAGTACCGCTACGACAGCGTGCCATTCAAGCCGTATGTCAAGGAACTCTATACCCCCAACGGCGTGAACTTCCTGCTGGATGCGCCGTCGGACCATCTGCACCATCATGCGTTGATGTATGCGGTGGCTGTGGATGGCGTGAACTTCTGGGAGGAGACGTCGGCCGCGGGTTATGAGAAGCACGATGGATTTGCCGGCGTGTGGGCCAATGCGAAGGACGGTGCGGCCTGCGCCGGGTTCAGAGAGACGGTTCAGTGGATTCCTGCGAAAGACCGCCCCTGCTCGCTTCTGGAGAGCCGCAGGATCACGGCCTGTCGAGTCCCGCAGGTGAACGCCACCGTACTGGCTTGGCAGAGCGATTTCGAGCTTCCCAAGGACTCGCGTCAGGTCACACTGTCCGGGTCGCACTACTTCGGATTGGGTCTGAGGTTCGTGCGATCGATGGATGGCAGTGTGTTTTTCAACGCCGACGGCAAGGAAGGGACGATCTTCCGCGGCGAAGAGAAACTGACCCAGTCGAACTGGTGCGCCTACAGCGCGCCGGTCGATGGCAAGCCGGTGACGGTGGCCATGCTCGGCCATCCCACGAATCCCCGCCCGACGACCTGGTTCACGATGGCCAAGCCTTTTGCGTATGTCTCAGCGACGCTGAATCTTCACGCAGAGCCATTGGTTGTGCGTGCGGAGAAGCCGCTGGTTTTGCAGTATGCGGTCGTCGCATGGGACGGCAAGGTAGACGCCAAAGAGATTGATCGGGCCTACCAATGGTACATCAAGAATTGCCGGCAGATTCACGGGCCGGTGGAAGGAGCAGAGCAGGATGAAGAACGAAAGTAGAACGGCTGGCGCGAGTCGGCTCAGTCGTCGGCGGTTCCTGCGGGATTCGGGCGGCGTCGCAGCGGCTGGGCTGTTCATCGGAGCGTCGAGTGCATCGACCGCCAGGGGCGCCAACGACCGTTTGGGCGTCGGCTTCATCGGTTGCGGCGGTCGAAGCGGGGCGCATTTCCAGGCCCTGCACTGGCTCAAGACGCAGGCAAAGGAGCCTATCGAGATCGTCGCGGCGTGCGACGCGTATCGACCCCGGCTCAAGCAGCGGATCGATGGCTACGGCGGAAAGGCCTACATGGACCACCGCGAGTTGCTGGCCGATCCTGCTGTGGACGTGGTCTGCATCGCTACGCCGGACCATCTGCACGGCTATCAGGCCATCGACGCCCTCAAGGCGGGCAAGCACGTCTACTGCGAGAAGCCCGTCACCCACTGGCGGCAGTTCGAGCTGACCAGGGAGCTGGCCCGCGTCGCCCGCGAATCCAACTGCGTTATGCAGGTCGGCACGCAGGGGATGGCGGACACCGCCTGGCACCAGATGCGCAAGCTCGTCGTGGACGGCCTCATTGGCAAGCCCATCCACGCGGAGTGCGGCTACTTCCGCGTCGGCGACTGGGGCGAACGTGGCATGCCCATCGACGATCCCAACGCCAAGCCCGGTCCCGACCTGAATTGGGAGGCGTTTCTCGGCGATTCCCCGAAGAGGCCTTTCGACGTGAGCCGGTTCTTCCGATGGCGGATGTACGAGGACTACGCCGGCGGGCCTTCCACGGACCTGTTCCCGCACAGCCTCACGCCGGTGCTGTACGTGCTGGGCGTCAAGATGCCGAGCCTCGTCGTCGCCACCGGCGGCAAGTTCCGCTACCAGGAACGGGAGATCCCCGACACGTTCAACGCGCTGATCGATTATCCCGAAGGCATCACCGTCGCGGTTCTCGGCACGCAGGGCAATGATTACGCCGCCACCGGCTTCCGCGGGGCTCCCGGTCGAATCCCGGTCATTCGCGGCTGGGACGGCAGCCTGACCCTCCAGGACAAGGAGATCGTCTTCATCCCCGCCGACGGCTCGAACAAGAAGGCACAGAAGTTCGCCATCGAACACGGTGAGGACTTCACAGGCTACTGGAAGGACTTCCTTGCCTGCTGCCGGTCCGGGAAGAAGGAGACCCAGAGCCCTATGGACTTGGCCTACTGCGTCCAGACCGCGATGCAGATGGGCATGCTCGGCCTGCGGCAGGGCAAGGTCGCTCGCTTCGACGCCCAGAAGGAGCAGATCGTGCTCTGACCGTTCGTAGTGACGCCGTGATTCGAAAGGCGTGTTCATGAAGGTCTCTGGCTCGTTGGTGGTGGGGATGACCCTGGTCCTGGGTACCTGCCATGCTGCGTCCACGGCAGATCACTGGACCGTAAAGGTAACCGGCGGCGAGGTTCGGGGTGTCGTCAAGGACGGCATTGCGTCGTTCAAAGGCATCCCGTTCGCGGCGCCGCCGGTTGGCGAGTTGCGATGGAGAGCCCCGCAGCCGGTTGTGCCGTGGGAGGGGGTGCGAGAGGCCGACAAGTTCGGCCCGCCGCCCATGCAAATGGCGCTTGCGGCGCTGATGTACGGGGCCAAGCCAAGCGAGGATTGCCTTCACCTCAACGTCTGGACGGCCGCGAAGGAAGCCGACGAGCGTCGCCCGGTCATGGTCTGGATTTACGGGGGAGCATTTAACGGCGGCGGGGCCGGCGACGCAATCTTCGACGGGACCCACTTCGCCAAGAAGGGCGTCGTGCTGGTCACCTTCAACTACCGTATCGGCGTGTTCGGCTTCCTTGCCCACCCCGAGCTCAGCGCCGAGAGCGGCCAGGGTTCCGGCTGCTACGGCATCCAGGACCAGATCGCTGCCCTGCGGTGGGTGAAGGAGAATATCGCCAGCTTCGGCGGCGACGCGAACAACGTGACGATCTTCGGCCAATCGGCGGGCGGCATCTCCGTCGCGATCCTCGCCCAGTCCCCGCCCGCCAGGGGACTATTCCACCGGGCTATCTCCCAGAGCGGCGGGTCGATGGCCCCGGTCAAGACCGCCGCCGACCAGGCGAACGTCCTCGTCCCCTCGCTTGCCCTGGCCGAGCAGATGGGCAAGGCGTTTCTCGCCGGCCTCGGAGCGGCCGACATCCAGGCCGCTCGCGCACTGAGCGCGGAGGTCGTACAGAAAGGGAGAGTGAACGGCCTGCCCTGGCCGGTGGCAGACGGCGCGACGATCGTCGACGACAATCCGCTCGAGCTGTACGAGGGTGGGCAGTTTAACGACACGCCGATTCTGGTTGGGACCAACTCCGACGACGCGATATTCGGCTCGAAGCTGACGCCGGCGGCGTTCGAGAAATCGGTGCGAGAGGGACTCCCGCTCGCGGCGGACGAGATTCTCGCCGCCTACCCGCACGCGACGAATGCACAGGCCACCCGCTCCAGCCGTGACATGGCACGCGACGTGCTCTTCGCGTGGCCGACCTGGGCGTGGGCGAAGATGCAGTCGCAGCATGGCAAGGGCAAGGCATTCCTCTACTACTTCGACTACGGCCCGAAGCCCGGAGAGGCCAGCCACGGGGCGGAGCTCCGATACGTGTTCGGAAACTTCGGCGGCTTGCTCTTCAGGACGGCCGCTACTTCGGAGAACCGGGCGATGTCGGACACGATCATGTCCTACTGGGTCAACTTCGCGACCAGCGGCAACCCCAACGGTCCTGGCTTACCGCCGTGGCCCGCGTTCGACGACGAAACAATGAGCACCATGATTTTCGGCAAGACGCCGCGGGCGGGTCCGACGCCAAACCTGGAAAAGATCAAAGCATTCGATGCGTACTACGCCAAGCTCAGGGAGCAGTGTCGGAAGTGAACGATGGAGGCCAGAGCACTTAAGGGGGGTCATGGCCTCCTCGCTGGCAGCGCTGGTCCGTAGTGCGTAGGGTGGTACCACGCACCCTATAGGTCTTTCTGCCACAAAAACTGACTCCGCCGACGGGGTTTCATCCCCGTTTTTCCGGCTGAAACCGGCCCAAATAGCAAAATAGTGACAAAAAACAGCCCCCCGACGTTACCTGTTTTTCGGATTTTGAACGATAATAGTTTCATTGGCTGTTGTGAGGTTACTGTGGTTCTTGAGGCAGGTTTGGGTTGATGAATCTCGATCCCCGTGTGATGCAGGACTGGCAGATCGCTGAAGCGGCTGAGGATCGCATGAAGCCGATTCAGCGGCTCGCCGGCGAGATGGGCCTGTGTGACGATGAACTGATCCCCTACGGGAATCGGCTTGCGAAGGTGGACTACCAGAAGGTCCTGGCCCGCCTGGCGGGCGCTCCCACCGCGAAGTACGTCGATGTGACCGCGATCACGCCGACGCCGCTGGGCGAGGGCAAGACCACGACGACCATCGGACTCGTCCAGGGGCTCGGCCGGCTCGGCAAGCGGGTCTGCGGCGCCATCCGCCAGCCCAGCAGCGCGCCGACGTTCAATATCAAGGGCTCCGCCGCAGGCGGGGGGCTCGCGCAGTGCGTCCCGCTGACGCCCATCTCCATCCGCCTGACCGGCGACCTCGACTGCGTGACCAACGCGCACAACCTCGCTATGGTGGCTCTGACCGCGCGAATGCAGCACGAGCGGAACTACGACGATGCCCGGCTGGCAAAGAGCAATCTCAAGCGTCTCGACATCGACCCGGCCCGTGTTCAGATCGGCTGGGTGATCGACTTCTGCGCCCAATCGCTGCGGAACGTCCGCATCGGACTGGGCGAGAAGATGGACGGCTTCGAGATGGACTCGGGCTTCCGAATGACCGTCGCCAGCGAGGTGATGGCGATCCTGGCGGTCGCGCGGGACCTGAAAGACCTCCGCGAACGGATCGGACGGATGGTGGTCGCCTACAGCCGCAGCGGCAGGGAGGTCACGACCTCCGATCTCGACGTCGACGGCGCCATGACTGCCTGGCTGCTCGACGCCATCAATCCGAATCTCGTGCAGACCATCGAAGGCCAGCCCGTCTTCGTCCACGCGGGGCCCTTTGCCAATATTGCGATCGGGCAAAGCTCCATCATCGCCGACCGGCTCGGCGTCAAGCTTGCGGATTATCACGTCACCGAGAGCGGCTTCGCCTCGGACATCGGCTACGAGAAATTCTGGAACCTCAAGTGCCGGATGTCGGGGCTCAGGCCGGACGCCGTGGTCATCGTGGCGACGATCCGCGCCCTCAAGACCCACGGCGGCGGACCGGTTGTCAAGGCAGGCGTGCCACTCGATCCGGCGTATACCAGCGAGAATCTTGCCCTGGTCGAGAAGGGGTGTGAGAACCTCCTGGCGCACATCGACATCGTCAGACGCAGCGGCGTGCGGCCGGTCGTCTGTCTGAATCGGTTCAAGACCGACACCGACGCCGAGATCGCCATCGTGCGACGAATCGCGGAGGCCGCCAGCGCCCGGGCCGTGACGTCGGACCATTGGCTCAAGGGCGGCGCGGGCGCCGTCGAACTGGCGGAGGCGGTGATCGAAACCTGCAACGAGAAGAACAATTTCCAGTTCCTCTACGATCTCAAGATGCCGCTGCGGAAGCGGATCGAGCTGATTGCCAGGGAAATCTACGGCGCCGACGGCGTCACTTATACGGACGGCGCCCTGGAGAAGGCCAAGCGTCTCGAAGCCGAATCGCTCGGCACCAGCCTGGGGACCTGCATGGCCAAGACGCAGCAGAGCCTCTCGCACGACCCCAATCTCAAGGGCCGGCCCAGGGGCTGGACCCTGCCGATCAACGACGTCCTCGTCTACAAGGGCGCTGGATTCGTCGTCCCGGTAGCCGGCTTGATCAAGCTCATGCCGGGCACCGGTTCCGACCCCGCCTTCCGACGCATCGACGTGGACGTCGAAACGGGCAGAGTCCACGGGCTCTTTTGATTGACGATTTGCGATTGACGATTTACTATTGGGAGGCGACGAAGGACTCGGCATCGCTCAATCGTAAATCGTAAATCGCAAATCGAAAATGGAATGAAATGACCGCACGAATCATCGACGGCAAGCAGGTGGCGGCCGGTATCCGAGCCGAACTCAAGGACGAAGTCGCCAGACTCAAAGAGCGGGGCATCACGCCGGGATTGGGCGTCATCCTGGTCGGCGACGACCCGGCCTCCGTGTCGTACGTCACAGGCAAGGAACGCGCGTGCGAAGAGATCGGGATCTACTCCGACCACAACCACCTTCCCGCCCAGACCTCGCAGGGCGATTTGGTCAAGCTGATCGGCAAGCTCAATCGGGACCCCAAGATCAACGGTATCCTGGTCCAACTTCCGCTGCCCAAGCATCTGAAGGAGTCCGAGGTGATCTTTGCCATCGATCCGAGTAAGGACGTGGACGGAATCCACCCGGTCAGCGTGGGCAAGATGGTCACAGGCGAGAAGGCGTTCCTGTCGTGTACCCCTCACGGCGTGCTGCAACTGCTCCTTCGCAGCGGTGTCAAGATCGAAGGCTCACACGTCGTGATCGTCGGGCGCAGCAACTTAGTGGGCAGGCCGCTGGCCAACATGCTGATCCAAAAGAGCGCCACCGGCAACGCGACGGTCACCGTCTGTCACACTCGAACGAAAGACCTCGCCCATCACACGCGCCAGGCGGACATCCTCGTAGCCGCGGCGGGTCAACCCAAGACCATCACCGCGGACATGGTCCGCGACGGCGCGGTCGTCATCGACGTGGGCGTCACGCGAGTGGAAGACGCCACCAAGAAGGCGGGTTTCCGGCTCGTCGGCGACGTGGACTTCGACGCGGTCAAAGAGAAGGCCTCGCTCATCACCCCCGTCCCCGGCGGCGTCGGCCCGATGACCATCACCATGCTCCTGTACAACACGGTCGAATCCGCCAAGCGAGCCGCAGGCCTCGATTGACCGACCTGAGCCCCGCTCCCGAGCGACCGCCATTTCTGTCTGTCTCCACGATCCGCCTGCGAAGGCGAAATGCGTAGGTTTGAACCCCAGTTCCCACCCAGGAATCTGCGTCCGCGGCAGGGTGGTCGGGTTCCCAAACGCACTGTTTCGCGTTTGGGGTCCCGGCTCCGCCCACCGTTCTGGCTGTTCCCTTGAAATCCGCTGCCTCTCGCTGTACGATGCCTGTGGTGAACTTATGACATGCGACTTCTGTGAGATGTCTTTTGTAACCAGGAAGGAATCCCCCGAATATGCTGTCCAGACGCGATTTTCTGACGATCAGCGCCGCTGCGGGCGCTTCGGCATTCCTGAAGCCTGCTTCGGCGCTGGCCGCACAGGGCGCCCGGCGTTTTCATTGCTGTCTGGCTTCCAAGATCATTGCCGAACGCCCTGAACTACTCGATGTCGTACGAGAGGCGGGCGTGAGCGATATCTGGCTGGCGTCGTATTTCTTTGGGCATTGGTATGAGAAGCCGGAAGACCTCAAACCGGCAATCGCCATGGTGGAGGCGAAAGGGCTGGCCTGGAATATCATCAACGTGCCGCTGGGGCATCCGGGCGATGCGCTGGGCGACGCCACAGGCGCGACGCCGCTGACACCGCCGACGCGTTGGCGGATGGCGGAGAGACCCGATGGCACGAAGTACTCCGGCACTTCCCTGCACCCTCCCGCCACGCAGGAGAATGCCGATGCCGTTGGACGGATCAAAGCGCTGAGACCACGGACGATCTTTCTCGACGACGATTTCCGGCTCGCACAAGGGCCGGGCGTCATCGGGGGCTGTTTCTGCGATTGGCACAAGAAACAGTTTCTGGAGAAACATGGTTTCTCCGAATCGCGATGGGAAGAACTGTTGGCGGATGTGAACGCGCGGAACTTCTCCCCGATCCTGCGCAACTGGGTGGACCATACCTGTGACCAATTGACCGCGTGCTTCAAGGCGCAGCAGGCCGCGGCGCCGGAGGTGGCCCTGGGGAATATGGTCATGTACTTCGGTGCCGAGAAGGCGGGAATTCGCCTGGCGGATTATGCGGATGCGCCCTTCCGGGTGGGCGAAATGATGTTCAATGACCGGGACTTCGGACGTCTGTCCGGCAAGACCGGAGAACTCTTCAGTTGCCTCTTCCATCGTCGCTATGCGAAACCCGATCTGGCCTACAGCGAAACGACGGCTTTCCCCGCGGACCAACTGTCCGCGAAGAACATGGCCGCCAAGCTGGCTGTCTCGACGATCTGCGATGTGCGGAATACGATGTACATGTCCGGGATGACCCCCTTCCCCGAGACCCACTGGGAAACGCTGGCCCCCGCGATGAAAAAACAGGCGGCTTTCCACGAGGCGATCAAAGGCCATACGCCGCAAGGGCCCTTCAAACACTACTGGGGAGAGGCTTCACGCTACGTCGGGGATGACAACCCCTTCAGTATCTTCCTGGCAAGCGGCATTCCTTTCGAGGTCGTCGATGCGCTTTCCCCGAAGGGCTGGACGTTCCTTTCCGATCAGGATGCGCGCTATTGCGAGCCGAAAGGGAACTGCTTCTGTCGTACGGGACTGAAAGACATTCCGAAGCCCATTCGCGCGATCCCGGATAGCCTGGACGCCCTGTGGAAGGTGAAAGCGGAAATGGTGGCCCGTGGTTTGAACGTCCCCTACGTGACTGACGAGAAGCCCGTTGTCTGTGCCTGGTATCCCACCGCCAGAAGGGTCTTCCTGTGGAATCTTGCAGAGACGAACGAAGATTTCCAGTTGCAGGTGCAAGACAAGAAGATCCCCCTGAGCATCGGGGGTTTGGATTCCGTTCTGGTCTCCGTGTGACAGAACGACGCATGACGAATGGGCTTGTAGCGTGTAGGGTGGGCACCGCCCACCGTCCTGGCTTGCCACCGACACGAAGACCTGTTAAAGCTTAAACGAGGGGCTGTAGACATATAGGGTTCCTTCCCCGAGGCAGCGTTAGACTGGGGAGCCAGGAGGCTGCCGGTGGAAGGCAGCACATGAACTGCTGACGCTCAAGGAAAGGAGCCCGAACATGCGTAAGACATTGTACTGTGGCGTCGACCTTCATTCCAACAACGCAATGTATGTGATCAC
>Ga0209200_1003903_pt1 | contig 12520 bp, 10 predicted proteins | sample AD_UKC033_MetaG_FD_184406 | JGI IMG/M metagenome (GOLD analysis project Ga0209200, IMG submission 184406) | Active sludge microbial communities of municipal wastewater-treating anaerobic digesters from USA - AD_UKC033_MetaG (SPAdes) (version 2) | ecosystem: Engineered > Bioreactor > Anaerobic >...
GATGTCAACAGACCTCCTCAAATATCTATTCCCGATCAATCGGTAAAAGAGGGAGAGCAGTTGAAAATATACCTGAAGGGTTTCATTTTCGATCCCGATGGAGATGAGGTCACCTTCGAAATCGCAGACGGACCGGGCTTCATTGAGGATGACCATTATCTATTCACTCCTGACTTCGATTCCGAAGGAATACATGAAGTGACACTAACCGCAAAAGATAATAAAGGACTTGAAAGCGTAGGGTTCTTCAAAGTCACGGTAGAAAACGTAAACAGATCGCCCGTAACGTTATCACCCTCGATAAACACCAGCATCATGGAAAGTTTCACTCTTGACCTCGATCTGGGAAGTCTTTTCGTTGACCCTGACGGAGATGATCTTCAATTCGAAGTGGAAGGCTATGGTATAGTCGTCGACAACAGCTATCAGTACTCTCCAGGGTACAACGACAAGGGAGAAAAGGTTGCAACTGTAACTGCCACAGATCCTTACGGACTGTCAGATAGCTTGGTGATCAGAATCGATGTCAAAGACAGAAATAGAAACCCAGAATCGTCAATAGAAGAGATGAAAACCTCTATACATGAAGGCTCTTCCTTGAAAATCGATCTTCGACCCCTGTTCTCAGACCCAGACGGAGACGAATTGATATACAGTCTCAGTGGTATCGGAGAGATTGAGGGCAGTAACTACTCGTACTCACCGGGCTATGACGAGGCGGGGGAGAAAAACGTTATTGTTACGGCTTCTGATAACAACGGAGGAAGTCTTTCTCTACCAATAATCATATCTGTAATAGATGTCAACAGACCTCCTCAAATATCTATTCCCGATCAATCGGTAAAAGAGGGAGAGCAGTTGAAAATATACCTGAAGGGTTTCATTTTCGATCCCGATGGAGATGAGGTCACCTTCGAAATCGCAGACGGACCGGGCTTCATTGAGGATGACCATTATCTATTCACTCCTGACTTCGATTCCGAAGGAATACATGAAGTGACACTAACCGCAAAAGATAATAAAGGACTTGAAAGCGTAGGGTTCTTCAAAGTCACGGTAGAAAACGTAAACAGATCGCCCGTAACGTTATCACCTTCGATAAACACCAGCATCATGGAAAGCTTCACTCTTGACCTCGATCTGGGAAGTCTTTTCGTTGACCCTGACGGAGATGATCTTCAATTCGAATTACAGGGGATCGGGAGCATATCAGCAAATAGTTACATTTACACTCCCGGGTTTAATGACAGCGGTGAGAAGACAGCCACAGTCACAGCCATAGACTCTAATGGCTCAAGCCAGAGTCTTCCAATCAGAATCGAAGTAAGAAATCTGAACAGGCCACCGGACGTTTTTTTGCCAGATTGCATCGCGGAGGCTGGAAAGGAGTTCTCTTTGTACCTTCGGGCATTCGCAACTGATCCAGATGGCGACGCCCTCAGATTCAACCTGATTTCTGGTCCGGGTGAAGTCGTGGAAGATAGATACTTTTTCCTTCCGGAAAGAGCCGACATCGGAGAAAGAGAGGTAATTCTAGAAGTCTCAGATGAATTAGGTATGAAGACGAAAAAGGGATTTAGACTTGAAGTCATAGCGTCAGAAAAGGTTGTAAGGGTATCATATGCGCTTCCTTTATTTAGTTCGGAAAACGTTAGGATTGTTGCCGGTGAGTATGAAATCGTATCCGACCGAAAACAGGCTGTTATCAAAACCAACTGGGAATTCAGTTTCGATGAGATTCGGTTCTATTCGATCAATGAATCTGAAGAAACATTAATCGGAACGGCGATATTCGATTCTACAGACGATTCACTGAACAGAAAGATCTACTCTCCCTCCGGAGATTATGTGGGAAATATCATACTAGTGACCGAATAACTGCAACGCTAGATTTTGTCTATTCGCCCCTCCAAGAAGAGGGGCTTTTCTGTTTACCAAATACCCTATGTGAGTATACTTCTGTGAAGCATACTTGAAAAGCAACTCAGAGAGTCTAACTGCATCATTTTTATCAGAGTTTTGAGTATGCTATAATTAATTATTGTTAGTGCCTGCATGATTGCTTGTATTTGCGCGATGCCGGCTTACTCGTTTGATTCAGATCAAATATCGATTTGCGAACAAGTTAAGATTCACTAGAAGGGATCAATGTCGATTACCATTGCGGGCAGTCTCTGCCAAAGGCCTCTTCGGATTGATCGAATACAGGCTTCGTATGTTTTTAGTCTGTATATTAAACAAAGGAGTGATAGATTTGCAGAAACCAACATATCTTACTAGTGTAGAGAAGATCGAAGAGCTAAATGATGAACAGATAACTGAAATGAAGAAGGTGACCGATGTTTACCCCTTCAGAGCCAATGATTACTATCTGGGGCTCATTAACTGGAACGATCCGCACGATCCTATAAAGAGAATTATCCTTCCCGACTTCGAAGAACTCGATGAGTGGGGGGATCTGGATGCTTCTCAGGAGCATATATACACCGTTGCTCCCGGTATGGAGCATAAGTACAAAGACACCGCCTTGCTTCTTGTCTCAAAGGTTTGCGGAAGCTTCTGCAGATTCTGTTTCAGGAAGAGACTGTTCTCCACAGAAAACAAAGAAGTGGTAAATGACGTTACTCTTGGTGTTGAGTACATTCGAAAGCACAAGGAAATCACGAACGTACTTCTCACCGGTGGGGACTCTCTAATACTATCTACAGAAAAACTGGGAGATATTGTTCGACAGTTGAGGGAGATTGACCATGTTGGCATAATAAGATTTGGAAGCAAAATGGTTGCTTTTAACCCCTACAGAATTATTAACGATCCAGATTTGCCAGATATGGTTAAGAAATACAGCACCCCAAAGAAAAGGATATATATAATGGCACATTTCAATCATCCTAGAGAGCTAACCGATGAAGCGATAAGAGGTCTGAACATTCTGAGAGATGCTGGTGCAGTTATATGCAATCAGACGCCAATGATCCGCGGCGTGAATGACAGTGTCGACGTAATGACAGAACTATTCAGGAAACTTTCATTTATTGGAATTCCGCCTTACTATGTCTTTCAGTGTAGACCCACAAAGGGAAATCACACTTATGCAGTGCCGGCCGAGAAAGGTTATGAGATTTTCAAGAAGTCCATAGACTCAGTTTCAGGTTTGGCAAAGAGGGCTAGATTCGTAATGTCGCACGCAACCGGCAAAATCGAATATGTCGGTCTGGATGAGAAGAAGATATACATGAAATACCATAGAGCGGCTGATCCAAAACGGTACGATCTCTTTATGGCTTTCGACAGGAATCCCGATGCCTATTGGCTGGATGATTATGTAGATCCAGACTCACTTGTATAGTAGGCGGCTTCAGCAGCCCTTCACTTCCACTCAGTTCTGGCAAGGGAAAGTACCCTTCCAGAACTGATTATTTTGTGTTTACCTTCAGCAAAGTCGGCTCCGTTCTCAAATACACTCTCTACCGAAATTACATCGCCCTTTCTAGATTCGCGTTTGTACTCGATTGTAAGTCTCCTCAAGAATCTCTTCACAAACTCGCTGGGAACTGTCTCCATAATCCATCTAACATATGCCACGTTGTTAGAATGCCCGTTCGTATCCAGGTCCGAATTGCGTACTATAAAGGTGATCTCTTCACCAGAAGATTCATTTTCGTTGACCTTTGGAAAAGAAAGAGGTTCGTGGAAATCACTGTCAATACCATATAATTCGTAGAACTGGTCTCCGATCCTTATTGGTCTTCGCTTCCTCTGGTCAATCAGAATCCATTGAGAATTCGCGTCGACAATGACATTACCTGAACAATCAAATATCTCGAAACGCCTATATGCATAAAATCTATCCATTGAATAAGGAATAGTCTGAACAACCACGTTTTCCAAATAATCAGGATACCTGTTCACTTTGACATCCCAACGAAGAAGAAGCCAAGCGTATTCGCCCTTGCTCATGATGTCAACTCCGTGACCCATCTCCACAGTCTGAAGAGTCACTACGTCATTGAAATAATCCATTAGTGAAGAAATTGAAGCCTTCCAGTGACATTCCAGTTCGTAGTATCTGACTCTGTAAACTTCTTTGGTAATCACAGGTTTCAAAGCTCTACCTCCAAAGATATGGCAGTTCAATCAATAATGCTATGTTCTAAAGACGAGCAAACACCTTAGTTGATTGGAGACCTGGTGCATGACAATGATAGCATTCTGCGGGACAGGCTGCACTCAGTGCGATACATACAGGGTCATTATTGCTGATGATAATTCACTAAGAAGAGAGACAGCAAATGGGTGGTCGAAGGATTTTGGTTTTTTGATTTTGGCGACCAACATCAGCTGCAGCGGGTGCACATTTAAACTCTGTTGTGAAGAGAAGGGAATCTCACAAACTGCGGGGGTTGCGAAAAGTATCTGAAAGAAACGCTGGAAAGATTTTTGAAATCCCTGCCAAATGCTAGAAGAAGATTGGACTCCATACACGAGAAATGTTACCGTATCTCGGAGTAAAGCACAATAACAAGCAACTTATCCTCGCAGTCACTTATACAACAAATGTCCTGATGTATCTCCTTACTGATAAGATATTTTTTAAAGTGTAACATTGATATACTGCATCTGGTTACCGCTCGCTCCATAAATAACAACCCATAGTATTCATGAGATGTGGCATCCGGTGTGTTAATGTTAATGTTTATTTTAACAGGTAATCAATAGGTAATGCACACTGCATGTTTTCGCCCTATTTTCACAAAGCAATATTCATACAAACAAACTAGAATAAATATAGTTTATAACCCCCCTATCCCCCTTAGATAGGAACCCCATATAGTCCGGATCATTAGATCCGGCTTTTTTTATTCTTGTTATTCTTGATAGTAATTCTGGTTTATAATTGTTTTCATAACTTACCTTATGGAGGTGCTGTCTTGAAGTGGATAGATATTAGAAGTGATACAGTTACGGTCCCCGGTGAAGAAATGAGGCGGGTTATGGCCAGCGCAGAGGTAGGAGACGATGTGTACGGAGACGATCCGACAGTCAACAGACTTGAAGAGATGTCAGCAGACATCTTGAAGAAGGAAGCCGCCCTTTTCGTACCTTCAGGAACATTCGGGAATCAACTTTCAATCCTCACACACACTTTAAGGGGAGATGAGGTGATTATTCCAGCGTCCAATCACATCATTGTCCACGAGGCCGGTGCCTCTGCAGTAATAGCGGGAGTTCAGATGAGAACTCTTGACTGTGATGATGGCAAACCTTCAGCCGAAAGAATCAGAAGTGCCATCAGATCTGAGGATCTTCATTATCCGAGAACCGGATTAATCTGTCTGGAAAATGCCCACTCCAGCGGACGAATCCTCCCCATGAACTACATCAGGGAGATCTACGAACTGGCTTCAGCGCAGAAAGTCCCCCTGCATCTTGATGGTGCAAGAATATTCAACGCTGCTATTGCCGAAGGGGTTAGCCCCGCAGAAATTGCCTCTTGTTCCGACTCGGTTATGTTTTGCCTCTCGAAGGGACTCGGTGCACCGATAGGGTCAATGCTGGTAGGTAAACGAGAATTCATAGCCAAGGCACGAAAGGGAAGAAAGATCATGGGAGGAGCTATGCGTCAGGCAGGTATTATTGCTGCCGCCGGAGTATTCGCACTCGAGAGAATGATCGATCGTCTTCAAATAGACCACGACAATGCTAAATACCTGGCTGAAGGCCTTTCAAAATTACCAAACATCGAAGTCTTCTTTGATCGTCTCGACATAAACATGGTTTTCTTCAGAATCACCGGTAAAGCAAGTTCAAAGTTTATCGTTGAAACTCTTCACGATAAGGGAATAAAGATAAATCCGCCTGAAGCTGGAGAATGGCGATTCGTAACCAATCTAAACGTTACCAGAGAAGATCTCGATATAGTTCTTGAGGAATTCGAAGGTGCTCTTACAAGGACTCTAGCAAGCTAGGCAGTTCTTCCAAGCTTTCGATTCTTGGTGCGAAGTCTAAGTAAGATCTTGACCGATCGATAAGAATTCCCTTAATTCCGGCTGCAGAAGCGCCAAGCATGTCTACTTGAATGCTGTCACCAACAAAAATGACGTGCCTCTTCTCGATTTCCATCATAGACAGTAGCTTCTCAAAGATAACTTCGCATGGTTTGTACGATCTTGCCGATTCCGAAGTCAGCAGAAAATGATGTGGAATTTTATTTCTTTTTACAACCTTCTCAGCAAAGGAATTATCGGCATTAGTTAGGATTGCAACGGAATATTTGTTTACGATCGCCCTTAGGATCCTTGCATCCGGATAGGCGCGGAACTTAGAGAAGGAATCGTACATGAAGTTACAGTAGGCTTCCATGTCTCCTGGCAAATCGTACTTGTCAATCAAATCGCTTATCAGAAGATAATAATAGTATCTCTCCGGCTGAAAGGGCATTTTATGACAGTCCTTGAAGTAGTGGCCGTAGAGATTCACAAAGTCTCTCTCTATTTCCGCCACTTCAGCTGACGACTCTTCTGCCATCTTGGAGCATACAGGTCTGAAGAGCCTCGCGTTACTGACAATGGTTCCAAACAAGTCAAATATGATTCCTCTAACCATCATGTCTCCATTTCATCTTCTAGATTTACTTTTCGAATTTTTGTATAATACTATTGCAATTCTAGCACCTTCGAATTCTGTTCTGCGATGTTCAGATGTCTCTCGTCTGGGCCACTGGAGGTGGCAGATGTGTCTAGGGAAATGAGGATTATGTGGCTGCACAATCGCTTGCTAAAGAATGATTTTGCGGCCATGAAAGACTACACTCAGAAGTTTGGCATCTCAGTCCGACAGGCCCATAGAGATTTCAAGTATCTGAGAGCAAATCTTGGAGCGCCCATGAAATACTCTAGGAAAAGAGGCGAGTACTTCTATTCCGAACCCTATCATTTGCCTTCTCTTTTCGAAGACAGCATGAAATTTCAACTAAGAACAGAATATCGAATAAGCTCAGTCTTTCTGAACGCGATAGCTAGTAAGAAAGCTGTGAAGATTTTTCAAAGAGGGGGCAAAGAATTCATTTTCTATCCCGCCTGTTTCGATGAAAGACGCGAGTTATTTTGTGGTCTTCAAGAGGATGGTAACGTCCGATTTGTCAGGTCAGACGAGATTGATAAGGTCATCTTTTCGAACAAGAGGTATTTGGAAGAACCAATGCTCTGGAACCGAATATTCCCGCGAGAAGCTGAATTCCACGAAGTAGACCTAGATTTTGGTGGCGATCGCCATAAATACCATTTCTTCGAGATAGGAGATTTGGTGATGTTCCTGGCTTCTGAGAACTCCTTCAAGGTTATTGGGCCGCAGGAGATCATTGACGAACTCAGAAAAGTTGCCGAAAATCTTCTGAAGACAATAGCTGACTGAGATGAGAGCAATTCCAGTTTTCTTGCTCTTGATTGTTGCGGCCTCTCTTTCATCGGTTATGGTGGATAGTTTTCTGAACTCCACTCAATTCCATCAACTATGGATAATGCAAATGTCAAGATTGTGGAGTCGCCTTCAGAGGGGCTTATCGAAATAGATACGTTAAACTTCGACTCGGTTGTATTGCAGAGGATTAAGTGGCTAAACGATCCGATGATCATAAAACCACCAAGGATAGAGTCAAAAGTTGCAGTGATGTTCATAACTGGTGACCACGGATACTCGTAGGAAGAGCTGGCATTATTCGGACTGCTGGCTTTGCAAATAGAGCTTACGTTGCCGTCCTATTCAACATCCCAAATCAACCACTTTTTGGCGGTCCCAAAGAGGACTGGTTACTTAGCTATTCTCTTGTAAGATGTCTTAAGAGTTGTGATTACACATGACCCGCCTTATTGCCCATGGTTCAAGCCACTATTGCTTCAATGAACATCATGAATGACTTCATAGGGAACAAGGGGGACGGAGTTGAAGGCTTCATTTTATCCGGGAGTCCAAGCGAGGTTGAACCACATGGCTAACTGCCCCGATGCACAAAAGAGTCAAAGGAATCGTTCCCACAGCCTTTGACAATCTCAATATTGCTGTACAGATGGAACACAAGCTTGACTTCTGGGGAGGCTTTTGTCACTCCATTGAGGAATATGTACAGAGATGAATCCTTGATGATCTAAATAACCCGGCATAACTAGATTTGCCAGAGTACACGGATCTTTCACATATCGATCTCAACTCGTAATTCCAAAGCAAATTGCTGTCGGAACGAATGATCCATATGGCCCATAGACTCAGCTAACTAATACATAGAAGAACTGCCCGGCTGTTCATCAATGGTCTATGCTCCAAAGGCAGGACATGGGGCCGAAGTTTTCAGAGTTTCTCAGGCGATAAGTTCAATGATTCATCACCTGAACACAGGTAAGCCTCTTTCTTCAATGAGTTATGTAGAAGAGCAATCAGAAGGAACGTTGAAGGTTAGAACCTTGATGGAAAAAGAAAATGCGAATCTAAAGGAACTGAGGCTATTCAGATCGTCTTCCCCGGATGGAGATTTTCGAAAGACAAGATTCGAATCGATCCATGTCAAAGAATGCAGTTCAAAAGAACTGACTCTCAAAGCCCAACCGCGTTTTATTTCGAAGGCGTTTTCAACTTTGGTGGAAAGGAGCTCTTGATATCGACATCCGCGAGAGTTATGGGCAGATGACTTGACTTGAGAAGAGAATGCAGTTACAATCAATTAGATGACCGTCTAATTGATTTGGAGACATCCTATGAGTGAACTTTGCCCGAGTAGAGAAATTCACGTCGACGTAGATAAATATAGACTGATAGCTAAGGAAGTTTCGGGTCTCTCGGATCTTTTTAAGGTTATCGCCGACGAGACGCGAACGAAAATAGTCTTTCTTCTGTCTGAAACGGAACTGTGTACATGTGATCTTGCAGAGATTCTCCGGCTATCACTGCCAACGATTTCCCATCACCTAAAGCAACTGAAGTCTTACAGACTCGTGAAAAGCCGTAGGGAAGGTAAGTCTGTTTTCTACTCCTTAGAAGACTTTCACGTTGTTGAGCTCATAAAACTTGCCAGAGAACATTTCCAGGAACTGTCGGAGGGCGATTAGAATGAAGAAATACAGAATAGAAGGACTTGATTGTCCTAAATGTGCAGCCAAACTGGAGGACCAGCTAAAGAGATCGGGAGTTGATGCAAGAATAGATTTCTCTTCTTCGACACTAATAATCGATGGTCAAACTTTCGAAGAAGTAGAAGAAGTTATTCACAAACACTCACCGGAGATAACGCTGTTGGAATCTCCGGACGTTGAGAAGGATTTACCCATCAAAGAACTTGTGAAACTTCTCTTCTCAGGAGTCCTTTTTTTCATTGCTTTGGTCTTTTCTCCCTTTATTCATGGGAATAATGAGTTGCTTGAATACGGCTTATTTGTAACTGCGTATCTTGTCGCTGGGGGAAACACCGTTTTAAAGGCTTTCAGAAATCTCTTCAAGGGGGACTTGTTCGACGAGAGTTTTCTTATGACCGTCGCTACTATGGGTGCATTTGCAATCCACGAATTGCCTGAAGCTGTTGCCGTGATGATCTTTTACAGTTTAGGAGAGCTTCTGGAGGCAATCGCCTTGAGAAAATCGAGAAGATCGGTGAAGGAACTGATAGATTTAAGGGCTGAAGAAGTAAATCAGATCATTGACGGACAACTTCGGACTGTACCGGCAAGTCAGATCCAGCCGGGTGACAGATTTGTTGTCAAACCAGGAGAGAGAATTCCCATAGACGGTCTTGTTAACTCTGGAAGCACCTGGATAGATAAATCACTTCTCACAGGAGAAAGTAGTCCCGTACCTGTAAAAGAAGGCGATATAGTTCTTGCCGGAACCATAAACAAATCAGGTATAATAGAAGTCACTGCATCCACAAATCTTCAGAAATCTTACACTAGCAGAATGCTGGAGTTAGTTGAAGAGGGAACTTCTAGAAAATCTAATAGGGAGCGGTTCATTACCAGGTTCTCGAAGCTGTACACTCCCACTGTGGTCTCCATTGCTACCGCAATAGCGGTATTTCCCCCTCTGCTGTTCGGAGGGGGATTCTCAGATTGGGTTCATAAGGCCTTGATCCTTCTTGTCATTTCCTGCCCTTGCGCATTAGTCATCTCTGTTCCCTTAAGCTATTTCGTCGGCATTGGAAAGGCCTCAAGAGAGGGAATATTATTCAAGGGGAGTAATTATCTGGAATCTCTTGGCAAGATTGATTCGATTTTCATAGACAAAACGGGAACATTGACCAAGGGAAAGCTAGAGATCTCTCAAATAGAGACTTCTGGCCGATATGACAAGAGAGAATTATTGGAATACGCGGCCCTGATGGAAAGCTACTCCACCCATCCAGTGGCAAGTTCGTTTAGAAGTTTTATCCCAGAGATTCGCGAAGAGCTGAAAATCTCTCATTATTCAGAAATCGCCGGGAAAGGTATCACAGCAGAAATCAACGACAAGAAAATGGGCATTGGCAACTCCTCTCTGTTAAAAGATCTCGGAGTTGATTATAAAGAGCGAGGCGAATCAGGAAAGATATTTCTTTCCATCGATGGCAGAGTAGAGGGAGTATTCACTCTGTCCGACGTTCTGAAGGTTGATTCTGCCGATGCCATCATCAAGCTTAGAGAACTCGGAATTCATGAGATAGTTATGCTCACGGGTGATAGTCATGATATTGCTGGTTCTATATCGTCCAAACTGAACCTTGACGGTCTGATTTCCGAAGCAACTCCTGAAGATAAGATGAGAGCAGTAGAAGACGCTATCAAAAGCGGGAAGCGTACTGCATTCGTCGGTGATGGTATTAATGATGCACCGGTAATTGCAAGGGCCGATGTTGGAATCGCTATGGGCTTCTCTGGAGCCGACGCAGCTATAGAGACGGCCGATGTTGTTCTTTCAGGCGAGTCTCTATCTAAAGTCGCAAGAGCTATAGAGATATCGAGATCTACGAACAGAAATGCCATCCAGAATATTACAGCAGCCCTCGGAGTGAAAATGGCATTTATCGCTCTAGGCGCGTTTGGCTTAATGAACATGTGGGGGGCAGTATTTGCCGATGTTGGGGTAACTTTGCTTGCAGTTCTGAACTCACTCAGAATGTTGAACAAATGAGGCACTGTGAGTCTTCAAAGCTCTTCCCGCATAAACCTCTCGGGGATGCTACCATATCAATGTGCACATCAAGTCACTCCAAATGTAGAGGATCTGGTCTGGCATTAGGGATTACTTCATTATCACTCTGTAACGATCCCCGGCAGCCTTTTCTATAGAGACATTCTTAAAGAACTCTAAAGCAGTTATGTATGCATGTGAAAGAACAATTCCAAGATCTAACCAGTGACCTCCTCCAATCATGTTTGCCTTTGTCCAGATGTATAGATCGCCTTCAAGAACACTGAATCTCCACGGCTGCCTGTTCATGGACGAAGGGGCTAGTCTACACGATTCAAGTATCTGAAGCAGTCTCTCGTCTTCGGGAACTGGTCCATCAATCAGAGCTCGAAGTTCCTTTCTCCTACCCATACCCGTAAGAATGTCGTTGATACTAACTTTCCCCTGGTCTTCCTTACCGATAATTATACCTGCCGGCGATCCCGCCTCTCTGATACCGGCATTCCAGCAACTACCAAAGCCCATTTTCGTCACTTCCAGGACAATAATCTCTCCCTGAAAGCCATACTCCACGAGACAGTTTGGCTTATTGGTACAAGGTGCATAGATCGCGGATGATCCTTTATTTAGATCCTTCAAGGCCCATTTCAGACGCAAGGAATGGAGAGTGGGAATAACTTCAAAAAAATCGACAAGCCTTTCCCGCTCCTCAGAAGAGAGTCCATATGGAAGGAACTTTCTAGTCGAATGTCTCATCTTTATTGTCTCGATTATCATATGAACCTCCAGAAACCCTATTCTCCCGAGATCTTCATTCCTTTCATCATCAGCGAAACAGGCCCGTAGTAGTCTCCATTTAGCTCTGTCTCTCTAGAGAGATAAAGAGAATCAAGACTCTTCAAATTTCCTGTCACAGAACCCCCAGTAACGGGAATTCTCTTTGAACCATCGAAATACCATCCGAGTCGGATTTCTCCACCGAAATCTCCTGTCGTCTCATCGACATCCACTGCAGAAAAATGTGTGACTTCTAAATGAGATTCTTTTCTCATCTCTTCAACACTGAGACTTCCTTCTCCGACAGAGAAGTTCATTGCAGCGCCAGTAGGTTCGATTCCTATGTAATAAGAGTATCTTATGTCACCCCAGAAACTATTCAAGATACCGTTCTCAATTACCTTCCTTTTCTTCATAAGAAGACCATCATTATCGAATGGAAGGCTGTAGTATGAACCCTCCAGTTCAGGTACAACCTCTAGTGTTATTCTGTCCCCTGCTTCCTCAGACTGAACAGAGTTACCAAGCTCGGCTTCAGAAATTTTGTCGTACTTGAGATGGGCATTAGACTGCATCAAGTAATACCTCAATGCCT
>Ga0209200_1003913_pt1 | contig 12493 bp, 11 predicted proteins | sample AD_UKC033_MetaG_FD_184406 | JGI IMG/M metagenome (GOLD analysis project Ga0209200, IMG submission 184406) | Active sludge microbial communities of municipal wastewater-treating anaerobic digesters from USA - AD_UKC033_MetaG (SPAdes) (version 2) | ecosystem: Engineered > Bioreactor > Anaerobic >...
AGGATGACGAAATAAGCTGGTTCTGATCAGATGGCTTTGAATTGCTTCTTTAGGACTGGGTCAAGCTCTTGTTCTTTGCTCCTGACCAACCCCCAACCTCCTACCTCCGACCACTTGCGTAAGTCCAGATCCCGAAACAAGTTCGGGATGACCCTGAACAGAGATCCCAAACAGGAGCCCTGAACAGAGACCCCAAACAGGAGCATTTTGGGGCAGGCTTCAGGACAGGCTCATTGGGGAAAGTTTTCAGGGCAGGCTCAGTGGGGCAGGCTTCAGGGTAAGCTCTACGGAATTACGGCGTGGAGATATAGCGGGATGGAACAACATGTTTTCTGGGCAGGATAATCGTACTTTTGGTCATCCTGACAAGCTCTTGGTCAGGATCTCCGTGAATAATGGTACAGAATCCAAGAATCAGCTAATCCCCGCTCTTGCTATTGAAGATGAAGAAAGATATCCCGTGCAGAGTCATCACGGGATGACCGAAGAGGGGCTCATTGGGGCAGATTTTCAGGGCAGGCTCATTGGTATGACAACTAACGGCTATTGCGAAAAGGCTAGATTCCGTCATTCCGACAAAGCTCCTGGTCGGAATCTGGATAGTATTGCTTCATTGCTCTAACCAAGAACGAAGAACTTGGACGCGGAGCGTCGGAACGAAGAACTCAATTTTTTATTCGGCGAACGGAGAACCATTCAACGTCAACCAGTTTCTCATGCTCTTACGAATCTCCAACCACTAACCTCCGGCCCCGGCCTTTCTTAAAACTCACAACTTGCATCTTGGAACTGATCCCTTGCTCTTCCAACTCCAAACCTCCTACCCCCGACCATGTTCTTCCCCTTCGACATTGATCTCTAAAGTAGAATTCTTCCAGGTTATTGTATAATTTAATCATTCTCTCTTTCTTCGTTATTATTTACCATTTGGGCGGTGATGCTACGAATGTCTTCTAACATATTTGTTGTGACCGGCATGTCTGGAGCCGGAAAGTCATCGGCAATCGACGTACTTGAAGATTTCGGATTCTTTTGTATGGACAATGTTCCACCTTCAATAATCGAGGAACTTGTAAACATTATCGGTGCACAAGAAATCGATAAGAGCGCGGTTGTTATCGATATTCGTACAGCCAAGAAGTTTGGCGGTATTGATAAAGTCAACCAGAGCCTCAGATCACTCAAAGAAAGAGGACTGGGTATAGTTTCAATATTTCTCGATGCAGAAGATGATGTACTTTACTACAGATACCAGAAGACCCGTAGAGCCCATCCCCTGCAGGAAGAGACAGGTCTCGAAGAAGCAATTCAGAAGGAAAGAAGCATTATGGATCCATTCAAAAAGAATTGTGATCATGTGATAGATACGTCAAGAATGGATATGAAAGAAATGAAGGAGACAATCGTCTCTATTATCAGAGGGAAGGGTTACAAACTGCCTCCGATGAGGGTTGAGATAGAGAGTTTCTCATACAATGAAGGGGTTCCTCACGATGCTAACCTGATCTTCGATGTGAGATTCCTTCCAAATCCCTATTATTATGAGGAGCTCATTGAACTGACGGGAATGGACAAGAAAGTGAAGGATTATCTGGAGACTTACCCCGAGATAGAAAGCTACTTCTCGACTGTTTTGAAGCTCTGCAGGATGACAATTGAAGGGTTCGCCGGAAGCGGCAGAAACTTCATGAAGATAGCTGTTGGCTGCACGGGCGGCAAACACAGATCTGTCTATATTGCAGATCGTCTGTTCGAGGAGCTCAAGACTGACAATTTAAGGCTCTCCCTTGATCACAGGGAGCAAAAGGTTCACAAAGACAATTCATGATCCATACTCTTAAAACTCTAGGAGGTGTCTTATGAGACTAAAAACGTTCTTGCTCGTACTGGTAGTTTTGTTAGGCGTCAGTATTCTTGCGGTTTCACCGCAACTGCTGGAAGCGGCTAAGAAGGAAGGGAAGGTCGTTGTCTACTCTATAACAAGCAGAATATCCAACGCGGCCGAAGCTTTTACTGAGAAGTACGGAATTGCAGTCGAAGCCTACAACCTGAAAGACTTCGAGATGATCGAAAAGGTTTCCAGAGAAGTGGGAAGCGGTATAGTTGGAGCCGATTTCGTCATAGCTCAAGACGGCGGTAGAGTATTCGGAGAGCTTATTGAACCGGGATACTTGATCAACTACGTTCCAGAAGACATGAAGGATATTATTCCAGAATCTATGCAGAATCCTCTCGTGTTATCCGTTATCACGAAGGTCTTTTTGTACAATTCCGAGACGTTCACTTATCCGCCCGTCGCAAATGTTTGGGCACTTACCGATCCGGAATTCGAAGGTAGATTCTTCTTCAAGGATCCTTTCAAGGAAGGAGTCAACATGAACTTCCTGACAATGCTGACAACCCCCAAAGTAATTGAGGATCTCGAGCTTGCCTACGAGAGATATTTCGGGAAGCCGATCGAGCTTACGACGGAAAATGCCGGCTACGAGTGGATGAAGGGTGTTCTTGAGAATGGTTTGGTCTTCATTAACAGCGACACGACCATGGCCGAGTCTCTCGGAATTAGGGGTGAAGGCATCGATAAGGTAGGACTCTGTACGTATTCGAAGGTGCGATACAGAGAGACCAAGAATCTCGCCCTTCTACCGATAATGGGTATGGAGCCCTTTGCAGGCTTCTACTATCCCAGCTACATGATGCTGACGAGCAACTCTGCTCATCCGAATGCTGCTAAGCTCTTCATAGAGTATCTCTTGACGGAAGAGGGTTTTGCACCGTGGGCAGGCTCTGAAGGTACTTACTCGTCGAATCCAAACATTCTTCCATACCCAGGAGACAATGCGTTTGATGTCTGGGAGAAAGTGCTAATCGGAGAGGATCCTGAATTCCTCTTCAATTACAGGCTCGACGTAGAAGATTTCTGGAATATGTACGCATATTGATCACATTTCTTAGGCTCTCCCGTTTGGGGGAGCCTTAGTCCTTTCAAAGGTGGTTACTATGAAGAAACTTTTGAACAAGTTGCTTGCCTATTTCTCAAAACCTGAACACATGATTCTCGTTGTTCTACTTATTATTCTTATCTACCTTACGATTGTTCCCCTCTTTTACATTGGAGTAGATACGTTCACAGTCCACTCTGCAGAAGTGAGGAGAATCAGAGGCTCCAACGTAGGAGATTTCACGTTGTACCACTGGGAATATGTTTTCAACAGTTCTGCAAGCGACAACTTGTTTTATAAACCCCTGATCAATACCCTACTTGTTTCAGTAGCTACGTGTGCATTTGCGCTTATTGTCGGAGGCTTCTTCGCGTGGATGGTTACACGCACTGATTTGAGATTCAAGAAATCCATATCTACAATGATGCTGTTTCCTTACATCATGCCTTCATGGACTCTTGCCATGGCCTGGCTCAACTTCTTCAAGAACAAGAGCATAGGTGGCGTACCAGGGATATTTTCGGCTCTGACTGGAATAGAGACCGCAGATTGGTTTGCCTACGGATTCATTCCAATCGTTCTCGTACTGGGAATGCATTACGCTCCCTTTGCCTTTATTTTGATTGGCGGGATTTTAAGAAACATGGACGCCAATCTCGAAGAAGCAGCAGTTATTCTTAAGACATCGCGCTTGAGAATAATATGGAAGATAACGGTGCCCATAGTGATGCCCGCAATTCTTTCGACATTCCTTCTTGTCTTTTCAAGCGCCATGAGCGCCTTCGCCGTCCCTTCATTTCTGGGAGGTCCGGTAAGGTATCAGGTACTGACAACCCAGTTATACAGGACGATCAATGGGGTTAATCCCGGCGCCGGATATATCATCGCATCATTCATGATAGTTGTTGGAGTTGCAATCCTTACAATCAATCAGATAATCATCGGTAAGAGAAAGGGTTTTACGACGGTAACGGGAAAGAGCGGAAACATCTCGCTTGTGAATCTGAGAAAGCTACGCACTCCCGTTTCGACTATAATGCTCGTTATACTGGTTGCAGTGGCTGTGATACCGCTGATGACCTTTGCAGCTCAGTCGTTCTTCGTTGAACCAGGGAATTACAGCTTAAGCAATCTTTCGACTATCTTCTGGACGGGGGAGGGCAGTCCGGATATCGCCAACGGAGAGCCAGGAATATTGAAGAACAAGTATGTGTATCAGGGTTTGTTTAACAGCTTTTCGCTTTCAATTGTAGTGGCGCTGATTGCAGGAACGGTTGGGATTCTCGTTGGATACTCTGTTGCGAAGACCAGGGGAAAGTTCGGCTCGAACATGGTTGACAGACTGGCCTTCTTCCCTTATTTGATTCCAAGCATGGCTTTCGGCGCGATTTATCTGTCGATGTTCTCTGTTCAGAGGGGCTTTATTCCGCCCCTGTACGGTACCTTCGCGATTCTTGCCCTTGTAGGTTCGGTTAAGTATTTGCCCTTTGCCTCAAGAGCAGGAATAAATGCGATTCTTCAGCTTGGAAAGGAAATCGAAGAGGCGGCAATTATTCTCGGCGTGAAATGGTGGAAGAGAATGCTGAAGATAATAATCCCGATTCAGAAACCTACGGTTATCTCGGGTTACCTGCTTCCATTCATCTCCAGCATGAGAGAATTAGCTCTCTACATACTGCTTGTTACTCCTGGTACAAGTATTTTGACAACTATGCTCTTCAAATACAACGAGAAGGGCTGGAATCAATACGCAAATGCAATTGTGCTTCTGATAATCGGAATAGTTTTAATATTTAATTTCCTCATCAACAAAGTGACCGGTGCGAGCCTGGATAAAGGAATAGGAGGGTGACCTGATGCCTGAGATTATTTTGAAGAATCTTACAAAGACTTTCGGAAGTGTCAAAGCGGTTGACAATCTTGATCTTACGATAGAGGACCGCGACTTTGTGACGCTTCTCGGTCCCTCCGGTTGTGGAAAGACGACCACACTCAGAATGATTTCCGGGCTCGAAACACCTACGGTCGGTGAAATCATTATAGGCGGTAGGGTTGTCTTCTCCAGTGAAAAACAGATCAACCTATCGCCCGACAAGAGAGATGTCGGCCTCTTGTTTCAGAACTATGCGCTATGGCCTCATATGACCGTTTATCAGAACATCTCTTTCGGTCTGGAAAACATGAAGTGGAGCAAAGAAGAGATCAGAAAACGCGTAAAGGAAATGGGTGATCTCGTCAAGATAAGCGACCTTCTTGACAGGTATCCTTCAGAACTTTCCGGTGGTCAACAGCAGAGAGTTGCCATTGCCAGGACGCTAGCTCCTAATCCAAAAGTACTCCTTATGGATGAGCCGCTTTCGAACCTGGATGCCAAGCTGAGAATGGAAATGAGAGCCGAGTTGAAACGGCTGCACAGGGAGATAGAATCAACGGTGGTCTACGTCACTCACGACCAGCTTGAAGCAATGACTCTCGCTACAAAGGTCTGTCTTCTTGAAGAGGGAGTCCTCCAGCAATATGCGCCGCCGCTTGTAATATACGATCAGCCGTCCAATATCTTCGTGGGAGACTTCATCGGTAATCCTTCAATGAATTTCGTCGATGCAAGAGTAAATGAAGTCGATGGCGATAAAGCGACTCTTGAAGCTTCGGAAATCACTTTGGAGATGGATTTCAGAAGTAGAGAAGGAGAGCTCAAGAGCGGCGATGAGGTTATTATTGGGTTGAGACCCGAGGATATAGCCTTGAACCCTGAAAGCGGGGCTAACACCTGTACTATTTACTCAACTCTACCTTCGGGAATGGAAACGGTTGTAAGAGCTAAGATAAGGAATACGATGTTCTCTATAGTCGCCTTTGGAAGGGTCGATTTCGATGTTGACTCCAAGATGGAGATTTCCTTCCCTTCCCGTAATTACCTTTTATTTGATAAAGCAACGAAAAAGAAACTTGGAGCCGGTTCGCTGAAGTTCAAGGATTAGAATCGCAAAATATGCAAAGAGGAACACTTCGGTGTTCCTCTTTCTTATGAAGAACTATGGGTAATAAAGGTTAATCTCAGGAGGCGACAAAATTCCTGTGCTCCATCTTACAGATCTTTCTGATAGTATTCCTGCCCATTGCCGCACAGCCGTAGAGATTTGTTCCACCTATGGAGTGTCCTATCACAAAGAAGTTCTTGAGGCTTTTCAGCGTCATCGGTTTGTTGAGGAATCCTTTGAGGGTGTCTCTCAATCGAAAATCCTCTTTACTTCCGTATCCCCGGGCGTTTGACGTGAATCTCTCTGTGGTAATAGGTGTTGCCACATCGGTCACTTCGACGGCTTCTCCGATACCGGGAATGAGTCTTTCAATGGCCTCGATTGTTCGACTGGCGATTATCGCCTTCTCTTCCTCATATTTCTTCTGATCCTTCGAAAGCTCTTCCCAGTAAGAATAGTAGGTATCATACATCGCTTTAATACTGGTCTTCCCTTTCGGTGCCAGTTTCTTGTCATAGCTGTAGTTAAGAACGTTGATTATAGAGCAGTTGTCGCCTGCAATTTCGATTGGTTCGTCAAGGAAGAAGGAAATGGCGTTCGGTTTGTCTGAAAGGTCCATGTTCACACCGAAAGATACATGCAAACCCATCATCATCCTGTCAATTGGCTTCGAATACATCGAGCGCAGCCGATCGGTGAGGTATCGTTCATCTATCATTTTCATGAAAGTGTCATAACCGTACGCGTCTGAAATTACATAATTGGCGGAGATCTCCGTACCATTTTCAAGTCTCACTCCGACAGCCTTTCCACTATCTTCTATGATTCTCTCCACGGAGGAGTTGTAAAGTATCTCGCCTCCAAGCGAAGTATATCTGTCCGCCACCGACTTTATGAATTCGGCCGAACCGCCGAGATATCGTCCATATCTCTTGCCCGCCGATCCCGCCATCACTCCTAGATTCAGAGTTAGTGGAATGTTTGCCCACCCGTACTGGATTACCGGGAAGAACGCTCTCAAAACAGGACTCTTGAACCTCTGCGCGAATGAAAGCATCGAGTATTTCGAAACCTTTCTATTCTTAATCAATACTGAGATATTCCTCAACCAGTCTCGGAAGCTCCAGAAGCCTACCTCCATAAGATCGGTGTTGGAAAGCCTGCGTATAGCCCTTATGTAGTCTTCTATTGGCTTAGAATCCTCTGGTGAGATTCTCTTCATTTCGGCTTCAAGCTTTTCCAGATCGTAGAAGACTGTCAGTTCGTTGCCCTTTTCGTCTACCGCCTTCACCAGTTCTTCGGGAAAGTAGATATCGGAAGGCATCGCTCCAATGTCTTTCCACATATTGTTAAGTGGGGTGCCTGGCTTAAGCCCCGCAAGATGACGTATGCAGCCGTCAAATATATAATCACCCTTGCCCCACGATGTACAAAGTCCTCCCGGCTTATCGGCCTTTTCAAGTATCACCGATTCAAGACCATTCATCCGGGCATAACATCCTGCAGCAAGCCCCCCAATTCCACTACCTATAATTGCGATTTTCGACATTTGCACCACCTCGAGAATCAAAAAAAACCGGAAACCCAATTCCTCTGCATTGTTGAAAAGTGAACTTATCGAAGCTCCCGAGCTTCAGGCCAATTCTACCACTCCAATTTGAACATGCTCGCTTTTCAGCGCTATTGGTGAATATTGACTCAGCGACCTCTGAAAATTATCTCCGTAGCTTAAGGTAGAATTGGTTGTTATGGAGGTGATCGGATTGATGAAGATAATCTGTGTGTTCTTAGTATTGATCCTTGCGGTGTCGATGATCGGTGTAGATTTCAGTGTGGGAGTGAAGATTCATGGCCATTTTGAGCCTTTTGCGGCCGTAAATTTTGATACATGGCTTCTTGGATTTCAGGTGAAGGCAGGAGTGATCTTTGCTACAGATTCGATCGTACTAGTTCCCGGTCTCTACCTCTACAAAGACATTGCTTCATGGAGAGTTCACGGTGGCGTCGAGGGTTTGATTCATCTTGGAGAGATGGAATGTCTAATGCTTGCCGGTGCCGGTGCTAGTTATGGATTTAAGACTGATTTCGGCAGAGTTCTCGTGGGTGGAGAACTGGGGCTTCCAATAAGCCTGCCTGGCGACTTCTTTGTTGACGCTACCATGAAGCTGGTGCCGACATTTCTCATTCAGCTTGAATTCTAGAACGAATCTACTGACCCTATGAAATGTCTTCTCGAACTAATGTCCCGCTGGTCAGTTCATTTCAGCATTGGGATACTTCAAGAGCTTAGTAGGGGCCCATGGGACAAGATACATTTCAATATCATCAATGCTGTGCCACCACAGTTTGACCCCTTCTATCTCTTTAGGGAATATGCCTTTGTCGAAATCAAAAACATATGAGGAGTTAAATTTGACATCTTTCTTTTCAGTGAAGACCTTTCCATCCTTATCATACGTGACAAAATCAAACAAGAGCATGCCGCTCTCATTCTTGTCAAGTTCCAGTATTACCATCTTTCCAAGCCTATCTTCGTCGGTAAGGTAGACAAGAATATCGCCATCATTGAGCATTCGTTTCTCATTCCTCGAGATATCGATTTTTTCTGTAGTTAGTTTTACACTTAGGTTTTCTACATCCATGAAGTTGATCGAGTAGAAATCTTTTCTGTAAGCCTCAATCGTTGGATTTCTGGAAAGACAAGAGACTGCCAGCACAGTTACCAAAATGGCCGTTGCAATAGATCTCTTCATCTCTGAACACCTCTTTTCATCTTCTAGAATCTGTAACCTATCTTAAAGTCAAAGATCTTCCCGACCGTCTCGTTGAATTTCTGCAGAACAGTATCGACGCTTAGCTCTATGTAGTAACTGGGACTGAAGTTCATTCCAAACCCAAGTCTTAGAGGAGAAAAACCCAGCTGTAGCTGTTCGCCGAAAGCAAATGTGTGACCGATATCCCCCTTAAAATAGAAAACACCAAAATCGAGTTTCAATCCAATGTAACCATACCATGCAATTCCGGGAATTATTAATGAAGACTTCACTCCTGTATCTTCCGAAAGAGTGAACATGAGAAACGGAGTCGCCACTCCAAGGTACAAAAGTCCTACATCATAGCGCAGGTCAATACCTAGCACATCTACTCCTACGAAGCCGGAAAGAGGAGTATTTGAAAGGGATTCGGTTTTGGCTGCGACATTTATCAATCCTAAAGAAAGATTTCCAAGTAATAAGGACCCGGCGAGCAATAGACACAGGACTAGAGAGACTTTCTTCATAGATCTCACCCCCTAAAGTTCATTGTACGTCCACTATGCAAGAAAAGAATCTGATTTTCAGACTGTTTGCTTCGCTGCTCGGGAATTCTACATAAAGCTCTAATACAATCATTCTCCCCGTTCGCTCTTGCCATTATCCCAGAGAAGAATTCTGGGATCTAAATAAGAGTAAATAATATCAACGACAATATTCACGAGCAGCATTACGGCAGCAATAAGAAGAACAAGACCAGAGAGCGTGAGAACTTCAAAGCTTATTGCTGCTTCCGTAAGCAGCCGTCCGATGCCAGGCCTTGCAAAAATAGTCTCAACAAATGCGAGCCCTGCGAAAAGCGAAGCGAAGAGCTCTCCTCCCACTGTAACTACAGGAATAAGCGCATTCCTTCTTACGTGAGTCAGCATGATGGTCCTTTCGCTCACACCTCGTGATCTAGCAGCCCTTATGAAGTCTTTCTTCTTCACTTCCAGTGCAGTTGCCCGGCTTATCTGAAAGACATAAGCAGAATGTACAATGAACAGAGTCAAAACAGGTTGGATTAGATTGACTAGCTGAGCCAGCAGGATATCTAGACGTAGATTAAGTATTGAGTCGATTATCAAAGAGTTGCTGTAAGTGTTCCAGTCTTTGATAAGAGAAGTGGTCAGGTTGCCAATGGGAAGCCATCCGAATATTGTGAAACTGCCGACTAGAATGAGGAGCGCCATTACATAATCGGGAGTTGCCCATCCGATTATCGAAAGGAATCCGAATACAGAATCCGTAAATCCATCGGGATGCATTGCGGCCCTTATTCCAAGTCTCGAACCGAAGAGTATTATGGGAATCAGGGCCAGTATCAGTAGTTCGAGGCTTGCCGGAAGCCTTACAAGGATCGCTTCAGAGACTCTTGAGCCGGCAGTAAGAGAGTAACCCATATCGCCTCTGAGAGTGTTTCCGAACCACTTGAAGTACATAACTACTGCAGGCCTGTCAAGCCCGTACTTTTCAACTATCCTCTGCTCGGCGTTTGGTGATTTCGAGGCGTTCCCCGTCATATAGGCTCTAAGAAGGACATCAGGCCCCATAGACCAGATGACTGCAAAGACGACAAGCGTGACTACAAAGGCGACAAGCGGCAGGAACATAAGCCTTCTGATAATGAAAGTGGCCACATCGACCCTCCTAGTTTTGGAAAACAACTTATCAAAGAGTTGAACTGCAACTTCACATCTTTTCAGCTAAAGACATTCCCGATAGATTAGAAGCGCAATTATGATTTTATCATCAAGGAGAGGGTGTTAGTATATTTAAAGCGCAGGACAGAAGTCCGTTGATATCACAAGTGGACTTATCCAAACAACCTCATTCTGAACTGGAAAGACAGTGACGGGAAAGCCTTAGAAAGAGTGAACGTCTAATCTTCATAGCCTGTATGTTTTGTTTCTAAAAACAGTAGAAAAAAGGGAGAGGTATCACCCCTCCCAGTTTCTAAAGGAGTCTAATCAGTCTGTTCGTACTATTCTGCTGACCCAGAACTTTATCGTCTCAAAGACCAGATCAACAATTACTACAATCGCCATCAAGAATAGAATAGCTACCAGAAGTGGGTGATCTATACTTGCCGGGTTCAAACTCAGATAGGACGCAATGTCTGGTTTGTAATCAGGTGAAACGGCCAGGAATAGAAAGACAAGGCCAAGAGTATTCGAGACGATTTTGCTGAACCGGGAGTAATTGAATATGTTGATTAAGCTGGATACTGAATCTATGACGAGCAGCCCAAAAGCAAGGAATAGTGCAAACTTGAAGGAATCTAACGCGATGATCGCGATCTCCGTGAGCTCTCCGCCGCCGAAATAGAATGGTCCATAAGTGAAAGCAAGAAAGGTTATGCCGGCCCCAACAAGAGAGCCAATTAGCACTCCTATTCTCTTGCCCATTGAGGGTGTCTTTTCTTCTCTTATGAAATATGTAAAGTGGGGAAGCTTTGCCGTAGCCTTTGCCTGCGTCACGAAGTAAAGAATCAAGCTGACAAGTCCGAAGTCAAATATGAAAGTCACTGGAAGCTGTGAGAGAAGGCTCAGTAGGTCCGTTCCCCTGAAATCAAAGATTGCGCCATTCTCGCCAAAAACGAAAGCGATAAGATGAAGTCCAAGATGAATTGCGAAAAGAATTCCCGTGTACATGAAGAGATAGTTCTTCAGATGAGGGGCGATGATCGGACCGCCTTCATAATACCTCGCCGCAACCTCTTCAGGTGAACCGTATTCTTTGATCGACATCGCGACTGCAGTGTCGTTAATTTCTCCGTGTTCCCTCTCTGCTCTTTCCAGTACATGACTTTCAATCTCTCTAAGAATCTCATCCGCTTTTCTTGGATTGGTTCCCGGTAAGAACGTTCGCACATCGTCAAGATACTTTTTCAGTCTTTCCATTTTCATTCCTCCCCAACGAAGCTTTTTAGAAGTTGTTCCTGCTCATTCCAAATTCTCAGCAATTCCTTTCTCACCTGTCGTCCAGTTTCCGATACGAAATAGTATTTCCTGGGTTTGTTCTCCTCGACTCTCCACTCGCTCGAAAGAATCTCTCTTTCCTCAAGCCTTCTTAGGAGGGGATACAAAGTGTTTTCGTCGATTGAGAAGTTCCTCTCTCCAAGTGTTTTCACGATATCGTAGCCGTACATTGGTTCGTCAAGCATAACCATGACTAAGAGTTGAATAAAGCCTCTGTTCATTTCAGTTGCCAGTTTGCCTATGTCCATTACATCACCTCTATACTATGTTGATAATAGCATATAGTATGATACACAGTATTCTAATAACATGATAGTATCATGTGGGTTAAGAATTAATGAAATAGGAGGACGGGAATCTGCAATCTTTCATGCTGAAGAAGGAGCCGCCCTTGGTTCGTAGCCCAAGACCACAAACCCGTCCTTGGATAAGACCTGAAGTTAGGCTAGCTTTGGTGGGACGCAAGGCCGGGCAAGAGCATTTCAAGAAGTGATGCTGGGAAGAGCATCCCAGGAAGTGATGCCCGGAAGAACATCCGGGGAAGTGAGGCCGACTTCGTCGGGAAGTGATGCTCGCTGGGGCGAGGAAGAATAAAACATTGGACGCAGTGCGCCGGAAAGCATCGTCGGTCGCAATGTTGACAGAAGCATGTCAGGACGCAAGGCTGGGCAAGAGCATTTCAAGAAGTGATGCTGGGAAGAGCATCCCAGGAAGTGATGCCCGGAAGAAGATCCGGGGAAGTGAGGCCGACTTCGTCGGGAAGTGATGCTCGCTGACGCGAGGAAGAATAAAACATT